>Ga0247819_10000559_pt1 | contig 21998 bp, 19 predicted proteins | sample 13C_Xylose_Day6_FD_193428 | JGI IMG/M metagenome (GOLD analysis project Ga0247819, IMG submission 193428) | Soil microbial communities from agricultural site in Penn Yan, New York, United States - 13C_Xylose_Day6 | ecosystem: Environmental > Terrestrial > Soil > Agricultural land | place: USA...
GACTTCATGGCTGCCATGTCGAAAGCCATGGACTCCATCGGTCAGCTGAACGTTGCCAACAACCTGGGTAGCTGGCGCAACACCAGCCTGGCTTCGACGCCTGGCATCGGTCTGGCGACTCTGGTTGGCGCTGGTTCGAACAACCCAACCGGCAACGGCCTGGGCGTGGCATACAACATGAACATGCCGTTCATGTAACAGCCTGCAATGGATTGGCGGGCGAGAGGGTTAACACCCTCTCGTCTGCTGGTCTCTTTTTTCTGTTTTCTCTTTTTTGGAGTCGGCCATGGGCAACATGTATCTACCAGAACTCACTCCGTCGAATGAGCTGGCTATCAAGAAGCTCACGCAGTACAGTGAAGAAAACCTGGATCCAATGCCGTTCTTTAATCGTTACGCGGCAGCCTTTGGCAAACAGCTCACGGACGATCCACGTTACTCGGAACCTTTGTACTGGGACTTCGAAGATTACGATTACCTGCATGACACCAGCCGGTTTAAACCTATCTACCTGAATGAGTTTGACTTCAACATTCAGGAAGATCGTGAAGCCATCGAGCGTTTGACTCGTATGGAGTTCAGCGGTAACTCATTCGACACAGTGGCCAGCTGTAACCCAGCCTGCGGTTACTATCGTGGTAACTATCGTCTGAAGCAGGGTAAAGCCTGTCCGAAGTGCGGTGAAGTGCCAGAGCTGTTTCTTGATCGGGGTGAAGATACCCGGTTGTGGTTGAAACTGCCGGAAGGGGTAAATGGTTTTGTTAACTTGGGTTTCTTTTCGACCTTCTTTAACAAGATCGGTATCGGCAGTCCAAAGGTTTGTGTACCTCGATACTTTATCGACCCGATCTATCGGGCACAGATCAACAAGCAAAAGAACACAACGGTCAACCTGATCCGCAACATGTTGGAAGAGCTTCAGATTACTGAAGTCAACATGAACGGTTTCCAGGAACGTTGCGACGACATCATGCACTGGATGCTGGTGGGTAATGGCAAACGTCATTGCACAACCTCGCACGAAGGTGTGGTGTTGATGGACGTGTACCAAAAGAACAAGCACATCGCGTTCTCCAAGTACATGAAGGTACCGAATCGCTATGCAACCATTCTGGAGAAGTCGGGCAAAGATACCTATGCCTATCCTCACCAGCCTGTCACTGCACAGCTGTACACCGCGATTGCTGACACCAAACGTTCCAACTCGGTGGTTAAACTGAACGCCGCTGATAAGCGCCGTAACGTGGACATCGTGGGCAAGAACCTGGTTAAGCTGGCAGACCAATACCGTAAGGTGAATAACCCGAAAGCGTTGTTTGGTAAACCGGCGATCAACCGTAAACACGTGGCATCGGGTGCAGTACCGTTCACCGGTCGTTCCGTAGTGACGTCGGTAACGGGTATCCTGAACCCTGACGAGTGGATGGTGCCGTGGAAGATGTGTCTGGCAATTCTGGACTATCACATCACGGGCTTCCTGTATCGTCGTGGCCATACGCCATACCAGGCCATTCAGCGTATCAGTCGAGCTGCTTATTGGATCGACCCGCTGATTGATGAATTCTTCCGCGACATGGAAGACAACAACAAGGCCATTATCCAGTCTGGACGTAACCCGTCGATTGAGTATCTCAGTCTGCGCAGTGCGTTCCTCCGGGTTAACCGAGATCTCCGAGACGAAAGTATTCGGGTACCGATCCTGGCAGTTAGTGAATCGAACACCGACTTTGACGGCGACAACCATTATATCGTCCTTATGGCCGATAACGAGTCGAAAGCAAAAGCTTACGGCGCGTGGGGTCACCACCAGACGTTGGACCGCAACATTCCGTTTACAGTGGGTGACTACGCAGGGCAAGCGGCGACTAACCTCATGAACCTTAACACGCTCATGGCGCAAACGCCGATTCTCGACGCAGCCTAACCCAGGCTAAGAGGTAAACACGATGAATAGTGCTCATGCATTTAGTTACGCGGTCTCGGGTAGCTATACCGAGAATCAGATGCAGAAGTACGCCGAGTATGTGAATAACTCCACTCAGGCGTTTCAACAAGCCGGTGGGTGGTTGGCACAGCAAGCTACAAACGCACTGGAAGGGTTCAACAATTACCTGACCTCTCGTGCGTGGGAAATGGGTAAACGGCTTCTGGGGAAGTCTGACGGCGATTACGTTGGACGTTTTGAAGTTGGTTACCTGGGTTCTGTAGCCGGTCTGCAAGGTGCACAGGGATTCATGCGTGATTACATCATGGCGCATTCCGGACTGCATCAGGATTACCTGGACGACAAGATCAGCGGTTACGATGGTGTGTTCAGTCCACTGAACGTCGGCATTGGCGAAGAAAACATTTTCTGGCGTCGTGCGATGAACGGTCTGATGCATTTCGAAACCAAGGACGATGTCACTCGGCTGAAACACGCCCACTATCTGGAAAGTGCCGGTGGTGGGTTGTCATTCCGGGAACGGGTTGATATCCAGAAAACCTGGAACGCAGTTGGTTATCATCGGACTAAGAACCTGTTCGATATCACCAGTGAAACGAACCAGGCTTTGAAGGGTGCTGAGAAGCCCGCAGAGACCGAGTAACGACCTTTAGATAAACAGGAGGGGGTAACACCCTTCCTGCTTTATTTTTTTGCTATACGCTATCTTACAGCGCTGTCTGTAATTTTATTCTTATAGAGGGTTCTTCTATAAAGGAAAGGCGATATGGCAACGTTCTGTGTAGCTACTATGTCGACGCGTTCAGGATGGGAAGTTAAATCCCCTCAGGAAGCGATGGCCCTGCATTTCATGTACTGGTTTACCTCCAGACGAGATCAGGGTAAGGTACTGGGTCAAGTGCCTAGTTTTTATTTTCTCTGGGCTACCCATGGTACGACGCCAGAGACCATGATCGAACGCACGCAACAGGAATTTGATTCCTACATGAAAGAACTGTTCCCGCAGTCTGAAGTGTTGGTGCAGAAGCAAGTGGTTCAGGGTGAGGTTAATAACTACCATCTACTGATCTCGGCAAGAGCAATCGTGGATGGGCAGTCTTACGATCTGTCTGAAGTCGTATTGGTGACGGGCAGTCTCTATCAAGTATTGGATAAGGCGAGGTTGGGTAAATGAGTCAGATGACAAAGCAGGATCGCGACGATATTCTTCAGGAAGATTTTGCCTTTCTTCAAAACGTTAAAGTCCAGGACGTCAACGGCAAGTTGATGATGAGCGACGGCGAAGTTCCATTCAACGTGGAAACCGTCGTTTACGAGAAGGACTTCGTGCGTGACTGGTTGATGCCATTCGCTATCGGTAACGATCTCGGCCGCAACTACTTCAAGGTCAACGAGTGGATGCAGATCAGCGGTAACGGCACCCGTGCTGTGATGGTGGTGGACGATAACCACAAGCCGGTACTGATCATTGCACCGATGATCAGCCACAACCTGACCGAGCGCGAATACCGCATGCTGGAGCAGGCTAGCCGGATGATCCACAGTCACAGTGCTGACACCATGAAGAAGAACGACCCAAATGCCAACCTGGGTCTGGCCAAAGCACTGACCAAGGCGCTGGACACCAAGAAGCGTGTCACGCTGACTGAAATGATCGCGCCTGAGTTCTACGCCAAGCACGGCGTTATCCCTGAAGTAGAGAAGCAGATCTACTACATCAAGGACAACCTGAACAACAACAGCCGCGACATCAAGGAAATCAACGCCATCCGTCCTGCGCTCTATGCAAACCATCGCAAAGAGCCTGTCACCCAGGAACAGGTCGACATGGTCAATGGCATGATGACCGGCAACACCGAGTTTGCTTTCAACGAAGAGTCCATCAAAGACGCCAAGAAAAGCGTCGGTGTTCTCCGCTCCCAGGAAAAGGAAGTTCCTTCTGATCCGCTGGAGTGTTAATTACCATTAGGGGATTTATAAGTGCGTTTTCTCTGGAGCTCTGATCAACACACGCTGCACCAAGTAACCCCCACACCGCATATCCTGAGTAACCTGACTACCTTTCTCCAGAAAGAGAATGACCTGGCTAAGGTAGACTTGGTTGGGTTTGGCGGTGACTTCATGGAACGCATGGTTGAGTCCCCTAACGCTGACATGTTTAAAGTCAAAGATTGGGGGCGTGACTTCCTCCACGACGCCTTTGATGCAAACCCCAAGATTTCGGTGATCTGGTTAGCGGGCACTGAATCTCACGACGCAGGTCAACCCCGACACTTTGTAAACCTCGCACCGCGAGGCATGGATGTCCGGTACATTGACACGTTGTCGATTGAGGTGTTTCCGCATCTAGATGATCTGTCCATTATGTTTGTTCCAGACAACATGGGCAGTATGACGCCGGATGAGATCTGGGAGCAAGCACTCCTGGTCTTGAAGGCCAACAACATGACGAAGGTCGATCTGATCTTCTTCCATGGTGGCTTTACCTTTCAGCTACACGCTCAAGCCCAAAAGAATGCGCACTTGTTGGAGCGGTGGGAAACCATCGTTAACTACGGCATCTTTGCGGGCCACATTCATAAGCCGGTGCAAAAGGGGAAACTCTATACCTCCGGCTCGTTTGACCGTACCGCTCATGGTGAAGAACATCCCAAGGGCGGTTATGTGGTGGACCTGGACAAGAAGAAGAATCTCTTTGCTCCAGTGTTCTGGGAAAACAAGAATGCTTTGCCGTTCCTCACGATGCATGTGGCACCTGAGATAACGCCAGAGCGTTTGATTACCGATATCCACACGTTTATCGCAGCACGCAAGTTACCTCCGTTCTCCCAACTCAGGGTTAAGGGCGGCAGGGCTGAAGTGGTAAACCCCATCATCGGTGTGATGGGTAAAGACTACCCCATGATTGGCTTTAAGGCTGAGAACGAAGTAGAGAAGGGCGTCAGCGTTGACGAGACTCTGTTCGATCCAACTGCCTACCAAGGGGTTTCATTAACCAAAGATAACTTAAATGGCTCTCTCCTACCTGAGGTTGAGGCTCGGTTCGCAGAACTGGGTATTGACTTGGAAGAGGCGTTTGAGGTGCTTGAGGAGTTCAAATGAGAGCGCTGGGTGCGTTAGGCATGTCAGTGGGAACTTCACTGGCGTTAGAACTCGGCGGGGATGCTATCCGGTCTGCGGATACCCTGCTGTTTAATCTCCGTACTCTGATTCGTAATGCTCAGGCGGCTTACGAGAAAGACGATGCAGGTGCTAATGACGTCAAGCAGATTACCAAAGACGTTGAAGAAGACCTGCTCAAGTTAGGTCAGTATCTAGAACAGCTGCGTAAAGGCAAGCCGATCCAGATGGTGGTCTACTATCCGTCGTACAAGGGTTTGAAGAGTAAGTACAAGTATGCCGAACTGACCGACTTTATCAACAAAGGTACAGAGAAGCAGAAAGCATTTGCTCGCTTAACGAAAGAGGTTGCCGATGCTCTGATGTCGAAGCACGGCAAGATCCTGATAGCCACTGATGTTGGTATGCCTGATTTTAAGGGGAATGGCATTGTCATGACCCACCACGTGGTTGACTTGGCAGAAGCTCCAGCTATCGGTCGTCTATTTCTCTTGGAATCCTACACGGGGGTGTTAAAGCCATTCACAGCTTGGTTCACTAAGTTGACGGGCGGCGAAGAATTGTACTACATGCCATTCAACAAGCTTACCATTCAAATCTTTGGTGATCGTTCGACCAACTTTAAATCGTCTTCTAAAGCGATTAAAGATCTGGTAAAGAAAATCGCTACTGAAGGTAAATGGACTTCGGCCACGTCGATGAGCCGTGTACGGAACACCATTAACTCGCATGAGAATGCAATCGATCGAGCAGGTCTCTTGATGATGCTGTAAGGGAACAGACCATGCTTGAGAATACACCAAAAGACGCAACCTTTGAAGAGGAGATGACCACCCTCGCCAGCAATGCGGATTACTGTGCTGGTTTGGCTGGCTCTCATGACGTACCAGATAGTTATCTGTACCGAGCAGCTGAAATGGTCAAGTTGATCCCCCAGCTCTTCGACAAGATCAAGCATGGGGAACCCGGACATGAAGCGTGGCTTAAGGAAGCTATCGAGTGTCATTTCCTGGGTAAACCCATGCCGGATTACGTAGCCAAGTAACACTGCTTTAATACCACTGAGTCACCATCTATATAGACTCAACCACCCTATTCTCTCTGTTTGAACTAGAAGGTAATCTGCGATGAACGGACAACGCCCACAAGGTGCTCCAAATGGTCAGAAGCGCAAGAAGACGTTTCTGAACGACTACCGCCAGGCGCATCCTGCAACGGACGCTCCTATCAACGGCGGTAAATACCCTGCTCAACTGATGTTCGAGCAAAAGATCACCGGGCAAATCGTTCTGAAGATCAACGACGGCGTGTTCTCCGAAGGCAAGTCGACTCACAAAGAAGTCGAACTCGATGCCTACGACCGCGGTACGTTGTTCGAAGCACTGAAAGACGCCGCCGACCTGGTTGGTAACCCGAACTTCAAAGCGGCCAAGGTTATCCCGGCCAAGCACCAGTTCGTGTTCCAAGGTGGTTCGGGTCGCATGTCCGACAAGCCAGTCGTGCAGTGCAACTTCACTATCACCCGTGAAGACAACGGCGAAATCACCCTGGGCTACAGCAAGGGTGACTACAAGGCTTTGATCCGCTTCAAGGGTCCTCGCAGCATGAGCGTGATGATGCGCAATGCCGCTGGCGAAGTTGTCGAAGACAAAGGCATCATGTCCCGCTGGGCTGTGCGTCACTGGGTAGGCTTCATGAAGCCTGTTCTGGAACGTATGGAACTCGAAGGCTGGGAACCACCGAAGCCACGCAACACCGACGGCGGTAACGGCGGTGGCAATGGTGGCGGCCGTAACAACGACTACAACAACAGCAACAGCAACTCCGGCGGCGCTGCCGACGACTTCGACGACGACTTCTAATCGTCTAAATGCTGATAAGAGCGGAGGGAGATCCTCCGTTCTGCCAAACCCTATGGCTGATAATTGTTTTTTAGAGGAAATCTTGCTAGGTTAAGATATTTCAAACCTACATTATTTGCCTGTAGACGACAATACTGTTTGGAGTTAAGTAACATGCTTGAATTTGCGATTCGCCGAACATCCAGCAAGAAGTTCGAAGGGATCTTGATCAGCTTTAACGAGAAGCTCATCAAGTTTAATGGTGACGCAGGGATCAAGCTGGAGCGCACGCTTAAGGATCGCAGTGACGCCACCTACAACTTGTTCGACTGCCTGAATGATTATATCGCGGGCACGATGGACCACGACCAGCAGAAAGAGCTGTTCGATCTGTACAACAAGGCTTACGTTATTGTCGAGAGCGGAAAGTTCATCGATTACAACGAAGACCTGGCTCAACTGAAACCCATTGTTGATGCGATCATTGATTTCATCAACGTGCCGAAGTACTGCTCGTTCATCCACTACTCCAAGTACATGAAGATCCCGAAAGATCTGAGTGAAGCGGCGAGTAAAGGTGATTACCCTGAGCAGACTACCATCACCGACTACGACTACATGGAACAGGTTAAACTGGCCTTTGTAGTACGCACCATCTACCCAATCGTCTTCGGCTTGCAAGCGCGATTCGAAGTGGCTATGGGTCCTGGTGGGTTCAGTGATCTGGCATGTGGTAACCTGATCAAGGACAACCAGTGGATCACCAATCTGCCGGGTTGGCACAAGCTTGTGGGCTACGTCAAGTTCGCCTTCGACAAGCGTGGTATTCCTACCCAGCCTGACAGCGTTACCAGTGTTGAAAACTTTGTTGACAAGGTATTGTTTAACACGATCTTCAATCGTTTATGCTGTGCGGCTATTCCTGAAACTGAAGAAGGTAAGAACATCGCCACTGCTATTAACGCCTCGGTTAAGCAACACGAGTCGCTGGGCGGTAACTTCACGCAACGGGATTACCCAAGCGAGTCGGACGACGACAAACGTTCGATGTTGGACAAGCACCAGATCAGTGAAGAAGTACGTTCAACTGACGACACAGTAGCGGCTGAGTTCTTCAGCTTTACTTTGTTCGACGAAGAAGACAATCCTCGTTACAAGGATCGCTTCAAGTACACCTGTGTGGCATTGGGTGTACAGAACGTAGAGCTGGTGGAAAAGATCTACGACAACCTGTCGCCTCATTGGGACTTTGAGTTGGAAGATCATATCCTCAAGCTGTTGCAACTGGTCTTTGCATTTGAGGTCTCGCCGTTTGCTTTTGAAGCAGCCGGCTATGATCAGTTGATGGCGGCGATCTGTGTTGCACAGGTTCGACTGCATGAGTGGGGATTCAAATACCTACCATCGGTCATTGGGGCAATCAAGGATCCAAACGGTGAGCTGTCGTTGCCAGACGGTTTCCAACTGAGTGAAGAGGATCGCCAGTTCATGGCATCCATCTGTGAGATCCAGAGTCGTAACAATGAAGGCCGCTCGTTCAACGAAGCGGTACAAGCTGCGCAATCGTTCCTTGATAAGTTCGGTCGCGGCATCTGGCAGTCCAACTTGGAATATGGGGTGTTGGACACACCAGAGACTTACGCACTTGTGCGCCCAGGCAAACTCTTTGCTCTGGAAATCAGTGTGGAAGTCAAGAACGAATTCATGGCGTTGAACCGTAAAGTAAACGCCTAAGCAAACAGAATAACTATCTTCGAGGTAAAGTAACATGGCAGAAATTACGCTGACCAAAGCAGTCTTTGGCATGGGCAACCAAAACCAGGCACACGTCCACCGTCACAACATCCTGGACATGTCCACTTACAACATCGACACCGTGAAGATGGAACAACATCAGGGCGGCGTTACTCCGAACACCCTGAACGCTATTGCTGCACAGTCCGGCGGCCTGACCACCAAGCCATTGGGTTATGTCAACATCGAAGACGGTTGGAACATCCGTCGCGGTCTCGGCATGCTCAACTTCCTGATTACCAACAACTCGGTTGAGACAGCTGAGCTGGCGGTACTGGGCTACATGACCGGCGGTATGGCCAGTCACGAAGGTATCGAGCCGCAGACCATGTTTGTACCGGTTCGCTGCTGGGATACTCGCACGACCCAGAAGTTCGACAACATGGGTCTGCCAATGGCGTCGACTGTTATTACCGGTTCCCACCAGTTCCTGATGGGTGACCCAACTGGCCGTGATGACCTGAAGTCGGTTCGCCCAATCGACATGGCTCAAGAAGTCCTGGGTTACATGGCCAGTTCTGCTGATGGCATGGATGATGGTTTCGACGGCATTCTGGCAGCTGACCTGAAACAGAACGTCGTAATGTCCAAGACTGACAACCTGAACCCAACTCACCACGCACGTGAGCTGTTGAAGATTGCAGCGGCCACCACGACTGAAGGTCAGTACACCGGTATCGCAAACGCGATCGGTGATGCAATGGTAGGTCCTGGTATTGGTGAAGCGCCTCTGACGAGCAACGACTTCTTCAAGACCATGATGGCACGAGGCGGTAGCTTCTCCATGAGCAACTTCATGGGCTGGAGCATGGCTGAGATCCACTCGGTCTTCTCCAACCTGCCAGACGTGATGAACATCACTCTGCTGGATCCTAACGCTACTGTGGGCGTCGATAACACGCTGTCCTCCCACGAGTACGGCGGTGCTAACAGCTACGAGACAATCGCCTCTGAGCTGGCTTACCTGACCGTTCACATGTTGATCCGTTGCGGCCTGACTCACCTGGTGTTCAGTGCCACCAACAACCCACATCACTTCAGCGGCCTGGAAGGTTCTGAGACCGGTGTGGAAGTGGTGACCGGTACTTTCGGTTCGGTACTCGACCACGACGACCACGCGATCAACCGTGTAGAGCGTTTCAAGGACATGCTGCGGGGGTTGTTCTTCGCCAAGTACTCCACGCAGTTCGCTCACACTTCCACGATGCTGAGTGTGAAAGTGAGCTGCCACCTGTTCGGTGAAACCGACGTCTCCGTGTTCTTCAACGGCGAGGAGAACAACGAGCGTAAGTACGTTAATGCTACGTACAACGTCAACCGGACCAGTACCAACATCACCAGCAGCCAAGCTGGCCTGAATGAAGCGCAAAACTTCATGCAGAACATTACCGACTACTTTACGAAATAAGGACCCGTCATGAACGAATTGAACAAGTTGTATAAAGCCATGCTCATGTCATGGGGCTCGGTGATCAAGGATGATGCACGCATCGTCGTTTCCATCAACGGTGACGAGATTCCTGTTCGTATCGACGATATGGACTTGCACCTGCCGCTGTCTGAAGTACTGGACGGCAACTGCATCGACAAGGTGTTCTTCCACCCAGCCTGCGAGAACGTAACCTCGAAGGAAACTGAAGTCTTCAAGGTGATCCGTCGCCTGTCGACCCTCAAGCTCCTGACCACGTTCTCCGAGTACGTGCCGATCATGTTCGGTGTGGCGAGCAAGAACACCAAGCAAGCCTGGCGCCAGAACATCCTCGACATGCTCGAGCCATTGAAGTCGGCCAAGCGCGTGTATCGCGATGAGCTAAAGAAACTCTTCCAGCAGATGCAGGTGGAAGTCAATGACAACGGCGTGGACAATCGGTTCGTTCACATCAAGGTCACCAAAGGCGGTGGGCGTGGTAAGACTGGTGAGAAGGTCTACTACAAGGCCAAGCCGGTGTTCCCGTTCTACAATGAGATCGTCAAGCGTCTGGCACGCTCTGAAGGTCAGTCTGATAACCAGACCGTTGAACTGAACGGCTTCAGCGTATCGATCGGTGCTCTGAAGTTGGCGGCTCACCTGTTCAAGGAAATCCTGCCAATCGTAGAAACCCCGGACGACCTCGAAGTTGAGTCGACCAGCCAAGTTGGCGCGCGTCTGTGTGCTTACCTGGGTTGCTACTACGAACTGGCCGAACAGCTGAATCGTATCCAGAACACCTTCCGAGCTGACTTCGACAAGGCCGGTGTCTACCCAATCGACACCAACTGGTACGAACATCTGGACGAGCTGCCAGAAATCTATCGTCAGGTACCTACGCTGGATTACAACAGCCACAACACCCAAGACGACGAAGTTGCGGTGTCCACCACCCAGCGCAACAACCAGAACCTGTTCTCGGTCAGCGGCAGCGGCAATCGCAACCAGAACACCAACACCAACCAGAATCAGGGTAACAACAATCAAAACAACAACCAAGGTGGTAACCGTCAGCCAAACGTTGTAGGTGGTAATAACGATGGTAGTTTCGACACCACCGTACCGCCAATGGAATACGGTGACAACTACCTGAAGACCGAGCTTGATTACATGAACGGTCACGTCAACCACTACGCCGTGAACAACAACGGCAATCAAGTCATCTACCAGTGCACTCGCTTCGGCAATCTGTTGCGCCGCATCGAGAGCAACATGGGTGGCATGAACAACATGATGGGCATGGGCGGTATGGGCGGTATGAACATGATGGGTGGCCAGCAATTGGCCAACGGCATGATCCTGCTGCCTAACGGTATGACCGTAATGCCTCAGCAGCTGCAACAAATGATGCGTCCGACTACTGCGGCAAGCGCACCGGGCGGCAACGTTGACTACTCGGCCACGACTTTCTAAAGCGGCCATAAGGCTAGCAGCCCGGGGTAATCCCCGGGCTGCTATACCTTTTCTTTTTTAAGCTTTGACTGTATTGGAACGGGCTATGGCTTTGTTCAAATCGCTTTCGCTGATCATCTGAAACGACTGCATATCAGAAACGTCTTGATTGGGGTCAATGACGTCGTTGATAAAGGCAGTTGCCCAACGCAAGTGAGCGGGGACATTCATCACGCGCAGTACCCGATAGAAGTCAGCGCGGAAGGCATACAGCATCGCACGGTCAATAATGGGGATCTGCTGGGATGAACGTAGCAGTATTTCTTTCTCAGAACGTACCAGAGTTTTAAACGCATCGGTATAGAAAACATCTTTACCGTTGTCAGATTCACTGTTTGGAATTGGCATGGTCCTCTCCAAGCTAAATGTTAACTGGCTGCCCCATCCTTTATTGCGTATAAGCGATATGGCAACCCTAATAAAACTTAAACCTATATCATCTTTGAGATAGGCAGTAAGATCTCTTCGGAGATCAAGTTTAAGATAAATAGGAGAAAGCAACTGTGAGCGATAAAAGTAAAGATTCTCCTGTCGAGTACCCTAAGGTAGGGTTGGGACGATTTAAGAAATGGGCCTACCTTGGGGAAAACCAGCTGCATCCAGCGGTAATGGGCGTTTGTGCAAACTTGGTTGTGTTCCCATGGGTATCTTCACCTACCCGTATTTACATGGTGGGCAACATGATTCCGAAGTCGGTTGTGACTTCGGGTGCCAGTGAACGCAAGCTGAAAACTGGTAACGAATACCAGTACGCCGAAACCACTCGCTGCATCAAAGCACCATCGAACATGATCATCGAGGAAATCTTCTACGCACAGTCCATCAGTGGCGGTGAAGGTGACACCGACAAATGGGCTCCGGTCTATGTGGTGTTCCGTAACGAGGAAAAGGGCAAGTACGACATCCTGGAATTCCCACGGTATAACGTACAGAACTCTTACGTCGGGTTCGAATACGTTTATGACATGAACGTCATGCGCAAACTGCGCAGGGGTGCCGTGTTTGCTAAAGGCACTATCTTCGCCAAGTCACCTCGCGTCAGTAAAGATGGCGAGTGGATGTTCGGTATGGACCTCAAGGTTGCTCCGGCTTCCTTTCACTATACCGAGGAGGATGGCATCGGCATCACTGAGACCTGTGCTCGTGAGAAACTGCGCTGCATGTTTGAACATGTGCGGGCTCATGGTTGGAACGAAGACGAGTGGATCCCTCTGACACTGTACGGAGAGAACCCATTCCCACAGAGCGGCGAACGTATTCGCGAAGATGGCATTGTGATGGGTTTCCGTCGTCGTGTCTCTGCTAACGCTTTGGTGTCTCTGACCAAGAAGGCGTTGACCATTCCTGATGAAACCCACGACATCCTGTTCAGGGCGCCAGTGGATTCGGAAGTGATGTCGGTTGAAGTCATCTCCGAGCGCATGAAGAACAAGTCGAATAACCGTTCGACTGATTACATCAAACAAGCCCACACGAATATGCTGGAGCGTTATGAACGTCGCCAGAATGACATGTGGAACGAAGTGATCCGTTGGCACAGTGGTCGCGTCGCGGCTAACCGTGGTAACGACATTGCCATGACTCGCCCATTGAATCGGTTTATCCGCTTCGCTAAGGGCAACTTCACCATTAACGCCAACACCGGTAAGCCTAACCCGCTGTTCCGTGCAGTCAAGCGCGTGCGCGTTAAAGACTGGAGTGTTACCATCCGCCTGCGTGAGATCGTTTCTGGTCGTGCCAAGTTCAAGATGTCTGGTATGAACGGGGACAAAGGTGTAATCGTTCGGATTATCCCGGATGAAGATGCACCGCGTTATGATGACGGTACTGTGTGTGACGTAGTTGTTAACAACACACCAGCCTTCCGTCGTCAGATCTTCTCGATGCTGATGGAACAGTCGATCAACTTTATCAACATCAACATCCACAAAGAAGTGGTGCAGTGTCATAAAGAAGGCGACTACGTAACGGCGATGGAAAAGCTGATGCTGTTCTACGAGACTGGGTTCCCAGAGTTCGCAGAGCTGGTACAGCAGACCATGGTGACCCGCGAGGACATCATCGAGTACGTCAACGAGATCGTGGCTACTCAGATCAGTGTGCACGTGCGCAGCGACACCAAGCTGTATGGCGTTGAGATCATCAAAGCCTTGCGTAAAGTGTACAGCTACAAGCCAGAACACATCACCTTCCGGGATTCCCTCGGCGAGATGGTGCGGTCGGTTAACCCGGTACTGATCACCCACCAGCACTTCATGCTGTTGGACAAGTTCGGTACTGATATGTCGGCCCAGTCGCTGCCGATGTCTAACCCGTTTGGTATGCCAGCCAAGCTTAACGAAGCCAACAAGTATTCCAGTTGGCTGCGGATGGTCTGGAACCGTAACAAGGGTGAAACTGAAGCACGTCTGACGATCAGTCAAGCCGGTCCTCAGGAAACAGTCAAGCAATTGGCCATGGGTTACGCTCCTGAACTACGTACACGGATGGGACAGCGCGTTGTTCGAGCAGATGATCCGTTCAACATCAACCAGATCATCCGGCCTGATGAATATGGGCTGAACCGAGCAGTACAAATGTCGCAGAGCATGCTCAGTGACTCCGGCTACACCCTGCGCCGTGAACTACCAACCGATCGTTCTGATTACGAACCACCTGTTAAGGAGACCGTCTAATGGCTTTGAAGATTAACCTGCGGGAGTTTGCCAACCTGCCGGAAAGCCAGGTACTGCGATGGCGTGGGTTTCGTATGGCCGCCGATGTCACGGATGACAGTGGCGAGACAGTAAGAACTGACACCTACGCCATGCTGTTGACTTGGCAAGGCATGATGATCCACCGACAGTACAACGATGTACCGTACTCGGTGAAGGAGATCATCCCCACCGGCAAGAGCGTCGTGTATAACAACAAGACGCTCGCCATCCCAATGAACTGGATCATGGGAGAGATTGGTCCTAACATCCACGATCCAGTGGCGTGGGATGCAATCAAGATGACCATTCACATGTGGCAGACCAAGTTGAATAACTTGATCGTAGTCATGAGTGAGACGTCGGTTATCTCTGCCATGGCCGAATCGGTAGACGACCTTATTGAGGATCCGGGTATCCGCGAGATTCATCGCAAGGTACTGGATAAGGAAGTCACGATCGACGAAGGGGAGGACTTGTTCTCGGAATACCTCAAAACCTCCGAGACACTGGACTACAACACTGTGGCGCTGCTGGCGCGTACGGGTGGTGTGAGTATCAACCAAGCGTATCAAACGGCAATCATTCGAGGAGCTGTATTCGACCTCGATAACACCATTATGCCAAACGCGATCATGACGCGCTACGCTGATGGTGTGACCAACTTGGCAGATGCCATTGGTGATAACCGTGGTGCTGGTAAGGCTCTGAACAGTAACGGTCGTGCACTGAAAGACTCGGAATGGTTTCACCGGAAGATTCACTTGTTCACGGCGATCATCCATTCCATCAATCACATGCACGACTGTGGCTCGCTTGACACTGTGCCGTTGCGCATTGCGTCGACTGAGATGGCTCGGAGCCTGCTTGGCAAGTATCGTGTCCTGGAAGACGGTGCACTTGATCTGATCAGCGTGAAGAACGTGAAGTCGATCAAGGCTGGCGATATGGTTAACCTGCGCAGTACTGGTTTCTGTAACAGCCCGGCAGGTTCTCCGTGTGGTGTGTGTTACGGGTCGATGAAGTCTGCAATCCCGTACAACCGGATGATGCGGAAGGACGCCAACGTTGGCATGTTTGCTGGCACCACGATCTGTAACCCATTGGGTCAGAAAATGCTGTCAACCAAACACTTCATCCGTAACGCTACGTCGAAGAAGTTTGTACCCCATCACCGGGACAAGGAGATCATCAGTTCCGATGGTGATCAGATCTTCCTTGATAAAGACCTGTGTAAAGAAGGCACACGACTGATCCTTAAGTCGACCATTGTGAAAGATTTGTCTGACCTGCGCTCCTTGGACATCATGGACGAGATCGCACTCAGCAAGTTGCCTTACTTTGGTGAAGTGACCTTCCAGTACGAGGTGGAAGACATCATGGTGGGCGGTACCACCACGCAGCAGCATCCTGCGCAGACATCGGTATCTTCTCGCCGCGCCCGCTTTTCTATGGGATTCCTCCAGTATATACTGGACAATGGCTGGACCATGCAGGACAAGAAGTTCATCTCGGTGGACCTCTCCAAGTGGAATGCCAAAGACCCAATGTTCGTGTTGCCCTATGTCCGTGAGGACTTGGACGCACACCGTGCTCGGGTGGAAAACTTCCTTACGTTCAACAAACGTAATGCGGCGTGGAAGAAGCAGGTTGTCACTCCGAAAGTCTTCGGCGAAGTACTCTCGGAATTCTGGACACTGATCGATGCTGAAACTAAAGGCATCAACATGATCTACGTCGAGATCATCCTGGCCTGCGCACTGACCAAGAACCCAGCTGAACATTCGTACAAGCTGTCAACTGGTCCTGGGGATAAGTACTTCTCCAGCTTTGTAACCTGTGTGGACAACCGCGGTTCAGGTACGACGGCTATCTTTGAGCGTCAGCAGAACATCCTGAACCTTCCGAAAACCTTCGCGGTTAAAGACCGCCAGTCAAGTGTGCTCGAATGTTTCCTCCAGCACGCGGTGTCGTAAACTCGAAGTCCTCCTAACGGGGGACTTCGGTCCCCCTTAATGTTTTTGAGGCTTTTGGTATGAGGTATGTCGCCACAGTATCAACAGGTCATACATACTTGCGGATCTTTGGGTACTACGGCGATTTCTGTGCAAGGGTAATCATTCCTTTTTGTCAGACGCATTTGTACAAGACCGGCAAGGTTCCACTCCCTGGTACCAATAAACAGGTGTGGAAAGTGACCCACGTGTTCGCTCAGTCTAACCACGACAAAACTGAGTATCGAATTCCTGTTACCTTAATGAAGGAGTTCCTCGAGTTTGCTCGGTACCGAGGCTATAACACCAGCCGTATTGCGATTGAAACGGAACCTGAGATCGAGGGCGCTGATGTAGAGTTCGAACTCAGACCTGAGATGTCCACACCTTTGGATGAACAATGGGAGTGGATCGACTATCAGCTGGGTGAGGGCGCCATCAAGATCAACAACGCTCCTACGGGTGGCGGTAAAGCTCTGGCCAACGATACCCCGGTCAGAACAGCTAAAGGTTGGAAGCCTATCGGTCAGATCAAGCTCAATGATCTGGTCATGGCTCCTGACGGCTCTCATACGTACGTTACAGGCGTTTTCCCGCAAGGTGTGACACCAACGTACAAGCTGACCTTCGAGGACGGCAGAACGGCTATTGCGTGCCCTGAGCACCAGTGGGAAGTTCGTCCAGATGGACGGGCTAACTGGCGGGTGATGAACACTCAACAGTTAGTAGACAACCCTGATAGAGTCTGGCGTATTCCCTTAACTGCCAGTGAGCGTAATCCAGAACGCGGCGATATCATCGACGCCTACTTGATTGGCCAAACGGATCGGTTCCTTACCGAGAAATACCTAGAGGGCTCGCACACCCAACGGATGGGCCTACTACGTGGGTTGCTGGATAACACTGGTGAGCCACGTGCCGATGGGTCGATTATCTACCGTTCTGACTACGGTACCAGTGTCAAGATGGTTCGCGATCTGGTGTGGAGCATAGGGGGGATTGCGAAAGCCAACTTTGTTGAGGGCAACCACTACGTCATCATCACACACCGAACCCCGCACGTCTTGTTCACCGATCAAGAGAAGGTAGAGGCGCTGTGGGATAAGGAGGATCGCGATCTGGCGTTGCGGATTAGCAGCATTGAGATCAACCGACCGCTTGACACCACCTGCATCACCGTGGAGCATGAGAGTCGTTGTTTCGTTATCAAGGACTATCTGGTTACCCACAACACCTACATGAGTCTCTATACTGCCGTTAAACTCGGTAAGCGGGTACTCATTACGGTGCAGCCTCGTTACATCACCACCTGGATCAATGACATCGATAAAACGTTGATCACCAAACCAGGCGATGTTGTGGTGTGGGAAAACGCATCGCTTCCGTTACTGGGGGAGAATATCGAGAAGGGGATCATCAATCCCAAGATCGTTATCGTGCCGTTCTCCAGGATCTCTGGCTACTTGCGTAACAACCGCAAGGATCCAACCGCAGTGCCGCTCGGCAAGATCTTTGAACAGATCAACCCGGGTTACCGCATCGTGGATGAGGGTCATGAGTCGTTCCATGAGATCTGCCTGTCGTTGTTCCACGGCAACATCAAGAAGTTGGTGACGAACTCAGCCACTTTGAACTCCGATGACCCGTTCATGAATCGGATGTACAACTTGATGTTGCCGGTTAGCCTCAGACTTAAGGAACCTGAGCCGGAGAACTACATCGACATTGTCGCTTACATGTATCACTTGTGTCAGCGCAAGTTCTTCCTGAAGACGATGCAGTTTGGCAGTTACAACGATATGGCGTTGGAGGCGTCGATTCTTCGTAGTCCTGTCCTTACGCAGTTCTATTACCAGATCGCCAAGAACATGCTGATCGAGTATTACATTGGCAGAGGCAAACCCGGTGAGTACGGGTACATTCCACCCATCAGGGAGGAGGGTACTAAGTGCCTGTTCTTCTTCTCGCGTATTGAAATGTGTGAGACCATGCTGGCGATGTTCCAGAAGGAATTCCCCCAGTTGGACTTCTGTACCTTCCTCGGTACGAAAGATAAGAAGACACCGACGAAGTATTTGGAGCATGAGATTGTCATTACCACGCCGGGTAGTTGCGGTACTGGTAAGGACATCCCTGGACTGGTCAGGACGTTCTGTTTCCATACGGTCTTCTCGACCCAAAGGAACAAACAAATGATCGGGCGGCTGCGGCAGTTCCGTGGGAAGTTTACCCACTTTGTTGGTCGCATCACTCCAATGTTCATCTTTGCCTTCTGTAATGACATCGGTAAGCATCAAGAGTGCTTCCAGAAGCGGCGAGTTGCTTTTGCCAGTAAGGAGAAGAGCTTTAAGCTTATTGAATCTAACTGCTCGCTCAATTAATATGGGCGAGTAACCCCTAATAACGGACAGTTGCCATGCACAAGTTTGAAGATGGTAGTGGTAAGCGGACTGTCACCAAGGCCGTGATTCTAGAATGTCCCGGTCTTGGTTTGGCCGGGGATCTGGTAAGCACTGTTGTTGGCGAGTCCATCTCTGATTTCCTGCTTAACCTGACCGACGTCGATACTCGTATCGATGACGAGTGGTACTACTCACTTCTAAGAGATCGTCTTTATAACGACGACGGTGAAGTGGTCTCCTGGTGGTATTCCGCACAGGAGAAGATGATGTTCGAAAGAGACCCGTACGGGCACGTAATGCTGTACGGCCAACAGGTAAGCAATTACCTCGAGGCCATCGCAAGGCTGAATGAAGACAACATTAATCTGCTGTATTCCAGCATGCACATGGAATCGATTAACGTGGCCCTCAATCTCAAAGACAAACTCATCCTACTTGTGAAAGGACGTATGCCATGATTACAAAGGCGCACTTTATCCCTACCCCAGGGATTGAACAGCTTCCCCACAACTATGTCATCCAGAAATTGATCGAGGAGCGTATCCGGTCGATTCTCCAGGGTGACAACTTCGTTGACAAGTCGCACTTCCTCGTGTCCCAGTACATCGAAGTGCCGACCACGTTCACCACGCCGGAACAGGTGAACAAGCACAACGCCGAAATGGCCAAGACGATTCTTCAATCGTTTAAAGAGTATGAGCAAACGCCGGAATACCACGACGCCATCATGCAGCTCAAGCCGTATGAGAACGCGATGTTCCAGATCGTCAGCACGACTTACGTGGGGGTTCAGGTCATGCTGCGAATCGAGGACAAGGAACTGGCCAGCTAATGCTGTCCTTTATCCTTAAACTTGATCCAGAAACCCGCGAGGAACTCTATTCTGATGTAGCGTTAGAGTTCCTCGACTTGATCGTGCTGGAAGCAATCTTCGTGATCTTCCAGATGGCAAACCCCTACGACTATCCGTTAATAGATGATGTTGAATACTTGACGGATGATCCGGATTCCCAGTTCGAAGCGTCAGTGGAGTATCTGCTGGCGTATCTGGCTGAAAAGAATCCACTGGATGGGGTGCAACTTATGGACTCTGAGTTCGTTGAATACGACCCAGGGTACCGGGATGCTGTTATGGTCAAGTTGGGGGTGGCGGTTGACGCGATCAATGCCATGAACGACCCTTCTGAAATGGAAGCCATCAAGAATGTCTTGAAGCAACCTGGGTTTCAGAAGCGGTTCAAATTCTCCTCCCTGCACCTGAAGGATCGAGTGGTGTACAACATCTCTCCTGATGCACTCGACTCTTTGGGAATGCCTACGCTCGGACCCGGCGGTTCGATGCTCAATGGGCTACCTGTACTACCTCCATGCTGATACCGTATAACCCTACCAACCCCACTGAGGGGTTGGTAGGGTTATATTACAGCTTATTTTTTTGCTACTTGACCGCAGTCTTCAGGTTCAGCTTAGCGGTTTTACGACCCGCTTGGTGGTGAGCCTTCATACGTTGCAACATGAACTCGGTTGGTACCCGTACAACTTCCGCAGAGAGGCGAGACGCGAACTTGGCCAGACCTTCACCCAGACAGATCTTGCAGTAGTTACCTTCCGGCGTCATGCAGAACTGAGGAACCCGCATCAGCACAGGTTTGCCAATGATCTTGGTCATCTCCTCAGGAGTGATCAGAACAGGCTCCTTGCCCTTCATGTAGTAACCACCCACCCAGCTGTTGCCGTTCTCCTTAACCAGGGTCATCTCTTCAGTACGAGGTGTACCGCAGTCTGTACCCTCAACCTTACCACGACCGATCAGACGCAGAGTTTCTTTTACCTGACTACCACCCTCACCGGTTGCCATGGAACGAGAGTACGCACCAGCTACCGCGGCGTTGGTCTGCACCACAACCTGCTCAGGGTCAAGACCTTCATCCAGAGAACGAGGTAGGGCTACCCAGTCACCGGTCGATTCGTCCTGTTCAATACCGAAGGCAATGAACATACGTTTACGCGCTGTGTTGATGAACTTGTCGTTGATGAAGAAGTTCTTGCTCTTCCCCTTCATCATCTCTTCGCGGTCCATCTGAACCAGCTCGTTAACGGCCGCTGTAAAGGCTACAGGGTCGTTCATCTTGCCTTCAGCCTTGAGCTTGGCAAACAGCTCGTCTTTACGCTTCATCACCGCTGGAGAGATCGACAGGGCGTCTACGCCACCTGGCTTAATGAAGAACGAACCCAACCCTTCCAGGTAGTAGCAGTTCTCCGTAAACTTCAGGCAGTCGTCAACCGAGGCCTTATCGTCAGGAATGGTTTCCCCTTCCTTTGGATTGTCGACCATCAGCTGATTGATACGACCCTCAATCAACTTCTTGGTAAAGAAGGTATTGACGTAATCCACCTTACCCTTGAACGGTTCCCACCACAGCACGATGTTAAACAACATCAGACCGAAGGTAGAGTCGATCGCCTTGCCCTTGAGCATTGGGTGGAAGTCAGCAGGGAAAGAGAACTTGTCGTCCATAACCGCAAAGGGTTCATCCACCTTGCCATCCAGAACAACCGTCTCACCCTCAACAACCGCGTGGAACTTGCCCTTCTCTACAAAGACAGTCCACGGGATCTTCTTGAAGGCGCCAGCTGATTCCTCATCATCGAACTGAATCGAGATGATGGACTGAACGGCTGCCTTGTTCGCATAACCCAGGTTATTAAACCAGAGCTTTAGGAAATCGAGTTTAGTCATGGGTTAAGGTCCAGGAGGCCAATCATCTTCTCCACTGCCAGGAGGGCCAGGTGGTCGGTGATGACATCGTTGTTGATAAAGGCCAGCAACTGATCGCGAAGCGGTTCGTTGTTCAGCTCACTGATGAGGTACAGACCCATTACCTCTTTGCCGTAAGCCACCTGGTTGTCCGTCGACGGGTAATCGAGGAGCTTAGCCAGATCAGGCTTAAAGAAGTTCATGAGCGTGTCTACAGGGCTGCCTACGCGGCCGTTGTTGATGACGTGGTGATACGCCAAGGTATTCTCGATAAGCGCCTTGTTCGCCCTTACACGCTTGATGATGTTGGCAGGGATACCATCCTCTACATCACCCGACAGCAAGTTGTCGCGGATAGCCTTTAAAGTTACCTCGCTAACATCTTGTAGTAGCAACTCGTAGTTAACGAGCGGTACAGAGTCACCCACGTATTTCTGGAAAATCAGTAGGAACCGATCAACAGGGGGAATGTCAACAGAATCCAGAATGTCGCCCAAACCAATGACGTCTTCATAGTGGTCCATCTCGTGG
>Ga0247819_10000561_pt1 | contig 21992 bp, 18 predicted proteins | sample 13C_Xylose_Day6_FD_193428 | JGI IMG/M metagenome (GOLD analysis project Ga0247819, IMG submission 193428) | Soil microbial communities from agricultural site in Penn Yan, New York, United States - 13C_Xylose_Day6 | ecosystem: Environmental > Terrestrial > Soil > Agricultural land | place: USA...
CCATGATCCCGCAGCCTTCCCTCGAACAACTCCGCTTCAACATGATCGAGCAGCAGATCCGTCCCTGGGACGTGCTCGACCCGCAGATCCTGGACCTGCTGTCCGTGCTCCGCCGCGAGGAGTTCGTGCCGCCCGCGCACCGCGGCCTCGCCTTCGTGGACATGGAGATCCCGCTGCGCGGCACCCCCGAGGAAGCCCAGCGCCTCGGCCAGATCATGCTGGCGCCCAAGGTGGAAGCCCGCCTGGTGCACGACCTCAAGCTGCAGCCGCACGAGAAGGTGCTGGAAGTCGGCGCCGGCTCCGGCTACATGGCCGCCCTGATGGCCGGCCGCGCCCAGCGCGTGATCTCGCTGGAGATCGAGCCCGAGCTGGCGAAGATGGCGCGCGACAACCTGGCGCGCGCCGGCGTGCGCAACGCCGAGGTGCGCCAGGCCGACGGCGCCCAGGGCCTGGCGGCCGAGGGCCCGTTCGACGCCATCGTGCTCAGCGGCTCGGTGGCCGAGGTGCCCGACGCCCTGCTCAAGCAGCTGAAGATCGGCGGCCGCCTGGCCACCATCGTCGGCGACGAGCCGGTGATGCGCGCCAACTTCATCACCCGCACCGGCGAGACCCACTACACCACGGCGCAGCCCTGGGACACGGTGGCGCCGCGCCTCTTGAATTTCCCCCAGCGTTCGCGCTTCCGGTTCTGAGCATGATCGACCAGGTCCATCCCAATGACCTCGACGCCTGGATCGCCGCGCAGGGCGGCAACGGCGTGGTGCTGGACGTGCGCGAGGTGCCGGAGCTGCGCGCCGCCAGCGTGCAGCCGCAAGGCTTCGAGCTGGTCGCGATCCCGATGAACGAGATCCCCGCGCGACTCGCCGAGCTCGATCCCGACCGGCCGATCGCGTGCCTCTGCCACCACGGCGGCCGCAGCCAGCGCGTCGCCATGTTTCTCGCGCACAACGGTTATTCGAAGCTGGCCAACCTGGCCGGCGGCATCGACGCCTGGTCGCGTGAACGCGACCCCTCTGTTCCGCGATACTGATGACCTTCGCACTGGCCATGAGCAGAAAGAGCAAGGACGCACGAATGACTTCCCCTCGGCTTCTTCCCCTGGTCATGGCCCTAGGCGCGGCGCTGGCCGCCGCCCCCGCCGGCGCGCAAAGCCTGCAGCAGCTGTACGAGGCGGCGCGCGCCAACGACGCCGTCTGGCAGGCCGCGCGGGCCCAGTACGACGCCAACCTGGCCCGCGCCGAGCAGGCCCGAGCCGGCGTCCTGCCCACCGCCAACCTGTCGTCCACCATCGGCCGGTCCGATTTCGAGAACACCAACCCCGCCACCGACCGCAACTTCGGCACCCAGACCGCCACGCTGGCCGCCCAGCAGCCGCTGTACCGGCCCGCCAACTGGGCCACCTGGGAGCAGGGCAAGCTGCAGGCGGAACTGGCGAAGGCGCAGCTCACCGCCGCCAGCCAGGACCTGATCGTGCGGGTCAGCCAGGCCTACTTCGACGTGCTGGCCGCGCAGGACACGCTGGCCTTCGTGGGCGCGCAGAAATCCGCCGTGTCCGAGCAGCTGGCTTCGGCCAAGCGCAACTTCGAGGTCGGCACCGCCACCATCACCGACACCCGCGAGGCGCAGGCTCGCTTCGACCTGGTCACCGCCCAGGAGATCCAGGCCGAGAACGACCTGCGCGTGCGCAAGCTCGCGCTGGACACGCTCACCGGCCTCACCGGCTCGTCGCCCGTCCCGCTGGCCGCGCCGCTGAACGTGCCCGCGCCCGAACCGGCGAGCCCCGACGCCTGGGTGTCGCAGGGCGAGGCGGCCAGTCCCGTCATCCAGCAGGCCCGCACCACCCTCGACATCGCCGAGTGGGAGACCGAGAAGGCCAAGGCCGGCCACAAGCCCACGGTGGACCTGACGGCCAGCTACGGCATCCAGCGCAACCTCAATGGCAGCGCGACGACCGTCGTGGACAGCCGCAGCAACGTCGGCCAGGTCGGCGTCACGTTCAACCTGCCGCTGTTCGCCGGTTTCTCCACGCAGAACCGCATCCGCGAAACCCTGTCCCTGGAAGAGCGCGCCCGGGCCGACCTGGAAGCCGCGCGCCGCAACGTCGCGCAGGCCACCCGCACGGCCTATTTCGGCGTCATCTCCGGCCAGGGCCAGGTGCGCGCGCTGGAGGCCGCCGAGGCTTCGAGCCAGCTCGCGCTGGACGCCAACCGCCTGGGTTACCAGGTCGGCGTGCGCATCAACATCGACGTGCTCAACGCCCAGAGCCAGCTGTTCCAGACCAAGCGCGACCTCGCCCAGGCCCGCTACAACGTCCTGCTCGGCCAGCTGCGCCTGCGCCAGGCCAACGGCACGCTGGTGCCGGAGGACCTGACGCGGTTGAACGCACTGGTGGCGAAGTAATCAGCCGTCATTCCCGGGCAGGCGGGAATCCAGAGCTCCCGTCTTCTTCAGCGCTCGCAAGGAAGCACCGGTCCCCGCCTCCGCGGGGATGACGGATCAACCGCGCGCTGGCAGGTCGACGTACGCACCGTCGATGAGCTGCGCGGGCTCGACGCCCAGCGCCGCCATCAGCTCGTGGGCTTCGCGCACGCCCGCGTCGCAAGCTTCGTCCTCCCCGAGCACGACTTCCAGTTCGAGGAAATCGCCCAACCCCTCCACGCGATCGAGGTGGATGCGCGTGCGGCCCGCGAGGAACAGTGTGCGGTGCTTGCGCACGCGCCCCGCCTCTCCATAGGCCAGCGTGAGCGATTCGCGCAGCGTGTCCGGCTCGGGGGTCGGCGAGCGCAGGTAGAAGGATTCCTTCGGTCCCTGCTGGTCCGGGCGGCGGTAGAAGATCAGCTCGCCCGACTGCGGCGAGAAGGCGCGCAGCTTCAGCCGGCCGTTGGCGCAGTGGAAGAAGGTGTCGTCCTGGAAGATGTCGATCGGTCCCTCGGTCGCGAGCGCCGCGGCCTTGGCCACCAGCGCCTGCACGCTTTCGATGCGGGCCTTGATCTCGATGTTGCGGGCCATCCCCCAGAACCTACTCGTTCGCCGCCTTGCGCCGCTCCAGGTCGACCAGGCCGTGCCGCTGCACGCGCTCGGAGATGCGCTCGCGCAGGCGCCAGCGCGCCGCGTCGCTGAGCATCCGGCCGGCCCAGCGGTAGACGTTGAACTCGCGCACCGTGCTGCGCAGGTTGGCCATGCGCTCGCGCTGTTCGCCCGGCGGCATCGTGAGCGAGCGGTGGATGGCGTCGGCGACCTCCTCGACGTGGTACGGGTTGACGATCAGCGCCTCGGGCATGTCGCGCGCGGCCCCCGCGAAGCGGCTGAGCACCAGCACGCCCTGCTCGTCGTCGCGCGCGGCCACGAACTCCTTGCACACCAGGTTCATGCCGTCGTGCAGGCTGGTGACCAGGCACACGTCGGCGGCGCGGTACAGGCGGTTGACCTGCTCGTGCTCGTGGTGCTGCGCGAGCAGCCGCACCACGTCGTGGCCGCCGCTGGCGAAACGCTGGTTGATGCGCCGGGTGACCTGCTCGATGCGCTGCGCGAAGGCCTGGTACTCCTCCAGCGCGGCGCGCGTGGGCGCGGCCACCTGCACGAAGGTGAACCGGCCGCGCCACTCGGGGCGCTTTTCCAGCAGGCGCTCCACCGCGTACAGGCGCTCCAGGATGCCCTTCGTGTAGTCGAACCGGTCCACGCCCACGGCGATGCGGTGGTGGCCCGGGATGTCGTGCAGCTCGCACACCTGGCGGCGGGCTTCGGCGGGCGACGGCCACTCGGTCATCGTGGCGCGCGTGGGCCACTCGATCGAGATCGGGTAGCTCTCGATGAACGTCTGGTCGCCCTTGTGCGAGATGGTGGAGTGCTCGTGCTCGATGCGCGCCTCGAGGTAGCGATCGACCGCCTCGATGAAGTTCTTGCAGTGGAAGCGCGTGTGGAAGCCCATGATGGTGCTTCCCAGGAGGCCTTCCAGGATCTCCTGGCGCCATGGGCAGATGCCGAACGACTCGGGGTTGGGCCAGGGGATGTGCCAGAACGTCAGGATGGTGGCGCGCGGCAGCTTGGCGCGAACCATCGCGGGCAGCAGCGCGAAGTGGTAGTCCTGCACCAGCACCACCGGGTCTTCGCCGCGCGCTTCGGCAACCACGGCGTCGGCGAACCGCTGGTTGATCATGCGGTAGTACTGCCAGTCGGATTCGCGGAACACGGGCCGCACGTGGGCCACGTGGCACAGCGGCCACATGCCTTCGTTGGCGAAGCCGTAGTAGTAGCCCTGCTCTTCCTCCGGCGTGAGCCACACGCGGCGCAGCTGGTATTCCTCGTGCCCGGGCGGCAGCGCGACGCGGTCGTGCCGGTCCACCGCGCTGCGGTCGGCGGTGCCGCTGCCGTGGGCGATCCAGGTGCCCGAGCAGGCGCGCATCACGGGCTCGACGGCCGTGACCAGTCCACTGGCCGGCCGGCGCACGAACACGCGGCCGTCCTCGCCGCGCTCGTGGATGTAGGGCTCGCGGTTGGAGACCACGATGACCTGGTCGCCGCGCAGCTGCGAGCGCAGCAGCGACTGCAACCGCGGCGCGTCCCAGCCCGCTTCATGGCCCTGGTAGCGGCGGTACTCGTCCTCCAGGTCGCGCAGGCGCGCGCGCAGTTCCTGGGCCACCGGTTCCAGCTCGGGGGCGCCGCCGCCCAGCGGACGCACCAGGCCCTCGCCGCGCAGCAGCGCGCGCGTGCCCGACACCCAGCCGCGCCAACTGAGTTGCGCGACGGCCATGGTGACGAGCGCGATGATCACCCCGACGCCGGCGAGCAGCGCGATCAGGTAGCGGCGCGTGTCCTGGCTGCGCCGGTCGATGAAGCTCATGTCGTGCAGCAGCACCAGCTGGCCGACAGGGCCCGATTCGGCCGTGACCGCATGCGTGCTGACGTGCACCGGACCGCCCTGCACGCGCAGCCGCGGATTGACTTCCGCGCCCAGGCGCTCGGCCTCGGCGCAGGTCAGGTCCTTCGGAAAACTCGCCGTGCGCGTGAGCAGCTGGCCGGTGGTGGAGCACCAGCCGATGGCCACCATGCGCTCGTCCTCGGCGGCGCGGTTGAACAGGTGCTGCAGCTTGCGGCCCTTGGGATCCTCCAGCGCGTCGGCGATGGACTCCGACAGCGTGTTGGCCATCAGGCTGCCGCGCATGTTCATGTCGCGCGCGAACCAGCGCAGCGTGAGGCTGTCCATGAGCGGCAGCGCGAAGTACGCGGCCGCCGTCAGGACGATGACCAGGGGAACGAGGAAACGAAGCTGGAGGTTGAAGGCTTTCATCGATGGGTGTCGGTGGCGCACCTTGCTCCGCGGGAGCTGCACGTGGTGAAGGCCTGCAAAGCAGGCCCGCGATCCGTCTTGGACCGCCGGGGAACCGCAGAGTTCTGCGGCCGCGGTTAATTTAACCGCTTCGCGAGCCCATCAAGGGCCATCGCAACCCATCGGTACATCAAAGCACGCGGCGCAGGGCCTCGAAGAACAGCTCGGACTGCAGCCGCTCGCCCTGGATCTGCGCGGCCGTGCGCTGCAGCAGGTCCTGGTCGGCGACGGGCGCGAGCGGCCGTCCGCTGGACTGCGCGATCACCTGGTGCAGGCAGGCGCGCTCCAGGTAGTAGAGGTCGTCGTACGCGTAATCGACGCGATCGCCGCAGACGATGACGCCATGGTTGGCCAGGAACGCGACGTCGCGCCCTTCCATCGCGTGCGCGATGCGCTCGCCTTCGCGCTCGTCGAGCGCCAGTCCGTTGTAGCGCCGGTCGACGGCCACGCGGCCGTGGAAGCGCATCGCGTTCTGCGACAGCGCCGTATCGAGCCCGCGGTCCGATGTGAGCGTGAGCGCGGTGGAGTAAGGCATGTGCGTGTGCAGCACGCAGGCCTTGCGCGCGATGCGATGCACCGCGGCATGGATGAACATCGCCGTGGGCTCGACCTCGTGCCGGCCCGCGAGCTTGCGGCCCTGCTCGTCGATCATCACGATGTCGTCGGCACGCACCTCCTGCCAGAGCAGCCCGCGCGGGTTGAGCAGGAAACGCCCCGAACGGTCGGGCAGCTCCAGGCTGAAGTGGTTGCAGACGCCTTCGGCGAGCCCGTGGTGGGCGGCGGCGCGCAGCGCGAGCGCGAGGTCCTCGCGCAGGCCGCGGACGGCGGCGGAATCGAAATCCTGCTGGTGCATGGCAATGCGCTCGGTCATGACCGCCCGAGTGTGCGGGCTGGCCATGCCGAGCGCAACCGTTCCACGCCTTGCGCGCTTACTTGCTGCAGGTCGACTTGCTCCAGTAGCTGGGCGTCCACTCGGGCGCCGAGTTCACGTTCCACACCGAGGAGCTCAGGGTCGTGGCCGTGTAGGCCTGGCCCAGGCGCATCACCTTGGCGCCGGCCATGTAGCGCGTGGTGGTGTTCCAGGTCGAGAACGTGCTGCAGGCCGGTGCCGTCGGTGCGGGCGCGGGCGCCGGCGCGGGTGCAGGAGCCGGGGCGGGTGCAGGAGCCGGTGCGGGCGCGGGAGCCGGCGCCGTCGTGCAGGTCGACTTGCTCCAGTACGTCGGCGTCCACTCGGGCTGCGAGTTCACGTTCCACACGGTGTTGCTCAGCGCCGTGGCCGAGTAGGCCTGGCCCAGGCGCATCACCTTGGCACCCGCCATGTAGCGCGTCGTCGTGTTCCATTCCGGGCAGCTGGCCGAAGGCGCGGGCGCAGGGGCCGGCGTGGGCGCCGGTGCGGGCGCGGGGGTCGGCGCAGGAGCGGGAGCGGGTGCAGGCGCCGGAGCGGAGCTGGCGCCGCTCCAGATCTTGTAGTCGTACACGACGATGTCGCCGCTGCCGACCACCGGCTCCACGCCCAGCTCCACGCTGGACACGTACTCGTTGCCGACCGCCCAGGGGTTGCCCTTGGCATCGCGGCGCGTGGTCACGTAGTTGATGATGGCCGCGAGGTCGATCTCGCCGGGCGCAACGGGCAGCACCTCCGGCACGAAGGCGATCATCTTCCAGCCGGTCTTGCCGTAGGCGCCGTTCAGCGAACCGAAGTTGTAGAGCAGCGAGCCGTCGGCGCCCTTGGTGGCGTACACGTGGTAGCGCTTGCCGGCGATGGTGGCGTCATGGTCGTACCACATCGGGTTGCGGCCGCCGGGCACGTTGTGCGAACCGTAGTTCCCCCAGTTCGACAGCGGGATCATGATTTCGTGCGTGATCGACGAGCTCATGAAGCCCGAATCCTGCTTCGGGTTGGACTGCAGCCAGATGTCGAAACTCAGGTGGCCCTGGCCGGTCGGCGTGGACAGGTGGGCCATGTTGAACTTGGCCTTCAGCGACGACAGCGGCAGCTGCATCGGGAAGATCGTGCCCGGCGTGTGGCCCGAAGGCGCCTGCTGCAGCGTCGAGCCGTTGGGCAGGCGCACGGGGTTGCCGTTCACCATGCTGCCCGACGAGTAGTAGCCGGGCTTGCGGCCGCTCAGGATCGCGGGATAGCCCTTCACCTCGGCCGAACCGGCCGGGTTCGGCCAGCGCCACTTCATGCGGAACGCCACTTCGCCGTTGGCGCCCACGTTCGGGCTCACCCCGACCTGCTGCTCGAACTGCGAGGCGCTCGCGCCTTCGCTGATGCTGCCCGAGCCCCAGCGGTTGTCCTCGATCCAGTAGGCGTCGTTGCCGTTGCCGGTCTGCAGCCAGGCATTCGGGCTGGCGGCCACGGGCACGCTGGGCACCTGAGCCCAGCTCAGCGTCGCGCCCAGCGACAGGGCGGCGGCCAGCACGGCGGCCTTGGGGTGGAAGCGACGCGCGGCGGCGTTGCATTGCGAACGGGTTCGGGGGTTCTTCTTCAGCTGCGGGACCATCGTGAACGTCTCTTCGGGTGGTTCGGGCAAAGCTCCGCCCGGCGCGGGCGCCGGCGTTCCTTCGCCGGTGCGTCGCGTTTGCGGGATCGGAGGGGGACGCTGGGCTTCGGCTCAGGCTTGAAGCTCAGCGATGGGGGCGGATGCTAGTAGGACACGTCCGACGCGTCTGTAGGAAAACGCGGCTCAGCTGTAAGGAGACGGTTCAGCGCTTACAAAGACCGCTGAGCTTGCGTGTTCGGCTTACAGCGCGACACGGTTAATGCCGATACATACTGTAGAGCTGCGGAGAAAGTCGCGGCCCTGTGCAAGGCGCCGCGATCGCGAGTCGGCAGACTCGCCAGCAGGCCCTCAACGAGCCTGCGAAACCAGCGCCAGCAGCGCCTGCGCCGTGCGCGCCGCCGCCCCGCCGTGCGCCTGCGCGAAGGCCTGTGCCGACGCGACGTGACGCTCGAGCGCGCCCGCGTCATTCACCAGCGCGACGGCCCGCCGCACGCCTTCATCCAGCGTCTCCACCCGCACCGCCGCCCCACCCGCCTGGGCGTCCTCGGCGGCTTCCGCGAAATTGAAGGTGTGCGGTCCCATCACCACCGGGCAGCCGCAGGCCGCGGCCTCGATCAGGTTCTGGCCGCCCAGCGGAAGGAAGCTGCCGCCCAGTAAAGCGACGTCGGCCAGGCCGTAGTACAGGGCCATCTCGCCCAGCGAGTCGCCGATCCACACGTCGGCGTCGGCCGGGCCTTGCTGCTCGTCCCATTCGCTGCGACGCGAGACCGACAGCCCCGCCTGCCGCGCGAGCGTCGCGACTTCGTCGAACCGCTGCGGATGCCGCGGCACCACCAGCCAGCGCAGGCCGCAGGCGCCCTGCGCCGCCAGCACGCGGAACAGCTCGGCCTCCTCGCCTTCGCGCGAGCTGGCGAACATCGCCACCGGCTGCGCGACGCGCGCGCGCCAGCCGCGGCCGCGCGCGAGCTGCGCGGGATCGGGCTGCGCATCGAACTTCAGGTTGCCGAAGACGGCCGCGACCGGCGCGCCGATGCGGGCCAGCCGGTGCGCGTCCGCCTCGGTCTGCGCCCACGCGGCGCGCAGCGACGAATACGCGGGATGCGACAAGCGCCGCAGCCGCATCGCCTGCCGCATCGACTTTTCGGACATGCGGGCGTTGGCCAGCACCAGCGGCACGCCGGCGTGGCGGCACACCTCGGCCAGGTTGGGCCAGACCTCGGTTTCCATCAGCACGCCGACGCTGGGCCGGAAATGCGCGATGAAGCGCCGCACGGCCTGCGGCGTGTCCCAGGGCAGCCAGACCTGCCGGTCGCCCTCGCGCAGCAGCCTGGCGCCTTCGGCGCGGCCGGTGGCCGTGCCGTGCGTGAGCAGCAGGCGAAGCTGGGGATCGCGCTCGCGCAGCGCCTGCACCAGCAGCGCCGCGGCGCGCGTCTCGCCGAGCGACACCGCGTGGATCCACAGCGCGCCCGGCGTCGCGTGGTCCTGGTACAGGCCGAACCGCTCGTCCATCGCTTCCAGGTAACCGGGCTCGGCCGTGCCGCGCCGGCGCAGCTTGCGCCGCAGCAGCGGCTGCGCGCCATGCATCAGGAGCGAGTAGAGGTTGCGGATCATCGGGGGCGCACGGCCTGCCAGGCTTCCCACACGGCCTCGGGCGGCGGGCAGGGCGAACCATACACGCTGCGGTGCGGGCCGTCGCCGATCGGGCCGGTGCGCCAGGCGGTGTCGAAGTTGTAGACCTGCACGTGCGGCAGTCCCAGCGCCACCGCGATGTGCGAGAGGCCGCTGTCCACGCCGATCACGCCGGCGCAGCCCGCCAGGCGATCGGTCAGCGCGCCCAGGTCCAGCCGCGGCCACACGAACGCATGCGAGCCGATGGCTTCGGCCAGCGCGACGCTGCGCCGCTGCTCGGCGTCGCTGCCGTGCGGCAGCGCGATGGCGAAGCCCTCCTCCACCAGCCGCCGGCCCGTCCGCGCCCAGTGCTGCTGCGGCCAGCACTTGTCGTCGCGCGAGGTGCCGTGCACGAAGGCGACGCAGGGCCGCTCGCCTTCGCGCACCGGCTGCGCGCGCAGGCCCCAGCGCAGCGGCGCCGGCATCGCGTAGCCGAGCGACATCGCGCACAGCTCGCGCGAGCGCTGCACCGCGTGGGTGCGCGATGGCACCGGCACGGCCACGTCGGCCAGCCAGCGCGTGGGCGCCTCGTAGCTCGAGCCCTCGGTCTGGTTGGCCAGCGCGTAGCGCTTGCCGCCTTCGGCCATGAGCGCGGTGCGCGCGACCAGCGCCGACTTGGTCAGGCCCTGCAGGTCGAGCACCGCGTCGTAGGCCTGCGCACGCAGCGCCTCGCGGAACTCGCGCCAGCCGCGACGCGTGGCGGGCGACAGCGGCGACTTGCTCCAGCGCCGCAGCTCCAGCGGGATGACGCGGCGCACGCCCTCGCAGCGCTGCACCAGCGGCGCGAAGCCGCGCTCCACGACCCAGTCGACGTTGGCATGCGCAAGCGCCGCGCGGATGTCCTGCACGGCGGGCATGGCATGCACCACGTCGCCCAGCGACGAGAGCTTGACGATGAGGATGTTCAAGTCGTTGTCGAAAGCCGCGGGCGCGCTCAGTGCGCCGCCTCAGCGAACTGCGCGTCCGGCTTCACGCTGCGCAGCAGCGCCAGCATCTCGCCCTCGATGCGGTGCAGCGCCTCCTGCGTCTGCCCCTCGAAGCGCAGCACCAGCACCGGCGTGGTGTTGGAGGCGCGGATCAGCCCGAAGCCGTCGGGCCAGTCCACCCGCACGCCGTCGATGGTGGACACCTCGGCCGGCGCAGCGAATTTCGCCTTGGCCACCAGCTCGTCCACGATGCGGTGCGGCTCGCCCTCGGCGCATTTCACGTTCAGCTCCGGCGTGGAGAAGCTGGTGGGCAGCGCGTCCAGCACGGCGCTGGGATCGCGCTCGCGCGACAGGATCTCCAGCAGGCGTGCGCCGGCGTAGGTGCCGTCGTCGAAGCCGTACCAGCGCTCCTTGAAAAACACGTGGCCGCTCATCTCGCCGCCCAGCGGCGAGCCCACTTCCTTCATCTTCGCCTTGATCAGCGAGTGGCCGGTCTTGAACATCAGCGGCTGGCCGCCGGCCTCGCGGATGGCGGGCGCCAGGCGCTGCGTGCACTTGACGTCGAACAGGATGGTGCCGCCCGGCACGCGCTGCAGTACGTCGCGCGCGAACAGCATCAGCTGGCGGTCGGGGAAGATGTTGTTGCCGTCGCGCGTGACGATGCCCAGCCGGTCGCCGTCGCCGTCGAAGGCCATGCCCAGCTCGGCGCCGCTGGTTCGCAGCGCCGCGATCAGGTCCTTCAGGTTCTCCGGCTTGCTGGGGTCCGGGTGGTGATTGGGGAAGTTGCCGTCCACCTCGCTGTACAGCTCGATCACTTCGCAGCCGAGCGCGCGGTAGATGGCGGGAGCCGAGGCGCCCGCCACGCCGTTGCCGGAATCGACCACGATCTTCATCGGCCGCGCCAGCTTGATGTCGCCCGCGATGCGGTCGCGGTAGGGCGCGAAGACGTTGACGTTGCGCACCTGGCCGGGCTTGGCGTCGGGCCAGTTCTCCGCTTCCATCATGCGGCGCAGCGACTGGATCTCCTCGCCGTAGATCGCGCGGCCGGCCAGCACCATCTTGAAGCCGTTGTAGTCCTTGGGGTTGTGGCTGCCCGTGACCTGGATGCCGCTGTTGCACAGCGTGTTGGCGGCGAAGTACAGCATCGGCGTGGTGACGACGCCGACGTCGATGACGTCCACGCCGCTGGCGACCAGCCCGCGCACCAGCGCGGCCGAGAGCGAGGGGCCCGACAGGCGGCCGTCGCGGCCCACCGCGACCGTGGTTTCACCCTCGGCCCGGGCGGCGGCGCCGAAAGCGCGGCCGAGCGCCTGCGCCACCTCTTCCGTCAGCGTGGAAGGCACGATGCCGCGGACGTCGTAGGCCTTGAAGATGGAAGCGGAAACTTGCATGGCGGGACAGTAATAAGACGGTTCGGTGAAACCGCGGATTGTAGGGAACGGCCCGCGAGGGACATGTCCGGAAACGGCCAGTCGCGAGGCGCCGCCCTCCTATGATGAGCACATGCCGCCCGATGCCGACACCCTGCAGCCTGACGCCTGCTACCTGGCGCTGAAGGCCCGCGACGCGCGCTTCGACGGCTGCTTCTTCACCGGCGTGACCTCCACCGGCATCTACTGCCGCCCGGTCTGCCGCGTGCGCACGCCGCGGCGCGAGAACTGCCGCTTCTTCCCCCACGCGGCGCAGGCGGAGAAGGAAGGTTTCCGCCCCTGCCTGCGCTGCCGGCCCGAGCTGGCGCCCGATGCGCAGGCGTGGTCGATGCAGGACGCCGGCAGCATCCTGGCCCGGCAGGCGGCCCGGATGCTCGACGAGCCGGAGGCCTGGCACGACGGCACGCCTTCGGTCGAGCAGTTGTCCGCGCGGCTGGGCGTGAGCGAGCGGCACCTGCGCCGCATCTTCGAGGCCCAGTTCGGCGTGTCGCCGCTGCAGTACCTGCAGACGCGCCGCCTGCTCACGGCCAAGCAACTGCTGGCCGATACCGCCCTGCCCATCACCCAGGTGGCGCTGGCCGCCGGCTTCGGCAGCCTGCGCCGCTTCAACGCAGCCTTCCTCCAGCACTACGGCCTGTCACCGAGCAGGCTGCGGCGTGAAGGCTCGGGGCCTCCGGCCCAAGGCATGGTGGTGCGACTCGGGTATCGGCCGCCCTACGACACCGCCGCGATGCTCACGTTCTTCCGCCAGCGGTCCATCGCCGGCATGGAACACGTCGCGCCCACGGGCACGCTCGCGCGCACGCTGGAACTGAACGCGGGCGGACGCCGCCTCGCCGGCTGGATCGAGGCCCGCTTCGACGAGCCGCGCCACCAGCTGGTGCTGCGCGTGAGCGAGTCGCTGCACGAAGGCCTGCCGCAGGTGATCCGCCGCGTGCGCGCCGCGTTCGACCTGGACTGCGATCCGCTGGCCGTCAACGGCGTGCTGCAGGACGCCTTCCCTTCCTGCGAGGGACTGCGCGTGCCCGGCGCATTCGGCGGCTGGGAGCTGGCGGTGCGCGCGGTGCTCGGCCAGCAGATCACGGTGGCGGCGGCGCGGACGCTGGCGCATCGGCTCGTGGAGCGCTTCGGCGCGCCCATCGAGACGCCGCACGCCGACCTGCATCGTCTGTTCCCCGCGCCCGAAGCGCTGGCCCACGCCGACGGCGATGCGCTCGGTACGCTGGGCATCGTGCGGCAACGGCAGGCCGCCATCGTGGCGCTGGCGCGCGCCGTGCAGGCCGGCCAGCTGCAGTTGCATCCGGGCGCGCAAGTGGGCGAGACCGTCGAAGCGCTCAAGGCCCTGCCCGGCATCGGCGACTGGACCGCGCAGTACATCGCCATGCGTGCGCTGCGCTGGCCCGATGCCTTCCCGGCCGGCGACGTCGCGCTGCAGAAAGCCCTGGGCGTGCAGCAATCGCGCCAGCCCGCGCGCGAAGCCGAAGCGGCGTCGCAGGCATGGAAGCCGTGGCGCAGTTATGCGGTGATCCGCGCATGGGCGAGCCTCGCGCCCGCCGCCGTCATCCCCGCGCGAAAGGACATCCGCAATGAAATTCCCGCCTGACCTCGTCGCCGCGCGCCACGCCAGCCCGCTCGGTTCCATCCTGCTGGCCGCCACCGATCGCGGGCTCGCCGGACTGTGGTTCGAAGGCCAGCGCTACCACCCCGACGCGGGCAAGTGGCCGATCGAGCCCGACCATCCCGTGCTCGCCGTCGCCTGCAGGCAACTCGACGAGTACTTCGCCGGCGAACGCACGGTGTTCGAGCTTCCGCTCGACCTGCAGGGCGGCACGCCGTTCCAGCGGTCGGTGTGGCAGGCGCTGCTGGGCATCCCCGCCGGGCAACGCACCAGCTACGCGGCCCTGAGCCAGCGCATCGGCAAGCCGGCCGCGGTGCGCGCGGTCGGCGCGGCCGTGGGCCGCAACCCGGTCAGCATCGTCGTGCCCTGCCATCGCGTGGTGGGCACCGATGGGTCGCTCACCGGCTACGCCGGCGGGCTGGACCGCAAGACCGCGCTGCTGCAACTCGAAAGCGCGGCGCGCTGACGCAACGCATCAATCGGCCGCGCAACTTTCATCAATGCGCTCGCGGCGGCCGTCGCGTTCGCCCCCACACTCGCCCGCCATGTCCCTGTCTTCCGTCCTCGATTTCCTGCTGCTGGCCGCGATCTGGGGTGGCTCGTTCCTGTTCATGCGCCTGGCCGTGGTCGACCTCGGCCCCCTGCCCACGGCCGCGTTGCGCGTGGCCATCGCCTCGGCCTTCCTGCTGCCGCTGGTGCTGTGGCGCGGCCTGGGCCCGCAGCTGCGCCAGCACTGGCGCAAGGTGTGCATCGTCGGCGTGCTGAACTCGGGCATCCCGTTCGCGCTGTTCGCGTTCGCGGTATCCACCATCACGACGGGCCTGTCGTCGATCCTCAACGCGACCGTGCCGCTGTTCGGCGCGCTGGTCGCCTGGCTGTGGCTGAACGACCGCCCCGCCGCCGCGCGCGCCGTCGGCCTGGTGGTCGGGTTCGCGGGCGTCGCGATGCTGGCCTGGGACGGCGCGAGCTTCAAGGCCGGCACCGGCGGCCCGGCGCCCGGCTGGGCCGTGCTGGCCTGTCTCGTCGCGACGCTCTGCTACGGCATCGCGGCCAGCGCGACCAAGAAGTACCTGTCGGGCTTGCCGCCGCTGGTCACCGCGACCGGAAGCCAGCTCGGCGCCACGATGCTGCTCGCGCTGCCCGCCGCCTGGGCCTGGCCCGCGAAGATGCCCGGCGCGACCGCATGGCTCGCCCTCGTCGCGGTCGGCGTGCTGTGCACCGGCATCGCCTACATCCTCTACTTCCGGCTCATCGAGGAAGCCGGCCCGGCGCGTGCGCTCGCGGTCACCTTCGTGGTGCCGGTGTTCGCGGTGCTCTACGGCGTCCTGTTCCTGCATGAGCAGGTCACGGCCTGGATGTTGCTGTGCGCGGCCGTGATCGTGTGCGGCACGGCGCTGTCCACGGGCCTGCTGAGGCTGCCGGCGAGGAAACGGCTGAGCGTCCAGCGCTGAGCTGTGCACGCTCCTACAGCCGGGCTGGCAGCTCGGCCGTAGCAGCCGATCTGGGCAATGGTCTGAAAGAGCCATGACCCTTCTGGTGCGAGCGCCCCAATGCTCGTACCCCTTGTTTGAGAATCGTCTGCATCGATGGACCGCAAGGACGCCCAGATGCAGAAGTTCCTCCCTGCGCTAGCCCTCAGTTTCGCAGTGCACACCGCCATGGCCGCCGACCTCCCGGCCGGCCCCGACGCCGCCGCTCCGCTGGCCGGCGGGCTCATGCATGCGAACCTGGTGGTGCCGGCGCAGCCCGTCGTCGGTGCGCCGCACGGCGCCGATCCGACGGCCCTGACCGCCAACCTCCAGGCCGGCAACGAAGCCGCCGCCAAGAAGGAGACCGGCGGCCGCGAGCACACCACCGGCATGCTGATCGCCGCCCTCGCGCTGATGGTCGGCATCGTGCTTCGACGCTGGGGAACCGATCGCCAATGAGGGCCGCCAAACTGCGAACCATGGCGGAGCGCGCCTTCAAGTGGAGCGCTCTGACCACCGCCGGCCGCTTCGGGCTGCAGCTGGTGGCCCAGGTCGTCCTGGCCCGCCTGCTCGGACCGAGCAACTACGGCGTGTACGGCATCGGCATGGTGGTGCTCACCTTCGCCTCCTTCCTTTCGGGCAACGCCTTCAGCTACAGCCTGATGCTGAAGAAGGAGGTCGACGAGGACGACGTGCGCTTCGCCTTCACCTGGCAGGCCATCGCCGCGGCGCTTTCCACCCTCGCCCTTTTCGCGATGGCCGAGCCCCTGGCCGGCTTCTTCGGCGACCCGCGCGTCGAGCCCATGCTGCAGTGGATGGCCGTGGCCTGCCTGCTGCTGGGCCTGCAGGGCCCGGTCAACTGCCTGCTGTCGCGTGAACTCAACTTCCGCGCGCTGGGCCTGATCCAGCTGGGCAGCTATGCCGCGGGTTACCTGATGGTCGGCGTGCCGCTGGCGATGCGCGGCTTCGAGGCCCAGGCCCTGGCCGCGGCCTGCGTGGTGCAGGCCGGCGTGTCCCTGGCGGCGACCTTCGCGGTGCGGCCGCATTCGCTCAAGCCGCTGTTCCGCCACCCCACGAGTTCCGAGACGTTCGATACCGGCCGCACGGTGTTCTTCACCAACATCGTCAACTGGCTGCTCACCAACGTCGACCGCATCGTGATCGGCCGCATGCTGAGCACGCACGCCGTGGGCCTCTACAACGTCGCCTACAACTTCGCTTCCATCCCCTACGTGCTGCTGATCAACTCGCTGCAGCCCACGTTCCTGGCGGCCGGCGCCAAGCTGCAGGACGACCTGCGCCAGCTCGGCCAGGCCTGGCTCACGCTGCTCGCCTGCGTGCTGGTGTTCCTGGTGCCGGCGGCGGTGCTGATGTCGATGCTGGCCGGCGACCTGGTGCTGGTGCTCTATGGCCAGGCCTGGAGCGAAGCCGGCTGGGTGATGGCGGTGCTGTTCCTGTGCCTGCCGGCCTGGAGCTGCCTGGGCCTGTCGACCCCGGTGCTGTGGAACACCCGCCGCAAGCACCTGGAAGCCATGCTGCAACTGCCGCTGCTGGCCGCCGTCCTGCCCCTGTGGTGGCTGCTGGCGCCGCTGGGCATCCGCGCGGTGGTGATCGCCTCGGCCTTCCTGATCCTGGCGCGTTCGGTGATCGTGGTGGCGGCGGTGCTGCGCGCGCTCGAGCTCACCTGGCGCGACCTGGCTCCGTTCGCCCTGCGCGGGCTGGCGCTGGGCGCCTTCTGCGGCGTCGCCGTGCTGCTCGGACGCCAGCTGGTCTCGCCCCTGGGCCACCCGCTGGCCACGCTGGTCATCGAGGGCTGCACCGGCTTCGGCGCGCTGCTGGCGCTGGCCATCGCCCGCCCGCAGGTGCTCGGCCCCGAGGCGCGCGGCGTGCTCTCGCGCCTGATCCCGGCCTTCGCTCCGCGCTGGGCCGCCCCGGAGGCCCGCCCATGACCGTTCGCCGCGAGCCTGGAGAGTTTTCGATGAATCGAGCCCACGACGCGACCACCGTCAAGTCGCGCAAGGTCCGAGGCCGCGACGCGGCCGACCACTGGAAGGCGCGCCGCGACGGCCTGCTGTTCCTGATCTTCCCCGCCATGCTGGTGCTCACCGGCCTGGAGGTCCTGCTGTCCGGACGCAACCTCACCGAAGCGTTCCTGATGCTGGAGAGGGAAACGCAGGCGCTGGAGCAGGCGGTGCGCAATCCGGCGATCGCCTGGCTGCAGCGCGGCGTGTCGCTGCTGCTGCTGGCCGTGTGCTTCGAGCGCATCGTCAGCCACTTCGCGCAGAGGAAGCCACTGCCCTCGCCGGCGCTGACCTCCAGCTTCATCCTGTTCTGGGTCACCACGGTGGCGATCACCGCGGTGGCGGCGCCGCACCCGCGCATCTCGCACGAATACCTGTACCCGCTGGTGCTGGGCATCGCCTGCTCGCTGTCCGGTCCGCTGGACCGCGACCGCATCCTCGCCACGGTGCGCAACTCGCTGTTCATCTTCATGCTGGCCGGCGCGGTGCTGATCCCGATCAATCCGGGGCTGGTGCTGGACAACAGCTACATGCAGGGCCTGATCCCCGGCCTGCCCCGCTTCGGCGGCCTGACCCCGCACCCCGTGATGATGGGCATGCTGGCGCAGATCGCCCTGGTGATCCTCTGGGTGCGTCCGTTCAAGCGCGGCTGGCTGAACTTCGCCGCCTGGCTCCTGGGCCTCGCCGTGCTGTTCGTGGCGCAGTCCAAGACCGCCTGGCTGTGTTTCCTGATCAGCGCCTGCTGCCTGATGGTGGTGCGGCGCGGCAGCGACGCCGTCCACAAGGCCGGCGACCCGCGCGCCAGCTCGTTCGGCGTCGGCCTCCTGCTGATGGCGATCACGGCGGTGCTGGGCGTGCTGGTCGCGGTGCTGGTGTTCGACCTGCCCACCATGATCTCGGACTTCTTCAACACCAGCGCCGGCGCGCAGCTGGCCTCGCTGACCGGCCGCGACCGCATCTGGGTGGTGGCCCTGGAAGAGTGGGGCCACAACCCGATCCTCGGCTACGGCCTCACGATCTGGGACGCCGACTACCGCCAGGCCATCGGCATGCCGCAGGCCACGCACGCGCACAACCAGTTCCTGGACACGCTGTCGCGCTCGGGCCTGGTCGGCGCCTTCGGCCTCGTCATCTACGCCGTCGTGCTGACGGTGATGGCCTTCCGCTACGCCCGCGCCACCGGCGGGCTGAGCCTGGCCCTCTGGTTCTCCACCGCCCTGCCGGCAGTGAGCGAAGTGCCGCTGCTGCTGGCCGATTACGGCAGCCACGTCATGACCCATTTCCTGCTGATCATCGCGGTGGCCTCCGGCGCCGCCGCCCGCGTGGCCTCGAAGGCGCCGCAAGCAGTAACGCGCAACCCGATCGAGCCCAGCCTCAGGACCGCCGCATGAAGTTTTCCGTCGTCATCCCGCTGTACAACAAGGCGCGCTACGTGCACTGCGCCGTGCACTCGGTGCTCGCCCAGACGCTGCCGCCCCACGAAGTGATCGTGGTGGACGACGGCTCCAGCGACAACTCCGCCCAGGTCGTCGAAGCCATCGCCGATCCGCGCGTGCGCCTCGTGCGCCAGCCCAACGCCGGCGTGTCGGCCGCGCGCAACCGCGGCATCGGCCTGGCCACCGGCGACTGGATCGCCTTCCTCGACGCCGACGACTGGTACCACCCCGAGATGCTGGCCGCGCTGAAGCAGGCGCACGAGGCCTGTCCGGAGGCCGGCCTGCTGGGCGCGCAGTCGCGCACCATGCAGAACGTGCTGGGCGACCCCGAGCCGTGGCCGGTCACCGACAGCTTCTTCGAGGTCGAGGTGGTCGACGACCTGCGCCAGCGCTGGATGCGCACCGCGCCGTTCAACAGCAGCAGCGTGGCGATCCGCGCGTCGGTGCTGCGCTCGATGGGCACCTGCTTCATCGAGGGCGAGTCGCACGGCGAGGACCTGGACATGTGGTTCCGCGTGGCCGATCGCACCCCGGTCGCGGTGGTCAACGCGCCGTTCGCGGCCATCCGCGTGCTGCCCGACAGCCTGTCGCGCCGCACGCCCTCGGCCACCCCGCCCGCCTTCCTCACGCGCATGCGCGACGCGGCGCGGGCCGGGCGACTGCCGCGACCGAAGACGGCGCTGTGGTTCGTCGGCCAGCAGGAAGTGACGATGGCGCGCGAGATGCTGGGCGCCGGCGGCCGGATGGCGGCGCTGCGCCTGCTGTGGGACGCGCGCCAGGTCGCGCTGACGCGCCGCTGGCAGCTCACGCTGCTGATGGCGCTGTTCATGCCCTCGCACGTGGCCGACAGCTGGCAGCGCTGGCGGCTGCGCAGCGCCGAGGCGTTCTCGCCGGAGGGTCCCGCGCAATGAAGACGCCCGCCTGCCGCGTATCCATCGTCATCAAGGCCCTCAACGAGGAGGCCAACATCGCCGAGGCGATCGAGAGCTGCCTGGCGGGGCTGGCCGACGTCGGCGGCGAGGTGATCCTGGCCGACTCCGCCTCCACCGACGGCACCGTGCAGGTGGCCAGCCGCTACCCGGTGCGCATCGTGCAGCTGGCGAGCGCCCGCGACCGCAGCTGCGGCGCCGGACCGCAGCTGGGCTGGCAGCACTCGCGCGGCGAATACGTCTACATCATGGACGGCGACATGAAGCTGGTGCCCGGCTTCCTGGAGCAGGCGCTGTCGTTCCTGGCCCAGCACCCCGAGATCGCGGGCGTGGCCGGCCGCGTGGTGGAACTCAACACCGAGAGCCTGGAGTACCGCGAGCGCGGCGAGCGCAGCGAGAAGCTCGAGGCCCACCGCATCCCCGGCCAGGTGGACCGCCTGGACGGCGGCGGCCTCTATCGCCGTCGCGCCATCGAGGAAGCGGGCTACTTCTCCGACCGCAACCTGCACAGCTACGAGGAGTTCGATCTGGCGGTGCGGCTGCGCTCGCTCGGCTGGAAGCTGTGGCGGCTGCCGTTCGACTCGGTCACCCACTACGGCCACGACGCCCCGCCCTACCAGCTGCTGGCGCGCCGCTGGCGCAGCCGCTACGCCTGCGGCCTGGGCGAACTGGTGCGCGGCGCCATCGGCAAGCCGCGCATGAAGCTGGTGACGCGCGGCCTGCGCGAGCTGCGTCTGTACCTGGCGGTGCTGGCCTGGTGGGCGCTGCTGCTGTCGGTGCCGTTCTGGTCGCTGGCGGTGGACGCGCGCGCCGTCGCGGGCGCGGCCCTGTTCGCCGCGCCGTTCGCCGCGATGTCGTGGCGCAAGCGCTCGGTGGCGCGCGGCGTCTACTCCGTCGTCTCCTGGTGCGTGCAGGCCGCCGGCCTGGTGCGCGGCTTCTTCGCCCCGCGGCAGTCGCCGCGGGCCCTCATCCCCAGCCTCGTGCTGCAGGAACCCCGGACCTCGGCTCGCCAGGGACGGGCGATGTACTCATGACCCAACCGATGGAAAGCTCCTCCACCTTCGGGCTGGCCGTGCCGTCGCAGGACGATGCCGCGCGCGACAGCCGCTTCATCTACATCGCCGTGCCCTGGACCCCGATGGGTGGCGGCATGTACAAGGTGGCCGACTACCTGATCCAGTCGCAGCCCACGGACGGCAGCGGCCCCGTGCTGCGGCCGCTGGACACGCGCGGCAGCGGCAGTGCCGCCGCGTCGATGCTGCAGGTGGCGCGCGCCGTCGCCCGCCTGGTCAAGGCCCGCTTCGGCGGCCGCCTGGCCGGCGTGCACGTGAACATGGCCGAGCGCCTGGACTTCGTGCGCGAGTCGATCGTGCTGGCCGCCTGCAAGCTGCTGGGCATCCCGACGGTGCTGCACCTGCACGCGGCACAGCTGCACCACAGCTACGAGCGCTTCCCCGCCCCGGTGAAGGCGCTGGTGCGCTGGGTCTTCTCGCTGCCGCAGTCGTGCGTGGTGCTGGGCAAGGTGTCGGCGCAGTTCGTGACGCGCGAGCTGCGCGTGCCGGCCGACAAGGTGGAGATCGTCATCAACGGCGTGCCCGAACCCACGGTGCCGCGCCGCCCTGTCACGCTGCACGACGTGCCGCGCGTGCTGTTCGTGGGCAACCTGTCCGAACGCAAGGGCGTGTCCGACCTGCTGCGGTCGCTGGCGCAAACGGCCCTGGCGGATGTGCCGCTGAAGCTCACGCTCGCGGGCGGCGGCGACATCGCCGGCTACGCGGCCCAGGCCGAGCGGCTGGGCGTGTCGGGCAAGGTGCACTTCCACGGCTGGGCCAACCAGGACGAGCTGGCCCGCCTGCTGGCCGAGGCCGACGTGCTGGTGCTGCCCTCGTACGACGAGGGCCTGCCGCTGGCCATCCTGGAAGCGCTGGCGCACGGCGTGGCCGTGGTCTGCACGCCGGTGGGCGAGATCCCGCACGTGCTGGCGCACCGGCGCGACGCCTGCTTCGTCGAACCCGGCGATGCCGGCAGCATCGCGCGCGGCCTGGCCATGGTGCTGACCGACCACGAATTGCGCGAGCAGATGGAGCGCAATGGCAAGGCGCTGTACGAGTCGCAGTTCTCGCTGCGGCACTTCGCGGGCAGCATCGCGCGCATCCACCAGCGGCAGTTCGGCCTGTCCGCGCAGCCGTCCGCGCCGCAGGCCCTGGAGGTCCAGGCGTGATCGAGAGTGCGCACGAGGTCCCGCGCGGGACCACGCTGAACGCCGACGTCTGCGTGGTGGGCGCCGGCGCGGCCGGCATCCCGCTGGCGCTGTCGCTGTCGGGCAAGGGCCTGACCGTGCTGCTGCTGGAAGCGGGCGAGCGCAGCCAGGACGCCAAGGCGCAGGAGCAGTACGAAGGCGAGGTCGCCGACGAGCGGATGCACAGCCCGCTGCACCGCTACCGCCTGCGCGGCCTGGGCGGCTCCACCAGCCTGTGGGGCGGGCGCTGCATGCCCTACGACCCGATCGACTTCGAGGAGCGCGCCTGGGTGCCCCACAGCGGCTGGCCGATCTCCTACGAGGGCCTGCAGCCCTGGTACGCGCAGGCCAACGCCTGGTCGGAGGCGGGCCGCTTCGCGTACGACGCGCGCACCGCCCTGCCCTCGGCCGCGCCGATGTTCG
>Ga0247819_10000563_pt1 | contig 21959 bp, 20 predicted proteins | sample 13C_Xylose_Day6_FD_193428 | JGI IMG/M metagenome (GOLD analysis project Ga0247819, IMG submission 193428) | Soil microbial communities from agricultural site in Penn Yan, New York, United States - 13C_Xylose_Day6 | ecosystem: Environmental > Terrestrial > Soil > Agricultural land | place: USA...
TTGAGCTTCTTCTCATCGAAACCATCAGCAGCAGCAGCGACGGCGGCAATGGCCGGCCGCGAACGTGCCGGCGGCCGCTCGGCACCGACTGACACCGGCCGCAGTGCACGACCGCTGAACAACTCCCCGAGCATGATGATGATGCAGCTCAGAAGAAAGGTCGCAAGTGCCGCAACGATGGTGATCGGCATCACCTTCGGGAAGCTGGCGCCGGTGGGGACGACCGCGCTTGAAATGACACGCGCATCGGCGGGCGTTGCATTCTCGACCGTGCGCGACGTCGCTTCGCGATAGCGCGCCAGATAGGTCTCGAGCAGTTGCCGTTGGGCGGTCGCCTCGCGCTCGAGTGCACGCAGGCCCACCTCTTCCTCGCCGGCCTGGGCCGATTTGGCCTTGAGCGCGTTGAGCTGCTGCGTCAGCTGTTGCTCGCGCAACTCGCCGACCTTCGCCTCGTTTTCCAGACTGCTGAGGATCTTGCGGGTTTCTGAGCGGATCTGCGCCCTGATACCTTCGACCTGCGATTTCAGGGCCTTCAGCCGCGGATGGCCGTCCAGAAGCGTGGTCGAAAGGTCAGCCACCTGCCCTTGCAGGTTTGCTTCCGTCTCCTTGAGGCGCTGTATCATCGGCGAACCAACGACGTCGGCGATGGTATCAGCCTCGCGGCCGCTCGCCAGCGCCGCCCGCACACCTTCGGCGCGCGCCTCGGCATTAGCCCGCTCGCCACGCACGCGGGTCAGCTCGGTCGAGATATCCGTGAGTTGCCGGGTTGCGAAATTCGTGGTCTCGCCGGTTGGCAACAGATCGGACGACGAACGATAGGCCGCCACCTTGGCTTCGGCATCCCGCACCTTCTCGCGCAGATTGGCGATCTCCGGCTCAAGCCAACGGCTGGCTTCAGAATTGGTGTCGAGCTTCGCGCCGCTTTGCAGCGAAAGGAATACCTTTGCCATCTCGTTCGGGATCGCAGCCGCCAACTGTCGATCCTTCGAGGTAAAGGCGATCGCGATCACGCGCGACTTCTCGACCTGATAGACCTGCAGTTTCGATGTGAACTCCTTCAGCACCCGCTCTTCGGGCGGCATTTCCAGTGGGTTCTTCTTCAGGCCCAGCATGACCATCAGGTCGGAAACCGCCGAAGGTGCGGCCGAAGGATCAAACTCCTTCTGCTCGTGTAGCTTCATGTTGCGCGCGACCTGCTTGATCAGGTCGGCCGAACGCAGCACCTGAACCTGGCTCAGAATGCCGGATTCGTCGAAGACGCGGTCGGACCCTGTCTGCGCGTTCTGGTTGGAGCCGCTGAATTCAGGCTCCCGCGATTCGATGAGGACGCGCGTCTCGCTCTGATAGTCCGGTGCGATCATCTTCGCGGCGCCGAAAGCGAGCGCTGCAACACACGCAGTGGCGAGCAATACCTTGACGCGTCGATCCCACACGGCGCGGAACAGCCCGCCGAGATCGATATCCACATCCTGTTGTCCGCTGCCGTTTCCCGACATGCTTCTGGCTCCGAACCTTAAAATCTCGCTGGAAGGTAAATGAACATGGTAACGCAAGGGTTAATGGCTGCTCAACCTCTGGGCGATTTCGCCCCTCCTCTGCCGCAGGTCCCCCGTTGAAAATTCTACCGCGAGTTTACCAGCTATTAACCCTAACGGATCGATAACGGCGAGAGAGGTGGTCGTTTCCGGAGCCGAAGAGCAGCATGTCAACCGCAGGTATGAAGACGGGTCTCGCTATTACGGTGGCAGCACTGTCGATGTTGCTCGGCGGCTGCACAAGCTATCAGCCGGCACCCAAAGCGTTCAGCGAAGCAACGATCCAGCCCTATCGGCTGGACAGCGGCGACCGGCTGCGCATCAACGTATTCGAGCAGGCAGGCCTAAGTGGTACCTACACGGTCGATCAGGCAGGCTATGTTGCCTTTCCGCTGATCGGCACCGTCGCCTCGCGCGGCCACACGCTGCCCGAACTCGAAGGCATGATCGCCGCAAAGTTGAAACAGGGCTATCTGCGCGATCCGGATGTCACCATCGAAGTCGATCGCTATCGCTCGGTCTTCATCATGGGCGAAGTCGGCCAGGCAGGACAATATGCCTATGTGCCGGGAATGACGATACAGAACGCGATTGCGGTTGCCGGCGGCTTCTCGCCGCGGGCCAACCAGGCCAGCGCCGACGTCACGCGTAAAATCAACGGCCGGATCATCACCGGTCGCGTGCCGATTACCGATGCCGTACTGGCTGGCGATACGATTTACATTCGCGAACGGCTGTTCTGATCTCGATGCAGCCGCAGCGTCCCTTGCGCATCATTCACTGCTTCAGATCGCCCGTCGGTGGTATTTTCCGCCATGTGCGCGAGCTGGCGGAGGCGCACGCGGCGGCGGGTCATGAGGTCGGCATCCTCTGCGACAGTACCACTGGCGGATCCTATGAGGATTCGCTCTTCGACGGAATCCGGCCCTATCTGGCGCTGGGCCTCGTCCGCATGCCGATCCATCGCTCGATCGGCCCAAGGGATTTTGCCGCGCTCTGGCGCTGTTACAAGGAAATCAGAAGTTTGCAACCGGATGTGCTGCATGGGCACGGCGCCAAAGGTGGCGCCATAGCCCGCCTCATCGGTTCAGCCTTGCGGGTCAACAGGTATCGCGTAGCCCGCCTCTATTCCCCGCACGGTGGCAGTCTCCACTACAGCCCGAAGTCGTTTGTCGGGCGGATCGTCTTCCCGCTGGAGCGGCTTCAGGAACGCCTGACCGACGCGCTCGTCTTCGTCTGCGACTTCGAGCGCCAGACTTATTTTTCCAAGGTCGGCGAGCCGCGCGAGCACTACGAGCTGATCTACAACGGCATCGACGATCGCGAGTTCGAGGCCGTAGAGGCGCGGCCGGATGCGGTCGACTTCCTCTATATCGGCATGATGCGGGACCTGAAGGGTCCCGATCTTTTTGTGGATGCCTTTGCCCGCACGGAACGGCTTGTCGGGCGGCCGCTCTCGGCGTTGATGGTCGGCGACGGCCCACAGCAGCAAGAATACCGCGACCTCACGTTCGAGCAGGGCCTCGGGCGACGGATCACCATGCGCCCTGCCATGAACGCCCGCGAAGCCTTTGCGCTGGCACGAAACATCGTCATTCCATCCCGGGCAGAATCCATGCCCTATATCGTGCTCGAGGCGCTCGCGGCGCAAAAGCCGGTGATTGCCAGCCGCGTCGGCGGCATACCGGAAATCCTCGGCAAGCACAGCGCAGCTCTTGCCGAAGCGGCAGACGCGCAGTCACTTGCCACGATCATGGCTTCTGCAATCGTCGAGAAGGACTGGTCCGCGCGCGTGATGCCCGACCCGAAGACATTCAAGTCCCGCTTCGCGGCCTCGGTCATGACGGCGGAGGTGCTGCGGCTCTACCGGGATTTGTGCCGGGACCAATCGGCTCCGATAAGGCCTCAGGTTGCAACGTAAGCGTTTCTTAGTGGCTTTCTGCTATCCCGTGCGGACTTCAGTGCCGGAAGGAAGCCATGAACGAGTTTAAGCGGTCGGAAGCCTTCGACCCCGAAGCGCTTCGCAAGAAGATTTCGGAGATCCGTACCCGTGCGCCGGACGAAAAAGCCGGTGACGAACCGTCGACGGAACTCAACCCCCTCGCCCGACAGATTGCCGAACAATTCCGCGCAGACACCTATTCGCCCGCCATGATCATGGGCCTGATGCGTCTTTTCGAGTTCTGCGCACTGTTCGCCATCGGCTATGCCATCAATGCGCTTTATGTGCAGCCCGGCTTCGATCAGCTGCCGCTTTACCTGACGATCCTCGTTGGTGGCTCCGCACTAGCCGTTGCCGCGATGCAGATCGCCGACACCTACCAGGTCCCTGCTCTTCGCGCCTGGTTGCGCTTTACTCCGCGTATCCTCGCCTCTTGGGCGATCGCATTCGGCGGCATTGCCATCGCGCTTTTCTTTCTAAAGTCCGGTCATCAATATTCGCGTGTGTGGTTCGGCGGCTGGTTCGTCGCCGGTGCGCTCTTCCTCGTGGCAGAACGCGCATTCATTGCCTATTCCATCCGGCATTGGGCCCGCAACGGAACGATGGAGCGTCGTGCCGTCGTCGTCGGCGGCGGCCAGCCGGCCAAGGATCTGATCCGCACACTCGAACATCAGACCGACAACGACATCAGGATCTGTGGCATCTTCGACGATCGCGACGAACGTCGGTCTCCGAATGTCATCGCCGGCTACCCCAAGCTCGGAACGGTCGACGAGCTGGTGGAATTCGCGCGCCTGGCGCGCATCGACATGTTGATCATCTCGCTGCCGTTGACGGCGGAGAAACGCATCCTGCAGCTCCTGAAGAAGCTCTGGATACTGCCGGTCGACATCCGTCTTGCAGCGCACGCCAACAACCTGCGCTTCCGGCCGCGCAGTTATTCCCACGTCGGTGAAGTGCCGATGCTGGATATCTTCGACAAACCCATCGCAGACTGGGATTCCGTCGCCAAGCGTGGCTTCGACATCTTCTTCAGCATCGTCGCCCTGGTGTTGTTGTGGCCGGTGATGCTGGGGGCTGCGATCGCGGTCAAAGCCACCTCGCCCGGCCCCATCATCTTCAAGCAGAAGCGCCACGGTTTCAACAACGAGACCATCGAGGTCTACAAGTTCCGCTCGATGTACACGCATTTGAGCGACCCGAGCGCCCGCAACGCTGTGACGAAGGGCGACCCCCGCGTCACGCCGGTTGGGCGTTTCATCCGCAAGTCCTCGATCGACGAACTGCCGCAGATCTTCAACGTGCTCAAGGGCGAGCTCTCGCTCGTCGGCCCGCGCCCGCATGCCGTGCTAGCGCAGACGCAGAACCGCACCTATTCCGACGTCGTCGAAGGCTATTTCGCCCGTCACCGCGTCAAGCCCGGGGTCACCGGCTGGGCGCAGATCAACGGCTGGCGCGGCGAGATCGACAGTGACGACAAGATCCGCCTGCGCACGGCCTTCGACCTCCACTACATCGAGAACTGGTCGCTGCTCTTCGACCTGAAGATCCTGTTCCTGACACCGTTCCGGCTGCTCAACACGGAAAATGCCTATTGAGCACCGTCGACACACCACCGCCGATCGTCTTTAGACCCCAGCTCGCCGCGCTTTCGCTCTTCGGCTCATGGCTGGTTGCGCTTGTGGTGTTTCTGTCGGGTTTCGTGATTGCCGAACCAGCGCCCTACGAGCTATTCCTGGTGGTCCTCATTGGGCTCTGGGCGCTCTTCGGCCTGAAAATCTCGCGCTATGTCGCGCCGCTTCTTACTCTGCTCACCCTGTTCATGATCGGCGGGATCCTGTCGCTGATGACGATGGTCGACCTGACCAAGGGGCCGATGTACATGGCGGTCTCCGGATTTCTGGCGCTGTCGGCGGTCTTTTACGCCGCCATCATCGAGGATCGCTATCAGCGGCTCCGGCTGATCTTCAACGCCTGGGTCACGGCTGCCGTCCTGACCGCCCTGCTTGGTATTCTCGGCTACTTCGGCGCAATCCCGGGCGCTGAAAACTTCACACTCTACGACCGGGCCAAAGGCGCCTTCCAGGACCCGAACGTGTTCGGCCCATTCCTGTCGGTTCCCGCACTCTATCTAATCCACGGGTTGTTGACGCAGCCGATCCACAAGGCCCCGCCCAAGATCGCCGCGCTTCTGGTGCTGGCGCTCGGCGTGTTCCTGTCGTTCTCGCGTGCTGCATGGGCGCTCAACCTTTTCTGCGTGGTTGCCTTCGTCTTCGTGATGCTGCTCAAGGAGCGCAACGGCCTCTTCCGCCTGCGCATCCTCGTCGTCGCCCTGGTCGGCGGTGTCTTTGTTGTCGGCGCCCTGCTGGCCGCGCTGCAATCGGAGCAGGTGGCAACGCTCTTTTCCAGCCGCTCGCAGCTCGTGCAGGACTATGACGGCGGCCACCTCGGCCGCTTCGACCGTCACCGCATCGGTTTCCTGATGTCGATGGAGAAACCGCTCGGCATCGGTCCGATGGTCTTCAGCACGATCTTTCCCGAGGACGAACATAACGTCTGGCTGAAGTCGCTGACATCCTACGGCTGGCTCGGTTTCGTCAGCTACGTCACGCTTATCATCTGGACGCTGTCGCTCGGTTTCCGCTTCCTGCTGCTCGAGCGCCCCTGGCAGGTTTATCTGATGATCGCCTGGGTCGCGCTGATCGGTCATGTGGGCGTCGGCAATGTCATCGATACCGATCACTGGCGTCATTTCTACATGCTTCTCGGCATCATCTGGGGATGTGCCGCCCTCGAATACCGCCATCGTCGAACAATGCGGGCCGGATGGCAGCAATGAACATGGAATATCCTTTGCCAAATCGCCCCGCCGCCGCGCCGCTGCGCCTGCTCGAAGTCCTCGAGCCGAGCGGTGGCGGATCGGGCCGGCATTTCATCGATCTCTGCCGCGGCATGCATCTCCGCGGGCATCACGTCGAGGCGGTCTACTCACCGGTGCGAGCCGAGGAAAGTTTCGTGCGCGAGCTGAAGGCTATTGGCCTTCCCGCTGTTCACGCCGTCGACATGAAGCGTGCCCCAGGGCCCACCGACATCCCAGCCTTCCTGACGCTGCGTCGTATTATGCGCGATCATGGCCCTTTCGATATCGTTCACGGCCACAGCTCCAAGGCCGGAGCGTTGACGCGCCTGCGCTTGCCCGGTCGCCATTTGCCGCGCATCTACACGCCGCACGCTTTCCGTACGCTGGATCCGACACTGGGACGCGGCGGCAGGCTGATCTATGGCGCGATCGAATGGGGTCTCGCCTGGTTCTATACCGACCATCTCATCTGTGTGTCCGACGACGAGCGCTCCCACGCCGTTTCGCTATACATGCCGGAGGAGCGGATGTCGGTGATCGTCAATGGCGTTGCTCCGCCCTCACGGGATATGGCAACGACCATAAGGGCTAGTTTCGGCATTGCGCCGAACGCATTTGTCTTCGGGTTCATCGGCCGGCTGACCGCGCAGAAGGCACCCGAACGGCTCGTTGCCGCCTTTAAGAACATCGCCGCGACGGTGAAAGACAGTCATCTCGTCATGGTTGGCGCCGGCGAGCTCGAAGGCACGGTTCGCACCGCCATTTCCGAGAGCGGCCTACAGAACCGGATGCATCTGACATCCGCATTCACAGGTCCGCAAGCGGCCCCTGCCTTCGATGTGCTGGTCATGCCGAGCCGCTACGAGGCGATGTCCTACGTCATGCTGGAGGGGGCGGCGGCCGGAAAGCCGATCATTGCCAGCGATATCGGCGGCGCACGAACCGTGATCGAGGATGGTCACAACGGCTTCATCGTGCAGAATACCGACGATATCTCGGAGCTTGCCAAGACTATGGCTGCGTCCGCTACGCCAGCCACCTTCAGGAAGCTCGCGGCGGCAGCCGACAGCCTCAAGGAGCGCTTCACGCTCGACGCGATGCTCGACCAAACCGAGATGCTCTATTGGAAGCTGGCGGAACGACGACGTATCAGGGTAACCGCCTGATTACATAACACGGTTTTGGGACGACGACCTGCATGACGACATGTAGGCATACCGCAAACATTGCGAAACCGTAGCTTTTCATCTAAGTCGAAATAATATCTGGAAGCTATACTGGGGCGGGAATGGCCGAAATCAACTATCCCTTCAGGGCTCAAGCCGACGCGACTTCGATCGCTGACAGGGGGGTACTGGAGCGTCTCTCCACTTGGTATGAAACGCTGAAGGTCGAACGGCGCGAACGGCGCAAAGCGACATCCGTTAGCCTGCGTTGCGTCAGTCATCACGGCCAAACGTCACTATATCCCGACGAACTTCCGCTTGTTTTCCTGACGCACAACGACGCAAAGCTGGTTCCCGCATTCCTTTCGCACTATCGGCAGCTAGGTGTAACGCGCTTCATTTGCGTGGACGACGTCTCCACGGACGGAACAAGAGAATTCCTCCTCAAACAGGACGATGTGGACCTGTGGGTTTCGCCTGTCCGCTACAAGGACGCACGCCGCGGCCGAGCATGGCGCGAGACACTTTTGGGCCTCTATGGCGGCCCAAGGTGGTACGTCAATGTCGATTCCGATGAATTCCTCGTCTATGACGGGTTCGAAACCAGGACACTCTGGTCTGTTATACACTGTCTTGAAAAGGCAGGCGCGCTGAGACTGCCGGCGCCCATGCTCGATATGTATCCCATCGACCTATCTAAAGCGGACGCCAATCTGCTGAGCTCGCGCGCGCCTTGGGAAATCGCGGACCACCTCGATAGCTCCGGGTACACGCTGTCTACAACCAAACGGGCGATTTCAATCAAGGGCGGAGCGCGCAAACGAGAATTCGACGCAGACCTCGAACTCATCAAGTACCCCCTGATATACTGGGACGATGACTGTCGCTTCGGCCCCAGCATACATCAACCGCTTCCATATCGGAGAAACTTCGCGAGCATGATGGGCGCCCTGCTCCACTTCAAGTTTTTCTCAGACTACGAGAAGGAAATAACGGAGGCTGCACGCGACGGGCAATATTTCGACAATGCGGCTGCGTATTCGAAGATGACGGATGTCATCGCGAAAAAAGGGACGCTGCAGCTACAGTCCGACGACTCATTGAAGTTTACCGGCTCGCAGCAGTTGCTCGACCTTGGCTTCATTACGCCAATTGCTCCAACTGAGCCCAGACGGTAACACGTGTAGCCATGCCTGAAAAATCCAAGATCGTCGTCGTCTTTCCGGTCCACAACGGCGCAAAAACGCTTGAGCGAAGTCTGCAGAGCATTGCGGACCAATCCCTGTCCGATTTCAGGGCACTTATCCTGGAAAATGGCTCGACCGACGACACCTTAGAGATCGCCAGAGCATTTTGCGCAAGGGATCCGCGATTTTCCGTTATTCAGAACGCCAATTTTCTGAGCGCGCTCGAGCAATTTGCCAAGGCGTTCAGAATAGGCGCATGCGAAGGCGAATACTTCTGCCTTCGCGCGTGCGACGACACGTCAACACCCGACTTCCTGCAGGAACTCGTCGCATCGCTGGATGCGGATCCAAGTAAAATGCTGGCCGTGGGCAACGTCGAGCGCGTCGACGGCACAAAAGTAAAACACGCCAAGCCGAACCAGGACATTTTCCGTTTCAAGGAACGCTACGTACGCGGCCGAGCCCCGCGGAATCTCATGTATCCGTCCGAGTGGATCTACGGCGTCTTCCGGTCTGCTGCAGCCGACGAGATCGTTCTCAAGCGGTGGCACGAAGGCGCGGTCTGGGCGCTCAGCTCCTATGTCGTCACGGAGTTCGTCGTTCGCGACCTCGTCGCCTACACCGACGGCCCTGTCTACGAATTCACCGAGGGATCCGGTTCGGACAAAAAATACATGGTGACATCCATCACAGCAAAAATTCGAGCTCGCTGGCAATACACGATCGGCTGCTACAAGCTCAAAGACAAGCTTCCTCCCGCATCCCTCTACAGCCGATTGATGCTATTCCGCATGTGCTGGAACGATGCCAGGCGTAAGACCAGGTATCGGATTTTCGGCCTCTGACGCTCAGACGGGTGAGTTGGCGGCGCCGTATAGCCGCCTAGTTGGCGACAACGGAAAATCAACAAACGAAGGAATTTATCAATCACCCCTTGGGGGCTTGGTGATTGAAATGGTCGGAGCGGCGGGATTCGAACCCACGACCCCTTGACCCCCAGTCAAGTGCGCTACCGGGCTGCGCTACGCTCCGGACCGAGGAAATCCCTATATTCTCAACGCTTAGAGCGCAAGCGGGAATTTCGGGCCCGGCAGGAAAAAGGAACAAACGGCGTGGATAAGTGGAAAATGGGACGAGAAGTCCCACAGGTCAAAACTTTGCGATTGTCGGTCTAGAATACACTCCATGTGAACGCGGCGGTCACTGCCGGCAACGGTTGTCGCCACACCGCCGCTTCGCCCCTCCCTTCACAGGGCTGGCAACCCAGCTAGGCCCGTCTTTCTGCAGCGCAAACGAGCGATTGGTCTCCCGCAGAATTAAGCCGTTGACTTCTGACCAGCATCAGAACATTTGTAGAACAAATTGGAGGCTTTGCCATGTCAGAGAAATTTATCATCATGCCCTTTAAACGCGTTCGCGGTGGGCTCGCGCCCGGCGAGATGCGTGCCGCCACGACCGCGGCTGGGGCAGAGAAGGTTGCGGCGGCTATGGCGCCGAGGCATGTCGGCGTCGCCGCCTATGCTGTCCAGGTGGACGAAGAAAGCGGCGACATGAGTAGCCCTCGCCTATTGGTCCAGTTCGGCGAGATTGCGGATCTGAACGCTGCCTGACATGCAGGACCGCTTTCCGCCTATCCGCGATCTTCCAGAACCATCAGGACCTCGCGCAAAATAGCTCAGGCCCTGGGGTCCCTTTGCGATCAGCTCTCGCTCTCAGGCGAACGCCGACGGGTGTACGTCGAATGAGTCACGGCTAAAGGCCCGCCGCAGCCCCCTTGAATCACCGTCAATTTAAGGAGTTGTGCAGTCCATCAAAGGACACCCAAAGAACACCCTTAGCGCGCACCTGCATCGGTGAAGTGATTCGACTATGCGACAGGATCGAGGCGTGCTTCATCAGCTCGGGACCGGCGTAGTTGCCGCAATCCTCCGGCGTGACCTGCACAGCCCCTCTACTTTCGCGGCCTGCGCCTCTGCCTCGCCGACGCGCAACCTTCGCTGCCGAATCAGCAGGCGCCAGTTACCGCGCCTGATCAAGCAAACGCTTGCATTCCAGGAGATCGTAAAGCGCCTCTTGAAGCAGCGCCCGATCTTCCTTGCCGACGGAGGAGGACTTGCCGAGAGAGATTTCCGGAACGTCGTCATTGCCGCCGCCGAAGGAGAAAAAGCGGCGGCTGGCTGGCGCCTTGGCGCGACCGACGATCTGATCCTCGTCGGACAAGCCGGCCTTCGGCGGTAGCGGCTCCTCGTTGCTCGAGGCGGCCAGGGCCTCAACCGTCGCCAGATCGCCGCTGGCGATCGCCGCCACGAATTTGTTGCCGTTGGCCTTCAGCAGCTTCTGCACGCCTTTGATCGTGTAGCCATGATCATAGAGCAGGTGACGGATGCCCTTCAGCAGGTCGACATCTTCAGGGCGATAATAACGCCGGCCGCCACCACGCTTCATCGGCTTGATCTGCTGGAAGCGTGTTTCCCAGAAGCGCAGGACGTGCTGCGGCAGATCGAGATCGTCGGCGACCTCGCTGATGGTGCGAAAAGCGTCGGGGCTTTTTTCCATTTCGTTCCCATTCCATGTCATGCGACTCAGGGCAAGCCTAAGCGCAATGAACCGATGTCGTGCGATGATCGCACGAATCGGCTCCATTTCAACGGCTTATGGATGGGTTTTCAACCACATTGTGGTTGCCGACCTCCGCTTACGATACGGGAGAGGCCGGCTTCAGCTTGGCCTTGCGGCTCAGATGCGATTTCAACACCCGCTGCTTCAGGACGTTAGACGCCTTGAAGGTCATCACCCGCCGCGGCGAAATCGGCACTTCCTCACCGGTCTTCGGGTTGCGGCCGATGCGCTCGTTCTTATCGCGAACTTGAAAGGTCGCGAAGGAGGATAGTTTCACACTCTCGCCACGCACGATTGCGTTGCATATTTCGTCAATGACGGTTTCCACCAACTCGGCAGACTCTGTACGAGACAGACCCACCTTGCGAAAAACCGACTCAGCCAAGTCTGCTCGTGTTACTGTTTTTCCGCTCATCTTCCCCCACCGATGTCTGGCACGCCGATCAGCGACCGAAGACTATTGCCCTTGCCTTTTGCGGTCAAGCGCCTGCGTTGCCTCAGCATTTTTTACCAGCGTATCAGAACGGAGCCCCATGTGAAGCCACCCCCCATGGCTTCAAGCAGAACGAGATCGCCCTTCTTGATCCGGCCGTCCGCCGCCGCGGTGTTCAGAGCCAGCGGAATGGACGCGGCAGAGGTGTTGCCATGGAGATCGACTGTTACCACAACCTTATCGAGCGGGATGCCGAGCTTCTTGGCCGAACCATCGATGATACGGCGGTTGGCCTGGTGCGGCACGAGCCAATCGATGTCTTCCGCCGTCGTTCCCGTGGCCTCGAAGGCGGCCTCGATCACGTCGGTGATCATGCCGACGGCATGCTTGAAGACTTCGCGGCCTTCCATCTTGAGATGGCCGACGGTACCCGTTGTCGATGGTCCGCCATCGACATAAAGCTTTTCGCGATGCGCACCATCGGAGCGCAACTTGGCAGTGAGCACGCCGCGATCGGCAATCGTGCCCTCGCCTTTCTGGGCTTCCAGGATGATCGCGCCAGCGCCATCGCCGAAGAGCACGCAGGTCGTGCGATCGGACCAATCGAGAATGCGTGAGAACGTCTCGGCACCGATCACCAGAACACGCCTTGCCAGCCCACCACGGATATAGGCGTCCGCCGTCGTTACCGCGTAGATGAAGCCCGAACAGACCGCCTGCAGATCGAAGGCCGCGCCATGGTGCATGCCGAGCCGGTTCTGAATGTTGACCGCAGTTGCCGGAAAGGTGTTGTCTGGCGTTGACGTCGCCAGAATGATCAGGTCGAGATCAGCCGCCGTCAGCCCGGCATTGTCCAGTGCTGCGCGTGCAGCGGCCTCGCCAAGCGACGCCGTGGTTTCGCCTTCGCCGGCGATGTAGCGCTGGCGGATGCCGGTGCGCTGCACGATCCACTCGTCTGACGTATCGACCTTGGATTCCAGCTCCTGATTGGTGACAATGCGCTTCGGCAACGCTGCACCGAAGCCGCGAACGACGGAACGGATCATTTATTCAAACCTCATCATTCATGCCGGCGGGAAGCGCGCTCGGCGGCTCGGCGCCATGGTACTTCGCCAGATCGATCTCGATCTTCGCCTTCAGGCCATTTTTCACCATGTCATAGCCGACGTCGATAGCGGCCGCAAAGCCCTCGCCATCGGCGCCACCATGGCTCTTGATCACGACACCATTGAGGCCGAGAAAGACGCCGCCATTAACCTTGCGCGGGTCCATTTTTTCGCGCAGGCGGTCGAAGGCACCTTTGGCCAGGATGTAGCCGATCTTGGCCATCAGCGTGCGCGACATGGCCGCGCGGAGATATTCGGCGATCTGTCGCGCCGTTCCTTCGGCGGCCTTGAGCGCGATATTGCCGGAGAAGCCCTCGGTGACAACTACGTCGACGGTGCCGCGTCCGATATCGTCGCCTTCGACGAAACCGTAATAATCGAAGCCTTCGATATTGGCGTCACGGATGAGGCGCCCGGCTTCCTTGACTTCTTCCTGGCCCTTGATTTCTTCGACGCCGACATTGAGCAGGCCGACGGTCGGGCGTTCTATCTCGAACAACGCTCGTGCCATGGCGCCGCCCATCAGCGCGAAATCCATGAGCTGCTGCGCATCGGCACCGATGGTGGCGCCGACGTCGAGCACGATGCTCTCGCCCTTGAGCGTCGGCCAGATCGCGGCGATCGCCGGGCGCTGGATGCCCCGCATCGTGCGCAGGCAGAAGACCGACATGGCCATCAGCGCGCCGGTATTGCCGGCCGAGACGACGACGTCGGCCTCACCGGCGTTGATCGCATCGATCGCCCGCCACATGCTCGACTTGCCGCGGCCGCGCCTCAGCGCCTGGCTCGGCTTCTCATCCATGGCGACTGCGATCTCGCAATCGTGGAAGGTGCTATTGGCCTTGAGCTTGGGGTGTTTGGCCAAGATATCAGCGCATTGCGCTTCTATGCCGAACAGGACAAACCTTATGTCCGGATGACGTTCAAGCGCCCGTGCGGCGCCCGGGATGACGACTTCAGGACCATAGTCGCCGCCCATCACGTCAAGAGAAATTCTGACCACGCGTGTCTTATCCTTTTTTCCTGCCACACAACACGTGCTGCCGTGGCGCACGCTTTCGAACGCAACGACGATACATATTGCTTCTGACGCTTGAGCCAGGCACGCGGCAGGTCGCTGCGGCGGCTCATTTGGCCGGAGTCGGGCCAAAATACTGCTTTTCGCCCGCGTGACAACCGAATTGTAGGGGAGGCTTTGGCGGCCTCAGTCCTTTTTCCAGTCCTTCAGCGCTGCAAACGGGTTCGGCTTCTCGTCGTCGGCCGCCGTGCTTTCGATGCGCGCACCGAAAGTCACGCCCGGTTTGCGCGGATAAGGTTCGATCGCCAGCGCCACATGCTCGCTGACGACGACGCCGGCATCGATCGTGTCGCCGGTAAAGGTATCGGGGATATCGGGGCCGTCGGGGCTGAGGATCATCTCACCGCCATCATTGCTGGCCTGGCGGGCGAGCCTCGATCCTTCCGGTACGAGGATAGAATCGATGGATTCCTTGATATCGGCCTCGACTGGCTCGAGGGTCACGACGCAGGACTGCACGATCCGAGCGGTAACGTCACCCTTGATCTTGACACCGTCCTTCTTCCAGCGCGCGATCTGCAGATCCGCTGAAAGCGACAGGACTTCGCGCACATCCCAGAGTTCGGCAAGCGCTTGCCGTTCGCTCTCGTTTGCCGAGAGCCGCACGGTCACGGCATTGGCCGAGATATGCCCGACCTTCACCGGGTAGGAGAATGCCGGTCGGCTATCGTCTTTCATGATCAGATCCTTCCTCGCGCGGGCGCCGTTGCCGGCACGCTCTTCGCGGATAGTGCCGCACGCCAGGTTCAAGGGCGCACGGGCATCGATGGCGTCTCTTACTCTCCGGCGGTGGGGATGCGCAACTGGCCGGTTTCGACGCGCTCTTCCGGTTCAGTCGCGAGCCGCTCCTCGACAGAGAGGAGATAGGCAGCCAGGCCATCCATCCCCGGCTCACCCTGATCGCCCTTCGGATAGAAGTTACGCTTCAGCGCCGCAGCAAGCGAGGACGCATCTCGACCTTCGAGTGCCGCCGCATAGGATTCGAGCCGGCCATAGAACATTCCGGCCAGCTTCTTCATCTTCTTCGGCACGCCGGCATCACCGACGCCAAGCTCGCGGATCGAATGGTCGACATCCTCGAAGAAGGCGTCGACGATCTCCTGAGCGATCTCCTGGCCGGCGCGCGCCGACCCGCGCGTGCGCCGGAAATAAAGGATCAGCACGGCCGACAGCATCTCGAAACGCCCCATCACCGTGTCGGGCACGTCGAGGTCCGTATAGAGGTGCGGCTGACGTGCCGCCGCGGTCAACAATGCATATTGCCGTTCGACAATCGCAATATTGCCGCTTTTTCTTTTGAACAGTCCAAAAATCATCACAAAGCCCAGCTTTGGCTTTCTCGAAATGCGCGCAAGCGCCCATGACGTTGTTGCATGATAGCCGAAGCTGGTTTACCGAAGCATGCACGAATTGCAATGGCGGATATGCCATCGTTACTCCAAAGGGAGCTGTCGTTGACGAAGCGGTTTTTCAGAACAAATTTGAAGGTCCTAGGCCGAGTTGCGGCCGTAGCGACTGTTAGCACCATTGCTCTCTCCGCCTGCCAGTCCGCTAATGTCGGTGAAGTTCTCCACCAGGGTTATGTGGTTGACCAGGAAACGCTAAATCTCGTTCCGGTCGGTTCCAGCCGTGAACAGGTCATGCTTTCGCTCGGCACACCGTCGACGACCGCGACCTTCGACAACGAGGTATTCTACTACATCTCGCAGACCCGCAAACGGCCTGTCGCGTTCATGAAGCCGCAGCTCGTCGACCAGTCGATTCTTGCCGTCTATTTCGACAAGGAAGGCACGGTCAGCCAGCTCGCGCACTACACGCTCAAGGACGGCAAGGTCTTCGACATGCTGACGCGTACGACGCCGACCGGCGGCAAGGAAACGAGCTTCCTCGGCCAGTTGCTGACCGGCCCCGGCGCCGGACAGGCTGCAGCGCGAAGCCTGTTCAAGGACTTCGGCAACTAAGTTCACCCGATCGCAAAGAAAAGGCCCGCGGAACGATGTTCCGCGGGCCTTTTGCGTTTTGGGGATAGGATCAGGCAAGGACTGCCAGAAGCAGCAACGCCACGATGTTGGTGATCTTGATTGCCGGGTTCACCGCGGGGCCTGCCGTATCCTTGTAGGGATCGCCGACAGTATCACCGGTCACCGACGCCTTGTGCGCTTCGGAGCCCTTGAGGTGCCGAGTGCCGTTCTTGTCGACGAAACCGTCCTCAAAGCTCTTCTTGGCGTTGTCCCAGGCGCCGCCGCCCGAGGTCATCGAGATCGCCACGAACAGGCCATTGACGATCACGCCAAGCAACGACGCGCCAAGTGCCGCGAAAGCGGATGCCTTCGAGCCGGACAGCAACAGCACGCCGAAATAGACGACGAGCGGCGCCAGAACCGGCAGCAGCGACGGAACGATCATTTCGCGGATCGCCGCCTTGGTGAGCAGGTCGACCGCGCGACCATAGTCCGGCTTTTCCGTGCCGGCCATGATACCCGGCTTTTCGCGGAACTGGCGGCGCACTTCCTCGACGATCGAACCTGCCGCACGCCCGACGGCCGTCATCGCGATGCCGCCGAAGAGATAGGGAATGAGGCCGCCGAAGATCAGTCCGGCAACGACATAGGGGTTCGAGAGATCGAAGGAGATCTGACCGACATCAGCGAAGTACGGATATTTGTCGCCATTGGCGGCAAAGTAGCTGAGGTCGTTGGCGTAGGCCGCAAACAGAACCAGCGCGCCGAGCCCGGCCGAGCCAATGGCATAGCCCTTGGTTACGGCCTTCGTCGTATTGCCGACGGCATCGAGCGCGTCGGTAGACTTGCGCACTTCCGGTGGCAGATGCGACATCTCCGCGATGCCGCCCGCATTGTCCGTCACCGGACCGAAGGCGTCGAGTGCAACGATCATACCGGCAATGCCAAGCATCGCGGTTACGGCAATCCCGGTGCCGAACAGGCCGGCCAGTTGGTAGGTCGAAATGATGCCCCCGACAATGACAATCGCCGGCAATGCCGTCGATTCCAGCGAGACTGCAAGGCCCTGGATGACGTTCGTGCCGTGACCGGTGACCGACGCCTGCGCGATGGAGTTCACCGGGCGCTTGTTGGTGCCAGTGTAGTATTCGGTGATGACCACGATTAATGCGGTGACCACGAGGCCGAGGATACCGCACAGGAACAGGTTCCAGCCGGTAATATCCTGGCCCGCGACGGTGCCGATCGAACCCCAGCCGATCGTCAGCGATGTGGCCGCACCCAGGCCGACGATCGACAGCGCACCCGTCACGATCAGGCCGCGGTAGAGAGCGCCCATGATCGAGTTGTTGCTGCCGAGCTTGACGAAGAAGGTGCCGATGATCGAGGTGATGATGCAGGTCGCGCAAATCGCCAGGGGGTAAGCCATCACGGTCGAGAGCACTGGCGTGCCGGCAAAGAAGATTGAAGCCAGCACCATGGTTGCGACCACCGAGACAGCGTAGGTTTCGAACAGGTCGGCCGCCATGCCCGCGCAGTCGCCGACATTATCGCCGACGTTGTCGGCAATCGTCGCAGGGTTGCGCGGATCATCTTCCGGGATTCCGGCTTCCACCTTACCGACGAGGTCGCCGCCGACATCAGCACCCTTGGTAAAGATGCCGCCGCCGAGACGGGCAAAGATCGAGATCAGCGATGCGCCGAAGCCGAGCGCCACCAGCGCGTCGATCACTTCACGCGAACCGGGCTCGTGACCCAGACCTGCTGTCAGGATGAGGTAATAGACCGATACGCCGAGCAGGGCGAGGCCTGCGACGAGAAGGCCGGTGATCGCGCCGGATTTGAAGGCAATATCGAGGCCGGATGCGAGGCTGACCGAAGCCGCCTGCGCGGTGCGCACGTTTGCGCGAACGGAAATGTGCATGCCGATGAAACCGGCAGCGCCCGAAAGCACTGCCCCAACGAGAAAGCCGAACGCGGCTGCGGAAGAAAGTAGAACCCAGGCGCCGATGAAAACGACGACGCCGACGATGGCAATGGTTCTGTACTGACGTGTGAGATAGGCCTGCGCCCCCTCACGAATGTAGCCTGCGATTTCTTGCATGCGGGCGTTCCCCTGGTCGGCGGCAAGCACCGACCGTGTTGCCCAGATGGCATAAGCCACCGCGAGCAACCCGCATGCGATAACGCCCAACAAAATGGTCATTTCGCATTACCCTCCGTTTCAACCCGCGGACTCACTCCCGGCCGCAGGCCCCTCAAATCCGCGAATCACGCACCACCTCCTCAAGCAGCACCCCTCACGGCGCGGCCAGAGTGCGGTTGCAACGAAAGATCGTCAAGCCCCGGAAAACTAACTACCGGCGGACCTTTGCGAACGGAAGATTTTGGAGAAAAGCGGTGGCTCAGGCCGCAACGCTGGGACGAGTACGCATCAGCAAGAAGAGCAGAAGAAGGCAGACTGATGTCACCGGCCAGACGACGGCGTTCAGCATATCCCAGCCATAGACCGAGAGAACCTTGCCAGAGGCAAAGGACGAGAGCGCGACGGTGGTAAAGAGGATGATGTCGTGGAAGGCCTGCACCTTGTCGGCCTCTTGTGGGCGATAACTGCCGGCAACAATGGCGGTCGAGCCGATGAAACCGAAATTCCAGCCCAGACCGAGAAGCACCAGAGCGCCCCAGAAGTTCCAGAGTTCCAGACCCATGTGGGCGACGGCCGCGCAGGCCATGAGCAGCAGCAGCCCGCAGGCGACGATGCGCTCGGCGCCGAAGCGTGTGATCAGCCACCCCGTAAAGAAGCTGGGCGCAAACATTGCGAGCACGTGCCACTGGATGCCGAGCGTGGCAAGCTCGGTGGAAAAGCCGCAGCCGACGACCATGGCGACCGGTGCACCGGTCATCATGAATGTCATCAGCGCGTAGCTGGATATGCCGCAGACCATGCCGGTGATGAAGCGTTGGTTGCGAACGATCTCACTGAGCGAGCGGGCGGCCTGGCCATGATGCTCGCTAGCCACGGTCCCCTGCTCCGGCAGACGCAATGGCGCGAAGAAGAATGCGGCCAGCAGGCAGACCGGCAGCAAGGCGATGAAGGCCCCGACAAAGGCAACGGGCGCGAAGAGATCACCGGCGAAAATGACGATCTGTGGGCCGAGAATCGCGGAAACGATGCCGCCGCCCAGGATCCACGATATCGCCTTCGGTTTGTAGAAGGACGGCGCAGCATCGGCGGCCGCGAAGCGCAGCTTTTGTGTAAACCCGTTGGAGGAGCCGAGAATGGCAAGACCGAAGGCAAAGAGCCAGAAGCTCTCGCGGAACAGCGCAACCGCGGCGATTGCGGCGCCTACCGACGCAATCCCGGTGCCGACCATGAAGGCGAAGCGTCGGCCGATGAGGCGCGAGAGCGTTGCCACGAGAATGACACCGAGCGCCATGCCGACGTTGTAGGCAGTCAGAGGTGCTGTCGCCAGCGACTTGTCGTCTGCCAGCAATTGATAGCCGGCAACGCCGCCGACGGCAAAACAGATCGGGCCGACGACGCCAAGGATCGCCTGCGCCGCCGTTAGAAGGAAAACGTTGCGGCGCGCTTCGCGAAGGGCAGAGCCCATATCATCGACGGCAGCCGCAACCATGGCCGCGCTACTTCTTGGGTTCGCCGCGAACCTGCCGGGCAATTCGGTCAAGAACGGCGTTCACCAGCTTCGGCTCGTCGTCTCCGAAGAAAGCCTTGGCAATTTCGACATATTCGGTGACGATCACCGCAACAGGCACGTCCTTGCGCTCCAGCATCTCGAATGTCCCGGCGCGCAAGATGGCACGAACGGTGGAATCGAGCCGCGACAGCGCCCAGTCGTCCTGCAATGCCGAGCCGATCAGCGGGTCGAGCTTGCGCTGATCGCGCACGACGCCTGCAACGATCGAGCGGAACCAGGACGCATCAGCCTTCAGATAGGTATCGCCGTCCAGTTCCTGGCCGAGGCGGTGCATTTCGTATTCAGCGACGACTTCGAGCACGCCGGTGCCGCCGATATCCATCTGGTAGAGCGCCTGCACGGCCGCGAGACGCGCCGCGCCGCGTTGGTTAGCCTGTTTCAACGGCTGATCCGAGGGGGTGTTCGTCACTGTTCCGTGCCCAATTTGTTCTTCAGTTCAATCATCGTCAACGCAGCGCGCGCTGCAAAGCCGCCCTTGTCGCCTTCCGACCGGCGCGCCCGCGCCCAGGCCTGATCATCATTTTCGACCGTCAGGATGCCGTTGCCGATGGCAAGGCTTTCGCTGACGGCGAGGTCCATGATCGCACGCGAGGATTCGTTCGCGACGATATCGAAATGATAGGTCTCGCCGCGAATGACCATGCCGAGCGCGACGAAGCCGTCGTAGCCCGTGCCGCCGTCGTCCGCGCCATCGAGCGCCATGGCGATTGCCGGCGGGATTTCGAGTGCGCCGGGAACTGTCACGATATCATAGGTCGCGCCGGCTGCATCCAGCGCATGTTTGGCGCCATCGAGCAACGCGTCGGCCATATCGTCATAGAAGCGTGCTTCCACAATCAGGATGTGGGCAGCCTTGGTCTTCGCCATGGGTCACCTGTCTTGAGATTTCTGCGCCGGTGCGACCGGCTGAGGCGGCGGTCAAACCATGACCGGCGTCGAATGGCAAGCAAATTCCGCTCTCGGCGCCCTTTTGCCGCGTCGCACGCCGGTAGCGCCCTGCCCGCTCCAGATGGGGCGGTACGCTTGTGTCACGCTTGAGGGGGTAGCCAGGCGTTGCCGACAATGACAATAATCAAACCTTACACAACGCCTGGCCGGAGAGAAAGCCGGCCCGGACAATGGAAGTCGAGCGAAGGTTGTCCCTAATGCATGATGTCGATCCGTCGATATCTATTCGTCTGCCCAGTATGCCTCAGGCCGTCGTCTTCGACATGGACGGCCTGCTCTTCGATACCGAGGCACTCTATCGCGACGCGATGCTTACGACTGCGCAGGCGCTCGGGCAGATCATGCCGCTGTCGCTTTATCTCGCGACCATAGGGCTTTCCGGCGAAGCGACGCGACAATCACTCAGCAGACATTTCGGAGCAGACTTCGATCTCGACGGGTTTTGGCGGCAGGCGTCCGCCACCTTCCATACCCTGACAACGACCGAACTGCGGTTGAAGCCGGGTGTGGTCGAACTCATCGACCTATTGGAAGACCTCGGCATTCCCTTTGCGATCGCCACATCGTCAGAGCATCACGATGTCGAGCGAAACCTCGGCCTTCATGGATTGTTCGACCGCTTCCCTGTCGTCGTCGCTCACGGCGACTACCAACTGGGCAAGCCGCATCCCGAACCTTTCCTGACGGCTGCTCGGCGGCTCGATGTCCCGCCCGAGCTTTGCCTTGCGCTTGAGGACAGCCATAACGGCGTGCGCTCGGCATCATCGGCCGGCATGATGACGATCATGGTGCCGGATCTGCTGGCGGCAACGGAAGAGATCCGCAGCCTTTGCGTCAATGTCGCCGCCCACCTCGGCCAGGTTCACCACGCGCTCCTCAACCATTCGCGAGGCGCCCATGCCCCTGCCTGAAGACAGAATTGCCACGCGCCTTTCTTCACGTTTCGAATGCAAATTTTCCCGTAAGAACGAATGGCCGCCGCCGGACACCTGACCGATTGTCGGCAGACCAAAAATCAAGCGCGACACGGAGGAGCCACTAAGGTCGCCCCGTGCGACGCCGATAGCGCCAGGGAGGAATACATGGCGGACACCAACAAACCCATCATCAACCCGAGGGATCTTGCCCTCGACCATTGGTCGGAAGGCACGTTTTTCGAGTCACGCGACGCGTCTTTCGGCGGCCGGCTGGGGCTGAAAGACCTAGGCATCGGCTATGGCGAAGTGCCACCGGGCAAATCCGGTTGCCCGTTCCACAACCATCATGTGGAAGAGGAACTGTTCGTCATCCTCGAAGGCGAAGGCACCTATCGGTTCGGCGCCGAGCGCTACGCTGTCGGGCCTGGGGACATCCTGGGCGCACCTGCCGGCGGCCCCGAGACGGCACACCACCTGATCAACACCGGAAC
>Ga0247819_10000566_pt1 | contig 21931 bp, 13 predicted proteins | sample 13C_Xylose_Day6_FD_193428 | JGI IMG/M metagenome (GOLD analysis project Ga0247819, IMG submission 193428) | Soil microbial communities from agricultural site in Penn Yan, New York, United States - 13C_Xylose_Day6 | ecosystem: Environmental > Terrestrial > Soil > Agricultural land | place: USA...
GTAAATACTAGCTTATAAAAATCCAGAGTGAAATTTCGGAGTCTTTCAAGAAGTATGAAAAAGGAGATGGGGTGCTAGGGGTCGAGTGTTCGAATCACTCCGTCCCGACCATATAATTCAAGGGGTTGCGAGATTTTATCTCGCGACCCTTTTTTGTTTTCAGGTGTTTTTACCCCCACAAAACGCCCGGCTCTTGATGGACATTTCGATGTGATACCACTATCGGAGTTTGCCCAGTGGACTTCGATCCTTTTTCGATATTGAGCTGTGTCGGTCGTAGTATGTGACGTTCGATGATGGGCTGAGAAATCAGTGACGACCAAAGGCACATTACGTTTGTCGCTATAAGAGATATCATCCCGCCATCAGCTCAAGAGGGGCTCCCTGGCCGCTCAGTTTCGGCACTCCCTTGAGCATAACGACAAGGATTGTTGCGCATGGACGATATCGTTCAGCCCCTCACACCCCAAGAAGAAGCCCCGCCTAAGGAAGTAAAGGTCCTTGCCACCTTGGTAGCAAAGCTAAATCTTGCAGATTTCCAGAACGCTATCCCTGTGATTCGCGAGCTTCGTATCTCGAACGAAACGAATAATCGTTTCGTCAATGCCACTCTTACGCTTAGCTCGGCCCCCGAGGTATTTAAGTCCAAGATCTGGCGGATCGACGAGATCGCTGCAGATAGCTTCCGGGTCATACCTGGGCTTGATCTTGTCTTGGACGGCCCGTTGTTGAGTCGCCTGACAGAGTCAGAAATGTCGACCTTTACGTTTGTCCTCGAAGCCGATGACAAGGAGGCGGAGAGCGGTCGCAAGGAAATTGCTCGGCTTGAACAGGTCGTAGACCTTTTGCCCAGAAACCAGTGGGGCGGATTGCGGCATATACCAGATATGACTGCGGCTTTTGTTCAGCCGAATGATGCAGCGGTTGAGCGGTTGCTCAAGCAGGCGGCCGAGTTGCTTCGTCTTAGCGATAAGCCGTCGGCACTTGATGGATATGAGGGTGGCCCCAAAAGAGCTTGGCAGTTGGCGTCGGCAGTGTGGGGCGCGGTGGCTCGCATGAAGCTCGACTATGCGTTGCCGCCGGCTAGCTTTGAACAATCAGGACAGAAGATTCGTAGCCCCAGTCAGATTGCTGACTCCGGGTTGGCTACTTGTCTCGATCTGACTCTGCTTTTCTGCGCAGCATTGGAGCAGATCGGTCTTAACCCTGTGATCGTATTCACCCATGGTCATGCCTTTGCTGGTTTGTGGCTTAAGCCAGAAGAGTTTACGACTGCCGTGGTGGATGATGTCACTGCAGTACGTAAGCGGGTGAAGCTTCAGGAGCTGGTGCTGTTTGAGACCACTCTCATTACACACGCCTCGATACCGCCATTCTCTTATGCGGTAGAGATGGGCACGAAACAGGTAGCCGAAGACGCTGAAAGTGTTTTCGAGATGCTGCTAGATATCCGTCGCGCCCGTTTGCAACGTATAAAACCGCTCGCCAGCTCAGAGGCTCAGATTACACGCGTCGCCGTTGCTGAGTCTGATGAAGCCCCATCGATTCTTGTGGAGGACGGGATCGGCATCTCCGATGACAATATTAAGGCACAGGTTGAGGATCTGTCTAAGCTCGACCCAGTAGATCGCCTCGGCCGATGGCAGCGAAAGCTTCTGGATCTGTCGCTTCGAAATAACTTGCTCAATTTCAAAATGGGTAAGCGAGCGCTGAAGCTTGAATCTCCTGATCCTAGTGCTCTCGAGGACATTCTTGCAAGTGGACAGTCTCTAAAGCTGCTTACCAGGCCTGACCTAATGGATGGCGCAGATCCACGTGAGCGCGCACTCTATGAGCAGCGTGAGCGAGAAGATGTTCGCCGCCGTCATGCTGAAGATGCTCTCAAACGTAGGGAAGTATTCGTTGCGTTGACGTCCGCCGAAATGGATGTCCGGTTAACCGAGTTATATCGAAGCGCTCGTACTGCTTTGCAGGAAGGTGGCTCCAACACGCTTTTCCTGGCCATCGGTTTTCTAAGTTGGACGCGTGAGGATAGGGCCGGGCAGAAGTACAAAGCGCCACTGGTCTTGGTTCCTGTCACTTTGGAGCGTAAGAGTGCGCGTTCTGGATTCACCATGGTGCTGCACGATGATGAGCCTCGTTTTAACCCGACTCTGATCGAGATGCTGCGTCAAGACTTTGAACTGGGCTTGGGTTCACTGGAGCAGGAGCTGCCTCGGGACGACTCCGGTCTGGATATCGCAGTCATTTGGAACAAAGTTGGTCATGCTATCAAGGATATCCCTGGCTGGGAGCTGAACGAGGACGTTGTGCTCTCGATGTTCTCGTTTGCAAAGTATCTTATGTGGAAGGATCTTGCCGAGAATGCAGAGCACCTTCGACAGAGCCCTGTAGTCCAGCACCTTCTGGATACGCCACGTGATTCGTTCATCTCCGATACCCCGTTTCCGGAGGCGGAGTCACTGGATCGTGATTACGGTCCGACTGATGTGTTCTGCCCGTTGCCATCTGATTCATCTCAGCTTGCTGCTGTGATGGCAGCAGCGAAGGGAAAAGATTTCGTTCTCATAGGTCCACCGGGCACGGGTAAAAGCCAAACGATTTCCAACATGATCGCCCAGTCCATCGCTCAAGGGCGCCGGGTGCTGTTCGTATCTGAGAAAATTGCTGCCCTGGATGTCGTGTACCGGCGTTTGCGTGAAATCGGTCTGGGTGAGTTTTGCCTCGAACTTCACTCCAGTAAGGCTCGAAAAACGGATGTCCTTGCTCAGTTGCAGTCGGCTTGGGAAGCGAAAGGGGAGGTAGATGCTTCCGCTTGGGAGGTGGAAGCGCAGCGGCTGGCTTCCCTGCGTGACAGCCTTAATATTTATGTCGAGCGTCTGCATCGTCGGCACCGCAATGGCTATACGATCTACGATGCTATCGGGACAGTGACATCGGGTGTTGATGAGGCAGTAGCTGCGCTTTCTTGGCTATCCCCGGACACTCATGATCAGAAGGCCATGCTTGCGCTTCGAGAGCTGGGCGACCGCCTTGAAGTGAACGCGCAGGCTGTGGGTTACAGTCAGCTGGCAGGCAACGCTTTGTCCGGGGTAGGCCAAGCAGAGTGGTCGCCTCATTGGCAGCAACAATTCGTGCAGGCGGCTCGTGACGTGCTTCCTGCTGTGCTTGAAGTCCAGCGAGCTGCCGATCGCTTCGTTGAGCTGTCAGGGCTTCCTGTTACGGAGTACACCCCAACAGCGCTTGAGGGGCTGTCGATTCTTTCTCGAGTACTTCCCGCTGCCGCTGGGCATGATTGGCGGTTCGCACTGCGCCCCGATGCTCGCTCGATTTCTAAACGCCTGAGTGACGGCTGCACTTGGGTCGACGAACACCGGAACATTAACTCCAGACTCTCATCCTTCTGGTCCTCTCGTATTACTGCTGAAGCTAAACAAGGCATTGATCTGCTGCAGCAACGCCGCGCTACATTCGTTGATCTAGGCCCGGCCTGGCCAGAAAATGTCACTGACGTTCTCGGGCAAGCTGTCACATTGCTGCGTCAGATAGACGACCTCAAGCACCAGCTAACGGCGTCCTACGGTGATGCGATTGAAGTACTTGATACCGAACTCCTACTGCGCGAATGGAAAGAAGCGGAGGAGTCTTTCTGGCCTAAGTCCTGGTTCGGAAAACGCCGCATCGCTGGGCTATTGGCGCCGACGCAGACATCAACAGGTGAAATCGACAATGGCAAGGATCTCGCTACTTGGGTAGAGATTCGGTCGGTGCGTCGAGCAATCGATGAGCTGGAGCCAGGTCATGAGTGTGTTGCTGTTTGGCAAGGTGCCAAATCCGAAGCAACGCATCTCGCGACAGCGATCAAGTTGCAAGAGGCTATGCGGCTTCAGAAAAGTAATTCTGCTTGGATCGATGACGGCTTGCAGTTGGTTGAGCAGGGCCAGCTAGGTGATGAGCTGAAGGAGGAACTCCGCCGGCTGCGTGCGCTGACTCGTCTCGATGCTGGGTTAGATGAGCTGGTTGATCTCAGCTTAGCAACTAGCTCTCTCTGGAGCGGTTTGGCCACTGATATTGACGTGCTGACTGCAGCGCTACGTTTCCAGGCTGAACGACGTGACATTGAAGAACGTGGTCGGCTTGTCGACGATCATCCTCATGTGGAGGAAGGGCGTTGTGGCTCGTCGTTCAAAGCTGATTTTGAGCTGCTCAAGAAAAGAGCAGCAGTTGAACGAGAGTTGGTGGATCTGGCTGATCTGCGAGAAATCGTTCCTGTCTGGAATGACTTAAAAACGAAGGTTGACGTCGCACTTATGGCGGTAGCCTTCCAAGGGGAGATGGCTACCGCGGTAGCGAAGCTAGCACTCAATCCTGAGCAGGTCGCGGCCTACAAAGCGCCGCTTCAAACTTTGCTGGGTGATGGTAACGCATTACTTGAGCCGGAGGCTGCTATAGCCGTTGCCGGCGCTACCCTTCGTGAAAAGCTCGAGCTGCTCCAGGAGCGAGCAACGCACCTGACTGCCGTCGGTCATTTCACCGAAATGGGCGTCATCGAAACTGCCAACCTGGCACTAAGTGATATCAAGAAAAACTGCGAAACTGTCGTTTCGTCTGAATCGCGCCTGAAGGCATGGTGCGCTTGGCGGAAGGTTCGCGATGAGGCCTACGCTGTCGGCCTGGCTCCGATTGTTCAATCGATGGAAACAGGAGCCATCAGCTCTGGAAAAGTCCGTCGTGTATTGGAAGTAAATTATGCCCGCTGGTGGCTGAACACGACGGTCGACAACGAAGAGGTGATCCGGGCGTTCGTCAGCGTGGAGCATGAACAGCGCATTCGTGATTTCCGGGCTTTGGATGACAAGTTCACCGAGTTGACCAAGGACTGGCTCCGGGCTCGGCTATGTTCCGACCTACCAAGCCAAGACAGTGTAAGTCGCTCTTCAGAGTGGGGCGTCCTGCGACATGAGATGGGCAAGAAGACCAAGCACATTCCATTGCGGGAGCTGATGAGTCGTGCGCCAGAAGCGCTAACCAAGCTGACTCCATGTTTGCTCATGAGCCCTCTATCCATTGCTCAGTATCTGCCTCCTGCCTCGACGCCATTCGATCTCGTTATCTTCGATGAGGCATCTCAAATACCTGTCTGGGATGCCATCGGCGCAATGGCCCGAGGGAAGCAAGTGGTGATGGTGGGCGACCCCAAACAGCTCCCTCCGACTTCGTTCTTTAACCGAGCTGAGTCGACCGCTGAAGATGAGGATGTAGAGGCTGACCTCGAGAGTATTCTGGACGAGTGCATCAGTGCCAATCTGCCAATGCGTAATCTGAACTGGCACTACCGTAGCCGCCACGAAAGTCTGATCGCCTTCTCGAACCAGCGATACTACCAGTCGAAGCTGGTGACCTTCCCATCACCGTTTACGGCCGACAAAGCAGTACGGTTATGCCCAGTCCCGGGTGTATATGACAAGGGTGGGTCGCGAACAAACTTAATTGAAGCAAGATATTTAGTTGCTGATTTGGTTGCCCGCCTACAGTCTCCGGCCTTCCGCGAAAGCGGGCGGACCGTGGGGGTCGTAACCTTTAACGGCGAGCAACAGAAGCTCATCATGGACATGCTGGATGAGGCTTGCCGGAAAGACCCATCACTCGATTCGTATTTCGCTGAGTCCGAGCTAGAGCCTGTGTTCGTCAAGAACCTTGAGAGCGTTCAAGGCGATGAGCGAGACATCATCTATTTCTCGACCACCTACGGAAAAGACGCTGCCGGTGTGCTTTCCATGAACTTCGGTCCGATGAACCGCCCTGGTGGTGAGCGTCGACTGAACGTGGCAATAACCCGTGCTCGCCAGGAGCTTGTGGTGTTTTCGACCTTGCGCCCAGAGCATATTGATCTAGCTCGTACGCAAGCGATCGGGGTTCGAGATCTTAAGCACTTCTTGGAGTTTGCAGAGCGTGGCCCACGGGCTCTCGCAGAGGCTGACTTTGGTAGCGTGGGTAGTTTTGACAGCCCATTCGAAGAGGCAGTTGCAGCGGCCTTGGCTAAAAAGGGATGGCAGATATTTACCCAGATTGGCGTTTCCTCCTTTCGAATAGACCTTGGGGTTGTTCACCCTGACACACCTGGACGGTACCTTGCCGGGATTGAATGCGACGGTGCTACCTATCACCGCAGTGCGACAGCTCGTGATCGTGACAAGCTCCGTGAGTTTGTACTGCGTGGACTTGGTTGGGAGATCGTTAGGATATGGTCGACAGACTGGTGGGTTGATGCAATTGGAACTGCCGAAAAGGTACATCTACGTCTGAACGAACTCCTTGCTGAGTCCCGAGCCAAGCAGGCTGTCATCGATGCCGCTCAAGAGGCAGAGCGACTGAAAATCGACGCAGCTATGGCTGAGGTCATTGAGGTAGTAAGTCAGGTTGCTGTGGTCGCCACAGTGGATAGTGCGGGCGAATCCAATGATCCCTCAGGTGCATTCCCTGATTTTAAGTACGCCAAGGCTGCATCTATCAAGCCAGATGAGGATGTCCTGGCTTTTGCTCGTCCCCTTGAATATTTGATTTATAAAGAATCCGACCCTCGTCAGGCGGTAGGGTTGGTCGATCCAGATCAGTTCTTTGAGGCGAGTTACACGGAAACGTTGGAGCAGATGATTGCTCATGTCGTGGCGGAAGAGGGACCGGTTCTGGACACGGCGCTTGCAAGGCGCATTGCCCGTGCTCATGGCTGGGTACGAACCGGCTCACGGATACGTGATCGCGTTGACCAAATTGCCCGGGCGCGATTCCGCTCACATGAAGAGGAGCAGACAGGAGTCTTTTTCTGGCCGACTCATATCGAGTCGGATGCCAGTGTAGTCTTTCGTAAGCCCGGCGATGAAGACACCACGAGAGGGCTATCTGAAATCTGCCTGCCAGAATTACGTGCTTTGGTTGACGAGATGGTGCAGCGGGGGCACGAAGGGGAGGCCCTAATATATGCGGTCGCGAAGGAAGCTGGTGTAAGCAAGCTTGCTCATGCGGGACGCCAGCGGATTGAGAGGGCCGTACGTCAAATGGCGGAGTAAACAAGAAACAAGGGGGCCGTGAAGGTCCTCTTACTTCTGGGAAACTGAACGTGCCCTTGCTCTGAGAAGCGTGGAGTACAAATGCATTCTTTATGGGCTAACTGATGTTTCGGTTACGAAATGCGCAGGTGATTCAGGAGACGCTAAGAGTTATGTTAATGTGCCATCATGTGGGCGTTATGGAGAGTCGTGATGGGTTGGAAAGGGACTGTACGTTCGCTGCAAGCGTCTGCGCGGCGATCAGAGCGTAACGCTCATCGCCGTCAGCGTGAACTTGAAAAGCGACAGAAAGAGTACGCAAAGATGGAAGCGCTGGAACAAGCAGCGTATGAAGTTGAGGTGTACGAAAATCACGTAGATATCATCCTTTCAATGCACAAGGAGTGTGCCGAGGCTGTGAAATGGAAGCGACTTCTCTCCAATCCTGAACCTAGACAGCCACTCAAGAGCGGTACTCTTGAACAAGAAGCTACGCACGCGGCCGCTACGTATCACCCTAATTTCTGGGCTCGGCTCTTCAAGCTAGAGGCTCGTCAGCGTGCAGCCCTGAAAAGCAAGATTGGCGCCGCGCAGGCGGAAGACGAAGGGCGATATCAGGCTCAGCTTGATGAATGGAAAACTGCCCATACCGAGTGGGCAGAGGAAAGGGACATTGCGATCCGTATCCTTGATGGTGACCGTCAGGCCAAGCTAGATGCCATCGAAGCTTTCGAGTCGTTTGCAGAAATATCACACCTCGGCTCAGCTATTCAGATGATTGTTCATGAAGGTGGTGTCCTAGAAGCCAAAGTCGCTATCCATGGCTCCGACGTGATTCCTACCGAAATCAAATCTCTACTCAAAAGCGGCAAGTTGTCGACCAAAGCTATGCCAATTGGTCGGTTCAACGAACTCCATCAGGACTACGTGTGCAGCTGCGCGCTGCGAGTAGGTCGAGAGTTGTTGGCAATCCTGCCGGATGACCTAGTCATCGTCACCGCTCTTGACAATGTACTCAACAGCTCGACAGGTCATATGGAGGAACAGCCAATTCTGAGTGTTGCATTCTCTAGGCTAACTATTGACGGACTTAACCTCGAAACCATCGACCCGTCTGATGCGATGAAGAATTTCGTCCATACCATGAGCTTCAAGAAGGGCGCTGGATTCTCGGCTGTTGCCGCCCTTGATGCTCGGCGCTTCGCCGTGACCGTATAACTGAATCATCTGAGAACCCAGAGAATGGCATGGCAAACATGAAACAAATTGGCTTGTACGCTGGCATATTGGGAGCGTTGGCATCGGTGGCGGCGCTCGTCCTACCGACCCCGGCGGTTTCGCACAGCTCCAGCGGTAACAACAGTCCGGTCATTTCTGGCAATGGCAATAACGTCAGCTACCAATCCGGTTTTCCCGATCTTGAAACGATAAGAGCCCAGCGTCCCAATATTAGTGATCAACAATACGCTGCAATTAAGCCCGGCATGACATATGAACAGGTGCTGGATATCGTCAATATTCCCGGTAAGGAGGCCGCCAGCGGCGGCAACGTGCAGATCTATACATGGGGGACGGAGGTGTACGTATATATGGTGGTGACCTTGGTGGACGGCAAGGTTCAATCCAAATCTCATTGATGTGATGTCCGCAAATCCGGTCTCTATTGTCGGCGGTGCTTCTTCAGACGGGGGATTAGGAAGGCGTTTCTGGTAAGGGCTTTGCAAGAGCTTGACCTTGCTTGGTAGCACGGTCAGTACAGTCGATACGTTGATAAGTTTCGACTACGTTAGTTCTCTGCGAGAACCGATTACTGGATCTTCCATCACGGTGAGTAGAATTTGACGCATGCGGTTTAGTTACAAAACTATTGATTCCTGCAAGGAACGCACAGCATTGGAGCACCATGGACAGAACTCTCCCTATCACCATTGACGAATCTACGTGGCCAGGCCCTGGGGTGCCTCCTCTTTTTCCTAGGTCTTTCAAAAAGGGGCGTAGCCATTACGATTTAAATATACCGTCAATGCTCCTGATGATCGGCTATCTGACGACGCCAGCGGCGACGACGGGAGTCACGCTGAGTGAGTTCTGGGCATGGGTTAGATATCTAGCAGCAATCACCCCTGGTGATGCGGAGATGAAGCTAACGCATAGCTTTGCGGAGCTTGACGCTCACCAGAAGACTATCTTGAGCGATGACTTCGGCATGGGAGTATCTATGCTTTGGCTCACAGATAAATTAGATCTAGATCTGATCGTCGACGGCCGTTATTTCATGCAACAGTACGCGGCGTCCTTGCTTGTAACGCAACGCCGGATTGCGAAACGAGGGCCTAACAAGACTCCCGATTTCGTAGCCAGGGATACAAGAGGTCGATGGCATGTCATCGAATGTAAGGGGACGCAGTCGGGAGTTGACTACAGCGAGCGGCAGCTCTCAGGAGGGATAGCTCAGAAGCATTCCCTGCTTTTTCCCAAAGGACACGTCGGACAGCGTCTTGTGTGCGGGCTCACTATTGGCATCGAAGGAGCAGAAGGAAGCCGTTTGAAAGTGATTGACCCCGTCCCAGATGAGCCATTCGAGATTTTGTCACAGGATCTACCAAACGCAACTGACGCGGCTACAAGGGGGGTCATGTCCAAGCTATTACGAATGGCAGGGTTCGAGATCTCAGCAGAGGCTGTCGCTTCGCCGTCTGGGAAGGTGCTAGCTTGGGGAGGAAAAGAGACACGAGCAGCAGAAGATAAGCGTCACCAGTTGATAAAAGAGCGTGATGCGATAGCGCGAGCCGAGTTGAGTGATGCTGATAGTCACAAGAGGCTGTTTGATGAAAAGTTCATTGGTCGTGAAACGCGTATTGAGCTCCCTCGGGCAATTCGAGTGGGGGGCGACTTTGTATCCCACGTCATCGTGCGACAAGGCATCAACCGCGATGCTGTGAGTGAGCTTGCCGAGCAACCAACAATCGTTGAGCTCATTAAGAATTCTGAATTCGATTGGCCAGAACTGATTGGCCAAAACAGAGCTACATCAGACGGTTTCTCAGCCTCGCTGGACATCGGCAAGCTATTTCGTGCCGAGCTCATTATGCGCCGCTAGACGGGGTGGATCGAAGCGTCATAAATAGTTACTAAAATACTGCCGATAAAGTTGTTCGGCATTTCGAATTGATTGCATTTCGATGCCATTCGGTGGTTTTTAGATAAGGCCCACGCCTGACATATGCATAGGGCGAGAAGGTATTCATCGATAAAAGAATCTTGAGGCCTCGGGAGTGGGGTCTGCCAGGCAGGCCCCACAAGCAAAAAGGCTGCACTGTATGCGTTGAAACGCTTAGCGGCGACGAGCGATATATGCTATAGCCAAGAGAGCTTATGGTTTCACTTGTTTCGCAGAGCGCAAGGGATGCAATGTCGAGGATCTACACCTATCTGAACTCAATCAGCTCTGGTCAGCCGATCAACTTTGAGGCTTTTGCTAAGGAGTTGAAGAAGCATGGCAAGGGTGCTGGCTTTCTGTTCGATACGTTTTCAACGTCGAAAATTGGAAAAAGCAGCTATCAGGTGGCTGTCTTGCATGAGGATCGCTTTGCGGAGCTGATTCGTGAACACGCTCCATCAGAAGTTTCGGGTCGTATTGGTGCTGCTTTCGACGGAAGTAGCCACGCAGCAGCAGTAAGCGGCTCGCTTTTGATAACACGAAGCGTGGTCCATCCTCATCCAAGCGTAGTTCTTCTGAGCAAGCATGGGTGGGAAGCACCTAACACTCCCCGGCCAGCGGCGTTGCTGGTGGAAAATCTCGAGAATTTCCTAGCTCTCAAACAGACCGTCGACATCCTGGCCGACTGTGGCGTAGCTGAGCAAAGTGAAAGTTTCGATGTCATTTTCAGCGCCGGTAATCAGATCACCAACAGACTGAATATGCCATTTCTCAGCCAATACCAGAGGCTGTACTGCCTTTTTGATGTCGACTTAGGTGGGCTGACAATGTATCGAACCCTTCTCAAAGGGTTGCCAGACGGGCACCGGGTAGTGTTTGTGTACCCTGATGATATCGCCCACCGGTTAAGCGCTTCCAAATACTCACTAAATGAGCAAACGAGACAGGATCTCCTTGGATTTGTTGGTCTATCCAAGGAAACCAATGAACTGATCGGACTTATGCGAGACAGCCAAAAAGCGCTAGAGCAGGAAACCTATTTGATGTCGACAACGACAAGGGACTGATGATGTTGAGCGACTCCTACGCGTTCCAGGACGTATACAAATTCCACAGGCTGATTTTTGTTAACAGTGCTGCCTATGCCTACACCGTAATCCGCGTGGACAAGCACACCGCTTTGTGTGGCCAGAACAACCTCGGAAAGACCTCGATGCTGAATGCATTGAAGCTTTTTTTGCTGCCACACGAGAACTTCAAGAGCTGCAATAAGAAATTCGCCTTCAAGGGGCCGGCCGGGACGTACTACTCGACTGATGCTAGCTACAGCTACTACTTCCCGGAAAACCACTCCTTCATCATCCTCGAAGCGGAGAACATGCACGGCCCGTTCTGCCTGGTCCTGCACCGCGGGAATCGACCATTCTCATACGGCCGTATGGCAGTACCTTGCATGTATACCGATATCCAGCACATGTTTTGGGACCTTGAGTCGCCCATCAATGGAGGCATGGGGGCTCCGATAGAAGGCATCTCACTTTCTGGTGTGCTTTCGGATCTCCGAGCTCGGGGCGGGGAGGCGATGAACGACGGTGCTGTCATTCGCCAGCGGCTCTTCGGTCAACAGGCTCTTAATCGTGAGGAGGGCCGATTCTGCTTGCTGCCTCTTAGGAATGGCGGTACCGCACGCGAGATCGACGCGTGGAAGATGCTAATCCACCTGGCCTTCGACATTGGGGCGAAGGACAACCGCACTCTGCCGGATACTATCGCCACGATCATCGAAGGGGATAAGGACCGGAAGAATGCAGAGCTGAGTGTCAGCCTGAGCGAGATCCTCGATGACTATGAGAACCTGAAAAAAGAAGGCGATCGCCTGGCGGACATAGAAAGCGCGCGGAGGTCTTGGGAGGGCTTTGATAGCCAGTTCCAACTGTTTGAGACGAAATCCGAACTGATCGTTCAGAGTATCGTCGATGTTGAGCATGCCTTGGCTGAAAGGCAGTCCAGCATTCTTGATGATGTTAAGGCAGCATCCGAGAGATATCAGGCTCTTGATGTGGCTCACTCAGATAAGAGACAGCACCACGGTCTGGTCAAGGCTGAGTATCTGAAGCTGGCTGGAGCACTGAGTCTCCGGCATAAGGATTTGGACGGTGTCCAAAAGCAGCTATTCAAGGTCAGCGAGATTCTTCGGCGTTACCCTGGCACAACAGAGCATGAGGTCCGCGAGCTCTTATCCGATCTCTCCTCAGAGTTGACCGCAGAGATCGAGACCCTGACAAATAAGGTTCAGAGCGCTGAGCAACTAGCCCAGGCGATCAGGAATAAGAACAGTCTTTCCCATCAGCGCGACCAACTCCGAAAAATTCTTGATGAACATGTGGAAACTGTTCTCGAGCAGGTCGATCGTCACAGTGCGTCGGTGCTGAGTAGCTTGAACTCGACGCTGTTCACCAAGCTGACTCCTCGACTCAACTCTGACCAGAAGCAAGCCATCAAAGAGTTTGGCTGCCTATTCCAGGAGCGAGGTTCTTTCATCAGCTTCCTGAGCCAGGAGACCTCATTTGGTTTCATGTCTTTCGACCCGACCAGAGCAAGGAGGCAGCACGAGCAAGACCTGATCAAACTGGATGACGATATCAAGGACTGTGATGACCTCATTCAGCGTCTAAACGATGACAGCAAGTTGACTGCTGAGCAGGCCAAGGATAAAGCCAAGAAGCTGACCCGCGAGCGGATTGAAACTGATGAAGAGGTTCAACTACTCAGTCGACATGGCTACATGCGCGAGCAGCAGAAAGCATTGGAACTTGAGGTGGGGGAACAGACGGTAGAGTTGGCCAAGCTACATGAGAGTGTGGCGGATGCCGCCGGCGAGCTGGAGGACCTAGCGGTACAGGTTGAGCGCGCAAAAGAAGTGCTCGCCAGGGTCAGGAAGGAAAACGAAGATCTGCGCAATTACCTTGAGCAGATCCGGAACGTAGCTGAGATCACTTTAGGATTCCTTTCGATCCGCGAAATGAAACTGAAAGCTCGCGATACTTTCTTTCACCCTAGCCAGATCAAGGAGATTTCCCAGTTCGCTTCTGAGGTAGCCAAGAGCAGAGAAGCTCTGCAAGTGGCCTTGGATGAACTGCTGAAACGTAACTTGCTGGGCGAAGAGGGCAGAGACTTTGGCTACCATGCTTTCCATGACTTGAGTCGGATGCGTAGCTGTCGGAGAGCTTTCGCGGCGATGTTTGGCACCTTGGAAGGTGAGCAGCAGACCTACCAGGCCAAGGTCACCGCGCATAACTCGAATACCTCTATTCAAATCGACGAAATCAAACACGCCAGAAGGATGATCAAGGAGTTCGAGAAAGAGGTAGATGACCAGCTCTCGGAGTTCAGTGTGTCTGACCTCGAGGCGATCGAGATTTACTGCGTATTGAATCCCCATTTCGAAGAGCTGTTGGTCGATATTGACTCCATAAACCTCATGACAACCGGGCTCCACGAGAAGCGCTTGTATGAACGGTTACGAGCTTTCTGTACCGAGTTCTTTGTTAACGGTGGACGTCGGGGGACCACCCTGGATATGAGCCTACTAATTGATCGGGTTGGATATCGGTACCGCAAGCGTGGGCATGACAAGTACACCGAAGAGGATCAATCCAACGGTACTACGGCAATGATTAACTGCCGCCTGCTATCGATTCTTCTGCGTAGGCTGCTGGTTGCGAATACACAGATCTGTTTGCCATTGGTAATGGATGAGCTGTCGAATCTGAGCCACTTGAATCTGAAGGCTGCGCGTGGCATCGCTGAGTCAGAAGGGTTCGTGCTGTTCGGGGCAACGCCGGAGCCGACGTCTACTATCGCGAAAGTAATCGAAAATTACATCGACCTTTCGCATTTTCTCGCCACCGACAGGGCATACAGCCACTTACGTCGAGTGATCTACACAGGTGAAAGCGAGTCGCTGAGAACAAAGAAAGATCCCGCCGATGCTGTTGCGGAGATCACTGCCGGATGATCGTTGCAGCAGACAAAACGGTCATGCTCATGATCGAGCATAAGCACATTTTTCTTGATCTTATCGACATCATGGATGAAGGCTCGGCTGGCGAAGAAGTGTCAACTCGCCTGTACGAGTCCAAAGTGATGAAGCTGCTTGATTCGCTGGGAGACAGTAAGTCCGATCGGCAAAAAATTGAAGCGGCCTTCGACGTGCGTAATCTCGTCCGAGCAAGCCTGATATTGCACCATGACACCAAGCGAGGAGTCATTGCCTTCGCCCCGTTTTTGATCGAGTTATTTCGCCACTTTGATAGATCGCGTCTTCGGCAGCTGAGTAGCGCCGATCTTGAGGCGCTGTGCGACAGCTTCAATGATAGTCTTGAAAAGCTTCGCGATTTGACAGTGATTGAGCAGGGGAACGACACGTTCGAGGATGAGCTTAAGCTACTCCGGGAACGCATCCGCTACGCTCAAGGGAAGATCAAGGAGAACGTGGACAGTCTTCAGGGGCAGACTCTTCGCCTGGCGGAGATCGTCGAAGTGATGAGCCTTGAGAACCTCGACGAGGTGAAGCAGGCTCGCGGTGCTTTGCAGGCGATCACCCGAATCTACGGTAGGCATGTTCTCCCCACATTGCAGTTCCTCAACGAGAGGGAACCTCTGAAGAAAGGCCTGCCGGCACTCACTGCCTTGCTGCGGATATCCGAGATGTTCCGCGATGCCAAGTTGCCAAAATTGGGTCAGCAGGTTCTCTATGCAGTGGCATCCATTCGCTCCTATCGCTACGACGTGGAGGTCATCAGCAAGTCTCTGCAGCGCTACGTGCATCAGAATGAACGTCAGCGTCGTGAGTACGACCAGGTTGAGAGTGTTTTCAACGATCTACTGGCTGCCTGTCGGGAGCTCCATGACGGGAAACTAAGGGGCAACCTCATCCCTAAAGATCATGAGGTACTGGAGCGTTTCTCTACCTTCAAAGGCATGAAGAGGCAGAGAGCCGATAGCAAGATTGAATGGCACAACGTAGACCATTGGCTTCACATTCAGGAGCATCTGCGGAGTAGCCTGGATTCACTTAAAAATACCCAAGTAACAACAACGTCTGTTGAGCCAGTTGGAGAGGACGTGCTCAAAGCCAGGCGTGCTTTAGACGTGCGCAGAAAACTAATTGGAAGGCTGATAGATGAGTGGCATGTTCAGGTTGGGCCTGACGCCCATGCGTCGCTTCACGCACATCTGGCCCAGCATATCAGCGACTACGAAATTGCTGACCTAGTGGAAGGCGTGTCTTGGCTAAAGCACCGAGAGGACATTGTGCTAACCCCTCGATTCCAGTTAGGGGTGATTGAGGATGACAGGCAGAAGTTGACCTATTACAAATTGAGGATCGAGGAGCAGGGCAGTGAGACAACAGCTTAGCCAAGCCATCTACAAAGAGTTGATGTCGGGGAAGGTGATCAACAAAGACACCTACGAGAATGGTGAAATAAAACCCAACCCGCTCTTCGAAGAGATGCTCAATAACTACGATCAGAGCTACAAGCCCTTGTACTTGAACATCGGGTTTGAGTTGGTGATGCGGAATGGCTTTATCTACATCCGTTCAGTCGAGCGCGATGAGGAGTACAGCGAGGTGGTCAGGAAAATACAGGTTCTGCTGTTGATCCTTGCTCGCGGACTGCATGAACAGGGCTACCAGCTTGATATTCTGCGCGACGGGGAAGCTGGTGTGTCTGATGGGATCATGGAGGAGATCGGGAAGGGAGAAGACAAACAAGATGTCATGTCTGCCAGCAACATGAAAGGGGAGGCTCTTGCATCTGCAGTTAGGAAAAATCTCGAGCAGCGTGGGATCGCCTACAGGAATGCAAAAGGCAATCTGGTATTGACTCATGCTGGATTAGCGTTCTTTGACGACGTATTTAAGTACAGTAATGCTGAACCAGGTGCAGTTATGGTGGCTTGAGTTTCCGGCTTTATCAATTGGTAGATGGTTTCTTTACCCTCCATCACATCCTCGACATAGATACCCCCAATGCCTGGAACTGCTCAGAATTCAGCTCCATTAGGTCGCCATGCCGATTACTCGGCCAGGAAAACCTCCTCTGATGCAGACGCCGTGCCGCCAACCAAACGCCCAGTCCGTCGTGCACCAACACCTTCATGCGATTGCCTCGGCGGTTGGCAAAGAGATAAGCACAGTGCGGCTGCGCCGCACCGAAGACAGCCACGACCCGGGCGAGCGCTTACTCGGTGCCGGAGCGCATATCCATCGGTTCGGTGGCCAGCCAAATTGCGTCGATGCGGATCACGAAGCAAGTCCACGGACAAAACTGACACATCCTTCGGGATCGGAAGACGGCCATTTCACCGTGATGGTGTGCTCGCCAAATGGCAGCTCGATGATCACCGATGACTCGGCCTGCCTTTTCGGGGCGACCTTTACCGGAACAAACGCCGACAGGGTTGCGGGTAGTTGATCTCGGAAAAGTGGTAGCCAGTTACGGATCACGTTGGCATTGATGCCATGACTGATGGCCACGCTGGAAATGGAGGCGCCGGGCTGCAGGCATTCCTGGACAACCTGGGCTTTCAACGACTTGGAGTAAGAGCTTCGTTGGCGCATTTAAGGGCTATCGCGTCCGCTTAAAATAAGCGGACACCATCGCCCTTAATTTGGGAGATCGGTAGGCGTGTTCACCGTTCGCTTACACCTCAGCGCAAGGTGGGATGCCCGGATGGTTACCCCAAGTCGTAGTCAGCGAACGGTTAATCCGTTAATCGTGTTGATTGCGCCGTTCGCCAAGCGGCGCAATCAGATGATTGTTCTGCGTGGTTTCTGAGTTTAAGCTGCCTTTTTCCTTCGGCCTTCCAAGTCATCTCGCCACTGCTTGAGCGATTCAATGTCGGCTTTCAGTTCGGGCTCTTCTGGAGCTTGTACCGGCATCTCATCAGACTGGCTGTGCTCAAAGCAGCTGTATTTGGTCATCAACTCGTCAATTTTTTGAAGATCCTCACGGGTGATCCCGAGAAGGGCAGGCAGACGACCATCTGTGGAAATGCCGCGCCTATGGCGTACGACGATTTTAAACAGAAGGTCATCTTCAACCGACCTTTCGATTAATTTCCTGAAATCGCTACAGATACCTTGAGCTAAGGCATAGTAAGCAGTTGCACCTGAATCTTCGCCCGCTTTCTTGGCGTCCCTGACGCGAGTCAGCAGGATGTTGTTTGCGGTCTTCGTCGAGCTATTCCACACTGCTTGATCAGCAGGGTGTCCTGATGCTCCACCAAAGGACTCGATGCACATTTGCTGGAAGTTATCCTTCTTCCAAGAATCACCAACTTTCTTGGCAACGTCATCCATCGCTCCGTAAAGCGAAAGCCTGTGCGTAAAAATAAGGACCTGCCGTTCTTTAGCCAATTCAGCTAAGCGGCATGCGACTTTCCATTCGAAATCATGATCTAGCGACGAGATTGGGTCATCGAAAATGAAAGGGGCGACACCTGGTTTGTCGGTAACGTCCGCAAGGAAAGCTGCAAGGGATATGATCCTACGCTCACCTTCGCTCAACACTTTGTCAGGCGAGTGATCACCATTTTTGAGAGCTTTGAGTTTGAGTTGATGAAGCACTCTACCCCGAGTGGTTCTGGTCTTTATCAACTCAACCTGAATTCGGGTGGCACCTAGAGCACGCAGCTCATCATTGAAGCGCTTGACGTACAACTCGGTAACCACGCTTTCGGAGATTTCGGTTGCCTTGTTAGAGATACGACGAGAGCTTGCACTAGTCTTCAGCTTGTCGAGCAGCTTGTGGTCCTTGAGCCTCTGTTGTTCCTTCCTGACTGCTTCACTTTGCTGCGAAACCCATTGGCTAGCCTCCAATGAGGTTTTATCAGCGACAGCTTTCGGCCTGTCGAACTGAAGCGCATCTTGATCGAATTGGTCTGCTTCCAAAGTCAGCTGCTGCGCGAATTGTTCAAGTACAAGGAGATTCGCGGCTACATCGGGGACCGTACCCGCCAAGCCTGACTGCTCGTGATCCAGCAGGGCTTTCCTCGATTCTCCGACACCTCTCCAAAAGCCCCACACTGCTGCCATCCACTCGGGCGTGGTCAAAGCTGCCGCAGTGCACTGCGTCTGTACCTCGGCCTCCGTCGGGCTGTTAGGAAGCATACGGAGAGTTTCGCTGTAAGTTTGCTCGGCAGACTTTGCATCTGTTTCCAGGCGGCTTTGTACAAACAGCTCGAAATCGTTGAGTCGATCTTGGGCTTCAGCCGATAGTTCTTGATGGCAGAGCACGCAGCGCCCGTCCACGGTAACTGGATAATGCTGGTCCGGATACGGCGTTTGGGAATATGCGCGAGCCGCCTCCCACATTGCTTTCCATGTCGGCGTACCGACGCCTTCTAAAATCGCTGATTTGGCCTGCGCGCCTTCGATCGCAATACGTCGTTTGTCACGGGCGTTTGATCGCTGAGTGCGGATAGTTTGGATCTGCTCAGCGCCGAACGCCGCCACGGCTATCTTGATGCCTTTGACGATATTGGTTACTTGGACGCAGGTGTCGCGTTTCTGTTTCGCAAGCGATGAGGGATCACTGGTCTTCAGTCGTTCATTGAGCGCTTCTAAACTACCTGCGTTCTCTGGAGTCCAGCGTAAAAGATTATCGACAGCTGATGGTGCCAGCGCGCTAAGGCCTTGATAGCTCTTGCCGGCGCTCGTGTCTTTGAGGGTAGCGGGGATAGCCGGGAGCTGGCTCACAAGCTGATCTTGTTCAGCCTGCAAGGTGTCCCTAACCGAATCAGTCGCATTGGCCAGCTTCTCGAACAAACCCATGATGGGCGGGCTGTACGTGGCCGCACTTTCGCTTTTCAGGTAATGGAGCGCCTCTTCACTATCGAAGATGTCTATCTCCCGCAATTGTTCAATCGCGGGGTGGGTGATATGCCATTCAACGCTTTCCGATGACTGATCCAGTTCAAAGCTGAGGGTGCATTTGCTGGAAGCTGGAGCCGCTTGGAAAACGTTTGGTTTGAGATCACTGGCGCGAGCTTTGCCTGTCGCTTTTTTCAGAATCCTCGTGTAACAGGATTTGCCGGAGCCATTATGCCCGTAGATAACCGTTAAATTGCCGGTACCAAAGTCTAAAGGCGCCCTGGGACCAAGGCTCTCAATTCCTGTGACGTCTGCAATACTTCGCAATCGGAGCACAGAGCCAGCTGGAGCGTGTGTTAGCTCATCGAATGTTCGATGTTTCGAGACGGCCTGCCCTGACGGCGTTTTTAACAGTGCGGCAATCTGGGAAATGTCATCCTGGGTGAGATCACCGTTTTTAAGCAGCCGATCAGCAGCCTCCTGAAGCCAGTCCGGCTGCTCAAGTAGCCAGATGCGTACCTGTCCCTGCGCGTCCATACGATTCCCTTCTGATTATAAGTCAGGAGACGCTAGCAGAGTGCCATTAGCTTAGCAATTTAGCGCGCGCTTTTAAAATTGCAGTCTTCGCGCTGCGTCCATGATGTGCGGCTGGCTTACACTGTTGCTGCCGCACAAGTGGGAGTTCGTTTAACTACGCAAGGTGAATCGTCCCCGGTTTAGTAGACGCGTTGAGTGCCTGCTTTTGGCTCGTTGCCAGCGGCTGAATCGCCGCTACTTTTTTAGACGTGCGACTGGCAACTGCTGGCCGACTTTTGCCGGTCATGATGGGCAGAAATCGAGCCAAATAGCGCGCTCGGCGATGTCATACGAAACTATGATTACTCAGTACTGAAGATGCCGACTTATGAAGTCGGTAGCAATCCATTCTCGGTATAGGCTGGGAAAGAAATCATCGACTCGGCCGGAGGGTGCTCGTAGGCGGAGGACAATACAGCACTGAGTCGATCGCCCAGCAGATTCCAGGCACGTTTCTTCTCTTCGGCATAGTCGTGATGCAGGTAGTGGCGTCTCACCCTAGAACCGGCCAGCACATGGTTTTGGCAGCGGTCGATGACGTCCAAGCTAACGCCTAAGGCCTGCATCATGGTCGCGCCCGTGCGGCGCAGGTCATGCGGCGTCCAGTCGCCGTTTTGGCCGCCGGCAAGGACCAGCGTGTCATCGTGACGCCGTCGTGAGAGGGCCTTGCGGTTTTTGAAGCGGGCCTGGCGGTCACCCACTTGTTTGCTCACCACTTTCACATCCGCATGCCCATCATCCTGCTTGTTGGGAAAGCACCACTGGGAGTCGCCCGTCAGGGTCTTGAGTTCCTGAAAGAAATGCAGGGCGAAGGGGGAGAGGAAGACATGGTGGTCTTGTTTCTTACCGCGGGTGCCTTTGACGTTTTCACTGGGGAGGAACCAGGTCTGCCGGTCCAGATCGACATTTTTCCATTCGGCCTGGAGCAGCTCGCCAATCCGGCACAAGGTGCCCAGGCTGATCCAGAGCGCGAGTTGAGTTTCTTTCTTTAACGGCCGAATGCCCTCGTATTTTTGCCCGGCGGGGAGGGCGTTGTAATCGGCGGTCATTTGCTGGAAGCGGTTGTGCAGTTCCAACAGCTCAGTTGGCGAAAGGATGCGGCTTCTTTCGGCTTCGTAGTCGGCAGGGATCAAGGGGGAGATGTCGACCAGCTCAGTTGGATCACCCTCGATCAATAAGGCCCGCCAAGGTTGGCGCTTTCTAGCCCAGCTAAACATCTGGGTGAGGTCGGCGAAGAAGCTGATGGCTTGCCGGTAAGCGCCGCGGTTGACCACGGCCCGGATCAGCACCCGAACATCGTGTTCTGAAACATTGTTCACCGCGGTCTTGCCAAGTGCCGGAAAAAGGTCCTTGTTAAAGCGTCGTTGCAATTCAGCATTGCCATCTTTCCGCGCCACGCCATCCAACAGCCACGCCTTGGCCAGATCCTGGACGGTCAGCGTTTGCACCTTCGTCGTTTTTACTTGTTCGGCCTCTACGTTAGCAGCTGCGTATGCCTGTGCCTTGGCGGTTTTCTTGTGCTCGTTGGGATTGATCTGCTCATCAATGAGTGCCCGGGCCTGGTTACGCGCCTTACGGATGTCCGTCAGGGATTTGCGTGGCCAAGACCCGCAGGCGTATTCTTTGTTCTGGTCGCCCCACCGATAGCGATAGAAAAAGCTGACCGACACGCCGTCCTTACGCAGGGAAATTCGACCTGCGAGATTGCCATCTTCCCGGAGGATGCGTCCGGCATCGTTGGCGGTCAGCGACTCGAGTTCTTTGATGGTAATTTTGGCCATAAAACAGACTCCCCCTACTTTTCCCCCCACAAAAACGTCGGCTCTTGATGGACGTTACTGGACTCTCGTAGAGCAGAACATCGCCGGAGCTCAAGTAAATACTGGCTTATAAAAATCCAGAGTAAAATTTTGGAAGCTTTCAAGAAGTATGAAAAAGGAGATGGGGTGCTAGGGGTCGAGTGTTCGAATCACTCCGTCCCGACCATATTTTCTGATTAAATTCAGGCACTTAAGCCGATCAGCTAGATCGGCTTTTTTGTGTCTGCGCAAAACCCGCGCAAAACTGGCGTAAAACCACATATTCAGAATATCCATGCGCGTCTGCGCGGTAGTCAATGCTAGGTCGATAGCCTGTGCGATCACCATGCAGCTCCTTTCAATACCATCGCGACCAGGTCATTGCCGTCTGACCGACTGAACGCTGTCCAATCAACGTACCCGAGTTTGCGGGTCTGCTCGCCGGGCACCTGGACGTTTCGAATGTAGT
>Ga0247819_10000567_pt1 | contig 21910 bp, 22 predicted proteins | sample 13C_Xylose_Day6_FD_193428 | JGI IMG/M metagenome (GOLD analysis project Ga0247819, IMG submission 193428) | Soil microbial communities from agricultural site in Penn Yan, New York, United States - 13C_Xylose_Day6 | ecosystem: Environmental > Terrestrial > Soil > Agricultural land | place: USA...
TTTTTGCTTTCACCCAAAGATCAGTTTCTCCGGCACATCCACATCCCACAACACCCCGGGATCATCCACCGTCACTTCAACCACCCGCCCCTGCGCAAACAATGGCTTCGCCCCGCGATCACCCGACAACGCCATCAACCCCGATCCAAAGCTGCGGCCGAATCCCACCGGGTGCCCGTATTCGCCGTCCTGCACCGGCACGCTGATGCAGTCATCAGCAATCTGTGCCACGACGTGCTCAATGCTCGAAGGCAGGATGAACGGCATATCGCCCAACACCATTAGCCAGCCATCGAGCTGTGCACTCGCAGCGACGCCAGCAGCAATGCTGTCACCCATTCCCGTGGATTCGATCAGCACGACGTCACAACCATAAGCCTTGGCCATGCGAATCACCTGCGGACGATCCGCGGTGGTGACCAACACACGCTTGTCCAGCGTGGCCGGCAGACTCACCAGCACCTGCTCGATCACCGAACGAACCGCACCATCGCGCCCCGTACAGTCCGCCAGCAACTTGTCCTTTTCCCCGCCTGCGACCTGCCGAAACCGGCTGCCCTGCCCCGCCGCTAGAATGATGACTCCGATGGACTCACTCATACGCCCTCCCGCAACGGCTTCTTCTGTTTCAGCTCGACGCCGTTCTTGATCGCGACAATCTCGGCCATCAGCGACAACGCGATTTCCGCCGGGCTGTGGCTACCAATATGCAAGCCAATCGGGCCGTGCAGCCGTTCAATAGCCTGTTGCGACAAGCCTAGTTGAGCCAGGTTTTCCCGACGTTTCTGGCTGTTGACCCGCGACCCCAGCGCGCCCACGTAGAAGGCTTTGGAATCCAGGGCGGTGAGCAGCGCCATATCATCCAGGCGCGGGTCGTGGGTCAGGGCAACGATTGCCGTGCGCTCGTCGGTCTGGATGTTCAGCACCGCATCGTCGGGCATGCCCGAGACAAAACGGCCATGCTGTTCTTCCCAGCCGTAAACGAACTCGGTGCGCGGATCGCAGATCAGCACTTCGAAATCCAGCAACCGGGCCATCTCGGCGACGTACCGTGACAATTGACCCGCGCCAATCAGCAGCAGGCGCCAGCGCGGACCATAAATGGCGCGCAGCGTCTTGCCATCAAACGTCAGCACGTCCGACTTGTCGGCCGGCTGTAACGTCACTTCACCCGTCGCCACATCCAGCGACCGTGAGACGATTTGATGGTCCTCGCAGCATGCCAGCAACTCGGCGACCCAATCCGCATCGCCAACCCGCTCTTCGGTCAAACGCAACGTGCCGCCGCACGGCAAACCGAAACGTGCAGCCTCTTCACGGGTCACGCCGTAGGTGATCAGTTGCACCGGCGGCCCATCGGAAGGAATACGACCGTCATGCAACCGCGCAATCAGATCATCCTCGACACAACCGCCGGACACCGAGCCGATCACCACCCCGTCCTCGCGCAGCGCCAGCATGGCGCCAGGCGCCCGGGGCGCGGTGCCCCAGGTCTGCACCACGCTGTACAGCACCACTCGCTGACCGGCGCGGCGCCATTCCAGCACGCTACGCAGGACGTTCAGATCGACGCTGTCCATCAGGCCTGTGCCTTCTGCCAGTCCTGCAGCTGATAGCGAACCGGCAAGTTGCGAATGCGTTTGCCGGTGGCGGCGAAGATCGCGTTACACAGCGCCGGGGCGATCGGCGGCACACCCGGTTCACCCACACCGCCCAAGGGGACGGTGCCGGGCGGTGTTACCAGATGCACAGCGACTTGCTTCGGTGCCAGCGACATGCGCGCCACTTCGTACATGTGGAAGTTGTCCTGCTGGACCTTTCCGTCTTTGAAGCTGATTTCACCCAGAACCGCGTTGCCCAGCCCCATCACGCAAGCGCCTTCAAACTGCGCGCGAATGCGTTCGGGGTTGATCTGTGGTCCGCAATCCACGGCGATATCAGCCTTGTGCACGATCAATGTGCCGTCGTCTTTGACTTCGACCTCGATCACTGCCGCCACGTAGGTGACGAAGCTGTAATGCACCGCCAGGCCCAGACCGCGCCCTTTCGGCAACTCGCGCCCCCAACCAGCGGCTTTGGCGGCGGTTTCCAGTACCGTACGCAGGCGCCCGGTATCAATCGGATAGCGCTCGGGCGATTCGCCGTAGTTCCACTCTTCGCTCAAGGTGCGCGGATCAATCTGGCGGTCCGGGCCGAGCAGTTTGATCTGGTACTTGAGCGGGTCTTGTCCGGCCTTGTGCGCCAGCTCATCGATAAAGCTCTGGATCGCAAAACCGTGCGGGATGTTCGACACCGAGCGATACCAGCCCACGCGGGTGTGGACGGTCGCCTCCGGGTTTTCCAGACGCACGTTCGGGATGGCGTAGGCCATGTTGGTGAAGCCCATGCCCAACTCAAACGCCGCCTCGTGGTTCATGCCCGGTGCGAACAACGCAGTGATGCTCGGCGCCACCGTGCGATGCAACCAGCCCGACGGCAGGCCATCTTTATTTAGACTGGCCTTGAGGTATTCGGCCGACACGGTATGGAAGTAGGAACAATGGATATCGTCCTCACGGCTCCATTGCACGCGCACGGCTTTGCCGGGAAATTCCTTGGCCAGAATCGCGGCCTCGATGATGAAGTCAGGCTTGGACTTGCGCCCGAAACCGCCCCCCAGCAAGGTCACGTTGAAAGTGACCTTATCGAATGGCAGCCCCAGACGTTCGCCGATCCGCTCGCGGGTGACTTGCGGCGCCTGGCTCGGCCCCCACGCTTCGCACACGCCATCCTTGAAACGGGCGATGGCGACCATCGGCTCCATCGGTGACTGCGACAGGTGCGGCAGATAATAGGACGCCTCCAGCGTGCTGTCGGCACTGCTCATGGCTTCGTCGATGTTGCCGGTGTTGCGTATCACCTTGCCGGGTTTGAGGGACGCGGCTTCCAGCTCCTTGCGGTAGGCGATCGAGTCATAGCTGGCATTGGCACCGTCATCCCACTCGATTTTCAGCGCTTCACGCCCCTTGAGCGCGGCCCAGGTATTGTTCGCCACGACGGCAATGCCGCCCAGCGGTTGAAACTCCGACGGCAGCGGACGGCTTTCGATCTGCACCACCTTGACCACGCCCGGCACCTTCATCGCCGCACTGGCATCGAAGGTTTTGACCTTGCCGCCGTAGACCGCAGGCCGGGCAATGGTGGCGAACAGCATGCCGTCGAAGTGCACGTCGGCGCCGTACACCGCGCGCCCGTTGACGATGTCATCACCGTCGATCGCCTTGGTGCCTTCTTTGCCGATGTAGCGGAATTCGGACGGTTGCTTGAGCTTCAGGCTGTCACGCGCCGGCACGGCCAGGGCGCCGGCAGCGGCGGCCAGCGCGCCGTACTCCAGTTCGCGACCGGAGGGTTTGTGGATGACTTTGTGCAATTGCGCATGGCATTCGCTGACCGGCACTTTCCACTGCTCGGCAGCGGCCTGTTCCAGCATGGTCCGCGCGGCGGCACCACAGCGACGCATTGGCTCGTACCAGTGGCGCATGCTGCGCGAACCGTCGGTGTCCTGGTTGCCGAAGCGCACTTCGTCACCCGGTGCCTGCTGCACTTTGACCCGCGCCCAATCAGCTTCCAGCTCATCGGCCACTACCATGGTCAGACTGGTGCGCACGCCCTGGCCCATTTCCGAACGGTTGCACATTACGGTCACTGTGCCATCGGCGGCGATGCTGACGTACACCTTCGGATCATCGACCCAACCATTAGGCATGCCGTCGGCACCGAACTTCTTCTCTTTCTCTTCGGCGAAAACGTCCTGCCAACCCCAGCTCGCAGCGACCACCAGGGCACCGGTCGCGCCCACACCTTTGAGGAAACCACGGCGACTGAGGTTGCTCAGGGCGAAATCCATCGGTAACTGGCTCATGCCTTGGCCTCCTTCAGGTGAGTGGATGCCTGGCGGATGGCGGTCTTGATGCGGTTATACGTGCCGCAACGGCAGATGTTGCCAACCATCGCCTCTTCGATCTGCTCGTCGCTCGGGTTCGGATTGGTCTTGAGCAGTGCAGTGGCGGACATGATTTGCCCGCCCTGGCAGTAACCGCACTGGGCCACGGCGGTATCGAGCCAGGCTTGCTGCACGACTTTGCCTACCGGGTCGGCGTGCAGGTTGTCGATGGTGGTGACGTTCTGGCCGACGACCGACCCGATCGGGGTGATGCAACTGCGTGCAGGTGCGCCTTCGATATGAATGGTGCACGCGCCGCACAAGCCCATGCCGCAGCCGAACTTGGTGCCGTTGTAACCGGCCACATCGCGGATCGCCCAAAGCAGCGGCATGTCCTCGGTGACGTCGAGTTGATGGTCTTGACCATTGAGTTTCAGGGTAATCATGGGCACGCCCGCATAGTTCTTGAGTTATGGGGTCGAGCAATCTGCCGTTGGATCTTGGTTCGGAACGCAGATCGGCTCAGGCTAATGGGCTCTCTTGTGCAAACGCAGGCGTCTGCACCGGGCCTTTGGTGAAGCAAATGGTTTGCATCGTTAGCCCACTAAGTTAACGCAGCATTAACAAAAAAGCCCTGCTTAAACAGGGCTTTTAGTTGCAAGCTTCAAGCTGCAAGCTTCAAGTAGAAGCAACAGATAATTCGGTACTTTGAGATTGTAGCTTGCGGCTTGAACCTAACAGCTTGCCGCTGCTTCACTAATAGCGGTTCGGCTCCATTTCCAGATCAACATGGAAACGCTCTGAAATGTCTTTCTGGATACGCTGCGCCAGATCGAGCAACTGCAAACCGCTGGCGTTGCCGTAATTGACCAGCACCAGTGCCTGCAACTTATGCACACCAGCGTCGGCTTCGCGAAAACCTTTCCAGCCTGCCCGCTCGATCAGCCAGCCGGCGGCGATTTTCATCTGCCCGTCGGGTTGCGCGTAGGCCACCAGGTCGGGGTATTCGCCTTTGAGCTGCGCGACCAGCGCCGCTGGCACCAACGGGTTCTTGAAGAAACTGCCGGCATTGCCGAGCACCGCCGGGTCCGGGAGCTTTTCGTTGCGGATGCTGCAAATGGCCCGACTGACATCAGTGGCAGTCGGGTGCTCGATGCCTTGCTCGGTCAGGCGCTGGCGCACCGGACCGTATTCCAGATGCAAATGTGCAACCCGGTTGAGGGTGAAGCGCACCCGCAGGATGAGCCAGCGCCCCGGCTCCTGTTTGAACAGGCTGTCGCGGTAGGCGAAGTTGCATTCTTCCAGGCTGAAATCGCGCAGTTCGCCGCTGTGACGATCAAGCGCCGTCAGGCCGGCGAACACGTCTTTGATCTCAACCCCATAGGCGCCGATGTTCTGCATCGGTGCAGCGCCGACAGTGCCGGGAATCAGGCTGAGGTTTTCCAGACCGGACAAGCCCTGGGCTAGCGTGTGCTGTACAAACGGATGCCAGGGTTCGCCCGCCTCCGCCTCGATCACCACTTTGCTGCCATCATCGCTCAGCACACGAATCCCGCGGGTCGCCATGCGCAGCACCAGCGATTCAATATCCGCCGTCAGCAGCAAATTGCTGCCGCCGCCGATCACCAGCACCGGAACGTCATGCGCCTGCCCATAGGCCAGGGCTTCTCGCACATCGGCGTCGCTATGAGCTTCGGCGAACAAGCGGGCCTGAACATCCACGCCAAAGCTGTTGAACGGCTTGAGTGATACCTGCGACCGAACCTGCAAACTCATAACCGTCCCTTCAATTCGATCACCAGCAAATCACTGGCGCGCTCGATCAGATCCAGCACCTGCTCGAAGCCCTGGTCACCGTCGTAATACGGGTCCGGAACTTCGTCGATTTCCGCCTGATAACGACGCAGGAACAAATCCAGCTCGGCCTTGCCCTTGGCCGGTTGCAGGGCCTTGAGGTTGCGCAGGTTGCTGCTGTCCATCGCCAGGATCAGGTCGTAGGTGGCGAAATCGGCGCGGGTGACTTGCTGGGCACGTTGCGTGGACAGGTCGTAGCCACGCAGCTTCGCCGCCGCCTGACTGCGCTTGTCCGGCGCCTTGCCGACATGCCAGTCACCGGTGCCGGCGGAGGCGACTTCGACCTGACCGGCCAGCCCCGCCTCACGCAGTTTGTGCCGCAACACCCCTTCAGCCGTGGGTGAACGGCAGATGTTACCCAGGCAGACAAACAGAACCCGCATCAGGCCTCCAGCAGGCGACGAACGCGCTCTAGGTCTTCAACGGTATCGACGCCCGGAGGCGGTGCGATCAGCGCATCGGCGACGTGAATCCGCACGCCGTGCCACAGGGCTCGCAGCTGTTCCAGGCACTCGGTATTTTCCAGCCAGCACGGGCCCCAGCTGACGAAGTCATGCAGGAAACCGGCGCGATAGGCATAAATGCCGATGTGGCGGCGATAAGGCACGCCTTCGGGCAATTGCTCACGGTTCACCGCGAACGCATCCCGTGCCCAAGGCAAGGTCGAGCGACTGAACGTCAGCGCCAGGCCATTGAGGTCGCTGACCACTTTGACCACGTTGGGGTTGAACAGGGTTTCCACGTCTTCGATCGGCTCGGCCAGGGTGGCCATGTGCGCTTCGGTGTGGGCGGCCAGGTTGGCGGCGACCTGGTCGATCACGCTCGCCGGGATCAACGGCTCGTCACCCTGGACGTTGACCACGATGGCGTCGGGCGCCAGGCCCAGCTTGGTCGCGACTTCCGCCAGGCGATCGGTGCCGGAGTTGTGGTCTTCACGGGTCAGCACCACTTCGGCGCCAAAACACTTGCAGGCCTCGACAATGCGCGCGTCGTCAGTGGCAACCACGACACGCTGTGCGCTGCTTTTGCTCGCCTGTTCCCAGACGTGCTGGATCATCGGCTTGCCGGCGATCAACAGCAGCGGCTTGCCCGGCAAACGGGTGGAGGCGTAGCGCGAAGGAATGACAACGGTAAAGGCTGTGGTCATTTATCCAGACGCTCGTCGGTGGTCAGGGTGCGGGCCTCGGTTTCGAGCATCACCGGGATGCCATCGCGGATCGGGTACGCCAGGCCTGCGCCTTTGCTGATCAGCTCGGTCTTGTCGGCGCTGAGCTTGAGCGGGCCTTTGCAGACCGGGCAAGCGAGGATGTCGAGCAATTTGGTGTCCATGAGCATTCCCTGGATAAAAACGGATTTAAGGCAACAGACGAGCCGGCAACAGGCGCATCAACTGCGTGTCGAACCAGGCCACGAAGGCCGGCGACGGCACAGCATCGACCGCCAGGTACCACCAATCGGCAGCAGCAAAGGCACGGCACTTCACCGCGTCCTTTTCGGTCATCACCAACGGCAACGACGGGGTAAAATTCAAGGCCTGCACGCTGTATTCGGCGTGGTCGGCGAACGCGTGCGGGACTGGCTGCCAGTGTAGCGTTTCGAGGGTCTTGAAGAAACGCTGCGGGTTACCGATTCCGGCTACGGCGTGCAGCGCCTGGCCTGCGGGAAAGAGATCGAAAGGTCGTCGTTCGCCGCTTTTCAGGTTGACCAGTGCCGTGGGTTGCAACTGGAAGGCGAAACCATCGTCGCGATCCGTCGTGGCGCCGTTGTAGAGCACCGCGTCAACACTTTGCAGGCGTTCGACCGGTTCGCGCAAAGGCCCGGCCGGCAGGCAGCGGCGATTGCCCAGGCCACGGGCGGCGTCGATCAGCACCAACTCCAGATCCCGCGCCAAGCGGTAATGCTGCATGCCGTCATCGGAGAGGATCAGGTCCAGCGGTTCGCTCGCCAGCAAGGCTTTGACGGCGCTGCTGCGATCAGGGTCGATCATCAGCGGCACGCCGGTACGTTGAACGATCAGCAAAGGTTCGTCGCCGGCAATCTCCGCGCTTTGATCCGCCTCGACTCGCCATGGCAACTGCGGCGGCTTGGCACCGTAACCACGGCTGACCACGCCAACCCGCAAACCGCTGCGCTGGCAATGCTCGATCATCCACAGTATCAACGGCGTCTTGCCGGTGCCACCGACGGTGATGTTGCCGACGACGATCAGCGGCACCGGCGGCTGGTAGATATCACCCTCGCCCGCCAGAAAGCGTTTGCGTTTGTTGTTGACCACGCGCCGGTAAAGCCACTCCAGCGGCTGCAACAGCTTCAGGGCCGGATGACCGGTGTACCACGCGGCGAGCAGACGATCGGACATGGCCATCAGGGCGCGGTCGGCGCCGCCTCGACTGTGGTCATGCGCAAATGGCTGAAACCGAGCTTGCCGGCGGCGTCCATCGCGGTGATGACGGACTGATGCTGTGACTTGCCATCAGCGCTGATGGACAGCGGCATTTTGGTATCGCCATTGGATTCTTTCTGCAGTGCTTCCATCAACGTGGCCAAGTCGCTTTTCGGCAATATACGGTTGTTCACCGAGAACACGCCATCGGCGCTGATGGCGACATCCAACTGCCGGGTCTGGTCGTCGGCGGACGCGCCGCTGACCGCTTCCGGCAACTCAACACGCAACTGGGTTTCACGGGTGAAGGTCGTGGTTACCACGAAAAACAGCAGCAGGATAAACACCACGTCGATCAGCGACGCGAGGTTGATGTCCACGTTCTCCCGTTGCTTGCGGCGGAATTTCACGCTTTGCTCCCCGCCAGATCCACATCACGGTCGCCCTGCACGACTTCAACCAGTTTGATGGCTTCCTGCTCCATGCCCACCACCAGCTCATCAATGCGCCGTTGCAGGAATCGGTGGAAGAACACCGACGGGATGCCGACCATCAGACCTGCGGCCGTGGTGATCAAGGCTTTGGAAATACCGCCAGCCAGGACCGAGGCATTGGTGGTCATGCCGGTGCCCATGAACGCACTGAAGATATCGATCATGCCCAACACCGTACCCAGCAGCCCCAGCAACGGCGCCATGGCGGCGATGGTGCCCAGCGCGTTGATGTAGCGTTCCAGTTCATGGATGACACGTGCGGCAGCCTCTTCAATGCACTCTTTCATGATCTCGCGACCATGCTTGGAGTTGGCCAGGCCCGCGGCCAGGATTTCACCCAACGGCGAGCTGGCGCGCAGTTCCTTGAGCTTTTCTTTGTTGAGTTGCTTGTCCTTGATCCAGACCCAGACCTGCCCGAGCAAGTGCTCCGGGGTCACGCGACTGGCTCGCAGGGTCCACAGACGTTCGGCAACGATCGCCATGGCCGCGATGGAACTCAGAATGATCGGCAGCATCATCCAGCCGCCGGATTTGACCAATTCCCACACAGTGTCAGTCCCCTCGAAAAAGTGCGCCACTCTAACATAGGGGGTGGGCGCACCGAAGACCGTGATGTCGCATCCGGTCGGGCTTTAATAACGCTCGGTTATTGATTGACGAGCGGCGGATCGCGCCAGAACCGCCGGTCCTGACGCATCGAGCGTGCAGGTTCAAACCGTCCCAATTGCAGATGAATGGCGCCTTGCTGCGCACTGTCGTGGATTTTAATGCCGCGCTTGCGATAACGCGCCACGACCGTTGGATGCGGGTGGCCGAATGAGTTGCCATGCCCGCGCGAGATCAGCACCGCTTTGGGTTGCAAGCCCTTGAGCAGCGCCATCGACGAGGAGCTGCGGCTACCATGATGCGGTGCCTGCAACCAATCGGTGGGTACAGCCAATGGACTGTCGAGCAATGATCGCTCGGCAGCGGCATCGATATCACCGGTCAGCAGCAACCGTTCGCCATTGGCCTGGATCTGCAAGACACAGGACTTTTGGTTGCTGTCACCGGCTGACGACCATTGCCAGAGCCGGAACTGAACGCCGTCCCAGATCCATTGCCGGTCGGTTTCACAGGCCTGGGCTTGCAACTCGACAGGCAGCGCCGCCGGGTCGCCACTGATGACACGCTTGACCGGCACCCCTTTGGCAACCGCGCGGGCACCGCCGGCGTGGTCGGCGTCAGCGTGGCTGATCAGCATCAGGTCGAGTTCTTTCACCCCCAGTTTGCGTAACGACGGCAGCACCACCCGCTCGCCCAGGTCGAAATCACCGAAACGCGGGCCAGTGTCATACAACAGCGTGTGATGGCGAGTGCGCACCAGGATCGCCAGGCCTTGGCCGACATCCAGTTGCCAGATGTCGGCGATGGCTTCCGGCAGCTCTGCCTTCGGTGGAAACACCAGCATCAGCAACATCGGCCATCCCAATGGGCGCATGGGTACGCCTCGGGGCAACAATAAAAGAACGGCCCCCGAGGCGCCCACACACCAGACCCAGAGCGGCATCGCCATCGGCACCCACGCCGGAACCTGGCCAGCGACCAGCGCCAGCCCCTTGAACAATACATCGATCAAACCGCCCGCCAGCCACAGCAGGCCTTCGCCCACGTACGGCAGCGGCAACAATGCTGTGCCGAGCAAGGCGGGAGGCAGCACCACCAGACTGATCCACGGCACCGCCAGCAAGTTGACCAGCGGCCCGCTGACACTGATCGGCAACCCCAGCACCAGCAGCAATGGCAACAAGCCAATTGCGATCAGCCATTGGGCGCGAGTCCAGGTTTGCCACCAGCGCCAAGGCCCCAAGCGACCGCCAAAGGTAAAGATCAACACCGCGACTGCCGCGAAGGACAACCAGAACCCCGGCTGCAAACTGGCCAACGGGTCCAACAGCAACACACCGTTGAGCGCCAGCAACAGTGGCCACCAGGCACCGAGGTGACGAAAACGCAGGCGCCACAGCAGGACCAACCCGATCATCAAACAGGCTCGACGCACCGGAACGTCGAACCCGGCCAGCAATCCGTAACCGAGGGCCGCTGCGAACGCCAGACCACAGGCCCACGGCAGCCACGGCAGACGGCTTGGCCACGGACCATAGCGGGCCAGACCGGCGATCAGCAGGTACACGACACCCGCCAGCAAACCGATGTGTTGCCCGGAAATCACCAACAGGTGCACGGTGCCGGTGTCTTGCAGCACTTGCCAGTCTTCGCGGCTGAGCCCGCCGCCATCCCCCAACACTAACGCTGCCAACGCACCTGTTCGGCCCTGAGCATCCACCGCCAGCAATCGTTGGCGGATACCGTCGCGCCAGGCCCATCGTGCCTCCGCCAGTCGCTCACCGTCCTTGACCGTGCCTGTTGCCCCGATGCGTTGCGCCAGTAGCCAGGCCTCGTAGTCGAATGCCTGCGGGTTGAGCAAACCGACGGGCCGCTTCAATTTGACCGCCAAGCGCCAGCGCTCGCCGCTTTTCACCGGTGGACCGTCATACCAGGCCAGGCGCATGAGCGACGGCACTTTCGCGTGTCGCGAAGTAGCCTGCGCCAACTCAAACCGCACAACCGCTTCACCGTTCTCGGGCAACCCTGTCACCCGCCCTTCGACCCAGCGAGTTTCACCGTCCAGGCCCAACGCTAACCGGTCATCCAGCGCCCACTGGGCCTGCGCGCAGGCCCAACTCAAACCGAACAGGAAAAACGCCAGCGGATACGTTCGAAACGGCAACAACATCAAACCCAAGACCGGCATCAACAGCAATAACCCGACCGGCGGCAATGCCGGTAAAAAACGCAAGGCCAACAAACCCAGCCCCAGCGCCATCATCCCTGTGCGCATAAGCCCGTCCTTGAGAGTCCCGAACTTAGGCATAGTCGCCCGGGCACACGGTCGTCGTTATCAATTGTCACAAAGTCTGAATGGGCGCTTCATAGAATCCAGACATACTTGCCGCCTTGACCGACCGAGAAGCCTTATGCCCCGGCGATTATTCAAACGTTACATGCCAGACCCGACCAGCATCAGGGAACACAAATCCTTACGCTTTCTCGGCAAACTGCTGCATGACCCGAACCTCTGGCACCTCAATCGCCACTCCGTCGCACGAGCCATGGCGGTGGGTTTGTTCGCGGCATTCCTGCCCATTCCCTTGCAGATGTTACTGGCCGCTGCCCTGGCCATCGTGGTGCGCGGCAACATGCCGATAGCCGTGAGCCTGGTCTGGCTGACCAATCCGATCACCATGCCAGCGGTGTTCTTTTGCACTTATCAGACGGGGGCGTGGTTGTTGGACGTTCCTGCACGGCATTTGCCGGATGAGTTGACCTGGGAATGGATCAGCGGTGAGCTCTCGACCTTGTGGCAGCCGTTTTTGCTGGGGTCGGTGGTGACGGGGTTGGTGCTAGGGGCGTTGGCTTATTGTCTGGTGATGATGTATTGGCGGTGGTGGGTGGCGCGGCAGTGGCGGCGGCGTAAGCAGAGTCGGATGTGATTGGCGGTCTTTGGGGTTTTGATTGTGTACATATCCGTTGCTGCGGCAACGGCTGCTAAGGGTTCCGCCCTTACGGCGGGTCACTTGGAAGAGCGGAACGCCGCCCGGCCCCAAGTAACCAAGGGCTCTTGCCCCTTGCGTTCGGTGCCTCGCTGTGGCTCGGCATGCCCTCGCTCCGGTCCTGCTCCGTGGGCCCGCGAGGCGGCCTACCGGCCGGCCTGACTCTTGAGGCATGCGCGCTTCCCTGTAGGAGCTGTCGAGTGCAACGAGGCTGCGATCTTTTGATGTGATCGCCTCCGCAAGATCAAGTCGGTTGTCAGGCCGCCATCGCGGGCAAGCCCGCTCCCACAGGTATCGAGGACAGCAGCAAAATCTCGGTCGGCTGTCAGGTTGTCATCGCCAGCAGGCTGGCTCCCACAGAAGAGCAAAGCCGCGTACGCCTCTGCTTTTCACCACTCCACAGACCGAGCGTTAGCTCGCCTGCCGCTCTTGATCCACCCTCCCCCTCGGCAGGGGTTCATCCGGGGGTGGGCGCGTAGCGCCGTGCGGCGAAGCCATGATCAGGTCCGCATCCCCCGCCCACTCACCAACAACCGCGCACAACCAAAATACAAAACCACCGTCGCCACCACCATAAAGGCAATCGCCACACTGATCCGAATATCCGACACCCCAAGAATCCCGTAACGGAAGGCGTTAACCATGTGCAACACAGGGTTGGCCAGCGACACGGTCTGCCAGAACGGCGGCAGCAACGTGATCGAATAAAACACCCCGCCCAGATAGGTCAACGGCGTCAGCACAAACGTCGGGATGATCGAAATGTCATCGAAGTTGCGCGCAAACACAGCGTTGATGAAACCCAACAGCGAGAAAATCGTCGCCGTCAGCACCACCACCAACACAGTCACCCCCAGGTGATGCACCTGCAAATGAGTGAAGAACAACGACAACAACGTCACGATGATCCCGACCATCAACCCGCGCAGCACGCCGCCCAGGGTGTAGCCGATCAGAATGGTGTGCGGTGAAACCGGCGAGACCATCAGTTCTTCGATGGAGCGCTGGAACTTGCTGCCAAAGAAACTCGAGACCACGTTGCCGTAGGAGTTGGTGATCACCGACATCATGATCAGCCCCGGCACGATGTACTCCATGTAAGTGAAGCCACCCATGTCGCCGATCTGCCGACCGATCAGGTTGCCGAAAATCACGAAGTACAGAACCATCGTAATGGCCGGCGGCAGCAGGGTCTGCGGCCAGATCCGGGTAAAGCGCCGGACTTCACGGTAAACGATGGTGTTGAGGGCAACGAGGTTGGGTTGCAGCTCGGAACTCATACCGCCACCTTCGACAGATTTTTCTCCACCAGGGACACGAACAGCTCCTCAAGGCGATTGGTTTTATTGCGCAGGCTCAGCACTTCAATGTTTTGCTGCGCAAGCTGAGTGAACAACGCGGTGATCCCCATGGACTTGTCGACCTGGACTTCCAGGGTATGGCCATCGAGCAACCGTGATGGATAGCCGAGCAATTGCGGTGGCGCGCTCAGGCTGTTCTTCAAGTCCAGCAGGAAGGTCTCGACGTGTAGTTGGCCGAGCAACTGCTTCATGCTGGTGTTCTCGACAATGGTGCCGTGGTCGATGATGCCGATGTTGCGGCACAACTGTTCAGCCTCTTCCAGATAGTGCGTGGTGAGGATGATGGTGATGCCTTTCTGGTTCAGTTCGGTGAGGAAGGTCCACATCGAGCGACGCAGCTCGATGTCCACGCCGGCAGTCGGTTCGTCGAGGATCAACAGACGCGGTTCGTGAACCAGCGCACGGGCGATCATCAAGCGGCGCTTCATGCCGCCGGACAGCGAACGCGACGGCACATCGCGCTTGTCCCACAAACCGAGCTGGGTCAGGTATTGCTCGGCGCGCTCCTTGGCCACTTTCGGCGGGATGCCGTAGTAACCAGCCTGGGTCACGACAATGTCGAAGGTCTTTTCAAACTGATTGAAATTGAATTCCTGCGGCACCACGCCGATGGAGCGCTTGAGCTGCGCAGGATTCTTGTCCAGGTCGTGACCGAAGATATTCACCGTACCGCTGGTCTTGTTCACCAGGGTCGAAAGAATGCCGATGGTCGTGGATTTGCCGGCGCCGTTGGGGCCGAGCAAGGCGAAGAAGTCACCTTCGGCGACATCCAGATCGATACCACTCAAGGCCTGGAAACCGTTGCCGTAGGTTTTGGTTAGCTGCCGGATGGACAGAGCGGAACTCATATCGGATTACGCACCAAGAAGGGAAGAAAGAGATAAATATGGGCGGGCGGCGAGCAATGCAACCGCGGCGCACGAGCGCAATGGTGCTTGTCGCCGCCACACAAGTACAGTCAAGTGTGTCGATAGTGAGTATTAAGTCAACGCGGTCATAACCGCTTTCTGATAGGCCGGACGCTGTTTCAACCGTGCGTACCAGGCCTGAAGATGTGGCAACGGCGCACGCTCGATCGGCATCTCGAACCAGGCATAAATAAAACTGCCCAGTGGAATGTCGCCCATGCCGATCTCGTCGCCCGACAGGTACGGTTTGGTCGCCAACGCCTGATCGGCCATTGCCAGCAGGCCTTCGCATTCTTTGATTGCTGCCTTAATCGCAGGCCAATCCTGCTGATCGGCCGGAGTGCGCAACACACCCCAGAACACGGTGCGGAACGGGCCGGCGAAACTGGAGGTGGTCCAGTCCATCCATTTGTCAGCGGTGGCGCGCGCTTGCAGGTCCGACGGATACCACGCGGTATCCGCCGCATGTCTGGCCATCAGGTAACGCACGATGGCGTTGGATTCCCACAACACAAAACCGTCGTCTTCAATCACCGGAACGCGCCCATTGGGGTTCATGGCGCGGTATTCGGGCGTATCGACAACACCAAAGGCACCACCGGCATCGATGGCTTCATAAGCCAGCCCCAACTCCTCGGCGGCCCACAGTGGTTTTCTGACATTCGATGAATTTTTCCGACCCCAGATCTTCAGCATGACCGCCTCTCGATTGATGAATGCGCAGGCAGCATACGCCGGATCAGGCGCGACTCAAATCGCTCTGCATGTCGCCCAACAGTGGCGACAGTTGTTCGCCGAACAGATGCGGATAGCACTTTTCCAGGTGCTCGAAAAAGAACGCCTCAGGCACATCGGCAAACTGGCCGTGATCGACGAGGTACTCCATCAGCTTCTCGCCATCGCGGTTGAACGGGTGGAAAACACTGTCGTTGATGCCATCGAATTCCAGCGGCGCCACATTGAACAGCTCGCAAAGTTTCTGGTTGAACGCGGGGGTCGCTTTGACCCAGCGATCCTGCAGATAGAACTCGGTGTAGCCGTGCATGGCGAACATGTCGCTCTTGAGCAGTTCGAGCAGGCGCGGCGTCGACAAATGATTGCGCACGTCCGCCAGGCCGATCCGCGCCGGGATGCCGCAATGTCGCGCGGCTCCGGCGAGCAACGTGGCTTTGGGTACGCAGTAACTCTCCCCCGTGGCCAGCGCGTAGCTGCCGCACAGGGTCTGCGGGTCGCGGCTGAAGGTGTAGGGGTTGTAGCGCACCGCTTCGCGCACGGCATAGTAGAGGCTGATCGCTTGCTCGATCGGATCGCGACTGCTGCCACGGTGTTTTTCGGCGAACTCCACCACCGAGGGGTGGTCACTATCGATGAAGCGGCCGGGGCTCAGATACTCGTGCATGCGCGAAATCTCCTGGGGAAGCCTCGAGTCTAACGAGAGGTTCAGCACAGAGATAACGACGTTTCGGCCAAACATGGGCGCTTAGCCGCCCGTTCAATGAACGTTTTCCCAGGCCTGTTGCCAACCGGACCTACAGAAATCATCCGGGATTTCCCACGATTTCAATCACCTCGCTCCGACCACCCCGTTTTGCGGATGCCGTCTAAGCTCTGTGGGTTGGCTCGCCCTGGTTTCACGGAGGATTAAATATGCTGCTGTTGTGGATACTGGTTCTGGTTGTCGGGATCGCTTATTTAGCCCACCGTCGCATCTCGCCCCTGCCTGCCCTGGGCATTGTGGCTGTCTACCTGCTGGCTATGGGCATCTTCAGTCACGCGCCGGGTTGGTTGCTGGTGATTTTCTGGGTGTTGCTCGCTGCGGTGGCTGCACCATTATTACTGCCAGACCTGCGCCGCAAATTCTTCAGCGCGCCGATGTTCAACTGGTTCCAGAAAACCCTGCCGCCCATGTCGCAAACCGAGCGCGACGCCATTGAAGCGGGCACCGTGTGGTGGGATGGCGAGCTGTTCAGCGGTCGTCCGGACTGGAACAAACTGCTGTCCTATCCCAAAGCGCAATTGAGCGAAGAGGAACAGGCCTTCATCGACGGTCCGACTGAAGAGCTGTGCGCCATGGTCAGTGACTATCAGATCGGTCAAACCATGGACCTGCCGGCCGAGGCCTGGGCGTACATCAAGGAACACGGTTTTTTTGCCCTGATCATTCCCAAGGAATTTGGCGGCAAGGGCTTCTCGGCGTATGCCCACTCGCAAGTGGCGATGAAACTGGCCAGCCACAGCGGCGACCTCGCGTCCACCGTGATGGTCCCCAACTCCCTCGGCCCGGCTGAACTGCTGCTGCACTACGGCACCGACGAACAACGCAACCACTACCTGCCACGCCTGGCACGCGGCGACGAAATCCCGTGCTTCGCCCTCACCGGTCCCTTGGCCGGCTCCGATGCTGGCGGCATGCCCGACACCGGGGTGATCTGCAAGGGTGAATGGGAAGGTCAGGAAACCCTCGGTCTGCGCCTGAACTGGGAAAAGCGCTACATCACGCTCGGCCCGGTGGCCACCCTCCTCGGCCTCGCCTTCAAGGCGTACGACCCGGATCATCTGCTGGGCGATAAAGAGGACCTGGGCATCAGCCTGGCGCTGATTCCGACCGACATCCCCGGCGTGGAAATCGGTCGTCGTCACCTGCCACTGGGCGCAGCGTTCATGAACGGCCCTAACTCCGGCAAAGACGTCTTCATCCCGCTGGAGTTCCTCATCGGTGGCCAGGAAATGCTCGGCAAAGGCTGGATGATGCTGATGAATTGCCTGTCGGTCGGACGTTCGATTTCCCTTCCCGCCGTTGGCACCGGCATGGCCAAGTTCACCAGCCTGGTGACGGGCCAGTACGCGCAGATTCGCGAACAGTTCAACGTGCCGATTGCGGCATTCGAAGGCATTCAGGAATCCATGGCCCGCATCGGCGGCAACGCCTGGATGATGGATGCCGCGCGGATGCTGACCGCCAATGCGGTGGATCTGGGCGAAAAACCTTCGGTGCTGTCGGCGATTCTCAAGTACCACCTCACCGAGCGGGGCCGCGAGTGCATCAGCCACGCCATGGATGTGCATGGCGGCAAGGCAATCATTCAGGGACCGAACAATTACCTCGCGCGTAAATGGTGTGGCGCGCCGATTTTCATCACCGTGGAAGGCGCGAACATCCTTTCGCGCAACTTGATGATCTTCGGTCAGGGCGCCATTCGCTGCCACCCTTTCGTGCTCAAGGAAATGGCCTTGGCCACCCGTGAGGACAAGGATCAAGCCCTGACCGAGTTCGATGGCCTGCTGCTCAAACACATCGGTTTTGCCGTCAGCAATGCCGCGAGCACGCTGGTGCTGAACCTCGGTTTTGGCCACCTGGAACATACGCCGGGCGACAAGCTCAGCCAGGGTTACTTCCGTGCCCTCAACCGTCAGGCTGCCGCATTCGCGCTGCTTGCCGATCTGAGCATGATGCTGCTGGGCGGCGAATTGAAACGTCGCGAACGCCTGTCGGCCCGCCTGGGCGACGTGCTCAGCAACATGTACCTGGCCAGCGCCGCGCTCAAACGCTACAACGACCTTGACGCGCCGGAGTACATGGAGCCGCTGTTTACCTGGGCCATGGAAGAAAGCCTTGGCCAGGCCGAACGGGCCATGGATGAATTGCTCAACAACTTCCCGAACAAAGTGCTGGCGTGTCTGTTGCGGGTGATCGTGTTCCCGTTTGGCCGCCGCCACAAAGGGCCTTCCGACAAGCTCGGCGCACAAGTGGCGGCGATTATCGGTCGAGCCAAAGGTGACCCGGCACTGGAGGAATTGCTCCTCGGTTGCTATCGCCCTCAGTCCGAGGAAGATCCGGTCGGCGCCCTGCAACATGCCAGCAATCTGACGGGCGCTGCACAAGCCCTGCAGAAAAAACTGCATGTGGCGCTCAAGAGCGGTCAAGTCAAACCGGTCGCCGGTGAACATGTGATCGATGCGGCGCTGGAGGCCGGCGTACTGCAACCGGTGGAAGCGCAAACCCTGCGTGAAGCTGAAGCGGCGAGACGCAAGGTGATCGATGTCGATGACTTCGACAAAGAGGAGCTGGCGATAGCACCCGGGAAGGTCCGCTGATCAAACCGACCCTGTACACCATGTAAAAACGGGCGCGGGGGCTTTATACTCCCGCGCCCGTTTTGCTCTTGAGGACTTATCTCGTGTCCAACATCGTTGCCGATCATCTCGTATTGCTCGACCACCTGCGCAGCATCCTGGTCGCCGTAGGTGAGGCCGAACAAGTTCCCGACGAAAGTCATGCCTTGTTCCTGGAGCGCTTCGACGAACTGCTTGCACTGCTGCCGGTCGACCCGATCGAAAGTCAGTACCTGGGCCAGGACATCCTGTGCCAGGTGATCACCCGTTACCCGCAAATCGCCCACCTGGTCCCGCGCGACCTGCTGTGGTACTTCGCCGGCGACTGCCTGCACTACATGCCCGATGATGAAATCGACCTGTATCAGGCGCTGGAAGAACGTCGCTTCGAAGCTGAACAGAACGACGAACCGTTCGACTGGAACCAGGAAAAGCAGTTGCTGGCGATGTCCAACCAGGACAGCAAGCACTGATCTGAACGTTGTAATGCAAAGAGGCCCGCATGGTGAATATGCGGGCTTTTTTGTAGTTCCGGGCAGATCAAAAGATCGCAGCCTTCGGCAGCTCCTACATTGGAATGCGTTTCTTCAGTAGGAGCTGCCGAAGGCTACGATCTTTTGATCTTTATTCAAAACAATCCGTCACTCTCGGGCAACTCATACTCCGATACCGCCGTCATCAGGCTGCCCGACTTGCCGGGCTTGCCCAACGTCGGCTCCTTCGCCAGGCACTCCACCAAATAATCAATCAACACCCGTATTTTCGGCGGCAAGTATCGGGTCGGCGAATGCAGCAACCAGGCACCTCCGTGGTAGGACGCCAGAAAGGTCCAGTCCGGCAACACTTGCACCATCAGTCCTTTCTCCAACGCGCGACGCGCGGTGAAATACGGCAGGCTGCCAATACCGATGTGCTGCAACACAGCGCCAAACCGCACGCCCGTGTGATTGGCTGCGTATCGACCGCGCACCCCCACGGTGACCGACTTGCTGCCCTTCTTGAATTTCCAACGTGCATCGCTCGGGGTTTCGCCCAGATAAATGCAGCTGTGGTTGAGCAGGTCGTGGGGATGCGTCGGAGTGCCATGCTCGGCCAGATACTGCGGTGTGGCGCAGAGCAAATGGTCGATGGTCAGCAACTGGCGCCCCACCAACCCCGCCGGCGGTCGATCGGTGATGCGAATCGCCAGGTCGACGTGATCGTCGATCAAGTCCACCTGACGATCCTCAAGCAACAGTTCCACATCGACTTTGGGATACCGGCGCAAAAACTCCGGCATGTGTGGATGAATCACAATCCGGCCCACCGCTTTCGGCACACTGAGGCGCACCACGCCCTCGGGCTCATCGGTGAACTGACCACTGATTTCCATCACCGAGCGGGCGGCGTTGACCATCTCCTGGCAGCGCTTGAAGACCTCTTCGCCACCATCGCTCAAACGCAGCTTGCGCGTGGTGCGTTGCAGCAGACGCGTGGCCAGCGCTTTCTCCAGCCGCGAGATACTGCGACTGACCGCCGAGGGTGAAGAGCCCAATTGGCGTGCCGCTTCGGAGAAACTGCCGGTCTCGACGACCTTGACGAAAATTGCCATTTCACCCAGCAGCGGCAGTGGAAGATTTATGCTCACAACGCAACAGTCCTTTGATGTTTGAACGGATTATCACGCTATTCCACCCTTCATATAATAAAAAATAGAAATTTAAATTTGGGCATGGACTATGACGCTTCGCCTTTTTTTCCATAGTGATGACCTCAAGGCCAACGTGGAAGTCCTGGACTGCACACCCCACGAGAGCGAATTCGCTGTGGTGCTGCGCGCAACACTGTTTCACCCTCAGGGCGGAGGGCAACCCTTCGATACTGGCTGGATCGGCGAAAGCCGAGTACTGCGCGTCGTTCAGGATCCGGACCGGATCATCCATTTCGTCGACCGCCCGGTAAAAATCGGCATGACCCAGATCCACATCGACGAAGAGCGCCGCCAGTTCAATACGCGGATGCATTCAGCCGGCCACCTGATCGGTCATTTTGTCCAGGCCATGGGCTGGATGCCGATCAAGGCGCATCACTGGCCAGGCGAAGGAAGGGTGCAATTCAAGCCGACGGAATCGGCCCGGGAAGTTGAAACGCAAACCCTGCAACAAGGCATTGAGCAGTGGATCACCGACGATCTGCCACGCCTGATTTCACTGCGCGAAGGCGCTCGGGAAATCGGCTTCGGCGAACTGCCCGCCTACGGTTGCGGAGGCACGCATGTACGTAGCCTGAAGGATCTGGGCGCGGTCAAGATCGAATCCCTTTCGCAAAAGAAAGGGACGCTGTCCGTTCACTACCACGTGGACTGAGCCTTTCGTTCTTTGTCGGCTAACGCGGCACCGCTTCCCCCTGACCTTCTGGAGTTGAGATGCTTTCAAATTACCTGGGCGAGTTTCTGGCGCTGGCGATCATCCACTTTCTCGCCGTGGTCGCCCCCGGCCCGGACTTCGCCGTAACCATCCGTCAAAGCGTGCGTTTCGGCCGCTGGGTAGGGATCTGCACAGCACTGGGCATCGGCGCGGGCATTTCCGTGCATGTGCTGTACACCGTGCTTGGCGTAGGCGCATTGATGCATACCACACCGTGGCTATTAACAGTGGCCAAAGTCGTGGGCGGCGCCTACATCCTGTATTTGGGTGTGACCCTGGTGCGCAGCCAACCGAAATCAGTACTAGAGGGCGATAAGGCCACTGAAGAGCCGATCATCGAGCAAACGTTGCTGAAGGCCTTCACCACCGGTTTTCTGACCAACGCCACCAACCCGAAGGCCACCCTGTTTTTCCTGGCGATTTTCACCACCCTCATCAGCGCCACGACACCGCTGAAGGTTCAGGCGCTTTACGGCGTGTGGATGTGCTTTGTAAACGCTCTGTGGTTTGTGATCGTGGCGTTGTTCTTTTCCAGCCCCAAGGTCAGGTTGTTGTTCATGCGCATGGGCCACTGGTTCGAGCGCAGCATGGGTGTGATCCTGATTTTGTTTGCCGGGCGATTGATGCTGTCGATGTAAAAGCGCAGGACATGAAAAGGCCCGCTCAGTCAGACTGGCGGGCCTTTTTATTTGTCGCGTACAAATCACGCGCAAACAAAAACGCCGCTCAATGAGCGGCGTTCTTGTTAAATATGGAGCGGGAAACGAGACTCGAACTCGCGACCCCGACCTTGGCAAGGTCGTGCTCTACCAACTGAGCTATTCCCGCAAATGGCGTCCCCTAGGGGACTCGAACCCCTGTTACCGCCGTGAAAGGG
>Ga0247819_10000571_pt1 | contig 21747 bp, 17 predicted proteins | sample 13C_Xylose_Day6_FD_193428 | JGI IMG/M metagenome (GOLD analysis project Ga0247819, IMG submission 193428) | Soil microbial communities from agricultural site in Penn Yan, New York, United States - 13C_Xylose_Day6 | ecosystem: Environmental > Terrestrial > Soil > Agricultural land | place: USA...
AAACATCAACGTGAGAGGGCGCGGTCGGAAAGGGTGAGGGTGGGTCGCGACTAGAGTGGAAGACGATGTCCGTCGGTGCGCGAAAGGGAGGCTGTTTCACGTGAAACATCCCGAGAACGCCGAATCTCCGGCATCCTTCTCGCTCGACGACAGCCCGATAGCCCGAGAACTCGCGGATCTCACGGCCCGCCGGCGGGTTCTCGAGGGCGTCACGGTCCAACTGAGCGGCCGCACCCGCGTGATCACGGTCTCGAACCAGAAGGGCGGCGTCGGAAAGACGACGACGACCGTCAACATCGCAGCCTCACTGGCCTCAGTCGGCGCCCGCGTGCTGGTCATCGACCTCGATCCGCAGGGCAACGCCTCGACGGCGCTGGGTGTGCCGCACACCGCAGACATTCCGAGCATCTATGACGTGCTGATCGATGACTTTCCCATCGCCGACATCGTCCAGACGAGCCCTGAGTCCCCGAATCTCCTGTGCGCGCCGAGCACGATCCATCTCGCGGGTGCCGAGATCGAACTCGTCTCGCAGGTCGCACGCGAGCACCGGCTGCGCACCGCGCTCGACGAGTACCTCGGCAACCTCGAGGAGCGACTCGATTTCGTCCTCATCGACTGCCCGCCCTCGCTGGGCCTGCTCACCATCAACGCATTCGCGGCGGCACACGAGCTGCTGATCCCCATCCAGTGCGAGTATTACGCGCTCGAGGGCCTCAGCCAGTTACTGGGGACCGTCCGCATGATCCAGAAGCACCTCAACCCGCGCCTCCGCCTCTCGACGATCCTCCTGACGATGTACGACGGCCGCACCCGACTCGCACAGCAGGTCGCGGAGGAAGTGCGTACGCACTTCCCCGACGAGGTGCTCGGCACCGTGATTCCGCGGTCCGTCCGCGTGTCGGAGGCGCCGAGCTTCGGCCATACCGTCATCGCCTACGACCCCCAGTCGGCCGGCGCGATCGCTTACCGCGAGGCCGCGGTGGAGATCATCCGCCGCGACGGCGACCCGAAGCACAAGACAGAGACCAGCGCGGATGCCGCAGCTGAAGAACACGGGAATGCCAGCGCGCCCGCCGATGAAGGGGACTCCTGATGGCCAAACGAACCGGCCTGGGACGGGGGATCGGCGCGCTGATCCCGACGAGTGAGACCTCCACGGAGGCGCGACCCGTCGACGTGTTCTTCCCGGGTGCTCCGATCGAGGAGTCCGAAGAGCTCCTCGAGGTTCCCGGCGCGCGGCTCGCGCAGATCGATCCGCACGCGATCGTGCCGAATCCCCGGCAGCCGCGCACGCACTTCGACGCCGACGACCTCGCGGAGCTCGTGCACAGCGTCCGCGAGTTCGGTGTGCTCCAGCCGGTCGTCGTGCGCGACGTGGGTGACGGCACCTACGAGCTCATCATGGGCGAACGGCGCACGCGAGCGGCGCGAGAGGCAGGGCTGGAGTCGATCCCCGCCGTCATCCGCGACACCGCCGATGAGCACCTGCTGCGCGACGCACTGCTGGAGAACCTGCACCGCTCGGAGCTGAACCCCCTCGAGGAGGCTTCCGCCTACCAGCAGCTCCTGGCCGACTTCGGCATCACGCAGGAAGAGCTCGCCACCCGAATCGGGCGATCGCGTCCGCAGATCAGCAACACGATCCGCCTGCTCAAGCTCCCGTTGCCCGTTCAGCAGCGCGTCGCGGCCGGCGTGCTGACCGCGGGCCACGCGCGCGCGATCCTGTCGCTCGACGACGCCGAGGCGATGCAGCGGCTGGCCGACAAGATCGTGAACGAAGACCTGTCGGTGCGTGCCGCAGAAGCAGCAGCGAAGGCGCCGGATGCCGCTCGATCACGCCCATCGCAACCGCAGGCCGGCGCGCGTCGCGCACACCTCGACGAGGTCGCGGAGAGCCTCGGCGACCGGCTGAACACCCGCGTCAGGATCTCCCTCGGATCAAGAAAAGGCCAGATCAGCATAGATTTCGCCAGCATCCAAGACCTCAACCGCATCCTCGACGAGATCGGCGAATCCGGCTACGGCTCAGCCTGAGCGCACGTCGTCCGCGCGTCGCCGGAGCACACTCGCCTCAGCCTCGTTGCCGGGAAGCTCGGCTGCCTTGAGGAACTCGTGGGCTGCGGCATCCGACGCTCCGAGCTGGGCGAGCAGCTCAGCCCTCACCGCGTGCAGCGGGCGGAAATCGATGAGTTCGCCGGCCAACTCGTTCACCTGGGCGAGTGCAGTCACAGGCCCGTCGACCATCGAGACCGCGACAGCGCGGTTGAGACGGACCACGGGCGATGGGGTGAGCCTTTCCAGCGCGTCGTAGAGCAGCACGATTCGCGGCCAATCGGTGTCACCGGCCGTGCCGGCAACGGCATGACACTCGGCGACGGACGCCTGCACGCCGTAGTAGCCGAGCCCACGGCCGAAGGATCGCGCTGTCGCCAGCGCGGCGCTCCCTCGCGAGATCGCGGACCTGTCCCAGCGCCGGCGATCCTGGTCGGCGAGCGTGATCGGCAGGCCGGCGGCATCGACCCGGGCGGCGAAGCGCGAGGACTGGAACTCCATCAACGCGATCAGCGCGTAGACCTCGGGCTCTCCGGGCATCAAGGCAGACAGTTGACGCGCGAGGCGGACGGCTTCGCGCGCCACATCGGGCCGAATCGGATGCTGCCCATCGCCCGCGGCGTAGCCCTCGGTGAAGAGCAGATAGATCACCTGGAGCACGCTGGCGAGCCTCTCGGGGCGATCAGCGCGGTCGGGCACCTCGAAGGGCACCTGGGCTTCCGACAGGGTCCGCTTCGCCCGGACGATGCGCTGCTGGACGGCGGGGACGGTCATGAGCAGCACACGGGCGATCTGCTCTGTGGTCAGTCCCGCAACGGTGCGGAGGGTGAGCGCCAGGCGGGCCTGGGCGGTCAGCACGGGGTGGCACGCGATGAAGACGAGCCGCAGGACGTCGTCGTCGATGCGATCGGGGTCGCCGAGCTCGGGGACGGCATCCCAGTCGTCGAGAGCGCGGAGATCACCTGCGATGAGTGTCTCCCGCGCCGTGAGCTTCTCGCGGCGCCGCCAGCCGTCGATCGCCCGCCGCTTGGCGACGGAGAGCAGCCACGCACCGGGATTGTCGGGAATCCCGGTCTTGGGCCAGCTCGCAACGGCCTCGACCAGCGCGTCCTGGGCCAGATCCTCCGCCCAGGCGAAGTCTCCGGTATGGCGGGTGAGCGCGGCGACGATCCGCCCTGCCTCGCCACGCCAGACGGCCTCGACGGCCCGCCGCGCGCTCGCGTCGGTCATGCTGCCAGCGTAGGCGCGCGACGCGCCTCGATGCGCGCGGAGCATCGTACGCTGGATGAATGGCGACGCACGACCAGGCCCCCGAGCGCCGGGCCAGTCTCGAGCTTCTCCGGGCCGAGGCGGCTGATGAGCTTTCCGTTCTCGTCCATGAGCGCCTGCGCGCGGGCGAGGATCCGTGGGAGTTCATGGAGGACCTCCCGACGATCGACGAGTTGGTCGTCTTCATCCTGCGCGCCGAGAACATCGCCGCGAACGGCGGGGCCCGGCCCAATGCCGCGCGCCACTACCGCGTGCTGCGGCAGATCGCACTCGAGTACCCGCCGCTCACGAAGGCGGTGTGGCGGCTGATCGGAGACGAGAGCCCGCACCGCCGCTGGGACGCGGTGGTACGGGCCGACGCGTCCTGAGCTCACGCCTCGGCTGCGCGCCACTCCTGCGCCTTCTGGAGCCATTCGTTATCTTCCGGCAGGTCGATGTCGGAGAACTCCTGTATGCGACGCACCTCGAGCGAGACGCCCGTGCCGAGTGGGCACTTCTTCGCCCACATCTCGGCCTCTTCGCGGCTCGCGACCTCGAGGATCCAGAATCCGGTGAACACCTCGCGCGCTTCGGCATAAGGGCCGTCGGTGACGACGGGCGGCACGGAGGAGAAGTCGACCCGGAATCCTTCACTCGCGTCGCTGAGGCCATCGGCCGACAGGAACACGCCCGCCTTCTGCAGTTCCTCGTTGTACGCGCCCATCACCTCGACGACCTGCTCCATGTCGAGGTCTTCTGCAGCGCGCGCAGCGGCCTCGGGCTCGACCTGCATGATCATCATGTATCGCATTGTGTTACTCCTTCACGGTGTCGAGCTTCAGCTCGGAGCGGCTCGATCGCCGACCTCACCCTGTGCGTCGAACGATCACCCCACAGATCGACATTCTGCGCGGAATTCCTTCGGAAGTCGATGGATTCCGATTTCTGCATATGCGACAAAACCCCGGTGAGATCAGAAATCTCACCGGGGTTGATGTCAGCTGGAGGTCAGGCGAGGTACGCCGCGAGGTCATGCTCGATCGCGTACTTCGGCTTCGCGCCGATGATCGTGGTCTCGACCTGCCCCTTGTTGAAGACCTTCATCGCCGGGATCGACGTGATCTGGTACTTCATGGCGAGGTCGGGGTTCTCGTCGACATTGAGCTTGAGCACCGTGATCTTGTCGGGGTTGTCAGCCTGGATCTCATCGAGAACGGGCGCGACCATGCGACACGGTCCACACCACGCGGCCCAGAAGTCCACGAGCACGGGACCTTCGGCCTGCAGGACGTCCTGCTCCCAGGTCGCGGATGTCGTCGCCTTGGCGGTCATGTGCATTTCTCCTTGTTGTTCGAAGTCGTCAGTGGTTGCAACAGCACCCGCCGCCCAGTTGTTCCGGGCGCTCGGGGGACTCTCAGGCTGCTGCGTGGGCGGTCTCGGGCTCGTCGGTCGCGGGGTCGGGCGTCTCGGTCGCCACCTCGAGGGCTTCGGCCAGCTGAGGGTCGCCCGCGGCCTGCTCGAGCGCGGCGAGGAAGTGCTCGGCATCCAGTGATGCGACCGTTCCACTGCCCGCCGCGGTGACGGCCTGACGGTACGTCGGGTCGATGACGTCGCCGGCGGCGAACACGCCGGACTCCGACGTGCGAGATGAGCGGCCGTCCACCCAGATCGTGCCCTCCGGTGTGAGCTCGAGCTTGCCGTGGACGAGGTGCGTGCGCGGGTCGTTCCCGATCGCCACGAACAGCCCCTCGAGCGGCAGTTCGCGCGTCGAGCCGTCGACCGTGGACCGCAGCAGCGCGCCCGTGACCGCATCCTCGCCCAGGATGTCGACGACCTCGGTGTTCCACACGAACTCGATCTTCTCGTTCGCGAACGCCCGGTCCTGCATGATCTTCGACGCCCGGAGCGAGTCCTTGCGGTGAATGACGTACACCTTGGATGCGAAGCGGGTGAGGAAGGTGGCCTCCTCCATCGCGGAGTCTCCACCGCCGACCACGGCGATCGTGCGCTCCCTGAAGAAGAATCCGTCGCACGTCGCGCACCACGACACACCCCGGCCCGACAGGCGCTCCTCGCCCGGCAACCCGAGCTTGCGATACGCGGATCCGGTCGCGAAGATCACCGAGGACGCCTCGTGGACCGCGCCGCTGCCCAGCTTGACGGTCTTGACCGGTCCCTCGAGGTCGAGTTCCACGACATCGTCATAGAGGATCTCGGCGCCGAAGCGCTCGGCCTGCTTCTGCATCTTGTCCATGAGTTCGGGACCCTGGATGCCGTCGGGGAAGCCCGGGAAGTTCTCCACGTCGGTGGTGTTCATGAGCTCGCCGCCGACCTCGACCGAACTCGCGACCACGAGCGGCTCGAGGTTCGCGCGTGCCGCATAGATCGCAGCGGTAAAGCCGGCCGGACCCGATCCGATGATGATGACCTGACGCACGTGCGCCCTCTCTTTCGTAGCTCCGGATGCTTCAACACATGGTAACCGCGCGGCATTCCGCCAGGATGGCCGGACGCTGAGTGTCGGTGCGCTCCGACGCGACGAACGCGTCAGCGGCGGCCGGGGAGCAGTCTCCGCGCGATCGCCAGGGCGGGGCCGAGCTCCGGAGCGCGCAGCAGCGCGAGGACGCCTCCGTACACCGCGAGCGAGACGATCCCGATGATCGCGGCTCCGACGGCGCCGAGCAGCTTGTCCGAGACGGTCCAGCCGTCCACTCCGCCCAGCAGCAGGAACGTGAGCCAGCCCGCCGCGGCTGCCGGTACGGCGGCCAGCGCGAATCGCCCGAGCGCCAGCATCCAGGATCCGACCCGGAGCCCGCCCAGACGCCGCTGCAGGAGCCACGTCGCGAGGATCACCTGCACGATGCTCGCGAACGACTGTCCGAGGGCGATTCCGGCCGCGAGGTACTCGACGGGGAGCGTCGAGGCGGCCAGGGCGGTCACCACGACAAGGGCGCACTGCAGGAGAGTGAAGAAGAACGGCGTGCGCGTGTCGTTGTACGCGTAGAACGTGCGCTGGATGACGAAGAGCACCGCCAGGGGTACGAGGCTCACCAGGAAGCACAGCAGCACTCCCGCCGCGGCCACGGCCTCGTCGCGACTGTCGGTGAAGATCCGCGAAGCGGGCACCGCGGCCGCGGCAAGGGCGGCGGTGGCGATCACGATGAAGATGCCGAGGGTGCGGATACTGCGCCCGATGTCACCGCGGACGTCGTCGTCACGGCCGGCGGCGGCGTGCTCGCTCAGCTGAGTGAAGTACGGGGTCCCGATCGACAGCACGATGATCGAGTACGGGAGCATGAAGAGCAGCCAGGCGTTCTGCGTGACGAGGACACCGGGGTAGTCCTCGGCGGCATCGGAGAGCACGCGGGACTGCACAAGCCCGGCGAGCTGGCCGGCGACCACCATCAGAAAGGTCCAGCCGGCCAGATGCCCGAGATGATTGAGGCCGACACCGCGCCAGCGGAAATCGGGACGCACGTGCAGTCCGGTGCGCTTCCAGAAGCTGAGCAGGATGACTGCCTGCACCACGATTCCCAAGGTCGCGGTGCCGGCCAGCAGGGCGATCATCTGCGGCGTCCAGGCGTCGACGGCCACGTCGGAGCCGAAGAGCACGATGAACACCAGGAAGCCCGCGATCGAGACGACGTTGTTCACGATCGGGGCCCAGGTGAAGGGACCGAAGATGCGCCGGGCGTTCAGCGCCTCGCCGACGAGTGCGTACAGCCCGTAGAAGAGGATCTGCGGCAGGCACCAGTAGGCGAACGCGGTCGCGAGCGCCTGCTGATCGGGCGGGAACCCGGGCGCGTAGAGCTGAACCAGCCACGGAGCGGCGATCGTGGCCAGTGCCGTGACCACCACCAGGACGACGGTTCCGAGCGTGAAGAGCTTCGACACGAAGGCCCGACCGCCGTCGTCGTGCTGCGCCGCCTTGACGATCTGCGGCACGATCACGGCGGTGAGCAGGCCGGTCGAGATGATCGCGTAGATGTTGTTGGGCAGCTGGTTCGCGATCGCGAAGGCGTTTCCGGCCCCGGTGGTCGCGCCGACCGCCGAGACGAGGACGACGGCGCGCAGGAACCCGGACAGGCGCGAGACGATCGTGCCCGCGCCGATCAGGACGCTGGCTCGCCCGATGCCGCTCATCGGCCGACCTCATCGTCTGTGCGGGGACCCGTCGCTGCGCCGTCGAGCGCGGCATCCGCGTCGACGGATTCGGCGGCGCGAGCCGGCCGCCCGCGCCGGCCGCGCAGCCGGAGCACGGTCCGCACGACTCCGAGCACGATGAAGCCGCCGACGAGCAGTGCGAGCACGACGATTCCGACGCCCTCCCAGTCCGCGCGCACGTTGACGTCGACGACCTGCGGGCCGCCGATCGGTTCGAGCGTGCGGCTGCGCAGCTGCAGCTGCACGCTGACCTCGCCGTTTCCGACGCGTGCCTGGACCGGCACCTGCACGCGCGTGTTGCTCTGCGGTCCGGCGGTCACCTCGTTGGCCTGCGTCACGTCGAGCCGGAGGTCGTCGGGCGTGGCGAACAGCACGACGTTGACGGGATAGGGCAGGTCGTTGCGCACCCAGATCGGGATCGGCGCTCCCGCGCTGAACAGGTTGATCGGGCTGGGCGGGAGGATGCCCACGCTGTCGAGCGTGGTCGCCGTGCCGGCCCGATGCAGATCGACGGCGGTCTGCCACGGGACCTGTTCGGGCAGCCATGCGAGACCGAGAAGCTGAAGGATCTCCGCGCGCTCGGGCCCGGTGATCAGCGAGACGTCGTCGAGGATCGTGGCGAATCGGCTGAGTTCGCTCTCATCGGCGATGAGGAGGGATGCCGCGCGCACACGCGCTTCGTCGGCAGGGGCCTGCGCGATCTCGACTGCGGCGGGGATCCTCGCTGCCACCCCGCCCAGGGTCAGCGGGGTGACTCCCGGTGCCTGCGAGGCGGAGGTGATCGCCGTGCGCATCGCCACCCGGGACCGATCCGCCGCTCGGTCGAGGGTGACCACCACCGGCTCGCCCCCGGTCTCGGCGACCGCGAAGGCGAGGAAGGCCGCGGCGGCCGTCAGCGGCGCTCCACGGAGGGTCGTCTCCTCCTCCACCGACGCATCGTGGAGCTCACGGGACGCATCGGCGTCGTAGACGAGAAGGTCGGCGTCCCCCGCGACGGCCCGTCCGGGGACCGTCGACCCGTCGGCCCCGGCGCTTGTCGACGTCGACGGCACGAGGGTCAGCGAGTCACGATCGTCGACACGCACGTCGCCGAGACCGGCGACGACCTCGGGTGTCGCAGTACCGGTTCCCGGCCAGAACACCCCTGCTCGCGCACCGCCGACATCGGTGAGCTGCGACAGCGTGGGGTAGATCGGTTCGTCGGGATCCGCCGTCGAGCTGGGGGCGGGTGCCGGTGTCGCATCGGCCGCGGGGACGAAATCGGCGGGATTCATGTACGCCTGCAGCGACAGCGGGCGCATCGGGCGTGACAGCCCCGCCTGCAGCTGAGCCGCGACATCAGCGTCGCCGAACTGCACTGCGAAGCGCGAGTTGGCGAGCGCCTCGAGCCGTGTGAGCCATTCCGTCGCGCTCGCCGGCGCCGCCGTTCCGAGCACACGGATCGCCGCGGTGATCGCGGGGTCGACGGCCAGGATCGATGCGGTGCCCTCGACGGCGTCGAGCTGATCGGTCAATGAGCCCGCGGGGCTGGTGAGCTCGGCGAGCTCGGCCGCGGTGAGAAGACCCTCTTCCGTGGCACCCGCGGTGATCGGAACGACCACGCCGATGCCCACCTCGGCTCCCCCCGCCGGCGGAACGATCATCGCGCTCGTGGACTCGACGGGTCCTTCGGCGGAATCGTACGCAGCGGACAGGGGGTAGACACCGGGGGCACGACCCGCCAGCACCGGATCACCCGGCGCGATCACGATTCCACTCGTCTGCTCGTCACCCGATGCCACCGCGGCGACGGTGGCTGAACCCACCGGCGTCATCGTCCCACCGTCGGAGCCGCCGTCGAGCCAAGCGCTGAGTGCGGCGCGGTCGCGCAGGGGCGTGCTGCCGAGAGAGAGGGTGACGGCGATCGGCTCGGTGGCGGCATCCGTACCGTTCTCAAGACTGACCGAGACCGCCAGGCCCTCGCCCGCACGAACCGTTCCGTTGGCGATCGGCGAAAGGGTGAAGACGGTCTCGCCGCTCAACGTGGGCGTCGGCGTGGGCACGGGGGTGCCGGCGGACTCGAACGCGCCGTATCCGGCCGTGGGCAGCGCGGCCGTGGGCAGCGCGGCCGCGGGCACGGTGGCCAGTGGTCCGGCCGCCACCAGGAGCGCGCTGAGGAGAAGGGCCGGGATCACCCGTGCGCCGGGTGGGCACGCTCGCCGGCCGCGCCGAATGGCGCTCGGTCGCGGCAAGCTCGTTCCCGGTGGCGGGGAGGTGACGGTCATGTGGGATTTCGCTCCTGTGCGATTCATGACCGCACGATCTGGTGCGATTCTACGGTCCGACCCTCCGAGCACCCCGTGCCGCGCCCGCGTGGCCGGTTCGCACGCGTTCGGCTCGCACGGCGAGGGGGTTGAATGGATGCGTGCTCCCCGAACCCGACCCCGAGCTGTGTCGCGCGCTCGCCGACGATCTGCGCGCCGCCGGATTCGACTCGCACGCCCTGCGCTCCGCGTGGGGAGAGACGGCCGATACCGCGATCGCGCGCGGCTTGCGCTCACCCGCGATCCGGGCACTCGGCGAGCGCGCTGACCCGCTCGCCGTGCTGGGCCGGCTTTTCGTGCTCGGGATGCCGCAGGCGGAGTCCATGGTCGTGGCAGCACTGCCGCGCACGAGTCCCGACGGGCTGGTGCGGCTCGGGCTGGCGTCCGCCGAGGGTGCGGTGGTGACGCCGCGAGCGATCATCCGCCCTCAGTCTTTCGCCGACGACCGCGGTTCGGGGCAGTGGTGGATCGCCAGCGACCTGGACGAGGCCGCGCTGGGTGGAGCGCTGCCCGAGGATCACGTCCTCGGTGTCGGCGGCGCCTCGCTCACCCTGGCCGGCCTGCAGCTGCCGACTCCCGTCGCCCACGGACTCGACATCGGCTCGGGGTGCGGCATCCAGGCGCTGCGCGCGCGCCGCGATGTAGCCGACGTCGTCGCGACCGACGTGTCGGAGCGCGCGCTGCGGTTCACGCGGCTCAACGCCCTGCTCAACGGAGTGAGCGGCATCCGCACCCGGAGAGGGTCGCTGTTCGAACCTGTCGGGGGCGAGCAGTTCGACCGCGTCGTCTCCAATCCGCCGTTCGTCATCACCCCGCGGTTCGCCGGAGTGCCCGCGTATGAATACCGCGACGGCGGAATGCAGGGCGATGATCTCGTCGCCGCGTTCGTGACAGGAGTCGGTGAGCACCTCGCTCCCGGAGGCGTGGCTCAGCTGCTCGGCAACTGGGAGAACCGTGGCGGGGAGACCGGACTCGAGCGCGCTCGGGCATGGGTGGATGAATCGCCCGTTGCTCTGGACGCCTGGGTGATCGAGCGGGAGTCGCTGGATCCGCTGTCGTACGCCGAGCTCTGGATCCGCGACGGCGGCACGCTGCCCGGATCACCGGAATTCGCCGCGCTGGTGGACGCCTGGCTCGATGACTTCTCGGCTCGCGGAGTCACCGCGATCGGATTCGGCTACGTGCTGCTGCGTCGGCCGGCGGCCGACGAGCCGACCCTCGCACGGTACGAGCAAGTGCCGCAGGCGCTCGATCCGCGCACGGCGCTCGGCGCGCACTACGCCGACGCGCTCGTCGCCCACGACAGGCTCGCGGGCCTCGGCGACGCCGACCTCGCGGCATCCGTCCTCGTCGTCGCGGCCGACGTGACCGAGGCGAGGCACCACCTTCCCGGTGTCGAGTCGCCGAGTGTGATCGAGCTGCGACAGGGTGGTGGGTTCGCGCGGACGGTGCAGGCCGACCCCGGCCTCGCCGCGCTGGTGGGAGCGTGCGACGGCGACCTTCCGGTCGGCGTGCTGATCGATGCGATCGCCTCGCTGCTCGAGGTCGACGCGGACGAGCTGCGCGGCGAGCTGCTGCCCGCCGCGCGCGAGCTGCTGTTCACGGGGTTCCTGCGGTTCGCCGAGTGAGGTCGGGTCGGACCCGGCCCACGCCCGCTCGATAAGCTCGACGAATGCTCAACATGGCCGATGGTGTGGCGCGTCTGGGCGCCCTCGCCGAGTCGCCGATCGTCGCGACGCTTGCCACGGCGTTCGCCGACGCGGGGCATGAGCTGTCGATCGTCGGCGGACCGGTGCGCGATGCGCTGCTCGGCCATCTCACGCACGACCTCGACTTCACGACGGATGCGCACGCCGACACGATCCTGCGGATCGTCAAGCCGATCAGCACGGCGCAGTGGGACGTCGGGCGCGAGTTCGGCACGATCGGAGCGCGGGTGCGCGACGCGAAGACGGGCACGCTCGAACAGGTCGAGATCACCACGTACCGGGCCGACAGCTACGACGGGGTGACGCGCAAGCCCACCGTGGAGTTCGGCGACACGCTCGACGGCGACCTCGCGCGGCGCGACTTCACCGTCAATGCGATGGCGCTGCGGGTTCCTGCCCGCACCCTGGTCGACCCGAGCGGCGGTGTGGAGGACCTGGTCGCACGACGGCTGCGCACACCGGCCGATCCGCGCGTGAGCTTCGGCGACGACCCGCTGCGGATGCTGCGCGCCGCCCGCTTCTCGGCGCAGCTGGGCTTCGACGTCGACCCCGCGACCGTCGAGGCGATGGCGCAGCTGCGCGAGACCCTCTCGATCGTCAGCCCCGAACGCATCCAGAGCGAGCTCGTGCGGCTGCTGCAGACCGACGACCCGGTGCGCGGCATCCGTCTGCTGGTGGACACCGGGCTCATGGACCTGTTCCTGCCCGAGGTGCCCGCGCTTCGGCTCGAAGTAGACGAGCACCACCACCATAAAGACGTGTACGAGCACTCTCTCACCGTGCTGCGCCAGGCGATCGAGCTGGAGAAAGCACGCAGCCCGGGGGCCGCCCCCGACGTGCCGCTGCGTCTGGCCGCATTGCTGCACGACATCGGCAAGCCCACGACCCGCCGGCTCGAGCCGGGTGGCGGAGTGACGTTCCACCACCACGACATCAAGGGCGCGCGCCTGGCACGCAAGCGGTTGCAGGCGCTGCGGTTCGACTCCGACACGATCAGCAGCGTGACGCAGCTGATCGAGCTGCACCTGCGCTTCTTCGGCTACGCGGAGGGCGCGTGGACGGACTCTGCGGTGCGTCGTTACGTGCGGGATGCCGGCCCCGAGCTGGCCCGCCTGCACATCCTCACCCGCGCGGACGTGACGACCAGGAACAAGCGCAAAGCGGCTCGGCTCGCCGGTGCCTATGACGACATCGAGCGCCGGATCGACGAGCTCGCCGCTGCGGAGGAGCTGGGCGCGATGCGCCCAGCGCTCGACGGCAACCGCATCCAGGAGGTGCTCGGCATCCGTCCCGGTCCCGAGGTCGGCAAGGCGTACCGCTTTCTGCTCGACCTGCGCCTGGACGAGGGCGTGCTGGACGAGGCGGAGGCCGAGGCGCGGCTGCGCGAGTGGTGGGCCGCGCAGTCCTGACCCGCACCTGGGCGCGTTCGCGCGGCGTCTACGGGACGATGACGGCCCGGCCTCGCACCGTGCCGGCGTGCAGCTTCTCGTACGCCGTGACCGCATCGTCGAGGCCGTAGACCTCGGTGTGGACGGTCACCGCTCCGACCCGCGCGAGGTCGAGCACTTCGCGCAGCTCGCTGCGGCTGCCCCAGTACGGCGCGCGCACCGAGACGCCGAACGGCGTCGAGAAGAACCCGGTCGGCATGAGGCCTCCGCCGATGCCGACGATGCTGACGTAGCCGTCGACAGCCACAACCGCGCGCGCCGTGTCGATCGTGGCCTGAGCGCCGACGAAGTCGAACACCGCCTCGGCCCCCTGCCCGCCGGTGAGCGCGCGAATCCGCTCCGCGGCGTCGGGTCCGGCCAGCACGGTGTGGTGCGCGCCGACCTCGTCGGCGAGGGCGAGCTTCTCCTCACTCTGGTCGACGGCGATCACCGTCACGGCTGAAACAGCTCGCAGAATCTGGATGCCGACATGGCCGAGCCCACCGGCCCCGATGACCACCGCAGCGGCGCCCGGGAACAGCTTCGATTGCGCGGCGCGAATCGCGTGATAGGGCGTGAGTCCGGCATCCGTCAGCGACACGGTCTCGACCGGATCGAGGTCGCCGAGCGGGACGAGATGGCGGGCGTCGTCGATGATCAGGTATTCGGCCATCGCGCCGGGGGCGCCCAGACCCGGAGGGGCGATGCCGAGCTCGGCAGCGCGGGTGCAGTAGTTCTCCCGGCCCTCAGAGCAGGCTCGGCACTGCCCGCAGCCCCACGGTCCGTAGACGGCGTACGAGCCGCCGACCTCGATGCCCTCGACGCCGGCGCCGAGCTTGTCGACGATGCCGGCACCCTCGTGTCCGAGCGTGAGCGGCAGTCCGTAGATGTACTGCTCGGCCGGCAGGTCCATGATGAACCAGTCCGAGTGGCAGAGCCCTGCGGCGGTCACCTTCAGACGGATCTGGCCGGGACCGGGCTCAGGGATGTCGATCTCGACGACCTCGGGACCCTTGCCGATCTCGCGGTACTGGACAGCCTTCATGGTTCCTCCTTCACGCTCATCGCGACGCGACAGCAGTCACCACTCTGCGCCAGGAGACGGAGCCTCGGCAGGGGCGAACGTCCCGTCGTGCGCCATTCACCCGGGCGCGAGATCACCCGCTGTGCGCGAGATCACCCGCCCGCGACGCCTCGGACGTGTGACCTCGCGAACGCGGAGTGATCTCGCGGAGTGATCGCTCAGGAAGCGGAGGCGTGCCGCAGCTCCGCCTGATCGCCGGATCTCGGCCCACCTCCCGCATCTACACTGAGAGCACGCTCCCCGACGCCGATCGGAGCTGCATGTCATCGCCGTGGTCGCCTCGGCGCGAGGTCTCGCCGCAGACCTCTCGCCTGCTCATCGAGCGCGCGCACGAAGAGCTGGTCGCAGGAAACGACGTGGACCACCGCATGCGCGATGTCCGCCCGCTCGTGCAGGAGTCGTGGCGCCGGTCGCTGGCCAGCCTGGTGGGAGCCGAGGACCTGCCGCCGCTCGACCTCGTGAGCGCCGAACTCGATGAGTACCGCCGCGCCCATCCGCTCGCGAGCGTGATGGACATGATCCGGGCGCTGCTGCTGCCGGGCGAGGCAGCCGAGTCCGGTGTCGTCGTCGCGGTGGGAGACGCGGCGGGCAGGCTGCTCTGGGTCGAGGGCGACCACCACATCCGCACCCTGACCGGCGACATGGGCTTCATCGCGGGCGCGAACTGGTCGGAGGGCGCGGTCGGCACCTCCGCTCCGGGCACCTCGCTCGCACTGGACCGTTCGGTGCAGATCCGCGGCGCGGAGCACTTCAACCGCCTGGTGCAGCCGTGGTCGTGCACGGCCGTGCCCGTGCACGATCCCGAGTCGCGCCGAATCCTCGGTGTCATCGACGTCACCGGCGGCGACGACGTGATCACGCCCCAGGCTCAGCTTCTCGTCGATGCGACGGCGCGGGCCATCGAGGGAGAGCTCCTGGTCGCGAGGCTGCGCGCACGCGCCGAGCAGCCGGCCAGCCGCCGGCCGACGCATCGCGGCGGCGCGAAGGCCCCCGCGGACCGGGTCACCCTCCGGGTGCTGGGCCGGGACCGTGCGCTGCTCGAGGTCGCCCACGAAGGGTCCGAGACGGTCTCCGAGCTCGGTCAGCGCCATGCCGAGCTGCTGCTCATGCTCGCAACGCATCGTCAGGGCGTGTCGGCCGATCAGCTCGGAGAGCTCGTCTACGGCGATGCGGATGCCGTGGGCACGGTGACTCTGCGCGCCGAGATGGTGCGGCTGCGCAAAGTGCTCGAGAAGGTCGCGCCCGCCCTCGTGCCCGAATCCCGTCCGTACCGGCTCGCCGCGGAGCTCGAGACGGATGCGCAGCAGGTGCTGTCGCTGCTTGATCGCGGCGCCCATCGCGTCGCGCTCGCGGCGTATCGCGGCGACGTGCTGCCGGACTCGACCGCCCCCGGTGTGGAGCAGCTGCGCGACACGGTCCGCACCGCGCTGCGCGAGGCCTTGATCGCCGAAGCCAGCGTCGACGTGCTGCTCACCTTCGCCGAGACGGATGCCGGCGCGGAAGACGAGGAACTGCTGCGCCTCTGCCTCAGAATGCTCCCGGCGCGTTCGCCCAAGCGGGCCGCGCTGGTGTCGCGCATCGAGCGCCTCGAAGCCTCCGCCTGAGCTGACGCCGAGATGGCGCCTTCGGCGTCGAGAAGGTGCACCTTCTCGTGCCGTGGTGCACCTTCTCGCGCCGTGACGCACCTCCTCGCGCACCCGTGCAACGTGATGCAACGTGCCTCGACCTACCGTCGGACCAACGCCGCGACCCCGCCGTCGCGGACCCCGATCCGTCGAAGAAGACAGAGGAGACATGATGACCATCGTCGAAGAAGGCGTATCCAGCGTCTACGCGAACCCCGGTGCCCGAGGCGCCGTCGCCGAGTACCGCCCCCGCTACGGCCACTACATCGGCGGTGAGTTCGTCGAGCCGATCAAGGGCGAGTACTTCGAGAACATCTCGCCGGTCAACGGCAAGCCGTTCACCGAGGTCGGCCGCGGCACGGTCGAAGACATAGACCGTGCAGTGGATGTGGCGTGGAAGGCGTTCGAGTCGTGGAAGCGCACGACCCCCGCCGAGCGCGCGAACATCCTGAACAAGATCGCCGATCGCATCGAGCAGAACCTCGAGAAGATCGCCGTCGCCGAGACCTGGGACAACGGCAAGCCCGTGCGCGAGACGCTGGCCGCCGACATCCCGCTCGTCGTGGATCACTTCCGCTACTTCGCCGGCGTCCTGCGCGCCCAGGAGGGCTCGCTCAGCCAGATCGACGAAGACACTGTCGCGTACCACTTCAACGAGCCGCTCGGCGTGGTCGGACAGATCATCCCGTGGAACTTCCCGATCCTGATGGCCACGTGGAAGCTCGCCCCGGCGCTCGCCGCCGGCAACTGCGTCGTGCTCAAGCCCGCTGAGCAGACCCCGGCCAGCATCCTGTTCCTCTTCGAGATCATCGGCGACCTGCTGCCGGCCGGTGTCGTCAACATCGTCAACGGCTTCGGCATCGAGGCGGGCGCTCCGCTCGCGCAGCACAAGCGAATCCGCAAGATCGCGTTCACCGGCGAGACGACCACGGGCCGGCTGATCATGCAGTACGCGTCGCAGAACCTCATCCCGGTCACGCTCGAACTCGGCGGCAAGAGCGCCAACATCTTCTTCGAAGACGTCGCGCGCTCCGACGACGCGTATTACGACAAGGCCCTCGAGGGCTTCACGTTCTTCGCCCTCAACGGCGGCGAGGTGTGCACGTGCCCGTCGCGCGCGCTCATCCAGCGCTCGATCTACGACCAGTTCCTCGGCGACGGTCTGGACCGGGTCGGCAAGATCGTGCAGGGCAATCCTCTCGACCCGGCGACGATGCTCGGCGCGCAGGCCTCGAACGACCAGTTGGAGAAGATCCTCAGCTACATCGACATCGGCAAGGCGGGTGGGGCGAAGCTGCTCACCGGCGGCGAGCGCGTCGACCTGGGCGGCGACCTCAGCGAGGGCTTCTACGTGCAGCCCACCGTCTTCGAGGGCACGAACGACATGCGCATCTTCCAGGAGGAGATCTTCGGACCCGTCGTCTCGGTCACATCGTTCGACGACTTCGACGACGCGATCGACATCGCCAACGACACGCTCTACGGCCTTGGAGCCGGGGTGTGGAGCCGCTCCGGCGACACCGCGTACCGTGCCGGCCGCGCGATCGAGGCCGGCCGGGTCTGGACGAACACTTACCACCAGTACCCCGCGCACGCGGCGTTCGGCGGGTACAAGCAGTCCGGCATCGGTCGCGAGAACCATCTGAAGATGCTCGACCACTACCAGCAGACCAAGAACCTGCTGGTCTCGTATGCCGAAGGCGCGATGGGCTTCTTCTAAACCCGCAAGCGGCGGGCGCCCTTCCCCCCGACAGGCGCCCGCCTGCGCGAGACCGGATGGGGGCTGCGAGACTGACCGCGACGGTCCCTGTTTCGTGGCGCCTATCCGGTCTCGCGGTAAAGAGAGAGAGGAGCGACGGACATGGTTTCGACACAGGTGCACCAGCGGGTCGCAGTGACGGATGCCGCGGCATCCCTCGTTCGCGACCTCACCGTGAAGCACGGCCGCTTGATGTTCCACCAGTCGGGTGGATGCTGCGACGGCAGCGCCCCGATGTGCTACCCGATCGGCATGTTCATCACCGGCCCGAGCGACGTGCTGCTCGGCTCGATGAACGTCGGGCTCGACGACCCGGTCGAGATCTACATGTCGGAGTCGCAGTTCGAGTACTGGAAGTACACGCACCTCACGATCGACGTCGTGCCGGGTCGTGGTGCGGGCTTCAGCGTCGAAGGACCCACCGGGATGCGGTTCCTGATCCGCTCGCGGATGCTGGAGGATGCCGAGCTCGAGCACTTCGGCCTGGGGCCCGCGTCATAGCGCGGCATCCGGTGCCGTTTCGGGCGGGTCTCGGTTCCGTTACGAAACGTTCACTCGATTGCCGTTCGCCACCTCTCGGTCTTAGATAGCGAGAGGGCCACCCTTCCCGGGCGTGGCCGACTCCCTTCACAGCAGAGGTAGCACTATGACACTGCACCACAGCGGGCGCGGCCGTCTCGGCCTCGCCCTCGGCGCCTTCGGCGCCTCGGCACTCCTCCTCGCCGGCTGCGCCGGTGGCGGCGGAGGCACCGGCACGGACGACGCCGCTTCGGGTGAGCCGCTCATCGTCGGCACCACCGACAAGGTCACGACCCTCGACCCGGCCGGCTCGTACGACAACGGCTCGCTCGCGGTCCAGACGCAGGTGTTCCCGTACCTGGTCAACACCAACTACAACGAGACCGAGGTCGTTCCCGACCTGGCCGAGACGGCGGAGTTCACCTCCCCGACCGAGTACACGGTGACCCTTCCTGAGGGGCTGAAATGGTCCAACGGCAACGACCTGACCTCGGCGGACGTCAAGTTCTCCTTCGACCGCAACCTGGCGATCGCCGACCCGAACGGCGCATCGAGCCTGCTCTACAACCTCGACAGCGTCGAGGCGCCCGATGACACCACCGTGGTCTTCAAGCTCAAGGCGGAGAACGACCAGGTCTTCCCGTTCATCCTGACCAGCTTCCCGGGTGCGATCGTGGACGACGAGGTCTTCTCGGCTGACGCGCTCACCACCGACCAGGACATCGTGGACGCGGACGCGTTCGGCGGCCCGTACAAGATCACGTCGTACGACTTCAACAAGACCGTCGAGTTCACGCCGAACGAGAACTACCAGGGCCTGCTCGAGGCTCCCGTGAACAGCGGCGTCATCCTCAGCTACTTCTCCGAGTCGTCCAACCTCAAGCTCGCCGTCCAGGAGGGTGACGTCGACGTGGCGTACCGCAGCCTGTCGGCGACGGATGTCGAAGACCTGAGCGGGAACGACAACGTCCAGGTCATCGACGGCCCCGGCGGCGAGATCCGCTACATCGTGTTCAACTTCGACACGCAGCCCTACGGTGCGACCACGGCCGAGGCCGACGAAGCGAAGGCACAGGCCGTGAGGCAGGCCGTCGCGAACCTCGTCGACCGCGACGCGATCGCCGAGCAGGTCTACAAGGGCACGTACACCCCGCTGTACTCGTTCGTTCCGGACGGATTCAACGGCGCCACCGAAGTGCTCAAGGAGCTCTACGGCGATGGCAACGGCGGCCCGGATGCCGAGAAGGCCAAGGCGACCCTCGAGGCGGCCGGGGTCACGATCCCGGTTCAGCTGAGCCTGCAGTACACGGCGGACGACCACTACGGTCCGTCGTCGGGTGACGAGTACGCGATGGTCAAGTCGCAGCTCGAGCAGGATGGTCTGTTCGCGGTCGACCTGAAGTCGACCGAGTGGGTCCAGTACTCCAAGGACCGTACGGCCGATGTGTACCCGTCGTACCAGCTCGGCTGGTTCCCGGACTACTCGGACGCGGACAACTACCTGACCCCGTTCTTCCTGACCGAGAACTTCCTGGGCAACCACTTCAGCGACCAGCAGACCGAGGACCTCATCCTCCAGCAGGCCGTTGAAACCGACCCGGAGGCGCGGACGCAGGAGATCGAGGACATCCAGGCGCGCGTCGGCGAGCTGCTCTCCACGGTGCCGCTCCTGCAGGGCGCCCAGGTGGCCGTCGCAGGAACCGGTGTCGACGGAGTCATCCTCGACGCGTCGTTCAAGTTCCGCTTCGCACCGCTCACCAAGTAGCACCTGAGAGTCGATGGGGCGGCCCGCATTCCGGGCCGCCCCATCGCATTCTCACCCTCGGGAATCCCGGACCCACAGATAGGCTCCATCCATGACGACGGACGTCGCGCCGCTCGAACAGCCCCCCGCATTCCTCGCGCGGCGCCGATCCAGATCCGGCGGCACGCTCGGCCGGTACCTGCTCGTGCGGGCGCTGTTGATCATCCCGACCGTGTTCATCCTGGTCACGCTCGTCTTCTTCCTCATCCGGCTCACCGGTGACCCGATCACGGCTTCACTCGGCGGGCGTCTGCCGGCAGACCAGCTGCAGGAGCGCATCCACGAGGCCGGATACGACCGACCCGTCCTCGTGCAGTACATCGAGTACCTGGGCCAGGTGTTCACCGGCAACTTCGGAACCACGCTCACCGACAACCGCCTGGTCACGGATGTGATCGTGACGTACGGCACCGCGACACTCGAACTGGTCGTCTATGCGCTGATCATCGCGCTGGTCGTCGGTCTTCCGCTGGGCATGGTGGCGGCTGCGCTGCGTGATCGTGCGCCGGATGCCGGTCTCCGCATCAGCGCGATCCTCTTCTACGCGACGCCGGTGTTCTTCGCCGGTCTGCTCGCCAAGCTCGTCTTCTCGGTCTGGCTCGGCTGGTTCCCGGTGAGCGGTCGTGCGAGCGTGCGTACCGAGATCGCCCTCAACCGAGAGGGCAGCACCGGCATCTACCTGATCGATGCGATCGCCTCGGGCAATCCCGCCTACGTGCAGGACGTGCTCCTGCACGCCTTCCTGCCCGCGATGGTGCTCGGTCTGGCGACCGCCGGGATCTTCCTGCGTCTGGTCCGCACCAACGTGATCGGCACTTTCAACATGCCGTACGTCGACGCTGCACGCTCCCGCGGCATCAGCGAGTACCGCCTCGTCCGCAAGCACGCCTACAAGCCCGCGCTGATTCCGATCATCACCGTGATCGGTCTGCAGGTCGCGCTCCTGCTCGGAGGCGCAGTGCTCACCGAGACGACCTTCGAGTGGCAGGGCCTCGGGTTCCAGCTGACGAAGTACCTCGCCGCGCGCGACTTCGTCGCCGTGCAGGGAATCGTCGCGCTGATCGCGATCCTCGTCGCGCTCACCAACTTCGTCGTCGACCTGATCGCGGCTCTGATCGACCCGAGGGTGAGGTACTGACATGGCCAAGTCCCACAGCAGCAAGCCTCGACTCCTCGACCGGCTCCCCGTCGTCCACCAGCTGCGCCAGAGCGTCGGCCTCCAGCGTGGCATGCTCGTCGCCGGCCTGATCCTTGCCGCGATCTTCCTGATCCTCGCGATCTTCGCCCCCTGGCTCTCTCCGTACGGCTACGCGCAGCTGCGCGGTCCGGATGGACTGTTCGGTGCGCAGCAGCCACCGAGTCCTGAACATCTGCTCGGCACCACGGTGGGCGGATACGACGTCCTGTCCCGCACGATCTGGGGAGCGCAGACGGCGTTTCTGGTGATCATCGTGGCGCTGGTGCTGTCTGTCTTCATCGGCATCCTGCTCGGCCTGGTCTCGGGCTACCTGGGCGGATGGCTCGATCGGGTGCTGGTCGTCATCGCCGACGCCATCTATGCGTTCCCGACGCTCCTGCTCGCGATCGTCGCGGCGATCGCGATCAGCGGCGGGCAGTCCGGACTCTGGCCGGGCATCATGGCCGCCGCCGTGTCGATCACGGTCGTCTTCATCCCGCAGTACTTCCGCGTCGTCCGCTCCGAGGTCGTGCGTGTCAAGGCCGAGGCGTTCGTCGAGTCCGCGAAGGTGATCGGCGCATCGACGTGGCGGATCATGTTCGTCCACGTGCTGCGCAACTCGACTCGGTCGCTGCCGCTGATCGTCACCCTCAACGCGTCCGAGGCGATCGCGATCCTCGCGGCGCTGGGCTTCCTCGGGTTCGGCATCGAGCCCACCGCGGCGGCCGAGTGGGGCTACGACCTCAACAAGTCGATCGGCGACGTCTCGGCCGGCATCTGGTGGACGGCGATTCCTCCGGGCGTCGCGATCGTGCTCGCGATCCTCGGCATGACGCTCATCGGAGAGGGCCTCAACGACCTCGCCGATGAGCG
>Ga0247819_10000572_pt1 | contig 21747 bp, 19 predicted proteins | sample 13C_Xylose_Day6_FD_193428 | JGI IMG/M metagenome (GOLD analysis project Ga0247819, IMG submission 193428) | Soil microbial communities from agricultural site in Penn Yan, New York, United States - 13C_Xylose_Day6 | ecosystem: Environmental > Terrestrial > Soil > Agricultural land | place: USA...
CACCGACTTCTCATCCTTCCTGTTGCAGGCGCAGTCTTCCGGCGCCAAGGTCATCGGCCTCGCCAATGCCGGCCTCGATACCTCCAACGCCATCAAGCAGGCCGCCGAATTCGGCATCGTCCAGGGCGGCCAGCGCCTGGCGGCCTTGCTCTTCACGCTCGCGGAAGTCCATGGCCTCGGCCTTGAAGCGGCACAGGGGTTGACGCTGACCGAAGGCTTCTACTGGAACCGCAACGAGGAAACGGCAAAATTCGGCAAGCGCTTCATGGAGCGCACCGGCAAGATGCCGAACATGGTCCATGCCGGCACCTATTCCGCCGTGCTTTCCTATCTGAAGGCGATCGAAAAGGCCGGCAGCGATGACGGCGATGCCGTTTCGAAGGAACTGCGTGCGCTGCCCGTCAACGACGTCTTTGCCGAAAACGGCAAGGTCGCCGAGAACGGCCGCATGATCCACGACATGTATCTCTTGGAAGTGAAAAAGCCGGACGAAAGCAAGGAGCCCTGGGACTATTTCAAAGTGCTCGCCACCATCCCCGGTTCCGACGCCTTCATCGATCCGGCCAAGAGCGGCTGCGACCTCGTGAAGTCGTGAGCGGTCGGATCGCGATGACCGCTGTCTTGCCAGAACAGAATGGAGCGCCGCGGGTGGTTTTGTCCGCCCGCGGTCTCCGTCGCGATTTCGGCGGTTTCACCGCCGTCAACAACGTCAACCTCGACGTCCACGATGCACGGGTCCACGCACTGATCGGTCCGAACGGCGCCGGCAAGACGACCGTCTTCAACCTTCTGACCAAGTTCCTGCAGCCGACCGACGGCACGATCACGCTGCTCGGCGAAGACATCACCCGCATGGCGCCGGACAAGGTGGCGCGCATGGGGCTGGTGCGCTCGTTCCAGATCTCGGCGGTGTTTCCGCATATGAGCGTGCTCGAAAATGTGCGGGTGGCGCTGCAGCGGCCGAACGGACTTGCCACCCAGTTCTGGAAGCCGATGTCGGCGCTCGACGGGCTGACGGCAAAGGCCGATCATCTCATCCGCTCCGTTGGTCTCGATAAGGAAAGAAACGCGGTTGCCGCCGATCTTTCCTATGGCCGCAAGCGGGTGCTGGAGATCGCCACCACGCTGGCGCTCGACCCGAAGGTTCTCTTGCTCGACGAGCCGATGGCCGGCATGGGCCACGAGGATGTCGGCATGGTGGCCGAGATCATCCGCGAGGTGGCGCGCGAACGCGCCGTGCTGATGGTCGAGCACAATCTTTCCGTCGTCTCGACCCTTTGCCACCACGTCACCGTGCTGCAGCGGGGAGAAATCCTCGCCGAGGGCGACTATGCAGAAGTGTCGGCCGACCCGCGGGTGCGCACCGCCTACATGGGCACCGAGGAGGCTTGAGATGAAACCGCTGCTGAAAGTCTCCGGCCTCAACGCCTGGTACGGCGAAAGCCACATCCTGCACGGCGTCGACATGACGGTCGGCGAAGGCGAGATGGTCACCCTGCTCGGGCGCAACGGCGTCGGCAAGACCACCACCCTGCGCTCGATCATGGGAATCGTGCGCAATCGCAAGGGCGCGATCGATTTTTCTGGCGAGGACCTGATCAAGGTTCCGCTGCACCGGGTCGCCCATCGCGGCCTCGGCTTCATCCCCGAGGAGCGCGGCATCTTCTCGACGCTCTCGGTCTATGAAAACCTGCTGCTGCCGCCGGCCGTGGCCAAGGGCGGCATGACGGTCGACGAAATCTTCGAGCTTTTTCCCAATCTGCACGAGCGCCGCAACAGCCCGGGCACCAAGCTTTCCGGCGGCGAACAGCAGATGCTGGCGATTGCCCGGATCTTGAGAACCGGCGTGCGCATGATGCTGCTCGACGAACCGACCGAGGGGCTCGCCCCGGTCATCGTCCAGCGCATCGGCGACGTGCTCAAGACATTGAAGGAGCGCGGCATGACCGTTCTTCTGGTCGAACAGAACTTCCGCTTCGCCAGCAAGGTTGCCGACCGTTTCTACCTGATGGATCATGGCCGCATGGTCGGCGAGTTTCCGGTCTCGGAGCTCTCCGATCGCATGGGCATGCTGCATGACGTGCTGGGGGTCTGAGCCATGACCATGATCTTTGGAATTCCACTGCAAGCCTTCCTCGGCCAACTGCTGATCGGCCTGATCAACGGCTCGTTCTATGCACTCCTGAGCCTCGGCCTTGCGATCATCTTCGGCCTCTTGCGCGTCATCAACTTCGCTCACGGCGCGCAATACATGCTCGGCGCCTTCTTCGCCTGGATGCTGCTTTCCTATTTCGGCATCGGCTACTGGCCGGCGCTGATCGTGGCACCGCTTGCCGTCGGGCTTGTCGGCGCCGTCATCGAGCGCACGATGCTGAGAAGGCTCTACACGCTCGATCCGCTTTATGGCCTGCTCTTCACCTTCGGCCTGGCGCTGACGATCGAAGGCACCTTTCGCTATCTCTATGGCGCTTCGGGCCAGCCCTATGCCACGCCGGCAGCCCTTGCCGGCGGCACCAATCTCGGCTTCATGTTCCTGCCCGTCTATCGCGGCTGGGTGATCGCCTTCTCGCTCGTCGTCTGCATCGGCACCTGGCTGGTGATCGAAAAGACCAAGCTCGGCTCCTATCTGCGGGCGGCGACAGAAAACCCTATTCTCGTCCAGTCCTTCGGCATCAACGTGCCGTTCCTGTTGACGCTCACCTACGCGCTGGGGGCTGCACTTGCCGCCCTTGCCGGGGTGCTTGCGGCGCCGATCTACCAGGTCTCGCCGTTGATGGGATCGAACATCATTATCGTCGTCTTCGCCGTGGTGGTGGTCGGCGGTATGGGCTCGATCATGGGAGCAATCATCACCGGCTATCTGCTTGGCGTTGCCGAGGGGTTGACCAAGGTGTTCTACCCCGAAGCCTCCAACATCGTGATCTTCGTGATCATGGCCATCGTTCTCCTGATACGGCCGGCAGGCCTCTTCGGCCGGGATGTTTGATATGACACTGACACTCGATATCGATAAGCCCAGGGAAAAGAAGCCGGTCGTCGCACAAACGATCTTCCTGGCGGCGGGTCTTGCGCTGCTGGTGCTCGCCCCTCTGTTCTTCTATCCCGTATTCCTGATGAAGCTGCTGTGCTTCGCGCTCTTTGCCTGCGCCTTCAACCTGCTGCTCGGTTACACCGGCCTCTTGTCCTTCGGACACGCGGCCTTCTTCGGCGGCGCCGCCTATTTCACCGCCCATGCGGTGAAGGAATGGGGGCTGCCGCCGGAACTCGGCATTCTCGTCGGTGTCGCAGGAGCCGCGTTTCTTGGCGCGATCATCGGTTTCCTCGCTATCCGCAGGCAGGGCATCTACTTCGCCATGATCACGCTGGCGCTGGCGCAGATGTTCTATTTCTTCTGCCTGCAGGCCGAGTTTACCAAGGGCGAGGACGGCATCCAGTCCGTGCCGCGCGGCCATCTCTTCGGCTTCATCGATCTCAGCCAGTCGGCGAACATGTATTACTTCGTGCTCGGAGTCTTCATCATCGGCGTGGCGATCATCTGGCGGATCATTCACTCGCCCTTCGGCATGATCCTGAAATCGATCAGGGAGAACGAGACGCGCGCCGTGTCGCTCGGCTACTCCGTGCGCAACTACAAGCTTGCGGCCTTCGTCATGTCGGCGGCACTCACCGGCCTTGCCGGCGGCGTGAAGGCGCTGGTCTTCCAGTTCGCGACGCTGACCGACGTCAGCTGGCAGATGTCCGGTGAGGTCATCCTCATGACGCTGCTCGGCGGTATCGGCACGCTGATCGGACCGCTGTTCGGCGCCGGCCTGGTCGTGACCTTGCAGAACTATCTCGCGACCTCCGAATTCCCGGTCACCATCATTACCGGCCTGGTCTTCATGGTCTGCGTGCTGCTCTTCCGGCGCGGTATCGTCGGCGAGTTCTATAATTCGAGGCTCGGCCGCAAGCTCGGCTTTGAACATCGACACTGAGCATTTCCAGGAAAAGTGCGAAGCGGTTTTCCGTCAGGAAATGCGTAAAAACAGAGAGCTAGAGCGTTTCCGCGACGCCGTTTAACCGGAAACGCTCTCTAGACAGGTCGGAGACATTGGCTCACGGCCGGACCGGGCATCGACAAGAGAGTGATGAGCCCATGGACACGTTCGACTATATCGTCGTCGGAGCGGGTAGCGCCGGTTGCGTTCTGGCCAACCGCCTTTCCGAAAACCCGGATCGCCGCGTCCTGCTGCTCGAGGCCGGCGGCAGCGACAACTATCACTGGATCCACATTCCGGTCGGCTATCTCTATTGCATCAACAACCCCCGCACCGACTGGTGTTTCACCACAGCTGCAGAGGAAGGGTTGAACGGTCGTGCTCTCGGCTACCCGCGTGGCAAGGTGCTCGGCGGCTGCTCGTCGATCAACGGCATGATCTACATGCGTGGCCAGGCGCGCGACTACGATCACTGGCGCCAGCTCCGGTGCACCGGTTGGGGCTGGGATGACGTCCTTCCGCACTTCCGCAAATCGGAAGACCACTATCGCGGCGCCGACGAAATGCATGGCGCCGGCGGCGAGTGGCGGGTAGAGAAGGCGCGCGTTCGCTGGGCCGTGCTTGACGCTTTCCAGAAGGCAGCGACCGAGGCCGGCATCCCGGAAACGCCCGATTTCAACCGCGGCAATAATGAAGGCTCCGGCTATTTCGACGTCAACCAGCGTTCCGGCATCCGCTGGAACACGGCAAAGGCGTTTCTGCGGCCCGCACGCGGCCGGAGCAATCTCACCATTCTGACCAAGGCGCATGTCCGGCGGCTGGTGATCGAGGAAGGTCGCATCGCCGGCGTCGAATTCCAGCACGATGGTTTGGTCAAGCGTGTTCGTTGTCGCCGCGAAACCGTTCTTTCGGCGGGCGCCATCGGCTCGCCGCAGATCTTGGAGCTTTCCGGTGTTGGCCGGGGCAATGTCCTGAGGGATAATGGGATCGAGGTCCGGCACGAGTTGGCCGGCGTCGGCGAAAACCTGCAGGATCATCTGCAACTGCGCCTCGCCTACAAGGTGACCGGGGTGCCGACCCTGAACGAGAAGGCAAGCACGTTTCTCGGCAAGGCGGCGATCGGCCTCGAATATCTCGCCAGGCGCTCAGGCCCGATGGCCATGGCACCGAGCCAGCTCGGCATCTTCACCCGTTCCGGCCCCGAGAAGGAAACGCCGGACCTGCAATATCACGTCCAGCCGGTGACGCTCGAAAAGTTCGGCGAGCCGGTTCATCCCTTTCCGGCGATTACCGCCAGCGTCTGCAATCTTCGCCCCGAAAGCCGGGGGTCGGTGCATCTCAAAGGGCCCGATTTCGCCGCAGCACCCGACATTCGCCCGCGCTATCTGACGGCAGAGGCCGACCGCGATGTCGCGGTCCGTTCCATTCGCCTGACGCGTCGCATCGTCAGCCAGCCATCCTTCGCCCGTTTCAACCCGACCGAGTTCAAGCCGGGACCTTCCTATGAGAGCGACGAGGATCTGCGGCGTGCTGCCGGCGATATCGGCACGACGATCTTCCACCCGGTCGGCACCTGCCGGATGGGCGCGGATCCGGAAAGCGTCGTCGACCCGGAATTGCGGCTGCGTGGCCTGCAAGGCCTGCGGATTGCCGATGCCTCGATCATGCCGACAATCACCTCGGGCAACACCAATTCGCCGACGATCATGATCGCCGAAAAAGCGGCGACGATGATCCTGGAAGCCAACCGCTGAGGGCTTTTCCGGGCCGATTTCACCGTCGGGATTACGGTAAACCAGGCCAAAAGCGACTCGAAAACCTTAAATTCCGGGACCGGAACCTCTATATGAGCCCGTGAAGGCCTCATGGGCCCAAGCACAATACAAGGGGTTTGAATGGCAATGCAGCGTTTTGGACGAGCTCTGGCGATGATGGCGATCGGTCTCACTGTCGCGCTCACGGTTGTGGATGTCGCCGAGGCCCGGCGCTCGGGCGGCGGCTTCGGCAGCCGTGGCACGCGCACCTTTTCGCAGCCGCCAGCCACCCGCACCGCGCCGACAAACGCGGCACCGATCGACCGCACGATGACGCCGCGCCAGGACGCCGGCCCAACGACGACCAATCCCGGGGCAGCTCAGACGCGCCCCGCCGGCGCCAACACGCCCAACGCACGGCCCGGCTTCTTCAGCGGCTTCGGTGGTTCGCTCCTCGGTGGCCTCATGGTCGGCGGCCTGATCGGCATGCTGATGGGCGGCGGCTTCGGCGGTGCTGCCGGCTTCCTCGGCCTGATCGTGCAGATGCTGTTGATCGGTGGCGTGATCATGCTCGCTATGCGCTTCTTCGGCCGCAACCGCCAGCCGGCCTATGCCGGTCCGTCCGAGCGTTCGTCGGCCCACTCGCCTTCGACTGGCGTACCGTCGTTCAAGATCCCGAGCATCGGCGGTGGCCAGGCAGGCGGCCAATCGAATGCACGCCCGACCGTCGTACCGACACCAGCCCCCGTCACCGACGGCCCGGCCGATGAAATCGGTGTCGGCCAGTCCGATCTCGAACAGTTCGAGAAGATGCTGAAGGACGTTCAAGCAGCCTATGCGGCAGAGGACTACGGCACCCTGCGTCGTTTGACGACGCCGGAAGCCATGTCCTACCTGGCCGAAGAACTCAGCGACAACGCCACCAGCGGCGTCAAGAACGACGTCACCGAAGTCCATCTCGTCCAGGGCGATGTCGCCGAGGCCTGGTCGGAAAACGGCACCGACTTCGCGACCGTCGCCATGCGCTACGAGAGCATCGACGTCATGCGCGACCGTACGACCGGCAAGGTGATCAGCGGCGATCCGGACAACCTGACCGAAGCCGTCGAGCTTTGGACCTTCGTACGCAAGCCCGAAGGCGAATGGCAGGTGTCGGCGATCCAGGGCGTCGGGCACGCCTGATAGCGCCAACAATCCAAAACCTTTGAGACCCGGCCGGCCCATCCGACCGGGTCTTTTTTTGCGCTTGCGACACCGCCCGACTCTAGCGCGCGACGGGGTGAAGCGCAGGCCCACCTGGTTCGTGCAAGGACGCAGACGAGTGATAACTCCGCATCAGCCCGCAACCGGCTCCTCATCGCCGAGAAGGCGCTCGATCAGCGTCCGCAACCAGCGATGCCCCAGATCGCCGTCGCGACGACGATGCCAGATCTGCTCGAAGTCGAACAGCGGAATGGCAAAGGGCGGCTCGAAGACGACCAGCCCGTGACCGTCCCCCTGTGGAAGGATGCGGCGCGCCACGGTCAGGACAAGATCCGTGCCGCGCACCAAGCCCGGTGCGACGCTCCAATGCGGAACCGCAAGACAGATGCGGCGCGTCTTGCCGGTCGCCGCGAGCGCAAGATCGATCTCGTTGCCGGCGTCGCCACGCAATGACACCAGCACATGCGGTCGGGCGAGATAGTCACCAAGATCGATGGCCAGCGATCCGCCAAGCTGTGACGCGTCGGCAAGGCAGGCAAAGCTTTCCCGAAAGAGCAACGATGATCGGATGCCTCCGCCGTGCGTCGGGAACACGCCCAGCGCCAGATCGATCTCGCCGTCCACCACCTGCGACGCCATGACCTCGCGGCTCGCCTGGCTGACGATCAGATCGATATATGGTGCCTCGGCCCGCAGGGTCGCCATCAGCTTCGGCAGCAGAACGGCAGCCCCGTAATCCGACATTGCCAATCGGAACACATGCCGCTCCGTTGCGGGATCAAAACCTGCGGGCGCAAGCAACGACCGCACGCGACCCATGGCCTCCACGAGCCGTGGCGCGAGCTCAAGCGCCCGTATGGTCGGCTCCAGCCGCCCGCCGTGGCGCACCAGCAGGGGATCATCGAAGAGTTCGCGCAAGCGCGCCAGCGCATGGCTGACCGCAGGCTGGCTCTTGTTCAGACGGACTGCCGCACGCGAGACATGGCGCTCAGTCAGCAACGCATCGAGCACGACCAGCAGGTTCAGATCGATTCCAGTCAGATTATTCATTCAACGAATATAGATCGTGCGAACTGCGAATTTCCATTCTTCATTTGGATGATGAACCATCGGGCGGTCAAACAGATCGGAATATTGTCATGCCAAATGCCGGATCACTCCTCCTCATCCTCGCCGCTGTCTTCGCCGGAGCCGTCGTGCCGTTCCAGCCCGGCGCCAACGCCATGCTTGGCCGGTTAATCGGTCATCCCCTCTGGGCGACGGTCGTTTCGCTCGGCGCCAGCCTCGCCCTCATCATTCCCATCATGATCGCCGTTCGCGTACCGATGCCAACGCTCGGTGAGACACTGAAGGGTCCCTGGTGGATCTGGATCGGCGGCCGTCATCTACATCACTGCCGCACTGCTGCTCGCCCCAAAACTCGGCGCCGCCAGTTTCATTGTCGCGGTGATCGCCGGACAGATGGCGGTCTCTGTCGTCATCGATCATTTCGGCCTGATGGGCTTTCCGGAAAAGCCGGTCAGCCTCGCCCGCCTCGTCGGCGTTGCGCTGATCATCGGCGGTATGGTCATCACGCAAATTGCAAGCACCATGCCCGCGCTGGCAAGCCAGGCCCGGTGAGCATGCACGCCTCCAACCACAATTCTTGTCGCTGACCCCGCAAGCATGTTAACACACGGTCATGTCGACCGAACCACACCTGATGGCGTGACGAGCCCCGCAAGGCGGGGCTTGCAGCAGCGAGCCCAAAGTCGCCCGTGTCTCACGGGCTGGTCTTCGTTGATTCGATTGATCTCCTTCTCCTAGATCGACGGCACGGCCCAACGACAGGTCGCCACGATGATCGGGAGCGCGAGGCAATCGACTGCCATTCGGGCTCGTTATGACATCGCCATCCCCCTGGAAATCGGCCGACTTCCGGCGCGTCGGGTTCGCTCTCGCCTTTTATTCCTTCTGCTCGTGGATGCTGGTCGCAGCACTGCCACTTCTCGTCGCCCAACGGTTCGGCACCGGCACAGACCTTGTCGGCAGCCTTGCGCTGCGGCTCGCACCGCGCATCCTGTTTGCCCCGGCTGCCGCCAGCCTGATCCGCCGCGCGGGCTCTCGGCTGCCCGTTGGTGCGGGGCTGATCGTCACTGCATTGTGCCTCTTCGCCCTTGCCGGCGTCGAACACGCAGGCACGCTTCAGATGGTGGTTCTGACAATCGGCCTTGCAGACACGATTGTCGTTCCAGGCCTGCTGGCGTTGCGCGCCGCCGCCGTGCCTTCCGGCCGCAATATGGAAGCCAACACGACGTTTCAGACGATCGATCGTCTCGCCAAAATCTTTGGCCCGCCGACGGCAGGTCTCATGCTGACGGTTATATCCCCTGCCCTCACCTTCCTTGCGCTTGCAGCCGGCCACCTCGTGGCCGCGTTCGCCCTTTGCCGGGGCGTTGCAACACCGGAGCAGATGCGGGTCAAACGGGAGCCAGCCGCTCGATCCGGTCTTTTCCGAGAGGCCGCGGCGACCATGCGCGAGAACCCGGTTCTTTGGGTACTCGTCCTGCCTGCTCTCGGCTACATGATTTCTCTCGGCGCGCTGCAGCCCTTCCTGTTCTGGCTCAATCACGACCAGTTCGGGCTTGGCGCCGCCACGTGGACCGTGCTGCTTGCAGCGCAAGGGACGGGTGCCGTCATCGGCGCGCTGGTCTCAAACCGCCTGGCGCGAACGCTGATCGATACACACTCGCTGCTGATGGCCTATCTCGTCGCAAGCCTTCTCGAAGGCGTGACGACGCTTGCGCTGGTCTTCGCCCCGACCCATGCGTTGGCGACGGTGGTGCTGATCATCGGCGGCATACCGGAGATGGTGGCTTTTGCCGCCTATTTCACGCTGCTCCAGCAGCGGCTGAACCTTGAGCGCCAGGCCGTCTTCTATGCGCTGAGCCTGCCGTTGATGGATCTGTTCATGGTGGCGGGCGTCCTCGCCGGCACCTTGCACAGCGGCGGCTGGATGACGCTTCGGCAGTTCTGGTTCGTCGCCAGTGCCGGCGCTATCCTTCCCGTTCTTCCGTTTCTTGCCTTCAGACCTTGCCGAAGATCGTAAGGGCCTGAACCGAAAGCGACATGGCCCAGAAAAAGTATGGCCGGCGGCTGGCGCGATCGCCACCGTGCGGGTCATACTCTCCCGGGCTGAAATGAGGGCACGGGCATGCGAGACAAACTATTCATTGACGGAAAATGGGAGAAACCCCGCCGCGGCGGTATGCTCGACGTGATCGATCCGGCAACGGAGGAGGTCATCCACCGCGTGCCGGCCGCCACCTACGACGATATCGACCGCGCCGTCAAAGCTGCCCGCATCGCCTTCGACAGCGGCCCATGGCCGAAGCTTACCGGCACGGAGCGGGCCGTCTATCTCCGCGCGATTGCCGAGAAGATCGAGGAAAGACGCCATGCGCTGGCGCATCTCGAAGTCACCGATAACGGCAAGCCGCTGCCGGAAGCACTGTGGGATATCGACGATGCCGCCGGGTGCTTCCGCTACTATGCCGGGCTTGCCGAGGAACTCGACGCCAACCCGGAGGAAACGATCGCCGTCGGCGACACCAGGTTCAGAGCCCGTGCCATCCGCGAACCGCTCGGCATCGTCGGCGCGATCACGCCCTGGAACTATCCGTTGCTGATGGTTTCCTGGAAGGTGGCGCCGGCGCTTGCCGCCGGCTGCACCATGGTGCTGAAACCGTCCGAGCTGACGCCGCTGACGGCTCTGGAACTGGGCGCAATCGCCGAGGAGGTCGAGCTTCCGCCCGGCGTGCTCAACATCGTCACCGGCACCGGCCAGGATGCCGGCCAGCCGCTGACCGAGCACCCGCTGGTCGACAAACTCGCCTTTACCGGCTCGGTACCGACAGGGCGAAAGGTGATGATGGCCGGCGCCCAGGACATCAAGAACATCAGCCTCGAGCTTGGCGGCAAGTCGCCCTTCGTGGTCTTTGCCGACAGCGATATCGAAAAGGCCGTCGAATGGATCATGTTCGGCATCTTTTGGAACCAGGGGCAGGTCTGCTCGGCAACCTCGCGCGTGCTCATCGAGGAACCGATCTACGATACCGTCGTCAAAAGGCTCTGCGAAGAGGCGGGCAAGATCACCATCGGCAACGGCCTCGACGAGGGCACATTGCTCGGGCCAATCGTTTCCAAGGGACAATATGACAAGATCCTGACCGCGATCGACCGCGCCCGCCAGGACGGCGCCACCATCGCGGCGGGCGGCGGCAGGCCCGCCGGTTTCAACAGCGGTTACTTCATCGAGCCGACCGTTTTGACCGACATGAGCGAAGACAGCTATGTCTGGCGCGAGGAGATCTTCGGGCCTGTCGTCTGCGTCAAGCCGTTCGCGGACGAGGCCGATGCGGTGCGCATGGCCAACGACAGCCGCTTCGGCCTTGCCGCGGCGGTCATGTCCGAGGACAAGGAGCGCTGCGAACGCGTCGCCCGGGCGCTACGCGCTGGCATCATCTGGATCAACTGCTCGCAACCGACCTTCCCCGAGGCGCCCTGGGGCGGCTACAAGCAATCGGGTATCGGTCGCGAACTCGGTCGCTGGGGCCTTTCCAACTATCTGGAGACCAAGCAGATCACCAGCTTCGATACCGACGAGCCGTGGGGCTGGTACATCAAGGCGTAGAGCGCCCCGCAGCACGGCGTCGGCCGCCAAGGACAGCGTCAAATTCCCTTCATGCGGCTATGGAATAAGCCAGATGACGGCAGCATCATGCCGCGGGGCTGCCGCATTGCGCGATTTGCGCGCTGGAGGGATGCGATGAACAGATCAACTGGCGACTTCGAAGGACAGGATTGGCTCGAGGCGGAACTCGCCGATACGCTCGATGAAGACTATGAACTCGAGCTTTCCGAGCCGGCGCTTTCGGAAGAGATCCGCAAGATCTACCGCAAGAGCCACCCGCCGTCGCTGCCACGCATCGACTATTTCCGCGCTCTGATCGCGCTGCAGTCCGAGCTGATCAAGCTGCAGGACTGGGTCGTGCACCACAAGGAAAAGGTCGTGGTGATCTTCGAGGGGCGCGATTCCGCCGGCAAGGGCGGCGTGATCAAGCGCATCACCCAGCGGCTCAATCCGCGTGTCGTCAGGGTCGCGGCCTTGCCCGCCCCATCGGACCGCGAAAAGACCCAGTGGTATTTCCAGCGCTACGTGCCGCATCTACCGGCCGGCGGCGAGATCGTGCTGTTCGACCGCTCCTGGTACAATCGCTCCGGCGTCGAGCGCGTCATGGGCTTTGCCAGCGAAGACCAGGTCGAGCAGTTCTTCAACGACGTGCCGGAGTTCGAGCGCATGCTGGTGCGCTCCGGCATCCGGCTGGTCAAATACTGGTTCTCGATCACCGACGAGGAGCAGCAGATGCGCTTCCTGGTGCGCATCCACGACCCGCTGAAGCAGTGGAAGCTGTCACCGATGGATCTGCAATCGCGCGTGCGCTGGGAGGCCTATACCAAGGCCAAGGAAGAGACCTTCGCCAGAACGAACATCCCCGAGGCGCCGTGGCACATCGTCGAAGGCAACGACAAGAAGCGGGCGCGGCTGAACTGTATGGACCACCTGCTGCAGCAGATCCCCTATGAGGATGTGCCGCACGAGGAGATCACCCTGCCGGAGCGGGTGTTCAACCCGGACTACGAACGCAAGGTGCTGCCGCCTGAACTCTACGTGCCGTCAAAATACTAAGGCGACGTCAACGCGAAATGGCGCAGGCCTGGCTTTCCGGGCCTGCGCACTTGCAAACACCCCGTGGAAATCGGACAGTCCGTGAAACGACAGTTTCATGGAATTGGCAATGAGTCCCAAAGAGCGATCCTTCCTCACTCGCGTTCGTCAGGTCCTGCCGGAACTCCATCCGGCAGAGCGACGCCTTGGAGACTTTCTCTGCGACTTTCCCGGCGAGGTCGCCAGCTATTCCGCCCAGGAGCTGGCGGCACTGGCGCATGTGTCGAAGGCCACCGTATCGCGTTTCATCCAGCGGCTCGGCTATGAAAACTACGAAGAGGCGCGCCGCCATGCGCGCGCCGACAAGCAGACGGGATCACGGCTCTTCCTGGCGACAAGCGCCGATACGGCCGGCGAGCAATCCGTTACCGCCCATGTGGCCCAAGGGGTCGCCAATATCGAGGCGACCTTCCTTGCGATATCGGAAACACAGATCAACGCTGCGTCGGCAGCGCTGTTGAAGGCACGCAAGGTCTGGGTCATCGGCTTTCGTGCCAGCCACTCCTTCGCCACCTATCTGCAATGGCAGCTGACGCAGGTGATCGAGAACATCTCGGCCATTCCCGGAGGCGGCCAGACGCTGGGCGAACATCTCGTCAGCTTCACGCCCGACGACGTCGTCATCGTCTTCGGCCTGCGCCGCCGCATCGCCCTGATGGATGCGCTCATCAACCAGGTGGAAAAATCCGGTGCCCGCCTGCTTTATATCACCGACGAGGGCGTGCCCTTCCTCAGCCAGGCCGAGTGGCATTTCCGCTGCCAGACGCTGGCACCCGGGCCGCTCTTCAACCACGTCTCGGTCATGGCGCTCTGCCATCTGCTGACGACGCGTTGCATCGAAACGGCAGGCATCAGCGGCCGCAACCGTCTGCGCGGCATCGAAGCGTTAAACGACGCGCTCGAAGAGCTGTGATCGTTGTTTGGGCATCTGCCTGAAACAGCAGTGCATTATTCGATCACAAGAAACCACAGTTTCAAGTCGTAGATACCGACCAACGGCGCTCCATATCTTTGATTGAAAAGGAGAAACTGTAGTTTCTAACCTTTTGGCATGAAACCTGCATTCCTCAATGGCGTTGTTTCGAAGGTGAATTGTGCTGTCCGGCAAGAGCGCCCGTCAGGCGCGAAACGTCCGGCTCATCCGTTTCGGAGCAAGATTCTTGTATGAAACTGTGATTTCTTGATATAGCATCATGAAACTAAGTTTTCACGCCAGTTAAGCCATAAAGGGGAACAAACCATGGCAGCGGAAAATATGGTGCCGTCCGGCAAGTCTTCGCCGGTCATTCGACAATTGGAATCAGCCTTCACCAAGATCGGCGTCACCGGCGCCCACAAACAGATCATCGCCCTGGTTCTGATCGGCTGCCTGTTCGACAGTTTCGAGCAGAACACCATCGGCGTCGCCGGCCCGATCCTCAAGGAACATTGGGGCCTGACCGGCACGGATATCGGCTTCCTCAACACCATCACCTTCGGCAGCGCCGCTCTCGGCCGGTTGCTGTCGGGCATTCTCGGCGATCGCTACGGCCGCCGCGTGATGCTGACGATCAACCTTCTGCTCTTCACCATCGGCTCGGCCGCCTGCGCACTCGCGCCGAATTTCGCAGCGCTGTGCTTTGCCCGCGCCATTGTCGGCTTCGGCGTCGGCGGCGAAATCTCGACCGCGGTGACGATGCTGTCGGAATTCTGCTCGCCGAAATTCCGCGGGACGGCGGCCGGCCTCGTCAATGTTGGCGCCGGCGGCTTCGGCAACTTCCTTGCCCCCGCCTTCGGCCTGTTGATCTTCACGCTCTTTCCCGGTGAAAACAGCTGGCGCTGGCTTTTCGCCTCGCTGGCATTGCCCGCGCTGCTCGTGGTCTTCTATCGCCGGTTTGTGCCGGAGACACCGCGCTTCCTTGCTTCGCAGGGAAAGATCGACGAGGCCAACAAGGTGCTGTCGATTCTGGCCTCCGGATCACTGCGGCCCCGCAATCTGAAGGTTCAGGAATACCTGACCAAGGATCATCTCCAGGACGAAGCACCTGCCAAGAGCGACTGGAAGGAGCTTTTCCGGGCACCGTTCATCGGCAGAACCATTCCCGTCGCAATCGCCATCCTGATGAGCTACGGCGCCCAGCTATCGGTGCTCACATTGATGCCGATCATCTTCGTGTCGATGGGCTACACCCTGCAGGGCAGCCTGCTCTACAGCATGATCATCCAGAGCGGCAGCGTGCTCGGCGCCATCGCCGCCTCGATGTTCGGCTATTATTTCCCGCGCAAGAAAGTGCTGACGTTCGGTGCGGTCTTCGCGTGCCTGGCGGCCATTTCGATCGCCTATCTCGGAACCAACATCTACCTCGTCCTGATGTTTGGAGCGATCTTCCAGTTCTTCGTGCTTTTGCTCAACACCTCGATCTGGATCTACGCGCCGGAGCTCTTCCCGACACGCATTCGCGCCTTCGGCGTAGCACTTATCCTGGCGACAGGGTCGGCCGCGGGCTCCTTCGTGCCAACGATCTCCGGCATGCTGTTCGACACCTATGGCATGGTCGGGGTGTTCGGGCTGGCAGCCGGCATGTACGCAGTCTTCGCATTCTGCATCCAGCTCGGTCCCGAGACCTATGGCATGTCGATGGAAGATCTGGACCAGCCGGCGGACGCCGACCTCGCCAAGGCTGAGCCCAAACAGGTCAATGTCGGCATGGAAGTCAGAACGTGACCGCACATATCCTGTTGATCAACCCGAACAGCTCGCAGGCAACAAGCAGCATGATGCTCGCCATCGCTGAGCGGGCTGTAACCGGACGCATGGCTGTGGCAGTCGCCACGGCCATGCGGAACCCGCAGATGATCGTCACGCCGCAGCAGCTGACCGCTGCGGCCGGCGAGGTCATCGAGATCGGCGCGGCCCATGGCGCCGGTTGCCTCGGCATCATCGTCAGTGCCTTCGGCGATCCCGGCCTTGCTACCCTCAGGGACCGTGTCGACATCCCCGTCGTCGGCATCTGCGAGGCATCGATGATCGAAGCCGCGCTGAGCGGCCGCAAGTTCGGCGTCGCAACCACGACGCCGGACCTGATCGAGGCCATCGACGACCGCGCCCGCGACCTCGGCCTTGCCGGCCAATATACCGGCATCCGCTGTACGCCCGGCGATCCGCTCGCGCTTGCCGGCGACGAAAAGCTGCTGCGGGAAGCACTCGACGAGGCGGTGCGGCAATGCATCGAGCTTGATGGCGCCGAGGCCGTCATCATCGGCGGCGGCCCGCTCGGCCAGGCGGCCGAACAGTTGCAGCCGCATTTCACCACGCCGATCATCGCCCCCATCCCTTGTGCGGTGGAGCGCGTGCTCGATCTGATGCGGGTCAACGCCTGACCCGCATCAGATCGATATATCGACCGTCAGAACTGGAAAACCGCTTCGCGCTTTTCCTGGTAGTGCTCTAAGCAAACGCCTCGCCCCCCGCTCCTTGCCGGGCGATTGACCTTGTTGACGGCAAGGACTCTGTGATATTTTCGAACATTCTTACATGCAAAACCGAAGCTGGGGCGGAGGTGGCGCTATGAACTATGTTTGTGCTTCGGTCGCCGGGCTAGCGTTTTTCACCTCGGCGGCTTTTGCGGGTCCCTTGCATGACGCGGCAAGAGACGGCGACGTCAAGCGCGTCACCCTGTTGCTGGATCAGGGTACCGACATCACCGAGCCGGATACGGCCGGCGAGCCGGCATTGCTGGTCGCGTCCCTTGCCGGACGGCCGGATGTCGTCGCCCTGCTGCTCGATCGCGGCTGCGACATCGAGATCCGCAACAAGGGCGGGCTGACCGCCCTGCACGCCGCGGCCTATGGCGGCAATCTCGACACCGTCAAGCTGCTGCTCGCCAAGGGCGCCGACGTCAACGACACCAAGAACTTCTACAAGATGTCGCCGCTTCATGCCGCAGCCGAGGAGGGTCACGCCGATGTCGTGGCTGTGCTGCTTACCCAAAAGGCCGAGGTCGAGGCGAAGGAACGCAACGGCTACACGCCACTGACACAGGCCGGCTGGCGCTCGCACTGGGACGCCGCCGAGCTTCTGCTGAAAGCGGGCGCCACCTGCCAGAAGGCCGACCTCGTCGGCGACTGGCTTTATACCGAATGCACGAAGCGGAAGTGACGCCAGAGCGTGCGCCAGCCGCATCCGGAATCGGAGAAGAGGAATGTTTTACAATCGATACGCATGCGCCGTCGGCCTCGCTGCGACGGCGTTTCTGGCACTGTCCGGGCCGATAATGGCGGAAGACCTCGTCAACACCGGCTACTTCGGCGATGTCGCCATCAAGGGCTACGACCCGGTCGCCTATTTCACCGAGAGCAAGGCGCTCGAAGGCTCGCCGCAATTTTCCTACCGCTGGCTCGGAGCGAACTGGCAGTTTGCCAGCGCCGAGAACCGTGAGCTTTTCATCCGCGAACCCACCCGCTACGCCCCGCAATATGGCGGCTACTGCGCCGACGGTGTGTCGTTTGGCACGGTGACCACCAATATCGATCCGAAGGCCTGGCGCATCATCGAGGGCAAGCTGTTCCTGAGCTACGATCCGGGTGCGGCAGAAGGCTTCGAGAAGAACCCGAACAAGCTGGTCGATTCGAAGAAGCACTGGTCTGAAGTGGAGAACACGCTCATTTCGGAAAAGCTCGGCACGACCTGGCAGGCGGCGCGCTGACCGGATAGCGATCACTGCTCGATCGAGAAGAATTTTAGCGCCTGCGGCGTCACGTGGATGAAGTCTGCGCCGCGCTCGCCCTTGGCCGTGTTGCGATAGACATAGCCGCAGACCATGCGGTCGAGGAAATATCCGTCGAATTTCTCGCAGAGCTGGTTGCCCTTCACCTCGGCGCGCCCGGTGATGTTTGTGTTGGCGCTGCGATAGGCGGTGTTGCCGGCCTTATCGAAGAATTGCACGAAGCTCGTGCCATTCTTGTGCTGCCCGGCCCAGGTCTTGTCTTGGGTCAGCGTGCCAAGTTCCGCCGGCCCGAGCCTGTCCGCCGCCGCCCCGACGAAGCCGAAGGGCCACTCCGGAATGCCGGCAGTGCGCAGTCCGTAGAGGTGGCGATTGAGGTCCTCTTCGCGCCAGTAATCATAGAGGTAGCTGTAATAGGTGAGGTTGGTGTCGGGAAAGAGCTGAAGCAGCTTTGCGCCCTCTGCCACCGCGCGCGCCCGATCGCCGCGCTGGGCATAGGCCGAGGCCAGATACTCCCGTGCAGCCTCCGCATTCGGTAGGGCCTCGCCGGCTGCTTCGATCAGCGGGATCGCCCGGTCGGTGTCGCGTGCGGTGTAGTAGACGATGCCCGCCAGCAGCCGGAAACTCGGAGACGGTGACGGATCGAGCCTCAATGCCCGTTCCAGATCGGCGATTGCCTGTTCGTGTTCGCCGGTTTGCGCCAGGATCAGCGCCAGGTTGGCAAAGGCCTCTGGATCGCTCGGCTGCGCCGTGACCGCCCTGGCGGCAGATTCCCGCGCCTCCGTTTCGCGACCGTCGACGAGCTGCAGCAATGCCAGCACTGTGTGCGCGCGCGCATTGTTGGCGTCGAGCTTCAGGGCCTGGCCGGCAGCGTCATAAGCGATCTTGCGGGCAACGGCCGCCGACCAGAGATAATTGTAGTCATTGCGCCAGACGTCGACGGCGACCCGCGCGATCCCCGCATGGGCATCGGCGAAACGCGGATCGAGATCGATCGCCTTCTGATAGAAGGCCAGCGTCTGGCGATAGGTATCGACATCGCTATAGATGAGCCCCTGCTGCTCGGCCCGCATGTAGTAGTCGTAGGCTTCGAGATTGTCGGTCGGGATGCGCGCCAGCTGGTCGCGTTCGCCTTCGCTGAGTTTGACCTCCAGCGCCGCGATGATCTTGCCGATGACGTCGTCCTGGACCGCGAAGAGATCGGCATATTGCCGGTCATAGCGCTCCGCCCAGAGCGATAGACCGCTCATCGCATCGATCAGCTTGACGTTGATGCGCAGCCGCTGGTCGGCCCGTTGCAACGTGCCCTCCAGAATGTAGTGAACGCCAAGCTCCGCTGCCACGTCCTGGATCTTCGAAGCGTTGTCCTTCATCGCGAACACCGAATGGCGAGCGATTACGAACAGGCCGGACACCTTCGAAAGCTCGGTGATCAGGTCGTCGGTCAACCCTTCGGCCAGATGGTCATGATCCCGGTCGCCGCTGACATTGATGAACGGCAGGACTGCGACGGATGGCTGGTCCGGCAGGGGATAGGCAAAGCGCTCGGTCGGCGTCTCCGGCAGGATGAGCGTCCACGGCTGCCACCAGGCGGCGACAAATGCGAGGAGCAACATGAGGGCGCCGGCAATGAGCATGCTCCTTCGCGCAAAATGCTGCTGCGTATCCTTGACGATGGTCTTGCCAGCGTCATCAGGGTCGAGAAGCACGTGATAGACGCGGATCGGTTCGGCCATCCCCCGGACCGTCTGCTCGCCGAGCGAGGCGTAGCCGACACTAAGCTTCAATCGAACCTGGTCGTAGGCCGTACCCGATATCGCGATGCCACCGGGCTCGGCCAGCCCCTGCACCCGATCGGCGGTGTTGACGCCATCGCCGTGAATGTCGTCGCCTTCAACGATGATGTCGCCGAGATTGATGCCGATGCGGAAATCGAGCCGCCGGTCAGTTGTGACCTTGTCGGCCTGTTCGGCCTTGCGCTGTTGGATCTCCACCGCGCAGCGGAGTGCATCGACGACGCTGCGGAATTCCACCAGCAGCCCGTCACCCATGGTCTTGACCAGCCGGCCGTGATGTTCGGCAAACTGCGGCTCCAGAATGTCATGCAGGTCGCTCTGGAAATTGGCGCGCGTTCCCTCCTCGTCGAGCCGGCTCAGGCGACTGTATCCGGCGACGTCGGCGATCAGGACGGCTGCGAGGCGGCGCTCCATCGACGGTCTCTTCACGTGCGATGTATTCCAGCGACGATGTTACCGCAGGTCGTCAGGCGCCGCCATCGCGTCGGCAGCGAACGGCACCAGCACCGTAGTAACTGTTACGTACTTGCGGTTTTCCGCCCATCGCGCACCATCGAAGCATTGCTGGCCCCGCACGGCTTTGCGCATGCCGTCGGATTGTCCTTCGGTTATCTGCTTTGCGCGCTCATCCGGAGGATTTTGCCATGATTAAACGACGGACCATTCTGATGTACGGCGCGCTTGCTACCGCGCTTCCCCATGTGACAGCCTTGCCGTCCTTCGCCGCAGATGCGGCCCTCACGCCTGATGACGCGCGGGCGATCGCCAAGGAGGCAACGATCTACGGATTTCCGCTGGTCGACAATTACCGCGTGCAACATTCCTATTTCGTCGACGCCGGCGGGCCGGAGTTCAAGGCGCCGTGGAACACGCTGTTCAACAATGCCCGGGTCTATACGCCGGACGACAAGGCGATCCAGACGCCGAATTCAGACACGCCCTACTCCTATGTCGGCGCGGATCTCAGGGCCGAACCGTTGGTGTTCACCGTGCCGGCAATCGAGAAGGAACGGTACTACTCGCTTCAGTTCATCGAACAGTACACCTTCAACTTCGCCTATGTCGGCAGCCGCGCGACAGGCAACGATGCCGGCAGCTACCTGCTTGCCGGGCCGAACTGGAAGGGCGAAACCCCTCCCGGCATCAAGGACGTCATCCGCTCGGAAACGGAGTTTGCCTTCGTGCTCTACCGCACGCAGCTCTTCAATCCTGGCGATATCGAGAACGTCAAGAAGATCCAGGCCGGCTACAAGGTCGAGCCCTTGTCGGCATTTCTCGGAAAGCCGGCGCCTGCGCCCGCCCCCGCCGTCGACTTCTTCACGCCGCTCAGTGCGGAGGAGGAAAAGACGTCGCCCGAGGTCTTCAGCGAACTCAACTTCATTCTGCAGTTCTGCCCGACCGATCCTTCGGAAAAGGAGCTGATGGCACGCTTTTCCGAGCTCAACATCGGTGCTGGCAAGACATTCGACTTCACGGCCTTCCCGCCGGATATCCAGAAGGCGATCACCGACGGCATGGCCGACGGCTGGGCGGCCTTTAAGGAACACAAGGAAACCATGATCGATACCGGCAAGCTCTCGAGCGCCGACTGCTTCGGAACCCGAGCCTTCCTGAAGAACGACTACATGCAGCGCATGTCCGGTGCTGTGCTCGGCATCTACGGCAACTCCAAGGAAGAGGCGATCTATCCTGCCTATTTCATCGACGATCAGAAGCAACCGCTCTCCGGCGCGAGCAAATATGCGTTGCGCTTCGAACACGGCCAACTGCCCCCCGTCAATGCCTTCTGGTCGCTGACGCTCTACGAACTGCCGGCAAGCCTGCTCTACGCCAATCCGCTCAACCGTTATCTCATCAATTCGCCGATGCTCCCGAGCCTGAAGCAGGATGCCGACGGCGGCCTGACGCTTCATGTCCAGAACGAGAGCCCAGGCGCAGATCGGGAGAGCAATTGGCTACCGGCTCCCAAGGGCCCGTTCTTCGTGGTGATGCGCCTCTACTGGCCAAAACCCGATGCCCTCGACGGCAAATGGAAAGCCCCGCCACTGAAATCTGCGACATGAGCAGAGAGGATGACCAGCATGAATACATTTCGAACCACTGTTGCTCTCGCGGCGACCCTTGCCTTGATCGGCATCCTGCCGGCCACCGCCGCAGATCCTGTAATCGTCGGAGTCGACAATTTCATCCGCGCCGAGAGCGACATGTATGCCGCGGCCATGGTCAAGGACGGGGCGCTGGGCAAGTTCCTGCACCGCCGCGAGCCCGCCTCGATCGACAACCAGACGGTCATACGCCTCAACCGCGACACGCTCTATTCCTCGGCGGTGTTCGACCTTGATGCCGGTCCTGTCACCATCACGCTGCCCGATGCAGGAAAGCGCTTCATGTCGATGCAGGTGATCAACGAGGATCACTACGTGCCCGAGGTCGTCTACGATGCCGGAGAGCACACGCTGACGAAGGAGGGTGTCGGCACGCGCTATGTCGTCGTGGCAATTCGCACGCTCGTCGACCCGGCCGACGCCAAGGATATCGAAGCGATCC
>Ga0247819_10000575_pt1 | contig 21641 bp, 23 predicted proteins | sample 13C_Xylose_Day6_FD_193428 | JGI IMG/M metagenome (GOLD analysis project Ga0247819, IMG submission 193428) | Soil microbial communities from agricultural site in Penn Yan, New York, United States - 13C_Xylose_Day6 | ecosystem: Environmental > Terrestrial > Soil > Agricultural land | place: USA...
CTGAAGGGCCAGACCGGCTGCGAAGACCGCCATGAAGCCCGAGGCAGCGCAGGCGTGGGCCGCGCCATACGCCATGCCGATGAGCCCTAGCCCGATGAACACGTCCAGGCCCAGGGCCTGCTGGTACGTGCTGCGCAGGTGCACGATCAGGCGGCCCGTTGCGGCGCCCAGGGCCGCCCCGATCGCGAGCCCGCCGAGACACGTCCACACGAGGTCGATGGCCCACCAGCGCAGGAGCCCGGGACCAAGATCGTGAAGCCCGAGCAACCCGAGGCCAAGCACCACGAAGGGAAAAGCCGTGGCATCGTTCAAGCCGCCTTCGGCGCCGAGCGTGAAACCCAGCGGATCCGGCTGAGTGCCGGGTTGGGAGCGCATGCCCGACGCGAGGACGGGGTCGGTCGGGGCGAGGACGGCGCCCAGCAGGACCGCTGCACCCAACGGCAAGTGGAGCCACCACACGCCGACGGCCGCCACCATGGCGACCATGGCAGCCATGGAGAGCAGGGCGAGTCGCGCCGGGAGCCACCATCGGCGGTCACCTAGCGGGATGCCCAGCTGCATGCCCACCGCGAAGAGCGAAATGATCAGCGCCACTTCCGCGCCGGTCTCGAGGAAGGCCGTCGGGCCGAACGGGTCCGGACGCAGCACGTCGATGGCGGCCGGTCCGAGCAGCCAGCCGAGGGCCAGGTAGACAATGGCGCCGGTCAGCGCGAGCCGGCCGAGCATGGTCCCCGAGACGACCATGGTGACCATCAGCGTGCCGATGAGGAGGGCCCACAGCGCAAAGGTCATGAGTCCATCCCGAGATCTTCCGTTCGCTCCGACCGACATGCCCTGTATGGGGCGGTTCTACACGACGGTGCTCGGGTTCTCGGTGCCCGACGAGGCGTCCATCAGGGGCGACAAATCACGGCGGCTCATGGTCCTTGTACTTCATGGATCCGGAGGGGAACCGCATCGAGCTGTTTGTACCAACTCCGTGGTCCATGCCGCCAGTATCGGTGCCATTGGACGGCTGCTCTTGAAAAGTACGCTGGAGCACCGCTAGTGCGCTTACCCGATAAGTTCACGCGTGGGCGTTTGATGGCGATGTGCGGGTCGCACGCTCAGCTGTGCACTCGCACCGACTACGCCGGAGACTCGGGAGACGGCTTCTTCGACTCTCCACCGATCGGGTCCCAGGAGCACGGCGCCTCTCAGCGAGACCCAGCCTTGACTCACCAGGATCTGCACATTCGGGTAAGCCCCGAGCCGGTTGATCGCCAGCTGGCAATCCTGCATGAGTTGCGTATCGGACTTCACGGCGGTTCTCTCCCCGCCAAGCAGGTCGCTTGGCACATCCTGCTCGACTCATTCCCGCATTCTTGCCACCGCGGGGAACGCTGAACGCTCTCCATTGCAAGTCTCCTCGTGTGTGCTCAAGACGGTCGAGTTGACGTCATTCGCAGCCCTGCCTCGCCTGCTGCAAGGCGTCGATGAGGCGGGCGTGGCGGAAGCCGGCGAAGCGGAACCCGCTGCCGTCGAACTCGATGCCATGGGCGGCCATCACTGCGTGTTCGTTCTGCGTCGGAGGGGCGCACCACGCATCGTGCAAGGCGGTCGCCACGCTACCGCGTTCGGACACGAAGCGTTCGACCGCATGGTCCTCGTTCGACCGCTGCCTCAGGGGGAGCGTCTCCCGAGGATCAACTAGCGGGGCGTGCACGTTGCGCTCCAAGGAGCTGGGCGAGTTGGAGATCCAGCGCCTCCTCCAGAAAGAAGGACTGGAGATACTGGTCTTGCGTCCCAGTCAGGCGAAGCCGACTCGTGGCCGCAGCTGCGCTGGCGATCTGTTGCTTCAGACGAGCAATCTGCTCGTCGGCCGGCGCATGGACGGCGACTTCAGGAAAGGAGTGGAGATTGGTCTGCACAGCACACCTCGAGTTGGGTGCATGACAGACGAGCAGACCGCGAATGCGGTCTCAGGGCACGAAATTGAGCCGCTCTGGTCTAGGTGCCGAGTGTGTGCCTTTTCGATGGCGCGCGGGGCCGACTTTACCTGTGTGTCGCGACCCACTCTAGGCGGCCGTACATACCGCCGCTCAGGCGTTGTCCGCTTTTTTTGGCGGCCATCGCGAGGCGGGCGAGTTGGCGGTCGATCAGGCGCGGCGAGCGCCCTTCATCTTCCGCGGCTTCCTTGCGCCGGATCGCATTGCGCACGAGAACCGAACCCACGTAGCGGATCGGCTCGGGCGGGAAGTATCCGGGCGGCCCGCGCACCAAGGGGCTGCGCGTCCAGGCGTTGTCCAGGCCCAGCGCCAGTGAAGACAGGACCTCGCCCCCCATGCGGGTCGGCCCCAACCCGTTTCCCGAGTGGCCGAAGCCGTAGAACACGGGGGATGCCCTTCTTCTTCGCCTCCACGGTGTTGAAGCAGACGGTGGCGCCCCACACGGCCATGCCGACCCAGGTCGGCACCTTCTTCCTGTCGCGGTAGTGGCCCATGATCGCGTCCAGGTTCAGCGGCGCGTAGGGCTCCAGCATCCCGTGCTTGTCGAGCAGGGCCAGGCTCGTGGCCGCCACGTCCATCACGACGTCGGCTTGCGGGTTCGCCTTTTCCGCCAGCAGCCTGGCCGTGATCACGCCGGTGGAGTCCCGCACCCACTTCAACTCGATCTCGGGGTGCACCCTGTTGAAGGCTTCCTGGCAGGTCTTGAGCTGCTCGGTCTCCGCGGCGGTGTAGACCAGCAGCGGGGTCTTCTGGGCAAAAGCCGCCGTACTCAGGAGCAGCACGGCGGCGGAGAGGATGCCGCGGGCGGACTGGCTGCAGAGGGGACGCGGGGACATGACATCTCTCGCGGGGCCACGCGGAGAACCGCCGCATTCCACGCGCGCCCGGAGGCCCTGTCAATCGGCCTTTTCAATCCAGCCGGATGTTCCCGCGCTCGATGAGCCGTCGATACAGATTCGAGCGGGCTTCAACCTCCTGGCGGACGTTTGCGGCCGACCAGTCGAGGGCTTCGAACGCGAAGGTGTTGTACTGGGCCTTGACGTCAGGGTCTCCCAGCGCAGCCACGACGTCCACATTGATCCTGGCCGCAAGCGCCGGGTTGATGCCCTTGGGCGCGACAAGGACGACGAAGCCATTGAAGTTCAGCTCCTGCGGTCCGCCCGCCTCGGCCACGGTGGGCACCTGTGGCATCTGCGGAACCCGGCGGGGAGCCGCAACGGCCAAGTACCGCAACTTGCCCGTCTCGTACACCCCGCGGCTGGAGGGCAGGGTGCCGAAGGCCCAGGACACCTCGCCGGTCGCGACGCTCGAGTAGAGCTGCCCCACCTCGCGGAAGGGAATGTGGAGCATGTTCAAACCTGAAAGCATCTCCAGCTGCTGCGCTCCGAGATGCGCCGGCGTCCCCACGCCCCAGGAGCCGTAGGAGATTCCATTGGGCTTCGCCTTCGCCGCCGCGACGAGGTCCCCGACGCTGCGCCATGGCGAGTTGGCCGGTACCGCGATAAAGAAGGGCGTCCTGAACAGCGCGGCCACCGGCTCGAAGGTCGCGAAAGGCGAGAAGCCCTTTGACTTGTACAGATGCGGCAGCGCCGCCATGTGCTCGCTGTCCAGCTGCAGCAGCGTGTAGCCGTCCTGCGGAGCGCGCCTGGCCGCGTCGATCGCGAGGAACCCGGCCCCGCCGGGCTTGTTCTCGATGAGAACCCGCTGGTTCCACCGCCTGGCCAGTTTCTCCGCCACGAGGCGCATGACCGCGTCGGGGCCACTGCCCGCCGCGAACGGCGTGATGACGGTCACGGGTCTGGTCGGGAAGTCGGTCACCGCGTCCGCGCGCGCGGCGGAAACCGAAACGAGAGCGGCGAAGGACAAGAGCCGCAGGAGGAAGGCGGTTGGGCGGGTCACGATGTCTCCTTGGTTGGTTTTTTTTGCGTCACGCTGAAGGTTGCAGGCAGGCGTCAGGACGCCACGCGTACAGCCACTCGAGCGCGTCGTAGAAGCGCTCCGGACTGCGGTCGCGCCACATCTCGTTGCGCACCAGGCGTTCGACGCCGCTGACGTGGCACAGGCGTCCGAACTCTCGCACGGACAGGACGACGCGGGCGGTGCGTGCCACCCGGGATCGTTCGTACAGGGCGAGCGCGCGTTGCCATTCGACGGTCGATCGCGTTCGGGTGGCTCCAATGGCCGCCGCGAGGGTGACGGCGTCTTCCAGTGCCATGCAGGCGCCTTGGGCGAGGTACTGCATCATGGGATGGGCCGCATCGCCGAGGAGGGTTGCGGTGTCCCGGGTCCAGGACAGGATGGGATCCCGATCCGCCGTGCTCCATCGCCGCCAGGATCGAGGAAGCTCCAGCAGGCTCGCCGGCAGGGCCTGAATGCCGGTGAAGTAGGACAGGACCTCATCGCGGCTCCCGTCCGTGACTCCCCAGGCTTCCTGCTTGCGGCTGTGGAATGTCACCACCAGGTTGTATTGCTCGCCGCCGCGGATGGGGTAATGCACGATGTGGCAGCCAGGCCCCGCCCACACGATCGGCGCATTCCATCGGAGTCCGGACGGCATCTCGCCGGCGGGAATCACCGCGCGGTAGACCACGTGGCCCGACACCCGTGGACTGTCTCCCACGATCGCGTCCCGGACCACGGACTTGACACCATCGGCGCCGATCAGCGCCGCGCCTTCGAACCGGCGGCCGTCGCAGGTCTGCACGGCTGCGGCATCCGTCGAGACGCTCTCCACGCGCGAATCGACATGGATCCGGATGCGGGAATCCGCGAGGCAGGCCTCGTACAGCGCCGAGTGCAGGTCGGCGCGGTGGGCGACGGCGTATGGATTGCCGAATCGCTTCTTGAAGTCCGCTTGGAGCGGGATGTTCGCGACCGGCTCGCCGGAGACCGCGTCCATCATCGCCATGCGTTCCGCGATCACCGCTGATTGCTTCACCGCATCGGCGACGCCGAGCGATTGGAGGGCCGCGAAGGCGTTCGGTCCGATCTGCAGGCCGGCGCCGATCTCACCGATGGTCTCGGCCTGCTCGAGCAGCGTTACCTCCAGGTCCTGGCGGGCCAGCGCGAGCGCCGCGGCCAACCCACCGATGCCGCCGCCCACGACGATGACTGGCTTGTTCGACATGGTGTCCCCCTATTCGGCGTCGGGTTGGGATTCGGGCGCGGCCCGCCGGAACGACTCGAGTGAGCGCAGGTGGTTCCACAGCGCCGAGATTCGGGGATAGCGGACGATGTCCACATCGAAGCGGACCGCGTTGGCCACTTGGGGGACGAGGGCGCAATCGGCCATCGTTGGGGTGTCCCCGTAGCAGCACAACCCCGACACGCCGTCGCGCTGCAGGCGCTCCTCGATCGCGTCGAAACCATCGCGGATCCAGTGCCCGATCCAGGCGCGCTTGCCGGCTTCGCTGAGATGGAGCGTTCCTTCCAGGTGCTGCAGGACGCGCAGGTTGTTGATCGGATGGATCTCGCAGGCGACGTGCTGCGCCAGCGCGCGCACCCAGGCCCGGTCCGGAGCGGAGCGGGGCAGCAGCGCCGGGGACGGATGGATCTCCTCGAGGTACTCGATGATGGCGAGCGACTGGGTCAGCAGCCTGCCCTCCGTCTGGAGCGCCGGCACCAGCCCCTCGGGATTGAGCCGGGTGTAGGCCGGCCGGCGGTGCTCGCCGCCCTCGCGGCGCAGGTGCAGGGGAACCGTCTGGTAGGGCAAGCCCTTGAGGTTCAGCGCGATGCGGACGCGATAGGCCGCCGAGCTGCGGAAGAAGCTGTACAGCTGCATGGCGCCCTTCACGCGATCTGCACGCGAAGCGCTGGAAGGCCGGCGATCCGAAGCTGGATCTCATCGCCTGGCGTGACCGCGCCGATCCCGCTTGGAGTACCGGTGAAGATGATGTCGCCGGGTTGCAGTTCGAACTCCGACGACAGGCGCGAGATGATCTCGGGCACCGACCAGATCATCTGCCCGATCACCGCCTGTTGCCGGGGAGTTCCGTTCACGAGGAGCTCGAGGCTGGCGCTCCCGATGCCCGGCACGGCGGGCGCACGGACGAGGGCCCCGACCGGCGCGGAGTAGTCGAATGCCTTCCCGGATTCCCAAGGGCGCCCCGCCTTGCGGGCCGCCACCTGCAGGTCGCGCCGCGTCATGTCGAGGCCGGCCGCGTAGCCCCACACGTGCTGCAGGGCGTCCATGGCATGCACGTTCCTGGCCGGGCTGCCGATCGCCACCACCAGTTCTCCCTCGTAGTGATAGTCCCGCGTGGCCGGCGGATAGGGGATGCGTGCCACGCCCGAGGTGCAGGCGACCACCGAGGCGGTGTCGTTTGGCTTGCAGAAGAAGAACGGCGGCTCGCGGCTCGGGTCGAAGCCCATCTCGCGGACGTGGTCCGCGTAGTTGCGTCCGACGCAGTACACGCGCCGCACGGGAAAGAGCAGGTCCTCGCCGGCAACGGCGAGTTCGGCCGTCCGTGAGCGTTCAAAAGCGAAATCCATGGGTTCCCTTCTTCTCAATCGGCAAGCAGCTCTTCGCGATGCAGTCCCAGCGCCTGCTGGACCGGCCGCTCCGAGTAGCTGAAGATCACGCAGTCGATCGCGGCGTGCAGCCGCACCGTCGCCCAGGGCGGCACGACGAAGGTGTCCTTGTCCTCGAACCGCAGCTTGACGCCGTCCACCACGGCGGTCCCTGATCCCTCGACGACGCTGAATACGGTTCCTTCCGTGCTCCGGTAGCCCTTTCCGCGGAAGCCCGCGGGCAGCAGCTGCATGAAGGTCGCGATCGTCGGCAGCGGCGCGCCACCAGTGAGCGGATTGACGTAGCGCAGCTTCCAGCCGTCCCAGTCATCGGGGGCCTCGGCCTGGCTGAGCGCATGCAGCGCTTCCCGCGTTCGCGCGTAGGGGTAGTTGAAGAGGGGGGAGGACAGCCCGGAATGGACGGGTCGGACCGGCGCCATGTTGTGGCCGTAGCGGGCGAAGCTCGCGCCCTCCTTGCGTTGCAGCTCATGGCGTTCGGACCGGCCCTCCTCCGAGAACCCGGCGCCGAGGAACCGCACCAGCGGCACGTCCAGCCCGTCGAGCCAGACCATGGGGCCCGCATCCGAGCGCATCTCGAAGCCGTGGTCGTGCCAGGTCCAGGCCGGGGTGGTGACGAAGTCGCCCGGCTCCATGAACGTGCGCTCGCCGTCCACCGCGGTGTAGGCCCCTTTGCCTTCGACCACGAAGCGCAGCGCCGATTGCGTGTGCCGGTGCGCGGGCGCGATCTCGCCGGGCATGATCAGCTGCAGGCCCGCGTACAGGGCCTGCGTGATCGATGAACTCCCGGCCAGGCCGGGGTTCTCCAGGATCAGCACGCGGCGCAGGGCCTCGGCGGCCGAGATCAGTCCCGCCGATTCGAGCAGCAGCGGACGCACCTGCTCGTACCGCCACAACGCCGGCCGGCAGGGCGTGGACGGCTGCTTCGGCACCAGGTCCTTCAGTTGCTCCCAGAGGGGGAAGAGGTGGAGGGGCGCCAGGCGCTCGTAGTACCGGCCGCGCGGGTCGCCGGCGGCGGTGGTGTGTTCTTTGCGATGGTTCATGGTGCGTTCGGGGCCGCATCATGGGAAGAAGCTGGTATCGGAACAACCTGGGCACGCTGATAATCGCTATCCGGAAATTCGATATCAGAAAGCGCTCGATGGCCTCACTGGACCTTGCCTGGCTCGCCGTTTTCGAGGAGGTCTACAAGTCGCTCAACGTCTCGCAGGCGGCGGAGCGCCTCGGCACCACACAGGGCGCCGCCAGCACAGCCCTGGCCCGCTTGCGCCAGTACTTCGGCGATCCGCTCTTCATCCGCGGTCCGCGCGGCGTGCTTCCCACGCCGCGCGCGGATGCCCTGTACCCGGTGCTGCGCGAGGTCCGCGCCCAGGTCGAGTCCTCGCGGGCCAGCGCCGCGACCTTCGACGCCGCGTCCGCGCACAGGCGCTTCACCCTGTGCATGACTGACATCAGTGAAGTGGTGCTGCTGCCGACGTTGATGCGCCACCTGCAGCAGACCGCGCCGGGCTGCGAGATCGAGGCCGAGCGCATCTCACCGGAAAGCGCCAGGCGGCTGGCCGAGGGAGAGATCGACCTGGCCGTGGGCTTCATGCCGCAACTGGAGAGCGGCTTCTACCAGCGCGCGCTGTTCAGCCAGGAGTTCGTGTGCATCGCCGCCCGGGACCATCCGCGCATCCGGGGAAGGATCAGCAAGGCGCAGTACCTGGGCGAGCAGCACCTGACGGTGCAGGCCTCGGGCACGGGACACCACATCGTGGACAAGACGCTTGCCCGGCAGAAGCTGAAGCGGAACGTCAAGCTGCAAGTGCCGACCTTCCTGGGAGTCGCCCAGATCGTCGCCGAGACCGAGATGATCGCGACCGTGCCCAGCCATTTCGCGCGGGTGATGCAGGCGCGCGAAGCGATCCAGACGCTTGCGTTGCCCGTGCCGATCAGCAGCTACGAGGTCAAGCTTCACTGGCACGAGCGCTACCACTCGGACCTCGCGAACACCTGGCTGCGCCAGAGGGTGGCGGAGCTGATGAAGCCGGCAGGGGTCGCGACCGTGCGGCGGCCGCGCGCCCCGGCGGCGCGGCGCAGGGCCTGATTCAGCCGGGTGGGGCCCGTGGATCCATGACCGGGATCGAGAACGCGAAGGTCGCTCCCGGCCCGCCTTCGGTCTCCGCCCAGAGGCGGCCCTTGTGCCGATCGATGATGGACTTGCTCACCGACAGGCCGATGCCCATCCCGCCCGCCTTGGTCGTATAGAAGGCATCGAACAACTTCTCCATGCCGCCGGCATCGATCCCGCAGCCCGAATCCCGCACACGCAGGCTCACGGCGTCGGGGTGTTCCCGCCGCGTCGTGATCCGCAGCCGCCGCGTCCCCGCATCCACCTCGGCCATCGCTTCGAGGGCGTTGCGCAGCAGGTTCAGGATGACCTGCTGGATCTGGGTCCGATCGCCCACCAACGGGGCCAGGTCCTGTGCCAGGTCCAGTTGGAGCGTCACGTCCTGGCGCCTGAACTCGCTCTCGCACAAGGCGATCACCTCGTTCGCCACTTCGTTGATGTCCATTGCGAGCGGGGTGAAGGCCTTCCTGGCGAACATGGCGCGCAGCCGCGCCACGACCTCGGCCGCGCGGTTGCCGTCGCGCACGATGCGGCTGGTGGCCACGCGCGCCGTTTCCACGTCGGGATCGTCCCGTTCCAGCAGGCGCAGGCAGGTGCGTGCGTTCGTCAGGATGCCCGAAAGCGGCTGGTTGACCTCGTGGGCGATCGCCGCCGAAAGATGGCCGGCCGATGACACGCGGTTGGCGTCCGCCAGCCGCATCTGCATCTCGTGGTTGCGCCGCTCGCTGTCGCGCGCTTCCTGCTCGGCACGCTTGCGCTCCGTCAGGTCGACCACGAAGGCCACCCCTTCGTCGCCGCCCTCGTCGTACGCGGCCACGCCGATCATCACGGGCACGCGGCTCCCGTCCTTGCGGAAGTACTCCTTCTCGAACGCCGGCAGGCTGCCCGTGGCCTTGAGCTGCGGCAGGAACTCCTTGTCCCGTTCGTGCCACTCGGGCGGGGTGAGGTCGGTCCAGCGCAAGCGCCCGCGAACGACGTCGTCGCGCCCATAACCCAGCATGCCCAGGAAGGCCTCGTTGGCGTCGAGGATCCTTCCCTCCAGGTCCCAGATGAAGATGCCGATGATGTTCGCGTCCACGAGGCGCCTGATCCTCGCTTCGCGCGCCGCGAGGTCGCGGTACAGGCGGGAGTTCTCCAGCGAGATCGCCGCCTCGCAGGCCAGGAGCTTGAGCACGGCGATGCGCGCGGGCACGAACACGCCGGGGGCGAGGTTGTTCTCCAGGTAGAGCATGCCGATGCGCTTGCCCTGGTTGAGCAGCGGCAGGCAGAGGATCGAACGGATCCGGTTGCCCCGGATGTACGGATCGCCGGAGAACGGGTTTCGCGCGGCGGCGTCGTCGAGATTGACCACGTCATGCGCATGCGACACGTAGTGCAGCACGGACTGGGGCAATGGGACGTCGTGGACCGGGTCGTCGCGCAGGTGGACGGCCACGCCGCTTCCCGCGGTGAGCGCCTCCACCACCACCCGCTGGTCGCCGCCCCGCGCGAGGATCAGCAGGCCGCGCTCGGCACCCGCGTGTTCGACGGCCGTGAGCATCAGGGTTTCGAGCAGCTTCTCCTGCACGACTCCGCCCGAAACGGCCTGCGACACCTTGATCACCGTGGCGAGATCCAGATGCTCGGCGGGCGATCCGATGCCGCCCGCGGTCTCCTGCGGCGGCTCGTCCTCACGCAGCCCCGGGTGGGTCGCGTCCATCTGCCGGACCTTCGCTTCCGCGCCCCATTGCTGGTAGCAGCGACGCGCCTTGCGCAGGTAGAGCATCGCGAAGTCCTCGAACCCGCGGGCCGCATGGAACCGGGCGGCAGTCTCGCAAGCGAGCGCCTGCTGGTGGACGAAGCCGTTCGCCGCGGCCGAGCGGACGGCCTGCTCATACAGGCGCTCGGCCTCGAGTTCGCGCCCTTGAAGTCGGGCGATCTCGGCGCTCACCAGCGCCGCCCGGCTCTCGAAGTTCTCCGGGCAGTTCCCGGCCCACCGCCAGAGCCTCGTGCACTTGGCCTCCAGCAGGCGAAGGTGGACCTCCTGCTGCTCCGCCGTCGCGTCCGGGTAGTGGGCTGCAAGGGCGAGCGCATGGAAGAAGTGGAAGGTGGCCTCCATCGGCATGGCCATCACGGCGGCGAGCACCCCTTCCGCCTGCGCCGCCGCTTCGAGTGCCGCTTCGTACCGCCCCGCCAGCACGGCCAGCACCAGCTGCATGATCTCCGGAAAGGCCGTCCCGATGTCGAACGACGCCTGCCCGGGCGCCCGCTGGCGGGCCATCTCGGCGAACGCGTCGTCGAAGGCCAGGGACGCCGGCGCCTTGGCGGTGAGGACCCTGATGAAGCATTCCTCGACGCGGATGATCTCGTGCACGGCATCGTTGTGGCTCTGCTTGGCGAAGGCCGCGTAACGGAGGGCTGCCGAAAGTACGTCCTGGAGCGGGTCTCCTTTCTCCACCAGGTACCAGACGGCTTCCTTGCCCTGGATGCAGGCATGGACCAGGTCACCGACGTCCAGGCAGGCCGAGAACGCCGTCTCCATGATTGGCACGCCGGTGGCGAAATGCCGCCGCCAGAAGTTCACGTGATCGGCATGCAGGTGGTGCACCGTTCCCCGCAGCCGCCGGTCGTTGAACCTGGCGTTCAGCTGCAGGGAAAGTTCGGAGAACTGCCAGGCGGAATCGATGTCCTCCGGTCCGGCGATCAGCCAGATCGCGAAGGCGCCATACGCGAAACACGACTGTTCGATGTTCCCGTCGCGGATGGAGCGGAACGCGGCCTCCATGGTGATCAGCGGAAACAGCGGCGGCCTCGAGGTGTAGGCGCAGGGCATGCACTCGACCAGAAGGTCGATGATCGCCCGCGTGACCGGTTCGTGGGCGACCGGCGCGGTCAGGAGGTCACCGATCGCGCGGCCGGCCAACAGAGCCGGCAGGTCCGCATGGCGCGCCTGTACAGCTGCTTCGATCTCCGGGTCCGATTCGGGGAAGCGGACGCCGAAGCATCGAAGGGCTTCCAGGCCGACGGCAAGGGCCTGGCCGTACTGGCCCGCCAGCGAGTAAAGCTTCATGCGCAGGTGGTGGACGCGGGCCTTGTCGACATCGGAAGCCGCCGTGCCGAGCAGGGTGTCGAACAGCGAGATCGCCGCATCGAAGTTGCCGACCAGGTACTCGCATTCCGCGAGCAGCAAGTGAAGCTCGAAGGTCTCCGCGTAGCGGCGCGTCCAGGCGTCCAGCGGTACGAGCGCGACCGCATGCGCCAGGTAGTTGCGCGCGGAGGCATAGGCCGTGGCGCGCTTGGCGCGCTTGCCGGCCATGATGTTCAACGCGGCGACCCGCTCGCGCTCCGCCGCATCGTTCAGGAGGCCGGCGCAGCGATTGAACTGGTTCACGATCTCGAAGCTCGCCTCCTCGAGGGCGTCCTCCCTGGTTCCGGCCAGGAGAAGCCGGCCGATCCTGAGGTGCGCCGCCGCACGCTCGGCGGGGGCGACCATCCCATGCGCGGCTTCGTTCACGCGATCGTGGACGAACCTGTATCCCCCGTCCAACGGTTCGATGAGCCCCAGCCGCACCGCCTCCTGCAAGTCCGCCTCGATCTGTCGTTCCGAACTTCCGGCCGCGATGGCCAGCGCGTGCGTGCGCGCACGGTTGCCGAAGCACGCCAGCACCTGCAATGCCGCCCGGGTGCCGTCCGGCAGTCGGCTCAGCTTCGCCACCATGAGGTCCACCACGTTGGCGGTGTAGCCCTTGGCGTGGATGCGGGCAGGATCCCAGGACCAGCGCGACCGATCGTGGTCGAAGGCCAGCAGGCCCTCCGCGGCGAGTTCAGCGATGAACTGGATGGCGAAGAAGGGATTGCCGGCGGTCTTCTCGTGCAGCAGGTCCGCGAGCGGCGCCGCGCGGGCCGGTTCGCAGTGCAGGGCGTCGGCGAGCAGCTGCTTCAGGTCGCCACGCAGGAGCGGCGCCAGTTGCAGGTTGCGAACCGCGGATCCCGCCTGCCGGATGGCCTCGAGCTTGAGCGCCAGGGGATGGGTGGCATCGACCTCGTTGTCGCGGTAGGCACCGATCAGCAGCAGGTGCCGCAGGTCCGCGCGGGTCAGCAGGTCCTCGACCAGGTCGAGCGTCGCGGCGTCCAGCCATTGCAGGTCGTCGAGTGCCAGCACGAGCGGATGCTCGGGCCGCGCGAAGACGCCGATGAACCGCCGGATCACCAGCTGGAACCGGCTTCGCGCCTGCCCCGGTGGAAGCTCCGGCAAGGGCGGCTGCTCGCCGATGATGAGCTCGAGCTCGGGCACCAGTTCGGTCATGAGGCGCCCGTTGGGGCCCACGGACTCGCGGATGGCGTCGCGCCACGCCGCAAGCTCCGCCTCGTCCAGGGCGAGGAGCCGGCGCACCACGGTCTGCATCGCCTGGGCCAGCGTGGCATACGGAACGTCGCGCTTGTACTGGTCGAACTTCCCGGACGCGAACAGCGCTCGCGGAGGGACGAGCACCTTGTGCAGTTCGTTGATCACGGAGGACTTGCCCGCGCCGGAATAGCCCGAGACCAGCACCAGCTCCGGCGCGCCGCCCTGAACGATCCGTTCGAAGGCGCCGACCAGCGCCGTCACCTCCCGCTCGCGCCCGTACAGCTTCTCGGGAATGAGCAGCCGGTCGGGCGTGTCCGCGCGGCCGAGCGGGAATTCGCCGACCCGGCCGCTCGTCTCCAACGCGAGCAGGCATCGGCGAAGGTCGCTCTCGACGCCCGCGGCGGTCTGGTAACGGTCCTCGGCGGTCTTGGCGAGCAGCCGCATGATCAGGTTGGACAGCACGGCAGGCAGGGGCGCCCGTTCGGCGGGTGGGACCGCGCGTCTCGCGATGTGGCAGTGCACCCACTCCATCGGGTGCGAAGCCGTGAAGGGCAGAACGCCGGTGAGCATGCGGTAGAAGATCACGCCCAGCGAGTAGAGGTCGCTGCGTGAGTCGCTCGACCTGTTCATGCGCCCTGTCTGCTCCGGCGACATGTAGGCGAGGGTGCCTGCGATCGCTTCGGGAGCTTCGGGTGGCTGGCGCTCGCGCGGCAGGTTCGATGCGATGCCGAAGCCGGTCAGCCGGACCTCGCCGGCAGGGAGCACGAACACGTTCGACGGCTTGAGATCCTTGTGGACGAGTCCGTGCTCATGCAGGCGCCGCACGGCAAGCGTCATCGGGATCGCGATCCGCAGGAACTGGTGCACCGGCATGGGCCGGCCCATGAGGAGTTCGAGCGGCTGGCCGCCCTGGTCTTCCAGGACAAGGATGGGGCTGCCACTGTCCTGGACGATCTCCACCGGACGCAGTGCCCAGGCGCCGTCGAGCTGGTCGCGCAGCGCCAGTTCGTGGGACAGCCGCATGGCCCACGCCGCGGCCGGCCGCTCTCCGACCGGCCGCACGGCAACGCAGGGCTGGCGCCCGCCGGCCGCCAGCTGGCGCGACGCCCGGAAAAATGAGCGCTCGCCGTCGGCGAGCAGCACCACGTGGGCGCCGTCGCGGTTTCCCGCAGGCCAGGCCGCAGGTTCCATGGAGCGCTCAGGTGGACCGCCGTGGCCGCATGCCGATCAGGTTCAGTCCAGTCCAGCGCTTCGCATTCCTCATGGCGACTCCAGGCCCTTCGTCAGGCTCCGGCATCGTTCACCCATGAGGAGTGATGGTCAAGCAAACCGTCTATTGCATTCGTCTCAAAGCGAGACGCCTGTGTGAGTGCCCGTACATAACGCGGGCGCAATCACCAACGCGTGAAGGCCGCGCGGATCTCTTCAATGGCGGTGTCGGGTTTCTGAAGATGAGGGTAGTGGCCGATACCCGGCAGCAGGACGATCTCGAGTCCTCCCCGGCCCGCGAACTCGATGCCCATTTCCTTCTTGATGTAGAAGTCCCGCTCGCCCCAGACCACCTTCACGGGCGTCCGCAACCGCGCCAGGTTCGATTCGAAGAACGCCTGGTCGCGCGAGAAATGCGAGTAGTAGTGGTAGAACGCGTCGGCGCTGCTGATTTCCCCGTGTACCCAGCCGCGCGCCATGTCGTCCTTGAACTCGCGCGGGATGTCGAACTGTTCCTCGGGGGTGAAGCCGCGCCGATAGGCGTTCTGCAGGATCTCGTCGCGATTGCGGTTCATCGCGGCCCGGACCGCATCGGCGGCGGGCCTGGTTTTCAGGGCCTGCAGCGTCTCGTGCATGTACTGCGGCCGATCGAACGGCGCGAAGTCCCCGACGATCAGCTTTCTCGCGAGTGCGGGGTCCTCGAGCGCGGCCAGCAGCGAGGGCAGCGCACCGATATCCGTGGCGTAGAGCACGAGGTTCGATCTGTCGATGCGCGCGGATTCGATGTAGGCCCTGAGCACGCGCGCGTAGTCGCGCGGGGCGTACGGAAACCGTTCTGCGGCGGGCCTGGAAGAGAGGCCGTACCCCGGCCAGTCGAAGGCATGCACCTCGTAGTCGCGGCCGAGGGCCAGCGCGATGCCCGTCCAGGCATGGACGGTTTCGGGGAAGCCGTGCAGCAGCAGCACGATCCCTTTCGGACTCGCATTGCGCACGAGCAGCCGGCGCAGCTCGATGTCGGGACTGACCGCGATCACGCCGATCTCGGCTTTCGTCGGCGCGTCGCGAGGCGCCGTGGCGCATCCACCGAGGAATGCGAGGCCGAGTCCCAGGAGGGTGAGGGCGAGCCTGTTCATCTCGGCCCCTTTCACGCATTGGCCAGGTAACGGTAGCCCCGCGCGGCCTCGAAGACGTCGCCGGGCTTCCAGCGGATCGAGTCCACCGGTGTGGCGCCATCCAGCCACAGGTTGGGCTCGATGAACCACAGGCCGATGTCCCAGTCCTCCAGCACCGGGTAGAGCTCGCGGATCACCCGTGTGACGGCGGGGTGGGGTGCCAGGTTGGCGTCAAACTGGAAGACCGGCAGCATCGCGCGAGACTGCCAGGGCAGGCTGATCACGTCATGCGCGACGATCCAGCGCGCCAGTCGCGAGACCGGCTGGTCCGTGCGGCCGTCCAGCCAGCCTGTGAAGTTCTCCGAGTCGACCAAGCCTCCGCTGGGAAGGAACGCCCGTTGCATCCGGCTGAACTCGCTGGCGGCCGTGGCATGGAGCAGGGCCGGGTGGCGGACGCCCGCGGTCGGCGCGATGGGCGCGCTGGTGGAAGGGAAGAAGCCGGCCTGCAACAGCCGCGGGGCGGGGTGGATCATGGCAACTCCTGGTGCTTGCGAAGAAAGCGGTGAAGGCATGTCACCAGAACACCCACGCGGCTTCCATTGAACCTTGGTGTCGCCCAGACGAAGGTGTCGCCTAGACCATGGTGCTATGGATAGGTGCGCCCCCGCCTGCTTTCATGCACGCACTTCCCCTTGCGAACCAGGAGTGCCGCCATGACCACCCTTGCCCAGGACCTGTTCTACCTGCACGTGCGCCGGCACTGGCGCGACGCCATGGACGAATGCGTCGTGCAATGGCGGCGCGTCTGCTTCATCCGCTGATCGGCCGCCATGGTCTGCAACCTGCGCTGGTGGCTGGTCTTCCTGTGCAGCGCGGCGGGGCTCGCCCTCGCTGCGATGAGCGGCCATGTGGAGGCGATGTGGCGCATCGATACCTACAAGGTCAGCTTCGTGACGCTGGCGACCTATTTCCTCGTCACGGCCTTCATCGGCCGGCTGACCTGGCGCATCAGCCGCGGCGACCGCCAGTGGCACCTGCGATTCCAGGAAGGCTGCGAATACTCGGTGACCTTGATGACCATGCTCGGCCTGATCGGAACGGTAGTCGCCTTCATGGGCCTGCTCGCCACTTCGTTCTCGTCACTGGGCTCGCCCGACCTGGCGCAAGCGCGCGGCGCGATCGGCTCGCTCACGGCGGGGTCGGCCAACGCCCTGGTCAACACGCTGATCGGCCTCGTGGCCGCGGTCGGGCTGAAGCTGCAGGTGATCAACCTCAACCTGGCGGCCGGCCATGCGCGGTAGTTCGGGCGACAAGGCCAGTGCGATCGCGGCCATCGACCTGCTGCTGAACCTGCTGATGCTGTTCATCGTGGTCGCGGCCGTCGCCATCGCGCAGATGAACCGGCCGGCCCAGGAGAAGTCGATCGAGCTGAAGGCCGAACTGGTCATCGAGCTGACCTGGGCGGCGCACAACTTCTCCGACCTGGATCTCTGGCTGCAGTTGCCGAACGGCCGGAAGGTCGGATTCACCGACAAGGACGTGGGCGTCGCCACCCTCGACCGCGACGACCGCGGTGCGCTGGGCGAGGTGTACGAGCCGAACCCCGGGGAATCGAAGCTGATCGCCGTCAACAAGGAGACGATCGTGGTGCGCGCCCACCTCCCGGGCCGCTACGTGGTGAACGTGCACTACTTCCATCGTTCGACCGAGGCGGACGTCGGTGCCCCCGAGAAGGACCCGCGCCCCGATCCGGTGGTGGTCAGGCTGACCCGGCTCAATCCGCGGCTGGCGGAACTGGCGGCGCGCACAGTGGAACTTGGCAAGGTCGGCTCGGAACGCACGGCCTTCTGCTTCGAGGTCGCGGCGGATGGGGCGGTGGCGCTCGACGAAAGCTGTGATGTCCCGTTCGTCAGCGGCGAGGCCAGGCCGAGCACCTGACCCGCCTCAGGGTTTGCGGAAACCGGCGTCCAGCGCCCCCAGCAGTTCCGCCTCACTGAATGGCTTCATCAGGTAGTCCACGGCGCCCTCGGCCATCACGCGCGTGCGTGTGTTCTCGTCCGAATGCGCGGTGATGAAGACGATGGCGATCGACTCGCCGAGCCGGGCGAGCTCGCGCTGAAGGTCCGGCCCCGTCATGCCCGGCATGGCGACATCCAGGATGAGGCACCGCGTCTGGCCGACCGAACCGGAAGCCAGGAACTCCTGGGCCGACTGGAACGCTTGCACCGTGTAGCCGAACTGCGCGAGGAGGTCCGGTAGCGACTCGCGGATCGACTCGTCGTCGTCGACCACCGAGACCAGGTTGCGCAGCGACGACGATTGCATGCTGGATTCTCCCTTGCCGGGCAGGATGCCCTCCGGCCTGGTGCCTGTCCACCATACCTTGGTATCGGTCGCGCGCATCCCTCTACGCGTCGCTCTGGCGGCCGCGATAGCGTCCCGTCGACTCGACGGCGAGGAACCCGTCCGGCCGGCCCTCGTTCGAGAGACGGGCCGACATGTTCACCAGGTCGGCGAGGGAATCCGCCTCCATCTTGCGCATCACGCTGCCGCGGTGCGCCTTGACGGTGATCTCGGTGATGCCGAGCTCGCCGCCCACCTGCTTGTTGAGCAGGCCCGCCACGACCAGAGCCATCACCTCCCGCTCGCGCTGCGTGAGCGATTCGTAGCGGCGGCGCAGCACGGCGAGCTGGGCCTGTCGCCGAAGTGCCGTGCGGCTGTGGGCGAGCGCCTTGCCGATCGCCTCCAGCAACACCTCGTCCTCGATCGGCTTGGTCAGGAACTCGACCGCGCCGGCCTTCATGGCCTGGACGGTTATCGGGATGTCGCCGTGCCCGGTGACGAAGATGATCGGCATCTCGGGGCGGTCAGCCGCGATGCGCTTCTGCAGCTCCAGGCCGTTGAGGCCCGGCATGGAGATGTCCAGCAGGAGGCAGCTGGGCGCGGCAACGCGCGGGTGCTCGAGGAACTGCAGTGCCGACTCGAACGTGCGCACGGGCCAGCCCGCCGACTGGATCAGCAGCTCGAGAGACTCGCGAACGGACACGTCGTCGTCGACGACGAACACGACCGGCGTGGCATGCCCGTCAGGCAGCCCCTCCTGATCGTTCGCCGACTTGGACGACATGAACACGTTTCCGGTTGGGCACTCGCACCGCCGTTGGTGCTGTGCCGTATCAGCCATCGACGCCTCCTTCGTGTCCGTCGACCGCGGCGATGATGGCGGACAGGATGCTGCGCCCATTCGGCGGGCTCGTAAACAGCGTCGATCTATGCATGCCGGACTCCCGATAGCGCGCTTCGGACTGGCGCCCGGCTTCATGCGCGACGACGGTGCAGTAGGCGGTGAACGTGAGCGCGACCATCGACGCCCAGCAGGTCAACGGGAGGAAGAGCGCGGGATGCCGGGGAGCTGCTCCGTCCAGGGCGCCTGCGGGAGGGACTCGCACGTACTGCATGGAACTGCCGATCCCGAAGCGGTCGTGAACGCCTACGCGGTGCGGCCGTAGGGGTCGCCATGCAGCCGCGGCCGTTCCACGGGCGGCCTGGCCGGCGCGGGGATCGCGTCCTTGGGCATGCGGTCGGCGGGCAGCACGCGGATGGCGGAGTGGCCGCCGGCCTGGTCGTCGCCACCACCGCGGGCCCGGCCCGGCCCGGTCACCCGCACCTCGCCGCCCTCGGGGCCTTCCTTCATGCGCTGTGCCTCTTCCATCACGCTCTCGAGCTCCTTCGTCCAGCGCACGCGATGCAGGCGGGCCTGCGTGTCCAGCGGCTTGCGCGAGATCAGCATCACGTCCATCCAGCGCTTCCGGCCCTCCATCACCACGGTGCGATGGGCGAGGTACTGGAAGTCGGCGGGAAGGGGCGTGGGCCACCCGTAGCCCAGGCGGGCCCCGATGGACGGCACCGCGAAGACGCAGGCGCCCAGCAACGCCGGGCCGAGCAGCAGCTTGATGCGGTACTGGCGGTCGCTGGTGTAGTGGACGTACAGCACCAGCACGCACAGCAGCAGGAGAACGGCGACGACGGGGGAGAGCAGGCTCAGTCGTTCGGTCAGCATGTTCGCGCTCCGGACAAGGCGAGGGGGACGGGACATCGACATCGTTGGTGCCGCGCGAACGCGGCGCATGGCCCACCGGTCATAGCGCGGTGTCGCCCCGTGGCGGGACATCCCCGTCGCCCGGATGGATGACGACACCTTGGTGCAATGGAGTTGCCCCGCGGCGTGCGCTCTCATGGCCTTGCACCCGGCACGCGCGAAGCGGCGCCGGTGCGAAGCGACCTCCCAACCTTCACTGCGAGCACCCCACCATGAACCTGCGATCCATCCTCACGATCGGCGTCATCGCCGCGGCCGGCCTCTCGCCCGCCATCGCCCAGCAGCAGGGCAAGACCCGCGCCCAGGTCCGGGCCGAACTCGCGGAGGCCCTCCGCACCGGCCAGTTGCTGGCCCCGGGCGAGAGCGGCCTGACGCAGCAGCAACTGCGGCCCGACCTGTTTCCGAGCATCGCGATGCATCCCGGCCGGTCGCGGCAGGAGGTTCGCGATGAACTGGCCGAGGCGCAGCGCCGGGGCGACCTCATCGCCGGCGAATCGTCGGCGCGGTTGAACGAAGTCCATCCCGGTCTCTATCCCCCCGTCGCGATGGCCCCCGGCAAGACGCGCGAGCAGGCCCGCGCCGAACTGGCCGAGGCGCTGCGCACGGGGGACATCCTCGCCGGCGGCGAGTCGTCGCTCACGCTCAGGCAGCGCTTTCCCGCGAGCTACCAGGACGTGATGTCCATGCCCACCATGGCCCGCCGCGCGGACTGATCGCCATGAAAGCCCTCCGCATCGCCGCCCTGGTGGCCGCCATCGCCGCCGGTCTCCCCCTCCACGCCGCGCACGCCCAGCAACCGGATGGCATCGGTCGCACCGAGGTGGCGCGCCACGACATCACCTCGCCCGGGCGCGAGGTGATCCAGGTCCGGGTCGACTTCGAGCCCGGCGCCGCTTTCGGCCGGCACAACCATCCCGGCGAGGAAGTCGCCTACGTACTCGAGGGCAGCCTCGAGTACCTTCTCGACGGTCGCCCGCCGATCGTCCTGAAGGCGGGCGACGCCCTGTTCATCCCCAGCGGCACCTACCACGCGGCGCGCAACGTCGGGTCGGTCAAGGCGTCGGAGCTCGCGACCTACATCGTCGAGAAGGGCAAGCCGCTGGTCGTGCTCGGCAAATGAAAGCGGCGCAGGGGAATTCCCCTGCGCCGCTCCCGTTTCCTGTGACGAGACGCCTCAGGCCATCGTCGCGCGCCCGGACCGCTCGCCGAAGAGGTACTCGGCATACCAGTCCGGCCAGTTCACGTCGTAGTCGATGCCCAGGCTCTTCTCATGCGCGCCGTGTGCCTCGGCCGCGCGCCGCAGGGCCGCCGCCAGCTCCGCCGGCGAGGCGTAGCGGGTCTCCTGCGGATCCACCCGGCCGGGCAGTCGCGAGGTGACTTCCTGCAGCAGCCACTTGTTGCCGTCGGGGTCGCTGAACGCGGCGTACGAGGCGTACGTCGCCCGCTGCGGGTGCCGGCCCTTCATGGCAGGCTCGCCCGGGCCGTGGTGGACCACCTCGCTCACCTGGATTCCGCGCCGCACCAGGTCCTCGCGTGCGGCCTCGATGTCGCTGACGGCCAGGAACAGGTTGCCGGCCGAACCGGGCGCGGCCGGCGTGATGCCCTTGCCGATGTGGAACGAGCAGGACGAGCCCGGCGGCGTGAACTGCATGGCGCGGAAGTCGGCGCCCTTGTCGATGTCGATGTCCAGCCGCCAGCCCAGGCCTTCGTAGAAGCGCTTGGCGCGCTCGACGTCGGACACCGGGATCGTGACGACTTCCAGTTTCATGTCGGTCCGCTGCGCCTTCGGCGCTGCGTTCGACGTGGATGTGCGTTCCAGGGTGGCGCTCATGTACTGCTCCTTGAGATGCGGGAGTGGAAGGGAGGCGGATGAGAGCACGGGCCCGGCAGCACCGGCAATCGGACCATGGACGGACGCCGTTCCCGGCGGAGGGTGCATGACGGAGGTGGTACGGCCGGGTACGACTTCCAACTGGGTCGGGCGTGCGGATTCCGGAGGGTGCCCGCCGACGTGCCTGTCCCTATGCTTCGCGCATGAAGGCCCTCCACATCGGATTGATCACGGCCGCCGCGTTGCTCGCGGGCGGTCTCACGCTCGAGTATTCGGGCTCCCGCAACGGCCCGCTGGCCTCGGCGCACGCCGAAAGCCGGATGCCGCCGCTTGACGGCGCTGTCGAGTGGCTCAACACGAAGCCGCTGTCGGCGGCCGAGCTGCGCGGCAAGGTCGTGCTGGTCAACTTCTGGACCTACACGTGCATCAACTGGC
>Ga0247819_10000576_pt1 | contig 21641 bp, 28 predicted proteins | sample 13C_Xylose_Day6_FD_193428 | JGI IMG/M metagenome (GOLD analysis project Ga0247819, IMG submission 193428) | Soil microbial communities from agricultural site in Penn Yan, New York, United States - 13C_Xylose_Day6 | ecosystem: Environmental > Terrestrial > Soil > Agricultural land | place: USA...
CCCACTCCGGTACGGGGGGGATCCGTGACTCAAGATTAACAGGTCTTGGGGGGATAGTCTCGGTTTTTGGGGGGATGCCCGGTAACTTCGTTGAGTTACCGGGCATCCACGGGCGGAGACGGGGGGATTTGAACCCCATCCATTACGGCCAGTTGGATAGCGGTTTCCCCTTGCAAACAAAGGGAAGTAGCCCCATTACCGCCGAGTATTCGAAACCGCATAAACCGCTTGATTGGGGGCTATTCGACTAGGCATCCCCCCAATGGGGGGATGAGTTGCGGCACCTCGGCTAAATCCCCTCCCCACCCCACGCTGTAGCCGCCACCTTCTCCACCTGCCATTTCTCATCCCACCGGCAGTGGTATTCGCCGTACCTAACCCACTCCCACAGCACGTGCGTGGGGGTCGTCGCTATGGCCCTGCCGTAGATGACGCGGACCTTTACGAGCGGCCGCGGGTCGAGCAGCGTCACAGGCCCACCAGGAGCCCGTGCTAGTTCACCAGTGACCGCAGCACGTCGGCGCATCGACTCAAGATCCTCCATCCAGCCATGCTACCGAGACGACGAAAAAGCCCCCACCCTCCGAAGAGGATGGGGGCAGATTCAGTTAGGGAACAAAACCGGTCTTTCGGGCCGCTACTCTGGTGCCATGACTAATGACAACGTTCCCGGCCGGTTCCTCGTTGGTGACGCCTTCCCCATCGACCTGATCAACGAGGCGGACTGCCCGGCTGAAACTGCTCCGATCGGCTTTCCGGCCTCCTGCATCCTTGATAAGGGGCACGGCGGCCAACACGTAGCCGTGGGCTTTGAGGGCCAGGTCGTCGAAGTCTGGAGCTAGCCCAACCTCAGGACACTTCCCCGTCTTGATCAAACCTTGATGGTAACTCTGCATCTTCGGTGCAAGTTTTTGACTTGACAGGCTTTACACTCATCTTTGACTTGACAAATCCAGATGGGGGAAAAGTGAGCCGGAAGACTCGACGTATGCGGTCGGCAGCTAAATGGCAGATCGCGGGGCTTACGGCTCTTGGGCTTGCAACGGTGGGCGTGGTGGCGGTGGCGGTAGCCCCGGACAAGACGGAGGCCACTGCTGGCCCGAACCTTGTGGCTCCCGTTGCTGCGGCGCCGGTCATTGCCCGCCCCGGCGTGAAGCTCGTAGACAATCCCGTGGTCCTCTTCGCTGGTGACTCGCTGTCTGATGGATGGTACGCGACCGAAGAGGTCAAGGGCTTCCGCCCCATCGTCTCCGGTGCGCTGACCAAGGCCCGCCCGTCCTCTACATTCGTCCAGGCGCATAAGGCCGGCTACACCACGCAGCAGGTAGCGGACACCTTCCCGGTTCCTGAGGGCATCAACCTTGCCGTGGTCCAGCTCGGAACCAACGACGTCACGAAGAAGACCAACCCTGGCATGTTCGCCGGGCAGTACGCCGCGTACGTGGACGCCATCAAGTCGAAGAACCCGGATGCCGGGCTGATCTGCCTGGGCTCGTTCTTCCACGCCGCTGAGCAGTCCGACGCGATTGACAAGGTCATCGAGGCTGAGTGCAACAAGCACGACGGCTTCTATCTCGACATCACGGCCGTCTACGTCACCGCTGGTTACCGCGGCCCGGCAGGCACCCCGACATGGCTGGGTAAGTCCGACATGGGCCACCCGAACGATCTGGGACATGCACGCATCGCTGAGATGGTGCTGTCCCAGATCATCACCGAGGGCTAGAGCGACCGGAGCGTAGCGAACACGGCGGATGCCATATCGCTGTACCCCTGATCAGTCGGGTGCGCGCCGTCGTTCATCCATCCGGCGGCGTTGGATATTGCGTAGGACCCGAACCGTTCAAACACGTCGATGAATCCATACCCGGCCGATGCAGCAAGTGCCCGGCCCTGATCGGCGTACTGCGCTTCCAGCACCGGGTCATTGGCTGATGCCGGGTTGGATGGGACCACGGACATCAGGATCACGTCGCCGGATGCGGCTGCCGCAGCAGCGATCAGGGTGACGTTGGTCAGCCAGGTCGCCGCCGTGACAGCCGCGCCCGCGTCGTTGATGCCGAGCATAAGCAGGGTCAGGTCCGGCGCGTAGGCCCGGACCACGCTGAGGCTGTTGGTCGGGTTAGTGTCCGACTTCCACTGCGTGGTGGTCGAGGACGGGATACCCGCGTTGCCGACCCGGATGGACGACTCCGTTGTGAGGATCGGCTCAACACCGAAGATGAACACGTCCCCGCCGGTCTGCGCGATGGACAGCACGTGCCCGACGCCGGCCGTGGCCGTGACGCGTGCGACCTGCACGGAGGCGCTGCCCGCGGTGCTCACGGTCGTTACGGCGCCGCCGTCCACGCTCAGTCCGATAGAGCCAAGCCCAGTGTTGCGGGAGTAGTAAACGTCGAAGGCGTCAGCGTTCGTGGTCGTGGTGAAGGTCAGGGGCGCCGAGGTTGCCGAGCCCTTGTATCCGGCGTTGTTCGCGAACCCGGTGGCGCTCTTGATCCAGCCGGCGCCAAGGCCCCAGCGGGTGTCGATGCTCGTGGAGCTAAGAAATGATGTGGGGATCGCGAGGCCCGTGCGCGCCGGGGCGTAGTAGGTGTTCAGCATGTCCCTGAGCCGGGCCGGATAGCCCGTGGTCGAAGGGATCGGTGAGCCGCTGGACGTGGAGCCCCACGTGGTGGAGTCGCCCAGGCACAGGATCTTGGCCGTGCCGGAGTTGGTGCGGACCTTCGCCAGGGCCTTGCGGATCTTCCGGGTGGAGGTCGGGCCGATGTTGAACGAGCCCTGAGCGCGGGCGTATCGGACATCGGCGGCGGACAGGGACAGTGCGGGGGCATCAAGGATTCCCATGGGTTGCCTCCTAGGCTACGGTGATCGCGGGTCGGGTGATGACAGCGCCGGAGGCGTTCCGGGTCACCGTGGGCTGCGTGTAGGTCTTGGTTACGGGTGAGCCGTAGGTGATCGTGTACGAGTCGATGGCGCCCGGAGTACCTGCCGAGGGTGTGCCGGCGTACGTGCCAACCGAGCCGTCAGGCCACACCACGCCGGCACCAGTCGCGGCGCCGTTCCCGTCCCTCGTGATGGCCCCGACGATCAGCGCGTCAGGGTTTCCGGCGAGCGAAAGGTATGAGACATAAGTGGCATTTAGTGCCCCTCGTGTGGCGGATGCCGGGGCGTTGATGAGGGTCTGCACCGCGGAGTCGGCCGGCGCCCCAACGAGTGCGGCGCTGGTGGCCGCCGCTGCTTCGCTTGCTGCTGCTGCGGCCGCCGCACTGTCGGCATCGGCCACAGCTTCGGCGAGTGATGCCGTAGCTGCTGCGCCCGCGGATGCGCCAGCGTTCTCGGCCGCCACCTGGGCCGCAACAGCCGCCGCCTTGATGCCTTCATACGATGTGAAGTAGCCGGTGAAGCTACCACCATGCCAGCCAACACGCTCGATGCTGGCGACGAACGCCGGACCGAAACCGTTCTTGCTCACGGTGATCGGGTTAGGCAGTGCCGCGCCCGTTACGTCCGTGATGGTGATCGGCGCCATGGTTTCGTCGGCGGGGTCGAAGATGATGATAGACGCGTTGGCGGCGACGTTCTCCGTATTGTTCGGGTCGGTGGCGAATATCGGGTCATAGGTGTACGCCATGGGTTACTCCTTGGGGTCATGGAAGAAGCGCCCCAAGGGACGCATGAGCAGGGTGGAGCAGTGGTTAGGCTTCGTGCCGGCCGTCAGTAGTCGTCTCAGAGTTCGTCGCGGACGGGTTGCCATCCACGGCGCCGGACGCAACCGATGTCAGCACGGACAGCAGCGCGGCGGTTGCGGTCAGACCCAGGAGCTCAGGCCAATTCAGCGCCGTGATCCCGACAGTGCCCGCGCCGATTAGCAGGATGAGTGTCTGCGCTGCGGTCTTTACGGCTCGTTCGGTTGCGGCTTTCCAGAATGCGAGGGTGAACATTACTTGCCACCTGCCAAGCGCGCCGCCAGCGCGTCAACAAGCGCCTCTGCGTCAGCCTTCGGTAGACGGTCCGCCAGCGCAGTCGCCAGCGCGTCTACGTCCAGGTCAGGGGCGTTCTGCTCGGAAGCGTAGATGTCCGCCCGGAGCTGCTTGAACCAGTTCATTACGCCGCGGCCGTCCTCCTTCTGCTCATAAAGGATCGTCGCCGGAACATGCTCGACGGCGGCCTTGGTGTTGCCCAGTTCGGTGCGTACCTGGTTGAGGTGGTCGATGGCGCTGCGGCCATCCTGAAACTCACCCTTGGTCCGGAGCCCCTGAATGGTGCCCTCGGCCGCGATCTGTACTAGTTCTTCCCTACTGAAACCTGCCAATGGGTCATCCTCCTCGGATGCTGGTGTGATGGTGCCTGAGTAGTTGATGCCGTCATTGCTGACGACTGGCGTGTCTTCTACGTCCTCGGTCCAGCCCCGGTAGGTGAGCGTCATGCCGTAGTAGGCGTAGAACGCTTCGAGGTGCGCGAGGTTCGGGTGATGGTACGGCTTATTGGACAGGTCACTGGTGGAGTAGCAGGACCCGTCCGGGGCGAGTAGCACGACGTGCCCCAGGGGTTCATCAACAAGGCCGTACCAGACGGGCACCCAGACACCGGGCGGGAAGTTCCGGTCCCGGTGCTGCGTCTTGGACCCGTTCCATGCCGCCGTTGCCGAACCGTAGCGCTTGGCTACGCCGAACGCTTCGTTGACATATGCCAAGCACCAGCCCGGCTTGCAGGGAATGTGTGGATTGGGGGTTACGAGTTGGATCATGGCGTTCCCCCGATAGGTGGCGTGATGGTTGTTCGGCAGGCGCCGCCGTCCTGCTTGGCGCCGTCCGTATAGGTGATGGCCCAGCGGCCGTCATCGCCGCAGTATGAGTTGGCAATGCCGCGGCCGGGCTCCCCTTGTGGTCCTCCAGGGCCTTCGGGTCCTCCCGGGCCGGGCACCGTGGAGTCCGAGCCGGAGGCGCCCCTGCACGCATCGTTAGCACAGAACTGCTGGACGGCGGCAAGGATAGCCTCCGCGCTTGGGGGCGGTCCCGTGCCACCACTGGGGCCAATGCAGATCCCCGGGGCGCAGTAAGCGGTTACGGCCGCTAGGACCATGTCAGGTGTTGGCTGAGCGGCCTTCCCGTCCGCGCCATTGGTGCCGTTGGTCCCGGCTGTTCCTTTGCATCTACCGTCCGAGCAGAACGCGGCGAACGCGGATGCGATGTCATCCGGGGTGGGCGGCTGCCCGTCTCGCCCCTTGCAGTTCCCGTCCGCGCAATACGAACGGAAGGCTTGGACGAGGTCTGCTTGCGAGGGCCCGCCTAGCGGTGCCGCTGGAGCAGTTGGCGCGATGGTCGGTTCGCCGGCCGCTTCCGCCCATTTTGCGCAGAGGTCCATATCGTAGATCTGCCGGTCGCCTTCGCCGCAGAGAGCCTTGCCGGCTTCCTTGGCGATCTCCTTTTTCTCACCCTGCTGCTGCTGGGCGAAGGTAGCGTTTGACGCCGCCAGCCGCTGATTGTCCGCAACCAGGAAGAGGCACACGACGGCGAAGATTACCGCCGCGACAGCCAGCCCAAGGATTAGCAGGTTCCGGCGCCGCGCCGCCTTATTTCGGCGGTTCAGGTCCGTCTCCTGCTCCTCAATGGCCTTGTCGAACTCTGACTCGTTACTCATCGTCATCCTCCGGCCATTCCGCTGGATCGGGCCTGATGTCATGCGCCACTAGTTGTTCCCGCCAGCGGTCCCCCGCACGGGTGCGGAGTGAGAGCTTCCGGCGCAGTGCCGCGATGGTCTTCTTCAATTCCTCGATGCGGTCCTTGAGAGTCTGGATCATCGCGGCCTCCCCCGAGTCACGCTTCTTGTCCGCCCGGTTGACGAGCCATGCGACTCCACCACCCATGACGCCAAGGAACCCCCCGAGGGGTATAAGCCACTGAAGATCCACATTGGCGTCCTCCCCTAGTAGCCGACTGCGATATACGAGACTTTGAGGGTCAAGCTCGCAAGCGCGCTGCCGTTCGGGTTCAGGAAGCGCACGCAAACTTTGGTGCGGTCGGTCAGCTCGTTGATGATCTTGACGTTGATTGCGCCGAAGCCGCCCGTTGATTGGGCGTCCGTGATGGTGATCGCGGTCAGTGCCGATGGGAACGCTGTGGGGAACGTGTAGATCACGTCACCGTTGGCGTTCGTGGCGGGGAATACCCGTGTTTCAGCCTTGATGATGGGGGTGCTTGAGGATTGGCCGGCGTCAACACCTGGCGGCGTACTGCCGGACCATTCGGGGGTGTCGTTCGCGCCAACCCGTCGCGTCCACGTGGTGCCGCCGATGGTAATCTGCGTGCCAGTCGAGTTGAGGAAGGACCGCACAAGGTCATCGTTGGCGACAATCGCCCCGCCGTCGCCGGACCATGTGCGCAGGTCCACAATCGCGGTCGGCTGTGTCTGGCCGGCAGTGACCTGTACGAGGGCGATGGGCTGCTCGTCAATGTTGCCGGGTCCAGTCTGCCGGCCGCCTGGGATCGTCTTGGTTGATCCGCCGTTGACCTTCACGAATTTGGACTCGCCGCCAGTCGGGGTCCAGTCGCGGCGGACCGCGATCAGGTCCCAACGCGAGCCGGAACTAATCGTGTCGAGCTGGATGGTTTCGTTGTCCACGGTCTTATCCGTGACGCCGCAACCGAAGCCCTCGCCCGCGCCAATCGACACGGTGCGGTCCTGCCCGGCAACGGCAGTGACCTTCCAGTGCAGCGGGGAGCGCACACCGTACTTAGCCGTTCCGATAGACGGGAAAGCATCAGCCCATGCCGTCTCGGTGTACGGGTTCACCGTGGTCGTGTCATAGCCGTGAGAAGTGAATGTGACTGCCACTAGCGGGCCTCCTGGTTTCGTTGCCGCCGTGCGAGGGAAGCGATTCGTTGCGCGGTAATCCGCTCTGGCTGGTTGGTCAGTTCGCCGATGGCCGGCTCAACTGACGCGTACTCCGGCGACACCCATTTGAGAGTGCATTCGCGGATCACTTCGGTAATGGTGATGTCGTCCGTGACCTTGACGGGGACACGGTCGCCCACATGGAATCCGCCCGGCCCGTACTGGAAGATGCCGGAACCTGCGAGGGTGAGTGAGACGCCGTTCTTGGGCCCGAGTTCGTCAAGGGTTTCCTGCCCGCGGGCGTACATGACCGCATCGGCGTTGTCGTCCCTTGCGTCCCGGAACGTTTCGGCCCGCATCCCGTACTGGGTTTCGCGTGCCGTGTCCGCGAGCGTCAGGAACTTCCGTGCGACCCCCTCACCCTGCCCGCCAATAACGGCGCGGGATGCGGTAGGCCTAGTGCGAGTCATGTTGACCTGCTTGAGCGTGCGGCCCTTCACCGACAGGCTGCGAGGGTGCGTCACAGGCTCGTACACGTCCAGGACCAGCGCGGTCCCCTCCTGCTTGACGGTGACGCCAATCCCGGCATCCTCGACCGCTGGGAACAGTTGATCCATGAGCGGGTGCATCCTGAGGGGCACGCCGCCGGGGATCGTGGCGCCCCGGGCAAGGTTCGTTGCGACAGTCAAACCGGGGACAGCCAGCCGGGCCACGCCATTCTCAGTGACGGCCGTCTTCACGATCGTCTCCGCGGGCCCGGTGTACGTCCGGTACTCAGCGGAACCCTGAGCGCTGATAGCGGCGCCGGGAACAGGCCAACCAAGGATCTCCCGCAGCACGCGGAAGTCATCCTCTACCGTGACCGTGTAGAGTCCCTTGACGCCGTCTGCGCTCAGACTGTCGGCCACGATAGGCCCGCTAATGAGGTGCTGGCCCTTGAATAGGACCCTGAGCCGGGCCCCGTCCGCTTTGAGCTTCTCAAAGCTTTTGTGAGCCAGTGGGACCGTCATCGTTAGGGTGGAGACGAGGTTATGCCGATCGGTGACCTCAAGCGCAGTTGGGTTTCCGATCTGGCACTGGAAGACGCGGTTCTTGTCGTAGACGCTGATGCGGAAGACGCTCACCACGGCCTCCGATACAGCGTAGGCAGGAGGACTTCAACCGTTCCGGCGCCGGTGATCTCCAGCGACAAGGGCACCTGCGAGCCAGCAGGGACCGGCGCGAAGTCCGCTTCCCCGAGCTCCGCGGTCATGTCAACCGGGTTGATGAGGTCCACGCCGACAATCCGCTCCGAAGGCTTCTTAGAGGCGCCCGAGACGGTGATGTCATAGAGGGTCGCGCCGATCATGTCCGGATCCGACTCGATCACCAAGCACGTGCCGGCCATAACCGCAAAGGGCACATTGACAACCACGTCGCCAACACCAGCCGAAACCGCCGTCGTGTCGCCGTCAATAAACCAGCGCGGATAAGACTCGACGTCGCCAGGGTTGTCCATCCTGGCGTTCGCCGCCGAGTAGGAGGACGCGATGTTGACGATCTGCGGGCCGTCCGGCTCGAAGAACGGCAACGGCTCAACCTCGCCGATGAAACTGTTCACCACCGGATCGCCGACCCAGTAAGGCTGCTCAGCAATCAACGTGATCCCGTAGGAGTCCCAGCCCGTCCGCATAGGGTCGTGATCCCGGACCTTATCCCCGTCAGAGAGGAATCGCAGCCGGAGCGTACGGTGGCTGCCGTCCGGGTGCGTCACCGTCCAGACGCCAGTATCCTGCGGGTCCATAGTTGCCCAGAAGGCCCGGTCGCGGTGCATCCAGTCAATAGAGCCAGCGTCTGAGTAGATATGTAAGGGCCAGAACACTTCGCGGTCTAGAACGCTCGTGCCCTCATACCTAGACCCGGCCGCGGCCGGCGACACTGTTGAGTGCCGCTCAGCCGTGACCGAACCAAGGCCCCGCACCCCAGGCTTTAGAAAGAGGCCGGTGGGCGGGCTCATAAGATCCCACTCGGACCCCTTCGCGGTCCATCGCATAGACATCCCGGACCACGCCGGGGCCGCTGGCGTAGGCGGCATGTATGGTGCACCGTAAACGATATTCGCCACTGAGGCTCCTTACTGGTAGACCGCTTGCGCGTCACGCTGCTTGTTGAGGATGACTCGCGCCAGCTCGGTTTCGTCCCGGACGTGGATCTCGCCGTAGTTATTAAACCCGCCATGAGACTGCCCTGAGTTGCCCGCGGCCAGCCGACTGATGTCCGCCCACTGCCGCGGGTTGAGGATCGCCTCGGGCTTGCCGGTGCGATTCACTACCTGCGAGATACCGGGAGGCAGGATGCCGCCCAGGTCATACAGTGCCGGACCCGCCGCGGAACCCCTGCCGCCGGTAATGAGATCGGAGACGCTACCGAACAGCTTCTTACCGATACCGATAGCAAGGTCGGCGATCATGCCAGCCGCCGGGAACGCCTCACGGAACTTCGCCAACAGCCCGTCGATGATGCCCGCCAGCGGATTGAAGCCGCCGCCCGAAGGCGCGCCAGCACCGGACAGGTAACCGTGCGGGTCAACATCATTCGGCCAGCCCCCCGCGAACGTCCCGAAGTGCAGGTGAGGACCAGACGTAATGCCCGTGTTACCCGACAAAGCGATCTGCTGCCCAGCCCGGACCATGTCACCGACCTTCACAGCCATCGAGGACAGGTGAGCGAACCACGACTGAATACCGGAACCGCCGTCGACGTGGACCTCGTTGCCACCCCACACCCCCGGAGCCTGAACGCCGGGCCCAGACCAAGACACGCGTCCGTTCTCAGTAGCGAACACCGGAGTGCCGACCGACGCCGCATAGTCAACGCCCTTATGGATCCGGTTATAACCCTGCGTCTCGATCATCTGCTTCAGCGGATTCACGAAGCCGCCCTTGGCGTATCCCGCCAACGACTTAGCCATGGCATAAAGGTTCGCCACACCGGCCTTGCGAGTCTGCTCCTTGGTGAACACGAACTCGCCGCCGTGGACGATGCCCGCAGGCTCGTCCTTGGCGCCGTTACCCGTGTATCCGCCATTCATGAACCCGGCAGGCAGTGCCACGCGAGGCAGCTTGTCGATGCCCGGCAGGATGCCAGCGACGGTGTTGAACGCGCCAATCAGGCCATCATTGATGACCGTATCGACGACGAACCTCACCGGCATCTTGGCGATTTCCTGCAGCTTGTCCCAGGCCGTCTTGATGAATCCGACGCCGTCCTCGAATGCCTTCGGGATTGTCTTCGTGATGAAGTCCGAAAGCGTGTCAAAGACCGGCTTGATGACGTTGTCCCAAACCCACTTGATGGTGTTTCCGATGTTGTCGAAAACGGGCTTGATCGCGTTGTTGTACAGCCAGTTGAAGGCATTCGGCAGGATAACCGTGAACACGTTCACCCAAGCGTCAAAGACGGGCTTGAGAAGCGTCTCCCAAACCCACTTCGCCGCGTTGCCGATGGCGTCAAACACTGGCTTGATGACGCTGTCATGCAGCCAGTTCAGCGCGTTCGGGATTACCGTCTGGAATACGTACAGCCACGCGTCAAACGTCGGCTTCAGCACGTTGTCCCAGACCCACTTGACCGCGTCCCCAATCCCGTCAAAGACCGGCCTTATAACGCTCTCGTAGAGCCATGTAAAGACGGCCGGAAGGGTGACCTGGAACATGTATGCCCACGCGTCGAACACCGGCTTGAGTACGTTGTCCCATACCCACGAAATGACCGAACCAATCCCGTCAAAGACGGGCTTGACGGCATTCTCGTAGAGCCAGTTAAAGATCGCACCAATTCCATTGACCGCCTCGACCATTCGATTCCAGAAGGCCATGAACAGCGGAATCACGATGTAGGTGATCAGCGAAACGATGAGCTGGAAGATGCCGCGGAAGAACAGGTAGAAGCCGCCGACAATGACGCCGATAGAGTCGAACACCGGCTTGATGTAGGTCAGATAGAGCGCCGTGAAAACGTCGCCCACGAACTTGACCGCCGCCGCAATTCCATCGAACACCGGCTTGATGATCGATTCGTAAAGCCACGTGAACACCGCGCCGATACCGTCGATGGTTGACTGAATGAACGATGCGATGTTGTCGAACACCGGCTTGATGATGTCCGTCCAGAGCCAGCTAAAGAAGCCGCCGACAGCCTTTATCGCGTTGTTCCAGGCTGGCATTGCCGTGTCCGTGAACCACGAAACAACGGCGCCGATAGCATCCTGGATCCACTGGAAAGAGTTAGTGACAGCCTCGGAAACCCACCGCATTGCAGCGTCCACGCCATCACGGAACCAACCAATATTGTTGTAGGCCCATACGAAGCCGGCCACCAGCGCGGCGATACCGGCAATGATCCAGCCAACCGGGCCCATTGCAATAAGCCACGCAGCCGCGATCTTGACGGCCTGGATGGTCGCCTGCGCGCCCATGAGGAGCCAGCCGCCAACCATGGCGACGACAGCCCACGAGTGTGTAAAGGCAGCCTTGATCGCCTCGGCCTGCGTGATCGTCCATGCGATCTTCTGCTGCACTGCGGACTTCATCGCCTCGACGCCAAGCGCTACCCAGTGCGGGATTAGGGAGACGACAATGAGACCGACAATGATCCCGATAGGGGCGCGCATGTCCCAGAGCCACTTGGCGACGTCTTTGCTAGTGTCGATGACCTTTTGGAGAGCGTCAGGGATCTTCTTGACTTCGTCACGGATGGTCAGCAGGAAGTCCACAAAGCGGGAATCCTCTTCCCACCCGAACGCGGACGTCAGCTTGCCAGTGAAGTCACCAGTGATCAGCAGGTCATAGAGGCCCTGCGCTCCGTCGCGGACCTTGAGGAGGAAGTCGACGAGCGGCGAATCCTCTTCCCAGCCAAAGGCCGCGGTGAGCTTGCCCGTAAAGTCGCCCTTGACCATGAGGTCATAGAGTCCTTGTGCGCCCGCGAGGGTCTTATCCAGGAAGGTGCCAATTGCGGCACCGGCAATCTTCGCGCCCTCTTCCAGCGGCTTCATCCACTCGATAGCGCCGGCAAAGAACTGCTGGATCTTCGGGTACACGCCGGACAGCAGCGAGGCACCGATACGGCCGACAGAGGCCATGGTGTTCTTGAACGCGCCCTTGAGCGTTTCGCCGGATTTGAGAGCGGCGCCGCCGAGGCCAGACTCCATCGCGTTGGCAAACGTGGCGAAGTCGATCTGCCCCTTCTCGGACATTTTGTACACTTCCTCGGCAGTCTTGCCGAGCTCCTTGCCGAGGAGTTGAACGATGGGAATGCCGGCATCGCCAAGCTGCGCCAAGATATCGCCCTGCACCTTATTGGATGCGGCGGCCTTGTTCCAGATGGCGCCCATCTCGCCGAGCCCCACGCCGGCAATGCTTGCGCTGTCACCAACGAGCCGCAGCACACGCTGTAGATCCTTGCCGGGCTTGATGCCAGACGCCACTACGCCAGCGGCCACCGAAGCGGCCTCATCCAGCCCGAAAGCTGTGCCCTTCACCGATGCCATGGCATCGTTCATGATGCCCGTTACGGACTCGACCGAGTGACCGAGGCCCGAGAGCTTAGCCTTGGCCTCCTCGATGGCCTGCAAGCGGCCGAAGCCTTTGGTGAGCGCTACACCCAGGGCTGCAACGGCGCCGCCAGCGACGGCCACCGCGCCCGTCTTGAGCGCCCCGCCAAGGGCCGAGCCCATGCTCGACCCGGCGCGAGTACCCTCGGACGTTGCGACGCCGTCCAGCTCGCGCCCAACGGTCTGCTGCAAGTTCTTGAAGGTAGGCCGGATAAGTATGTCCGCTACGCCGATCGTGGGCATATGGGCCTCCTGTGAAGTTGTCAGATGTCGTCAGGCGTGAACCCAAACTGGCCGACGAACATCTCGGCCCAGTCACGTTCTGCCGCAGCGATGGCGCGGTCTATCTCGGTGTACGGTGCGGGGAACGGCTTCTCTTCGCCAGGCTTCCCGCCGGCCGCAGCAATGCTTACCTGCCGCAAGCCCTTGATGGCGTGCAGGATCTCGCGAAGCATCGTGATGTTCAGATCGAACTCAGAAATTCTTGGGGACCACGGATCAGCATCCTCTGGCTTTTGGAGCCTGAGTTCAGCCAGGTGCTTGGCTGCTTCCGGGTCGTTCGCTATTGCCTCGTTGAGCCTGCAAGCGGTTGGTAGGTTGTCGATCAGGTCGAGCAACCCGTCCCAGCGCCCGGCCGCGTACCATTCCGCAAGATCCACGCCGAACTCCCGCAAGAGGTCGGCGCGGATCTGCGGACGGTAACGGTGGATCAGCTCGCGGAGGCGGTGCCGTTTCCCGCGGTGCCGACTGTCTGCTCGTAGTACTGGATCGCGGCTTGCACGACGGCGGCCAGCTCACGGACGGACAGCTTCTCAGCCTTGAGTGCGGCAGAGTCGGCTTTGGAGAGCCACTTGTCCAGCGCCTCCCAGTTGGATGAATTCTGAGACAGCGTGCTAAACACCGTCTCCGCTTCGGTGGACTCAAGCGCGAACAAGTCCGGGAAGGTGATGAGCTTGGAGCCCGTCAGCGACACGCGGAACGGATCCGGCTTGGCTACCTCCTTGCGGAGTGCGGTAAGGGACAGGTGGACAGTCGGCTTGTCTACGGCCATGGTGTTACCTCCGGGTGTGAGGGTTGGTTACTTGGTGGGCTTGGGGGCGGCTGCGGGCTTCTGCTCCACAAAACCGTCGCGGCGAAGCTCTGCGGCCTCGGTCGGGATGTCGGTGTCGATGCTCAGGCTTCCCTTAGTGAAAGTTGCCATTGACTACTCCTTAGAAGTTGGTCGGGTGTCAGGTTGAAACGGTGCGCGCCGCCACCCAGAGAACGGCGCGCACCGAGCTTGATAGGGCTAAGAGCCCTGAGTGAAGCCGAGCGCCACCTTGTTAGCCACAGCGCCCGTGCCGCCGATGTAGTGCTTCACCGGCACGCCAACCTCAGCATCGGTGAACACGTCGAACGTGAGTGACTGCTGAAGCGGATCGCCCGTTCCCCACTTCTGGGAATCGGTCGAGGCGAGCTTGACGGAACCGTAGCCGCGGGCAAGGATCCAGTTGTCAGCGGCGGGGCCATCCGAGCCGATGATGAGCAGGCGGTATTCCTGGCCCACCGGGAGGTCCGGCTCGTCAATGACGATCTCGCCGTTGGCGACGGTCTGAGTCACGGCGGTCAGGTCCGTTCCGAGGGTCAGTTCCAGCATGTGCTTCTTGCCGGTTTCGAGCGCCGTCATGGTCACGGAGCGGGCCACTTCGGTCACGTCGGAGCGGACCGGGGAGGCGTAGCCGAGCGCGCTTACGGACTCTGCGGACACGTCGCGGCCGAACTCGTAGCCGTCAGGGGTAACCAGGCCGACAGGCAGCCAGCCCGCCGTCTTGAGGTCGATCAGAGTGCCGCCGACGCCAAAGAGTGTAGTGGGCAGGTCGACGGATTTGGGAGCAATGAAGGCGAGGGCCTTCTGAATCTTGCGGACCAAGTTCCGGTCATCGGATTCCTGGCGGATTGTGTCAAAAGTAGGCATAGCGAATAGACCCCTTTCAGGGCTCAGAGTTGGTTAGTTCCCCGAACGGGGCTAGAGGGGCCGTGACGTGACGAGGAACGTTGCCGTGGCCTTGTTGATGGTGTCGGACTGGTAGGGCACGTCGGCGGGCGTGATGTCCTGCTCGATGCCGTCAAGGTGCCCGGAAGGCGTCTCGATGTCGGAGCCGATAATGGATGCCGTGATGGACTCCAGCGTGTTGACTGCCTGTTGTCCGGGCGCGTAAACCTCGATCGTTGCCCGGTCTACGCGGTCAATGAAGCCCCTAGTGCCGCCCGTGACATAGATCAAGGCCAGTGGGAACGGGCCTTGGATCGAGCCGTAGGAGTCGGCGGGGATCTGGTAGACCGCCCGGACCGGCTGCCCGAGGTGGGTCGCGCCGTCGATCAGGTCGAACAGGGCATCGCGAGTGTCCGGGAAGAGTAGAGCGTCAATCACTTGTGCCCCTCACCTTCATGGAGTCAGCCACGCGCAACAGGATCGCGTCCCGTGTATCGCGCCAGTCCGGTCGGGACTCGCGGACCACGGCGCCGGCGCGGCGTTCATTCGCCCAGCCGGCCACGACGGTCGACGGCATGGCCTCATACTCGCCACGCCCAACAGCCTGCGCATTACCTGCCAGTCGTTGAGCGGCGGCCAATATTGCCTCGCCGACAGCCGATGACGTGGCGAGATCCTTGAGCCCGGAATCATCGGCCATGTAGGACTTGATGCCCTGGATCTTATGGAGCGCCACTAGGTCATCACCAGCCCTATTTCCCAGCCATGCGGCCACTCGCCCGGCCTGCCGTCCACGGTCCACGTTCCGGCCATCCTCGCGCCCTCAGGCACCCGGATTCGGTCGGTGGGCAGGAACGTGAAGCCGGGATCGCGGTACAGGACAGCCGTGGAGCTCACGACGTCGGCCCGGTCAACAGGGTCAGCGGTCGCCCGCGGCCCAATCAGGCAGCCGGTTACAGGGATCTCCACCGGCGCTATCGGATTCCCCTTGGCGTCCTTGCCGCCGCCCCGCAGGACAGTAACGGCGGTCAGCCACGACTTCGGGAATCGCTTCACAAGGGAACGGCCCGGCGTGATGTAGTCCGGGAACGCGTAAACGACACCCATTAGGCGCCCTCGTAGATCGGCTCACCAGCGATGTCAGCACCACAAGAGCAGTACGTCGCACCGAATGCGAGGTTGCACCACGGGAGATGACTCGTAGTTGCGCACCCTGCGATCTGCACACCGAACGCCCGCTGCACCCCATCGCCAAGAGCCTTGCGCTCCTGCTTGGTGAGGTAGAAGTCGCCGGCAGGATTTACCGGCTTCATCGTCACGGAGAACGGGCCGCCGGACTGCTGGACGCTTTCCATCCCATCCATACCGTCAGCGTCAGGCATGGCCCGGCGGACAACGGCGCACACGATCCGTCTGCGGGTTGCCGGCAAAGCCAGGCCCGCAGACGGAACCGTGTCCAGAATGAACTGGGAAGCGTCCTCCAGTAGGACCGTCGCGTGAGCGTCGGCCCCCACCGGGAAGTCAGGCCAGCGGGCTTTCAGTTCCGCCAATGTCGCAAACGGAAACGGTAGAACTTCGGCCATGGCCTGACCTCCTGGTTACTTGCTTGTGCGGCGGGTAGGCTTCTCTTCGGATTTCTCAGCAACCCACTCGGAGCCGAGGACCTTGTCATCACGAACGCTCACAATCGCACCCGACGTGACGTGCTTGTACCGTTTCGCCATGGGCTAGACCAGGTCGTGGATCTTGGAGAACGCGTTCAGGTCAGCGATGCCCCAGCCGTAAACAACCTCGGCGCGGAAGGCAACCTGGTTGTACCGCTTCAGGTCGCCACCGCCGTCCGGGTCACCGAAGCGGATGACCTCAAGGCCAATGGACTTCTGGATGCCCCAGCGGATAGCGGAGAAGTCGCCGACGTAGCCGAGAACCTTCGTGTCCACAGCGAGAACGCCAGTGCCGCGGACTGTGTTGGACACCGACGCACGGTGGCCGTCCAGTTCCGAGGTTTCGATGCCAAGGCGGAAGTTCGGGTAGAGCTTCTGTTCGGAGTTGGCGCCACGCAGCGCGGAGAACTTCGCCGCGTAGGTCGGGTCGAGTGCGATGTCACGCGGCACGAATCCGTCAGCGAGCACGAGGCCGTCCGCAGCGTCCAGGGACACGTAAGGCTTGTCGGCTGCGACGTACTCAACCAGGTTCGTGGTGTCCGTGAGGCCGCCGTTCATCGCGGCGACAACAGCGCCACCGGTCGGGTTGATCTCGTGGAACACGCCGAAGTCGAGTGCGCGGGACAGTGCCGGCTGGATCAGTTCGAGGATCTCGTCGACAACTTCAAGCTGACGGTCCTCGTCGGCCCACAGGACTTCCTCGTTGAAACGGAGGGTCTTGTGGAACTTGAACGGCTTGATCGTCTTGCTGGCAGACGTAACGGACGAAGCGCCCTTAGCGCCGCCCTCAGCGACGTACTCGGCCTCGCCGATGTCGAACGTCCACGATTCGCCCTCGCCGAAAGTCATCGGGGTCTGTGCGGACAGGCTCGCGACGCAGGAGCCGTTCTGGATTTTGCCCAGCCAAGGGGCGATTTTCTGCTTCGGGATCGTAAGCGATCCGGTTGCCAGAGAGGTCATTTCATTCTCCTAAGGAAGTGTTTCTAGTCTTTAGCGGTTGCAAAGAGGTTGCGCGTGAACTCCCTGAGGGGGTTTTCCGTAACCTTGTCGGGAGTAAGTTCCTGCCCAGGAATGACCGGGCCGGATGGTTTGATGAGTTCAGCGAGGACCTTGGCGTGGGCTTCTAGTTCTTCGCGGGTCGTACCACGGAGGGCTGATGCCGGGACTTTGGCCGCCTCGGCGACTTCAGAGACGAGCGTTGCCCGCTCCTTTTCCGCCTCGTAGGTCTGGAGCTTCGTAGCAAGCGCGCCACGCTCGGACTCGGCGGCGGTGTACTTACCCGTCAACTCGTCCAGTGCCGACTTGTTACTTTTTGCTCGGTCTTCCCACTTGCGCGCTTCCTGCTTCCAGTCCGTCTCCTGTGCAGGAGGCGCCGGGGTGGGCGTCGGAATTGGCGCTGGTGTTGGTGTGGGCTCGGGTAATGCTTCACTCATCTTTTTGTTCCTCCCGTGCGGGATAAAAACGGCTCCGTGCGGGGCCGGTGGTCTAGTGGGTGTGGACGCCGTCATTCACCGCGTCCGGGTGCAGCCGGCGGAACGCTGCGGCTACGTCCTTGATGTCGCCGGACTGTGCCGCGTTACGGGCCGCCCGATACATCGCATAGTGGTCGTCGGGCAGGTAGCCCTCGGGATAGTCGGACGCCTTTCCGATGCGCGTCGGGACGCAGTCGCAGTCGCCGTGGTACTTGTGGCCGGGACCGCCAGCGGACTGCTTGGACGCGTAGACTGCATCCCGCGAGGCCAGCACAAGGCACCATGAGCAAGTCTTGGCGCCGGTCGGAACTCGCGCCCAACGCACGCCTTCGCGCTTGGCGTTGGTCGCCATCGTGTCCCTGCCGGGCTGCTTCACATACTTGTCCGTAGCGGTAAGTAGCGGCGAGAGAATCGCGGCCGGGTCGGGCGTCCATAGATGCCCTGCTAGATAGCGCACCTTCGCCTCTACCGCGCCCGCAGGTACGCCCGGGGCCGTTATCGCCCGGAACCGTCCGGCGGCCCCAGAGGCGGCCCTAGTCTCTTCGTACCAGTCCGCAGCGAGGGTCGCTGCAACAGCGCCGTATTGCTCCGTCAGGACAGGCAGGAACTCCAGGAGTGCATCACGGGCCGCCTCGGGCTTCGAGAGATTCAAGGACCGGAAGAACGCCTCAAGCGCCGAGCGGACAAGCTTAGACAGTTGCGCGTTGTCCGCACGGAACTGCTCGATGCTCGCCGGGTCCACCATGGCTAAACGTCCTCCGGGGCCTTGATCGTGATCGGGTTACCGGGGATGAATTTGACGTTCTCAAGCCCGACGATCGTCGCCGCTGCGTCAGCGTCCACACCAGCACGACGAAGCGTGCCAAGTGCGGTAGCCTTCAGGCCCAAGACTTCAGCCGCAGCCTTCGCCGCGTCCGCCTCGGTAGGTGCCCCATCGACAGCAGGACTGCCGCCAGCCAGCAGTTGAGCGAGTGCACCGCCGGCCGCAGCCTTCTTGCGTTCGTCCAGGATCCGGTCAACCTGATCCTCATCGAAGATCGTTTCGAGCAGGACTGGCGAACTGGCAAGCTCCGGGTTCGCGCCGGCCAGCTTCACGTAGGCGTCAGCGTTCGCTGACATTGACCGGAACTCCGGATCAGCAAAGCGCGCCGACAGCTTCCATGAGTCCGTGGGAGGCTCAGTGAGCCCGTCGCGGACCATGACGGCCAGCGTGGCGATCTGCGTTACGGCTTCACTGAGGACGACGTCATTCTGGTTTCCGACCTCCAGCATCAACTTCCGCTCGGCAGTCAGCATCGCCTCAGCGCTCGATGGATTGTCATGCAGGATGCCGAGTTCCGCTAGGGGAATGCCAGTCTCACCGGAGAACGCCGATGCAACAGTGCGGAGCATGTCAGAGTGCGGCGTCATGGTGGCTTGCTGCAACTGCTTGATGCTCGGCGCGTTGCCGTCAGCGTCACGAGTCAGCGCGATAAGACGATCCATCGCCAACTTGAACTTCTTGGACTCGCTCGCCTCGCCGTCGAACGCGTCAGGGTCGATGCCCTCAATGGCAAGCTGCGGGGAGCTGTAGAACTCAGCGTTGCCTTCCATGCGCACGTAGGCGCGCACGGCCATGTCCGTCAAGGACATGACGGGGTTGGAGATCCGGGAGCGGCCGAACGGCTTACCCAACTGCGGGTCATAGGTCAGCGGGACGGCCAGCGTCCGGCCGATGGCGTTCGGGATCTTCTCCGCGGTCCACTTGCCGTCACCCTTGGAGCATTTCAGCACATTTGCCGGCAGGTAGACGATGAACTCGGACGGCTTATCATCCTTCATCGCCGATATGGTCAGGGCCGCGCTGACGCGCCGGTTACGGCGGTCCCAGATGGCCGCTGACGACTCCGCAGAGTGCGCCTGGATCTGCACCTCAGCCTCGCCCGGCAGGCCCTTAGCTACGGTCATGAGCGCCATGCCGTGCTTGTAGGCCGAGACGATGCCCTGCGAAAGTTCAAGGCGGAAACGGTTCGCCCAAAGGATTTCCCCGAGCTCAAACGGATCCTCGGAGCCGGGCAAGCGGAAACCCTCGAACCGGGAGCGCGTCGCGGCAGCCCGGACGGCCTGAGTCGCCCATCCGAGGAAGAACTTAGCGTTCTTCAACTGCGGCGGCAGGGTCAGGCCGAGGTCCTTGAAAGACTGCTCGGAATCGTAGTAGAGGGACCGTTTCAGGTTGCGCCCACGCCGGCCATTCCACACCGAAAGCAGTTCAGCAATGGTTGTCATCTCATCATCGGAAAGGCCTTCAATACGAAGCCTTGAAATATCCTCAGCAGTCCAGTCGCTCACAAAAAGCCAGCCTTTCTGCCGGGTCTACGTTTAGTTGTTTTCGCGCCCCAATAGGCAAGAGTCACCGCGTCGAGCAGCGCGACATTGCCGCCCTCCGGCGCCTGCCAGCCGAAGCCGCCATTCGCGCCGATCTTCCGCTTCTCGGCGGCCTTGACCTGCTCGTCAAGTTCGGACTGCCCGCGGTGGGTGAAGTCCTTGGAATTGAGTGCGGCCTCAAGCATTGAAGTGCCGGATGTGATCGTGTCCGTGCCAGCCGTGATGACGACCGACTTGGGCACGCGGGCCTCGTGAAGCGCGTTCACCAGATAGCCCACGCCCGCCTTGCCATCAACCACGATCTGCGCCGCCTTCTCGTGACGCTCGACCAGCCAATCGACCAGCCATGCAGTGCCGTCTCCCATCGATGCAAGCTTGATGCCCTCGATGTGGATCGGGCCCTCATCGGGGCGGATCGCCGCAGCAAGTGCCACGCTGGATCCGTCCACCGAGAACCGGACAGCATAGACGCGCCGGCCATCAGTCGGGGCCGTGGGAATCGCCAAGGCGTCCCAGGCTTTGGCGTTGATCGCCTTCTTGGTTAGCGCCGCCTCATCCCAAATGCCGAGGCCTTCACGAAGGAAGGATTCAACCGAGCCAAGCAGCTTGCGCATACGCAAGATCGCGGACTCAGTCGTTCGCCGGGGATAGGACGGGTTAGCCTTTGCCCACTGCTTCCGGTCATCGGGGTTAGCCTTGGGATCCGCAGAGAGTTCGACGTAAAGGACGTCCTCATCCTCGCCGGACAGCGCAGCGGCCCGCCGGTTCATGAACACTTCGCCGGGATCGTTCGGGCGAGGGGGAGTGCCCATCATGAGAACGAGGCCATTAGGCGCCGCGTTCGTCGCCGGCACCATGTCTTCCATGGCCTTCTCGGTGAGGATTTGCGCCTCATCGAGAACAAGGATGTCTACCTGCGCGAAGCCACGGCCGAAGCCGGATTCACGGGCGCCGAACAGGATCCGGGAACCGTTACGGAACTCGACTTCCTGCTCGCCATTAGCACGGCGGACGCTCGCAACGTGCGGCTTGATCTCGCGGCGCTCAGCCATGGCCGCCATGGAGCGGAACGTCTCGTTATGCGTTCTCGTCCGGTGCGCAGTCCAAATAACCGTCGTGCCCGGATTCAGAGTGCACAGAGCAAAGATGATCGCGCCGATAGTGAAAGTTTTGCCAACCTGGCGGGGAATGCTAACGACAGCGCCGCCGATACCGCAGGCATAAAGGCCATTGTCACGCTTGGCAAGGATCGCCATGCCAAGGCCGACCTGCCAGCCGTCGAACCGGACGCCCATCTCCAAAGCGCGGGCAGCCACCGGAGCCCAGCCCGTCGAAACGATGCCCTCGGGAAGGATTACATGCCGGGCAACCTCAGATAGCTTGGGGTCTCCACTGCTCGTCGGTGACGTCATTGGATTTCAACGCCTCCTCGGCTTCCTCGACTCGCAGCGATTCAATCTCACGGCTAATCTCCATCTGCCGGCGAGTCAAAGCCGCAAGGTCGCGAGGGGAAGTCATCTCGCTGTCAATCGCACGAGCAAGAACGGCGCGCATAGCCCGGAGCTCATCGGATCGGCTACCAGACTCCGCGGCATCAAAAACAGACATCGGCGGCTTGGGCTCGGACGGCGAAGTCTCGGCGGGCGGATCGACGTTCGGAACGGAGCGCAAGGGCGTCTTCTTGGGGGCCATAACGAGCCTCCTAACGCCGTGTGGAAAAAATGTGGGGCAGAGTGCCCATGTGG
>Ga0247819_10000582_pt1 | contig 21459 bp, 17 predicted proteins | sample 13C_Xylose_Day6_FD_193428 | JGI IMG/M metagenome (GOLD analysis project Ga0247819, IMG submission 193428) | Soil microbial communities from agricultural site in Penn Yan, New York, United States - 13C_Xylose_Day6 | ecosystem: Environmental > Terrestrial > Soil > Agricultural land | place: USA...
GTCGCCACCACCCGGTAGCGCCCGGATTGCTGCCGCTCCAGCAATCCCATCCCGGTCAGCGCTTCCAGCGCGCGGCGGGCCGGGGCGCGGCTGATGCCGAAGCGTTCGGCGATGCCCATCTGGGTCAGCGCGAGCCCGTCCGGCAAGCGGCCCTCGACGATGTCGCGCTGAAGCATCTGGGTCGCCTGCTGGTACAGGCGCGGGGCAAGTCGGGTCGGATCGGTGCTTTCAGGCATTGTGCGATCATCCGCGCTGTGGCTACTGTGTGCAAGGGACATTTCGGGGAGGAAACATGACCGACCAGCACCGCACCAGCCTGCACGAACTGGATCGCTTTTGTCGCGAGGCATTTCTGGCCGTGGGCGCGGATCAGGCAACTGCCGATGCCGCGACCCGCGCCATGCTGCATGGCACCCGCTTTGGCGTCGACAGCCACGGCGTCCGCCTGCTGCCGCATTATATCCGGGCGCTTGAGGGTGGGCGGCTGAACCGCAACCCCGCGCTCAAGACCGTCGGAGGCTTTGGAGCGGTCGAGGTGCTGGATGCCGACAATGCCCAAGGCGCATTGGGGGCCTATCGCGGGATGGAGCGCGCGGTGGCGCTGGCTGGGCAATTCGGTCTGGGTGCGGTGGCGATCCGCAACAATTCGCATTTCGGCCCGGCCGGGGCCTATGCGCTCGCCGCCGCCGAGGCTGGATTCATCGGTATAACCTTCTGTAATTCTGACAGTTTCGTGCGTCTTCATGATGGCGCGTCGCGGTTCCACGGCACCAATCCGATCGCGGTGGCGGTGCCCTGCGCCGGGGGCGATCCGTGGTTTCTGGACATGGCGACCAGTTCGATCCCCTATAACCGGGTGCTGCTTTATCGCAGCCTTGGGCAGGAACTGCCCGATGCGGTCGCCTCGGATTCGGCGGGGCAGGATGTCACCGATCCCCATATCGTCGACATGCTCGCGCCACTTGGCGGTGCCTTTGGCTTCAAGGGCGCGGCATTGGGGGGCGTGGCCGAGATTTTCAGTGCGGTCCTGACCGGGATGAAGCTCAGCTTCGATATCCTCAACATGGACGGGCCGGATTTCGAAACCCCGCGTCAGATGGGGGCCTTTGTGCTGGCGCTGAACCCGGAAGCGTTTCTGGAACGCAGCGCCTTTGATGCCGGAATGCGCCGCTATGTCGACACCTTGCGCAATTCCCCGGCCCGCGAAGGGGCCAAGGTCATGGCTCCGGGCGACCGGGAATGGGATGTGGCCCGCGGGCGTGCCGAATCCGGCGTGGTTCTGGACCCGATCACCGCTCAGGAATTCGCGGCCTTGGCCGACAGGCTGGGGATCGCTGCGGTGGCCTGACCAGTTAATGGGGGATTTCCTGCGGAATCCCCCGAAAAAATCCTTGACCGAGTCGGCAAACCGTCCCTAACCTGCAATTGGTCAAACCAGTTTGACCCCAGCTGCGTGGAGGCGGCTGACCGGAGGGAATATGCTCAACGATACCCGCCCCCGCCGGCAATACCGGCAGGTGGCCGATCAGATCATGGCGCTTGTCGCCACTCAGGCGCTTGCGCCGGGTGAGCGGCTGCCGTCCGAACGCGATCTGGCCGAGCTGCTCAGCGTCTCGCGCCCGTCGCTGCGCGAGGCCCTGATCGCCTTGGAGGTCGAGGGGCATGTGGAAATCCGCATGGGCTCGGGCATCTATGTCGGCACCAATCCCGCCCCGGAAGGCCCCAGCATCGGCATGGATGCCGAAGGCCCGCTGGAGATCCTGCAGGCGCGCGCGATCATCGAAAGCGCCATCGCCGAGGAGGCCGCGCGCCATGTTACTCATGACCTGATCGCCCGGCTGGACGACAATCTGCAGTCCATGGGGCAGGCGCTGAACGACCGCTCGCGGATGGTCGCGCTGGACGGCCAGTTCCATATCGCCATTGCCGCGGGCGTGGGGAATTCGGTTCTGGCGAACTTTACCCAGCAGATCTACGAAAAGCGGCTCTCACCGTTTTTCATGCAATTCTCGACCCGGTTCGAGGGGCCGCGCACCTGGCGTCTGGCGCTGTCCGAACATGGGGCGATCCGCGACGCCATTGCCGACGGCGATGCCAGCGCCGCGCGCGAGGCGATGCGCCACCATCTGAGCGAGTCGCAGCGAAGATTTACCGAAAGCTTTCTGGTGGAACGACACCAGCAAGCCTGACTGCCAACAAAGACTGAACTCAACGCTACTGGGAGGATACGCATGAAGTTCACGATCAAGGGCCTGTTCGGGGCCGCCGCCATGCTGATGGCCAGCACTATCGCCGCGCAGGCGCAGACCGCGCTGAAATGGGCCCATGTCTATGAGACATCCGAGCCGTTCCACACCGAATCCGTCTGGGCCGCCGAGGAAATCGGCAAGCGCACCGAAGGCCGCTACAAGATCGACGTCTTTCCCGCCTCGCAGCTTGGCAAGGAAGCCGACCTCAATCAGGGCCTGAAGCTGGGCACGGTCGACATCATCATCTCGGGCTCCAGTTTCGCCTCGCGCGAATACAAGCCGATCGGTGTGACCTATTACCCCTATATCTTCCGCGATCCGTCGCACCTGATCGCCTATACCAAAAGCGACGTCTTCAAGAAGCTGGCAGCGGGCTATGAGGAGGCCTCGGGCAACCACATCACCGCCGTGACCTATTACGGCACGCGCCAGACCACGGCGAACAAGGACATCAAATCCTGCGCCGACATGAACGGGCTGAAGATCCGCGTGCCGGACGTGCCCGCCTATCTGGCGATGCCGCGCGCCTGCGGGGCCAACACCACCCCCATCGCCTTTGCCGAGGTCTATCTGGCGCTGCAGAACGGCACTGTCGAGGCGCAGGAAAACCCGCTGACCACCATCGAGGCCAAGAAGTTCTTCGAGGTTCAGAAGAACATCGCCCTGACCGGTCATATCGTCGACCACCTGAACACGGTCGTGTCCAAACAGCTGTGGGCCAACCTGTCGGATGCCGACAAGCAGATCTTCTCGGACGTGATGATGGAGGCCGCCGTGCGCGCCACCAAGATCGTCGAGGAGCGTGAAGCGGCGCTGGTCGACAAGTTCAAGGCTGACGGCATCAACGTCGTCGAGGTCGATAAATCCGACTTCGAAAAGACCGTGCTGGAAAACGTCGCGCTGGAAGATTTCGGCTACAACAAGGAAGACTGGGAAGCCATCCGGGCTGTCCAGTAACCATCTCCGCCCCGGTGAACGGCCCGCCCGCGCCGGGGCATCCCCCTTTCCATTTCCGGAGCCTATGACATGGCAGACCAGGATCACACGCCTATCAGCGTGGAAGAGATGGCGCATGCCTTCGAGGATGACGCCGGCCCCGTCGACCTGACCCCCTATTCCATCGAGGACTGGGTCACGCTTGCGCTGTTCTGGGGCATGGCGCTGTGCGTCTTCCTGCAATTCTTCACTCGCTACGCGCTGAACAACAGCCTGGCCTGGACCGAGGAAATCGCCGCGAACTGTCTGGTGGTGATCGTGTTCCTTGGCTCGGTCATGTGTGTGCGGATGGGTCGTCACATCATCGTCGACCTGCTTTACAACATCCTGCCCCGCCCGGTCGTGCGCGCGCTGGAAGTGGTCGTGGATCTGATCTCGATCGGCTTCTTCGCCTACATGTCGTGGCTGATGTGGCGCTATATCGCCGTCGTGGGCAATGAGCGCATGGTCACCGTCGACCTGCCGCGCGGCATCGTCTTCTACACCGTGTTCGCGTCCTTCGTGATGATGACGCTGCGCGCGCTGCAGAACTTCGCCCGTGACCTGACCAACAAGAAAACCGTCCGTCAGCAGGCGGCTGAAACCGGCGTGACAGGGATCTGAACCATGCTTCTTCTGATCGGATCATTCCTTCTTCTGATGATCATCGGCGTACCGGTCGCGGTCGCCATGGCCGTGGCATCGCTGGCCTATATCGGGGTCTATAACGTCGCCCCCGACATCATCGCGGCGCAGCGCATGATTGCGGGCGTCGAGAGCTTTCCGCTGATCGCGGTGCCCTTCTTTATCCTTGCCGGCAACCTGATGAACATCGCGGGTGTGACCGGGCGCATCTATCACTTTGCCTTGTCGCTGGTCGGCTGGATGAAGGGCGGCCTTGCGCAGGTCAACATCATCGGCTCGGTGGTCTTCTCGGGCATGTCGGGCACGGCTCTGGCCGACGCCGCCGGCATTGGCACGATCGAGATCAAGGCGATGAAGGACCACGGCTACCCGGTCGAGGCCGCGGTGGGCGTCACTGCCGCCTCCGCCACGCTGGGGCCGATCTTTCCGCCCTCGCTGCCTTTCGTCATCTACGGGATGATGGCCAATGCCTCGATCGGGGCGCTGTTCATGGCCGGTATCCTGCCGGGCATCGTGATGACCGTGCTGATGATGCTGACGGTCTATATCTTTGCCCGCCGCAAGGGCTGGGGTTCCGACACCCCGTTTCAGCTGAAGCAGCTTCTGGGCGCCTCGCTTGAGGTGGTGATCGTCCTCAGCTTCCCGCTGGCGATCTATCTGCTGGTGATGGCGGGGCTGTCGGTCAACGTGGCCGTGCTGATCGGGCTTTCGGCGCTGATCGCGCTGGACTGGTATTTCGACTGGCATGCGGTCATGGCGCTGATGGCCCCGGTGCTGCTGATCGGCGGCATGACCATGGGTTGGTTCACGCCGACCGAGGCCGCCGTTGCCGCCGTGATCTGGTCGCTGTTCCTTGGGCTGGTGCGCTACCGGACCATGACCTTCCGCAGCCTTGCGAAAGCCAGCTTCGACACCATCGAGACCACGGCCTCGGTCCTGTTCATCGTCACTGCTGCATCAATCTTTGCGTGGCTGCTGACGGTCAGCCAGGCTGCGGCGATGTTTGCGGACTTCATGTTCTCGCTGACCGACAACTGGTGGACCTTCCTGATCATCGTCAACATCCTGCTGCTGGTGGTGGGGGCGTTCCTGGACACGATCGCCGCGATCTCGATCCTGGTGCCGATCCTGATGCCGGTCGCCGCGCGCTATGGCATCGACCCGGTGCATCTGGGCCTGATCGTGACGCTGAACCTGATGATCGGTCTGCTGACGCCGCCGGTAGGGATGGTGCTGTTCGTGCTGTCGCGGATTTCCAAGATGTCGGTGGAACGAACCGCGCTGGCCATCCTGCCCTGGATGATCCCGCTGTTCGTGGCGCTGCTGCTGATCACCTTCATCCCGCAACTGACGCTGTGGCTGCCGACGCAGCTTGGCCTGATCCGCTAAGGGGATAGTCATGCGCACACGTGTCGCGCGTCTTTACGGCGCCCATGATCTGCGGGTCGAGGAACAGGAGGTTTCTCGTCCCGGTCCCGGAGAGGTTCTGCTGCGCATGGCGGCGGGCGGGATCTGCGGTTCGGACCTGCATTACTACCACGACGGCGGCTTCGGCCCCGTCCGGGTGCGAGAGCCGATCATCTCGGGGCACGAAGCCTCGGGCCGGGTATTTGAGGCGGGCGAGGGGGTGGACCTCGCCCCCGGTACGCTGGTCGCAGTCAGCCCGTCCCAGCCCTGCGGCACTTGCGAATATTGCCAGCGCGGGCTTCCGGTGCACTGTCTGGACATGCATTTCATCGGCAGCGCCATGCGGCTGCCGCATGAACAGGGGATGTTCCGCGACCTGTTCACCGTTCCCGCCCGTCAGGCCCATGCCTTTCCCCCCGGCGTGACCGAGGGCGAGGCCGCCTGCGCCGAGCCGCTGGCCGTCTGCCTGCATGCGGTCGCGCAGGCGCAGGAACTGCTGGGCGATCTGGCGGGGCTGCGCGTCATGGTCACGGGTGCCGGGCCGATCGGGCTGCTGGTTCTGGCGGCCCTGCGTCATGCGGGCGCGGATGGGGTCATCGTCACCGACCTGACCGATGCCGCATTGGAGCGTGCCCGTGCCATGGGCGCGGCCACCACAATCAATGTCGCAACCGACGCCACTGCCCTTGAGCCCTTGCAAAAGGACAAGGGGCAGATCGACCTGATCTTTGACTGCTCGGCTGCCGGACCCGCCCTGCGCACCGCATTCGCGGCCATCCGCCCGCGCGGGGTGATCGTTCAGGTCGGCGTCACCGGCGACATCACCATCCCGCTGAACGCGCTGGTCGGCAAGGAAGTGACTTGGCGCGGATCACAGCGGTTTCATGACGAATTTGCACTGGCGGTGTCGCTGATCGGCTCGCGTGCCATCGACCTTCGGCCTATCATCAGCCACAGCTTGCCGCTGGAACGCGCGCGTGAGGCATTTGACCTCGCCTCGGACCGCAGCATCGCCTGCAAGGTGCAGCTGACCTTCGCCCATGAGGAGCAACCCCAATGAAATACACATGGCGCTGGTTCGGTCCCGTCGACAAGGTGACGGTGCGCGATGCCCTGCAGGCCGGCGCGCATGGCATTGTCAGCGCGCTGCACCATGTTCCCACCGGTGAGGTCTGGACCGTCGATGGCATCCGCCAGCGTCAGGACGAAATCCGCGCGGGCGGGCTGACCTGGGACGTGGTCGAAAGCGTCCCTGTGTCGGAAGACATCAAGACCCAGACCGGCGACTGGCGCACCCATGTCGCGAATTGGCAGGAAACGCTGCGCCGGTTGTCGCAATGCGGCATCCGCACGGTCTGCTACAATTTCATGCCGGTGCTGGACTGGACCCGCACCGACCTGCGTTGGGAGACGCATCAGCACGCCCGCGCCATGCGTTTCGATCTGCCCGATTTCGTGGCCTTTGACCTGCATATCCTGAAGCGACCGGGCGCCGCTGACGACTACCCCGAGGCCCTGCAGGCCGAGGCCGCCCGCCGCTTTGCCGCCATGTCCGACGCCCGCATCGCGGAACTGGGCCGCAATGTCGGGGCGGGGCTGCCGGGTTCCGCCGACGGCTATACGCTGGACCAGCTACTGGCGAAACTGCGGACCTATCAGGGCATCGACGCCACGCGGTTGCGCGCGAACCTTGTTGATTTTCTGTCTCAGGTGGTCCCGGTGGCCGAGGAAGTCGGCATCAATATCTGCGCCCATCCCGACGATCCGCCATGGCCGCTTCTGGGCCTGCCGCGTATCCTGTCCACTCGCGACGACTACGCCCATATGCTGGGTCAGGTGGATAGCCGCGCCAATGGCATGACGCTGTGCAGTGGTTCCTTGGGCGCGCGGCCCGACAATGACCTGCCGCAGATCACCCGCGAGTTTGCGGATCGCATCCATTTCGTCCACCTGCGCAATGTCACCCGCGAGGCCGAGACCATCCCCTGTTCGTTCGTTGAGGACGAGCATCTGGAAGGTGGCACCGACATGGTCGAGGTCATCGCGGCGCTGCTGGCCGAAGAAAAACGCCGCCGCGCCGAGGGGCGCGAGGATCACCAGATCCCGATCCGCCCCGATCACGGGCAGGAAATCCTTGACGACCTGACCCGAGGCGCGCAGCCCGGCTACCCCGCCATCGGTCGCCTGAAGGGTCTGGCCGAGTTGCGCGGCATCGAGCGCGCCTTGTCCCATCCGCGACTGGGGGCCTGCGCATGACACGTCTTTCCTCGCAAACGCTGCTGAAAGATGGTGTCAGCCTGCCCGAATTCGACCGCGCCACCTTGCTGCCGGGCATCGTCCATCTGGGCTTCGGCGCGTTTCACCGCGCGCATCAGGCGGTCTTTACCCAGCGCGCGTTGAACCTTGACCCCGACGCATGGGGCATCGTTGCGGTCAATCTGCGCTCATCCGGGCCGATCCGCGACCTTGAGGTGCAGGACGGGCTTTATACCGTCATCACCCGCGGCCCCGATGGCGACAGCGCCGAGGTGATCGGCGTGACCGAGGACTGGCTTTGCGCCGCCGAGGATCTGCCCGAACTGCTCGACCACCTTGCCGATCCCGCGATCCGCATCGTCACCCTGACCGTGACGGAAAAGGCTTACGGCATCGACCCGGCGACGGTTGGCCTTGACCCTGCGCATCCCTCGATCGCAGCCGATCTGGCTTTGCCAGATCGGCCGAGCAGCGCGGTCGGGCTGCTGGTCGCGGGCCTCTCGCGCCGCCGGGCCGAGGGGATCGCGCCTTTCACCGTGCTGACCTGCGACAACCTGCCCTCGAACGGGCGGGTGCTGCGGCGGCTGGTGGTGGAATTTGCCGCCGTCACCGATCCGGAACTGTCCGACTGGATCGCGACCGAGGTCTCATTTCCCTGCTCGATGGTCGACCGCATCGTTCCCGCCGCCACCGACGCCACCCGCACCCTTGCGGCGACCCTGACCGGGGCCGAAGACGCGCTTGCCATCGAGACCGAGCCCTTCATCCAATGGGTGATCGAGGACGACTTCCCGCAAGGCCGCCCGGCCTGGGACAAGGCGGGCGCGGTCATGGTCGCCAATGTCGAGCCCTATGAGAACATGAAGCTGCGTATGCTGAACGGCGCGCATACGCTGATCGCGCATCTGGGCATCCTGAACGGGTTAGAGCATGTCCGCGACGTGATGGCCGTGCCGGAACTCGCGGCGCAGGCCCGCGTGCATATGCTGGCGGCGCAGGCGACGCTGGCCCCGGTGCCGGGGATCGATCTGGACCGCTACAGTGACGATCTGCTGGCGCGCTTTGCCAATCCGGCCATTGCGCATCGCAATATCCAGATCGCCATGGATTCGACCCAGAAACTGCCGCAGCGCATCCTGATGCCCGCTGTCGACGCGCTGGAAGCCGGGCAGGACATCACGCCCTTTGCACGCGTGGTCGGCGCATGGATCGCCGCGACGGCCAAGCGCCGCGATGCCGATGATCCGCGCCGCGCAGAACTGCTGGCGGCTGTTCAAGCGATGACCGATGATGATCCGGCGGGGCCGTTTCTTGGCTTGCCGGGGCTGTTCCCGCCCGCGCTATCCGACAGCGCCACATGGCGCGCTGCGGTGAATGCTGCCGTCACCGAATTCGCCTCTGCGGAAAGGAACGCCTGATGAAAGCCCTGATCTGCCCCGAACCGGGGCAACTGGCCCTGATCGAGCGTCCTGATCCCCAGCGCGGCGAAGGTGAAGTTCTGGTCCGCATCCGCCATGTCGGCATCTGCGGCACGGATTTCCACATCTTTGGCGGCAAGCACCCTTTCCTTGAGTATCCGCGCGTCATGGGCCACGAGCTTTCCGGCACGGTCGAGGAGGCGCCCGAGGGCAGCGCGCTGAAAGCGGGCGATGCCGTCTATATCGTGCCCTACCTGTCCTGCGGGACCTGTCAGGCCTGCCGCATCGGGATCAGCAATGCCTGCTGCAATATCAAGGTGCTGGGCGTCCATACCGATGGCGGCATGGCGGAACTGATCTCGGTCCCCGCGCAAAACGTGATCCCGGCGGGTGGCATTGCGCTGGAAGACGCCGCGATGATCGAATTCCTCGCCATCGGCGCGCATGGGGTCAAGCGCGGCGGCATCACCGCCCGCGACCGCGTGTTGGTGACCGGCGCAGGCCCCATCGGCATGTCCGCGATCATCTTTGCCAAGGCACGCGGCGCGCATGTCACCGTCATGGATACGCGTGAGGATCGTCTGGGTTTCGCGCAATCCGATCTAGGCGCGGATGCCGTCCTGTTCGCTGATGCTGACGCCGAAACCAACGCCGCCCGTCTGACCGGCAATGACTGGTTCGATGTGGTGATCGACGCGACCGGGGCCGCCCCGCCCATTGAGCGCGGCTTCGGCTTCCTTGCCCATGGCGCGCGCTATGTGCTGCTGTCGGTGGTGCGCCAGGACATCCGCTTCTCGGACCCCGAGTTCCACAAGCGCGAGGCCACGCTGATCGCCAGCCGCAATGCCCAGCCCGACGACTTCGCCGAGGTGGTGGCCCAGATGCAGGCGGGGCGGGTGCCGACCCGCGCGCTGAACACCCATCGCGGCTCCCTGTCGGACGGGGTGCAATTGTTTCAGGACTGGTCGCGCCCCGAGGCGGGCGTGATCAAGGCCATTCTCGATCTTTGAAGGAGCGAAGCCATGCCAGCGCCACGCACTATTCGCCTGCGCCCCGAGGATGACGTGGTCATCGCCACGCAACCGATCCCGGCAGGCACCGAGCTGACCGAGGAGAAGGTGACGACCCGGCAGGACATTCCCCCCGGTCACAAGATCGCCACCCGCGATATCGGCGAAGGCGAAGCAGTGCGGCGCTATAACCAGATCATCGGGCTGGCATCCGCGCCGATTCCGGCGGGCAGCCACATCCATGTCCACAATCTGGCCATGACCGATGTGCAGATGGACCATGCCATCGGCGTCGATGCACGACCCACGGTCCCGGCGACGGAAGCCCTGACCTTCATGGGCATCCGCCGCCCCGACGGGCGCATCGCCACGCGCAATTACATCGGTATCATTTCATCGGTGAACTGCTCGGCCCGTGTGGTGCGCTCGATCGCCGACCATTTCCGCCGCGACATCCGCCCCGAGGCTTTGGCCGATTTCCCGAATGTCGATGGCGTCGTGGCGCTGACCCATGGCATCGGCTGCGCGGTGGACAGCAAAAGTGAATCCATGCGCATCGTGCGCCGCACCATGTCGGGCTTTGCCACCCATCCGAACTTCGCCGCCGTGCTGTTCATCGGCCTTGGCTGCGAGACGAACCAGATCACCGAGATCATGGCGCAGGGCGGGCTTCAGGAAGGGGCCAAGCTGAAGACCTTCACCATTCAGGATCAGGGCGGAACCACCAAGACCATCGAACATGGCGTGGCGCAGATCAGGGCGATGCTGGCACAGGCCAATGCCGTCACGCGCGAACCGGTGCCGGTCTCGGAACTGGTGGTGGGGCTGCAATGCGGCGGCTCGGACGGCTATTCGGGTATCACCGCCAATCCGGCCTTGGGTCATGCGGTGGACATCCTCGTCAGCCATGGCGGCACCGCGATCCTGTCGGAAACGCCCGAGATCTATGGCGCGGAACACCTGCTGACCCGCCGCGCCGAAACCCGCGAAGTGGGTGAAAAGCTGGTCGCCCGCATCGACTGGTGGAAGGAACACACCGCGAAAAACGGGGCCGAGATGAACAACAATCCCTCGGCCGGGAACAAGGTCGGCGGGCTGACCACCATCCTTGAGAAATCCTTGGGCGCGGTCGCCAAGGCGGGCACGACCAATCTGCGCGGCGTCTATGAATATGCGGAACCCGTGACCGAACACGGCATGGTCTTCATGGACAGCCCCGGTTACGACCCGGTTTCGGCGACGGGGCAGGTGGCATCCGGGGCGAACCTGATCTGCTTCACCACCGGTCGCGGTTCTGCCTTTGGTTGCGTGCCCGCGCCTTCGCTGAAGTTTTCCACCAATACGGCGACGTGGAAGCGGCAAGAGGACGACATGGACCTGAATTGCGGCACCATCATCGAGGGCGAAGCCACCATCGAGGAACTGGGCGAGGTCATTTTCCAGATGATGATCGACTGCGCCTCGGGGGTCCGGTCGAAAAGCGAAGTGCTGGGCTATGGTCAGGACGAATTCGTGCCCTGGCAGATCGGCGTCGTCACCTGACCCGCATAAGTTGCGGTATTTCAGGCGCTTGCATGGAATCAGCGGAACCCAGATGCTGCGGTTGTCGCCGCCCATGAGGGACCCGAGATGCTGCGTACCGTCCTGTCGTCACTTTGCGTCGTCTTGGCGCTGTCGATCCCGTCTCTGGCCCAACAGGCCGGAGGATCGGGCCTGCCGCCACCGGCGACGCTGGCGGAATGGAAGAAGGCCGCGTCGTTTCGGCTGAAGGCCAATATACACCCTCGGATGCGGGCAATCGGGAGGCTGGAACCGGAGAGCGATGGCCAGTCAGCCACGATCGCCTTTCAGATCAATCCGGACGGTCGCATCACAAACGTCAAGATCGTCAATGCCAGTGAGGGCCTGTCCCCGAGGATGCAGAAATACATCGTGAAGACGTTCGAAACGATGCCGCGGATGCCGCCTTTTTCGCCCGACATGGGGGCGATGCCCGATTTGGTGACGGTGGCTGTGAATATCAACTGTGACAGCAAAAAGCCGTGACCCTTGGGGCCACGGCTTTCCTTTTGGACGATGCGCCGGGTTCAGTCGGCGCTGGCCTCGCCCAGGCGCAGGCCAGCCGGAGCGGGTCCGACCTGCGTGATCGGGCGGACATCGTCCTGCAACTCGCCCGACAGGGCGCGGTTCAGCTTCTCGCGGTCCAGCGCGCCTTCCCAGCGGCTGACGACGATGGTGGCCACCGCATTGCCGATGAAGTTGGTGATCGAGCGGCATTCCGACATGAAGCGGTCCACGCCAAGGATCAGCGCCATGCCCGCGACCGGGATCGTCGGCACCACCGACAGCGTTGCCGCCAGCGTGATGAAGCCCGCGCCGGTAACGCCCGCCGCACCCTTGGATGACAGCATCGCGACCAGCAGCAGCAGCACCTGCTGTTGCAGGGTCAGGTCGGTATTCGTGGCCTGCGCGATGAACAGCGCCGCCAGCGTCATGTAGATGTTGGTGCCGTCAAGGTTGAAGGAATAGCCGGTCGGCACGACCAGACCGACGACGGGGCGGGCGCAGCCGGCCTTCTCCATTTTCTCCATCAGCGCGGGCAGGGCCGATTCCGACGAGGACGTGCCCAGCACCAGCAGCAGTTCGGCCTTGAGATACGAGATCAGGCGGAAGATCGAGAAGCCGTTGGCCATGCAGACCGCGCCAAGGATCACGATGATGAACAGCGCCGAGGTCAGGTAGAAGGTGCCGACCAGCGTCGCCAGATTCACCACCGAGGCGATGCCGTATTTGCCGATGGTGAAGGCGAAGGCCCCGAAGGCTCCGATGGGCGCGGCCTTCATCAGGATGTCGACCACGCGGAAGACGACATGGCTGAGGGTCTCGAACAGCGCGACCACGGGCTTCGCCTTGTCGCCGACAAGGATCAGACCGATGCCGAACAGGATGGCGACGAACAGCACCTGCAGGATGTTGCCCTCGACAAAGGCGGAAACCAGCGTCGTCGGGATGATGTCCATGACAAAGCCGGTCAGCGAGGTCTCATGCGCCTTTTCGGCGTAGCCGCTGACCTTGCTGGCATCCAGCGTGGCCGGGTCGATATTCATGCCCGCACCGGGCTGGATGACATTCGCGGTGACCAGTCCGACGATCAGCGCCAGCGTCGAGAAGGTCAGGAAATAGGCGAATGCCTTGCCCACGACCGAGCCCACGCCCTTCAGCGTGCCCATACCGGCCAGACCGGTGACGATGGTCAGAAAGATCACCGGCGCGATGATCATCTTGACCAGCTTGATGAAGGCGTCGCCCAAGGGCTTCAGCGCCTCGCCGGTCTGGGGAAAGAAATGCCCGATCAGCGCGCCAAGGATGATGGCGCACAGCACCTGGAAATAAAGATGGCGATAGATCGGACGGGGTTCGTGCGCGGTAGGCTGCGCCGACATGTCGAGTTGCATTGGGGGCCTCCTCCAGCCAACCGATGACGGTATTGTGTCACTGCATGTTACAGGCTGCGGCAGGGCGGCCCAATTTCAGGGCGCATGACAGCAATGCGCTGAAATCATGGGAGTTTGGGCGATTTCCGTCCGATGGTGTGTGTGGTTTCCCACACGGTCGCGACGTGCTAGTGTGGAATTCGAAACAGTCCCGCGAAAGGACCGCAATTGCCGCAGCAGGCCGAGTCGCGCCGCTTTCCGTCCCGGGCCCTGTGGTGGCTCGGGTTGCTGGTGTTGGCTGCGCTGGTACTGGCGGGCACGTTCGATCTGACCCGGCGTGCGGCGCTGGCCGAATTGCGCCAGTCGCAGGAAACCGAGATGCGCGCCCGGGTGCAGGCGCTGGAAAGCGTGCTGCTGCGCCAGCGGGCGGTGGCGACGGTGCTGGCCGATGATGCGGTGATGCTGCAGGCGCTGCGCGATCCCTCGGCCCTGAACCGCGAGCGGGTGTCGCTGAAGCTGGACCGGCTGCGCAATCAGACCGACAGCGCCGTGATCTATCTTCTGGACAGTCAGGGCGTGGCGATCGCGGCCTCGAACTGGGACGAGGCCACCAGCTTCATCGGCGAGAATTACAGCTTTCGCGACTATTTCAGCGAGGCCCTGCTGAAGGGCGAGGCCACGCAATTCGCGATGGGAACGGTCAGCCATCGTCCGGGCCTGTATCTGTCCCATGACCTGCGCGAAACGCCGGTCCTTGCCGAGGGGCAGGGGGCGGCTTTGGGCGTGATCGTGGTCAAGGTCGAATTCGACCCGCTTGAGCGGAACTGGCGCAGCGCCCATGCCCGGACCGAGGTGCAGGACGCCTTGGGGCAGGTGATCCTGTCCAGCGATCCCGCGCTGCGCTTTCAGCCCGCGCCTGTGCCAGGCGCCGCCGAAATCGTGACCGAGGCTGCCGTGCCGGGGACCGACTGGGTGCTGCGGGTCACTGGCTCGACCCGACCGGCGCTGGTCGCGGGGCTGATGGCCACGGGCACGGCAGGCTTTGGCCTGACGCTGCTGGGGATCGGCGCGGGCTTTGCCCTGCGCGCCCGCCGCCGCGCCGCCCGCAAGGCCGAGGCCGAGCGCCGCTACCGCATCGATCTGCAACGCGCCGTCGATGACCGCACCCGCGCTTTGTCCGATGAAATGCGTGAACGCCGCGCGCTGGAAAAGCGGCTGGACCGGCTGCGCGCCGAGATGGTGCAGGCCAACAAGCTGGCCGCTTTGGGGCAGATCACGGCGGGCGTGGCGCATGAGGTCAACCAGCCCTTGGCCACCATCCGCCTGCTGGCCGAGAATGGCGAGGCGCTGCTGGCCGCCGGCGAGACGCTCGACGTGGCCGGGAACCTTGGCAGCATCCGCCGCATGGCCGACCGGATCGCGCGCATCACCGACCAACTGCGCGGCTTTGCCCGCAAGGCCAATGGGCAGGTCGGCCCGGTGGCGCTGCGCGATGCCTTTGAGGTAGCGCTGTTGCTGACCGCCGCCCCGCGTGAGGCGCAGGGGATTGCGCTGGACAGGCCCGACATCCCTCCGGACCTGCGCGTCCGGGCCGAGACGGTGGCGCTGGAACAGATCCTGGTGAACCTGCTGCAAAACGCGCAGGAGGCGCTGGCGGGCACGCCCGAGCCGCGCATCACCGTCAGCATCCAGCCCGGAGCGCCGCTGCGCATCACCGTCAGCGACAATGGGCCAGGGCTGACGCCCGAGATGTATGAGCAACTTTTCACGCCCTTCCTGACCAGCAAGCCCCGTGGCATGGGGCTGGGGCTGGTGATCTCGCAGGATCTGGCGCGGAGTTTCGGCGGCAACCTGCATGCCCTGCCGCCGCAACCGGGGCAGGGCGCCACCTTTGTCCTTGAGCTGCCGAGTGCCGAATGAGTGATCCGATCCGCCTAGTCCGTCTTGTCGATGACGATCCCGATTTGCTGGCCGCGCAGGTGCAGTCGCTGAAGCTGGCGGGCTTTGCGGTCGACCCCTTTGCCTCGGCAGTGGATGCGCTGGCCGGGCTGGGGCCGGATTATCCGGGCGTCATCCTCAGCGATGTGCGGATGCCGGGCATGGACGGTTTCGCCCTGTTCGAGCATCTGCAGGCGCTGGACCCGGAATTGCCGGTGATCCTGCTGACCGGCCATGCCGATGTGGCGATGGCGGTCGCGGCACTGAAGCGCGGGGCCTATGATTTTCTGTCCAAGCCTGTCGGTGCCGATACGCTGGTCGCGGCGCTGAACCGCGCCTGCCATTCCCGCGCGCTGGTGATCGAGAACCGCGCCCTGCGTCAGCAGCAGCACGAAGGCCTGGCGCGCGAGACCCGGTTGGTCGGGCAAAGCGCCGTCATGCAACACCTGCGCGAGACGGTTGAGCGTCTGGCGGGGACCGGGGGCGATCTGTTGATCAGCGGCCCGCAGGGATCGGGCAAGGAAACCGTCGCACGGGCGATCCATCGGCAGGGCCCGCGCCGCGCCCGCGCCTTTGTGCAACTGCCTTGCGCCGCGCTGGACGAGGCGCGCTTTGATGCCGAGGTTCTGGGGCTGGAACCGGGCGGGCGTCAGGCCCGCAGCCCCGGCAGGCTTGAACGCGCCCATCGCGGGACGCTTTATCTGGACGGTGTCGACAGCCTGTCGCCCGCTTTGCAGGCCCGGTTGCTGGCGCTGATCGAGGCGGGAGAGCTCTGGCCGCCCGGAGCATCGGCACCGCGCCCGCTGGACCTGCGTGTGATCGCCTCGACCGAAGGCGACGCCCAGCGGCTGATGCGCGAGGGGCGGCTGCGCTCGGACCTGTATTTCCGGCTGTCGGGGGTGGTGCTGACCCTGCCGCCGCTTTCTGCCCGGCGCGAGGACATCCCCGAGCTTTTCCGGCATTTCCTGCTGTCGGCCTGCGACCGGCTGGGCGTGGCCGTGCCACCGCTGACGCCGCTGGTCCGGGCGCGGCTTTCGGGCCATGACTGGCCGGGCAACCTGCGCGAGCTGCGCCAATTCGCCGAAAGCCATGCGCTGGGCCTGTCGCCCTTCGAGGCGGGCGCAGGCGAGGGGCCGGGTCGCGGCCTGTCCGATCTGATGGCCGAATACGAATCCGCCCTGATCCGCGAGGCGCTGCGCCGGGCCGAAGGCAATGCCACCCGCGCCATGGAAAGCCTGCGCCTGCCGCGCAAGACCTTCTATGACAAGCTGACCCGGCATGGCATCCGGCCTGCGGATTTCCGCGCCTCGGATTAGCGGGACGCTCGCGCGACGCGCGAAAGGCTTGGCCCTCGCAGGCGTCCGGGGTATGACGGCAGCCTGAACAGACGGAGCCTGCCATGGACACGACCGAACGTATCGCGCGCAAGATTGCCAGTGAAATCAACGCGTCGCCGGGGCAGGTCAGTGCCGCGACCGGGCTGTTGGACGGCGGCGCCACCGTGCCCTTCGTCGCCCGCTACCGCAAGGAAGTCACCGGCGGTCTGGACGACACGCAGTTGCGCACGCTGGCCGAACGTCTGGCCTATCTGCGCGAGCTGGAAGCCCGCCGCGCCGCGATCCTTGAGCAGATCAAGGGGCAGGGCAAGCTGACCGAGGATCTGGCCCGCAGCATCGCCGGGGCCGAAACCAAGGCCACGCTTGAGGATATCTATCTGCCCTACAAGCCCAAGCGCCGCACCAAGGCGATGATCGCGCGGGAAAACGGGCTGGAGCCCTTGCTGCGCGCGATTCAGGACAATCGCGGTGCCGATCCAGTGGCGCTGGCGCAATCCTACCTGTCCGAGAATGTCGCCGATCAGAAAGCCGCGCTGGATGGCGCGCGCGATATTCTGGTCGAGGAACTGTCGGAAAACGCCCCGATGCTGGGTCGCCTGCGCGAATTCATGCAGACCGAGGGTCGCATTGCCGCCAAGGTCGTCCCCGGCAAGGAAACCGAGGGCGCGAAATTCAGCGACTATTTCGACCATGCCGAGAAATGGTCCGTCATTCCCGGCCACCGCGCTTTGGCCATCCTTCGCGCCGCCAAGGAAGAGATCCTGACCATCGAGATCGCCCCCGAACCCGAGACCGGCGATGCCCGCGCCGAAGGGATCGTGGCCGCGACTCTGGGCCGTCTGGGCGACGGTCCGGGCGATCAATGGCTGCGCAAGGTCGCGGGCTGGGCATGGCGGGTGCGGCTGTCGAACACCATGTATATCGACCTGCTGACCGAGCTGCGGACCCGCGCCCATGCCGAGGCGATCCGGGTCTTTGCCCGCAACCTCAAGGACCTGCTGCTGGCCTCGCCCGCCGGGCCGCGCGCGACCATCGGGCTTGATCCGGGCATCCGCACCGGGGTCAAGCTGGCCGCCGTCGATGCGACCGGCAAGGTGATCGAGACCGCGACCCTGTACCCGTTCCAGCCCAAGAACGACCTGCGCGGGGCCGAGGCGGCGCTGGCCGCCGCGATTGTCCGCCACAAGATCGAACTGATCGCCATCGGCAACGGTACTGCCAGCCGCGAGACCGAGCGCATGGTGGCCGATGTCCTCAAACGCCTGCCCGCGGGGATGAAGGTGCCGGTCAAGGTCATCGTCAGCGAAGCCGGGGCCTCGGTCTATTCGGCCTCGGAACTGGCGGCGAAGGAATTCCCGGATCTGGACGTGTCGCTGCGCGGTGCGGTCTCGATTGCACGGCGCTTGCAGGATCCGCTGGCCGAACTGGTCAAGGTGCCGCCCGAGGCGATCGGCGTTGGCCAATATCAGCATGACGTCGATCAGCGCCAATTGATGAAGACGCTGGAGGCCGTGGTCGAGGATGCGGTGAACGCGGTTGGCGTCGATCTGAACACGGCCTCTGCGCCGCTTCTGGCCCATGTCGCAGGCCTTGGCCCGTCGCTGGCGCAAAACATCGTCGCGCATCGTGACAGCGAAGGGGCCTTCGCCTCGCGCGCGGCGCTGAAAAAGGTGGCTGGTCTTGGTCCGCGCGCGTTCGAGCAATGCGCGGGCTTCCTGCGCATCCGCGACGGCAAGGAGCCGCTGGATGCCTCATCCGTCCACCCCGAGGCTTACGGCGTCGCCCGCAAGATCGTCGCCGCCTGCGGGCGCGACATTCGCCAGATCATGGGCGACGGCGCGGCGCTGAAGGGCATCCGGGCCGAACAATTCGTCGATGACAGTTTCGGCCTGCCCACCATTCGCGACATCCTGTCCGAACTGGAAAAGCCCGGCCGCGACCCGCGCCCCAGCTTTGTCACCGCCAGCTTTGCCGAGGGGGTCGAGGACATCAAGGACCTGAAACCCGGCATGTCGCTGGAAGGCACGGTGACCAATGTCGCGGCCTTTGGCGCCTTCGTCGATATCGGCGTTCATCAGGACGGGCTGGTCCATATCAGCCAACTGGCCGACCGTTTCGTGAAAGACCCCAATGAGGTGGTGAAGGTCGGCGACGTGGTCCGCGTCCGCGTGACCGAGGTGGACGTGCCTCGCAAGCGCATCGGCCTGACCATGCGCAAGGATGGCGGAACCTCGGCCCGCGATGCCCAAGCCGAACGCAGCCCCAAATCCGCCCCTGCGCGCGGTGCGACATCAGCGAAACCCGCGCCCAAGGATGAACCCGGTGCCTTCGGCGCGGCGCTGCTGAACGCGCTGCGTAAGAACTAAAGCGTCAGCAGCGCGGCGCGGAAGTCGGGGTCGGACAGGACCACCTCTTTCGCGCCGAGGCTCGCGGCACGGGCCAATGCGCGCGAGGTCTGCGCTTGCGCGAACTCGACCGCTTGGGCCAGATCGCGGCCCCGCCCCAGCGCCGCCGTGATCAGCCCGGCGAACAGATCGCCGGTCCCGGCCATCGCCACGGGCAAGCGCGGGACCGGATGGCGCGACAGGCCGTCCGGCCCCAACACCACGCTTTCCAACATCCCCTCGGGGGTGTCCTGCAACTGGCAGCCCGTCGCGATCAACCGCGCGCCCGGCGCCATGCGCAGATCGGCAAAGGCGCGGGGCAGGTCATCCAGCACCGCGATCTGACGCCCGGTCAGGTAGCCGATTTCGAACGGATTGGGCGAGGCGATGTCGGCCAGCGGCAGCAGCCCATCCTTGAGCACCGCCGCGATCGCCTCGGGGACGTAAAGCCCCGGCGCATCATCCCCCATCACCGGGTCGCACAGATAGACCAACGCCGGATTTTCCGCCTTGGCGCGGGCAACGAATTCCGCGACCAGCCCCGCCACCTCGACCGAGCCGATATAGCCGGTGACGATATAGGCCGCGCGTTGCGGCAGGCCACGTTCCCACGCGCCACGCAGCAGATCGGCAAAGAAATCGGCAGGCATCGCGCGCCCGCGCAGGGTCGGGTAGTCGGGCGTGTTCGAGAAGACGACGGTGGGGATCTGCGCGACTTCCAGCCCCGCCGCTTGCATCGGAAAGACGGCGGCCGAGTTCCCGACATGGCCCAGCACCACCTGACTTTGGATCGAGATCACCAAGGGTGGGATCATGCGCTGCCCTCCAGCCGTTTGGTCCAATCCTCGACCCGGCCACTTTCCAGCCGACGCAGGGCATGGCGCCGCCAGCCTTCGGCCAGAACCTCCAGCGCGGCGATGCCCCGCAACTCCTCGGGATTCAGACGGTCGATGTAGAATGCATGCCAGATCCGGCGCAGCGTCCATTCCGGGGCGATCCGGTCGATCCGCAGAGTCCGGTCCCCCGGTGCAACCATCCCCGGTTCAAGTACCCGGTAATACCAGCCGGTGCGCCCGGTCCCCTGTACGCGCCGCGCCATGTCCGCGACGCCAAGCCGCTGGGTCAGCTTCCAGCAGGGCTGCCGTCCCTGACTGACCTGAACCAGCGCGCCGCCCAGCCGGAAAATATCGCCCACCGCGACATCCGCCTCGGTCAGGCCAAGGGTCGAGACATTCTCGCCAAAGGCCCCCGGCGCGTCCAGCAGGGGTAGCGGCCCCAGATCGGCGCGCCATGCCGCGTAATGGTCGAGGGGATAGTGATGCACGGCCTTTTCCACCCCGCCATGCACGCGCAGATCGGCCTGCTCATCGCCCTGAAACCCCTGATGGCCCAGCATCAGCGGGCGGTCGACCGGGCGCTTGTCGATGCCACTTAGCCGGTCCGATCCGGGCAAGGGCGCAACGCGGCCTGCAAGCAGGGTGATCTGGGTCATGGCGGCTCCTTTCGCTGCGGCAGCTTAACCCGGCCCGCGGAAAAGGAAACGCCCGCCGGGTGGCGGGCGTCAGGATCAGAAATCCCAGTCTTCGTCTTCGGTCGCGACGGCCTTGCCGATCACATAGGACGAACCCGAGCCGCTGAAGAAGTCGTGGTTTTCGCTATCGGGCGACAAAGCTGCCATGATCGCCGGGTTGACCTCGCAGGCCGCGGGCGGGAACAGCGCCTCATAGCCCAGATTCTGCAGCGCCTTGTTGGCGTTGTAATGCAGGAAGGCCTTCACGTCCTCGGTCAGTCCGATCCCGTCGTAAAGCTCGGCGGTGTATTTCTGCTCGATGTCGTACAGGTCGAAGATCAGCGAGAAGGCGAAATCCTTCAGCTCCTGCTGCTTTTCAGCCGACAGCTTCTCGGCGGCGCGCTGGAACTTGTAGCCGATGTAATAGCCGTGCACCGCCTCATCCCGGATGATCAGGCGGATCAGGTCGGCGGTGTTGGTGAGCTTCGCGCGCGAAGACCAATACATCGGCAGGTAGAAGCCCGAATAGAACAGGAAGCTTTCCAGGAACACGCTGGCGATCTTGCGCTTCAGCGGATCGGAATCCGCCTTGTATTCGTCAAGGATCAGCCGCGCCTTGGCTTGCAGATGCGGGTTTTCCTCGGACCAGCGGAAGGCCTCATCGACCTCCTTGGTCAGGCACAAAGTCGAAAAAATCGACGAATAGCTGCGCGCATGGACGGCTTCCATGAACGATATATTGGACAGCACCGCTTCTTCATGCGGCGTCTGCGCATCGGGCATCAGCGAGGGCGCGCCGATGGTGTTCTGGATCGTGTCCAGCAGCGTCAGCCCGGTGAAAACCCGGATGGTCAACTCGCGCTCTTCGGGGCGAAGCGTGGCCCAGCTTTGCACGT
>Ga0247819_10000584_pt1 | contig 21439 bp, 23 predicted proteins | sample 13C_Xylose_Day6_FD_193428 | JGI IMG/M metagenome (GOLD analysis project Ga0247819, IMG submission 193428) | Soil microbial communities from agricultural site in Penn Yan, New York, United States - 13C_Xylose_Day6 | ecosystem: Environmental > Terrestrial > Soil > Agricultural land | place: USA...
ATCCCAGGCAATGCCTTTCAGATCGATCGACTCGGGCGCCAGTTGGCGGAGGGCAAAGCTCGGCCGCGATCTTGGCCGTTTCTCTTTCCGCGAATTTACGCTCGCTGTTCCGGCGAGCGAGCGCGGTTCGATCGTGGTGATGGCGCGCGCCACCAGCCACTCGGGGGAAACGCAGGTCGATCGGCTCATTCACAATCCCGCGGGTTATCACCACAATGCGATCCAGCGTCTGTACGTGGAGGTAGTATGAGCACGCTTACACAAGCGGCGGTGGCCGCCGCATTGTCCCTTGTGTTCGCTTTCATCGGTGCCGCAGCGGCGCAGGAATCAGACATCGTGCTGAAAGAAGGAGCCGGCAAGGACAAGGCGATGCAGTGTGTTACCTGCCACAGCCTTGACTACATCCAGATGAACTCGCCCTTTCTGGACAGGGCGGGCTGGAACGCGTCGGTGGCCAAAATGATCAACACATTTGGTGCGCCAATTCCAAAAGAGGATGTCGAGATTATCGTGAACTACCTCGTTCAGAACTACGGCAGGCCCAGCGTCAAATAGCTGCATTTGCGGGCGTCAATTCGACACGAACGCCGGCAGGACGGCGAGGAAAAGCATTGAGCTTCGTTGGCTGCCCTATCCCCGACGAGGCGCGCACGGCATCCGCTATTCCGCCCCGCCGATGCAGCCCAGCCCCTTCAGGGTGGCCGCCACCGCATCGTCGAGTGGCGTATGCGGTTCATGTCCCAGCAGCGCGGTCAGCCGCGTGTTGTCCATGCGCACCGGCGTGCGCCACAGGTAACGCATCTCGCGGATCTCGCGCACCGTCTGGACGAACGGCGAAGCAAGCGTGAGCATCCACCACGGGAACGCCGACACGCGCGGCGTGCTGCCCGTGTGCCGCTCCATGACGCGCCGTATCGCATCGCTCATGCGCGTGCCGTCCGGGTCCCATTGGCCCGCCATGTGGAAAGTGGCGAAGGGCGCGAGCGTATCGCGGCGCGCCAGCAGTTCGACCATCGTGCGCGCGACATCGGGCAGATACGCCCACTGATGGCCGACGCCCTTCCTCCCCGGATAGCGCACCGTCCTGACACGCTCGCCGGGCGTCACCAATCCCTGCGAGAACCAGTTGTTACGGGCACTCGGGCCGAAGAAATCGCCGGCGCGAACGATCAGCACGCGCGCTCCCTCGCGGCTCGCGTTCGCGAGGCGCGCTTCCATCTCGACCCGGATCGCACCCTTGCGCGTGGCCGGATGCTGCGGGGAATCCTCGTTCAGCACGGGGAACGCATCCGGCCCGTAGTTATAGAGCGTTCCGGGCAACACGATGGTCGCCGCCTCGGCAGTGGCCGCGGCGATGGTGTTGGCGAGCATCGGCAGCACCAGTTCCGGCCAGCGGCGATAGCCGGGCGGATTCACCGCGTGGACGATCACGGCGCATCCCTTCGCGGCAGCGGCTACATCGTGCCGATGCATCGCATCCCCGCGCAGCCAGGTCATTCCGTCCTTGTGTTCGACGGCCTGCCCGGCACCCCGTGCAAGCGCCCGGACGTGCCAGCCCGCGTCGCGCAACTGACGCGCCGCCTCGCCGCCGATCCCCCCGTTCGCGCCGAGCACCAGAGCCGTGTCGCGATTCGCCATGCCTGCCTCCCATTCGTTGTCGATGGCTCGATTCTGGGCCTTTCCGGCCTCGGTTAAAATTGCCGGGAACCGTCTACCGGATATACATTTTTGTATGGCATCGGACATAAGCTGGGATCTCTACCGTTCCTTCCTCGGCGTGCTGCGGGAAGGGTCGCTCTCAGGTGCGGCGCGGGCGCTCGGCATCACGCAGCCGACGGCCGGGCGCCATATCGCCGCGCTCGAAGAGGTGCTGGGCACCGCGCTCTTCACGCGCTCGCAGGCGGGGCTGATGCCGACCGAGGTGGCCGCCGGCCTGCGAGCCTACGCCGAAGCGATGGAAAGCACGGCGGCGGCGCTCGAGCGCGCGGCCACCGGCCACGGCGAAGACGTGCGCGGCGTGGTGCGCATCTCGGCAAGCGAGGTGATCGGCGTCGAGGTGCTGCCTCCCATCCTCGCGCGGCTGCGCGAGCGCAATCCGGAACTGAAGGTCGAACTCGTCGTGACCAATCAGGTGCAGGACCTGTTGCGGCGCGAAGCCGATATCGCCGTGCGCATGATGCGCCCGCGGCAGGAACAGCTCGTCGCGCGGCGCGTCGGGCAGATCACGCTCGGACTGCATGCGCACAACGACTATCTCGCGCGCCACGGCACGCCGCGCAATGCAGGCGAGCTTGCGCGCCACTCGATCATCGGCTACGACCGGCCGACGCCCTTTCTTCGCAGCGCGAGCAAATCGTTTCAGGGCGTCACGCGCGACACCTTCTCGCTTCGCGCCGACAGCGACCTCGCGCAACTTGCGCTGATCCGCTGCGGCGCGGGCATCGGTGTGTGCCAGATCGCGCTGGCACGACGCGATGCCGCGCTCACGCGCGTGCTGCCGAGGGCGTTCTCGTTTCAGCTCGAAACATGGGTTACGATGCATGAAGACCTGCGCCACAGCCCGCGCTGCCGCGCAACCTTCGACGCGCTCGTCGAGGGCCTCGAAGGCTATGCGGCCTGAGGCGGAGATGCCATGCCGCATCGCAGCAGCCGACATCATTGTTGCTCCGGATGCAGCGCTACCCGCCCGCGTTTCGCGCGCGCAACGTCTCGTTTGCGCGTCAGCACATAGTCAGGGTCACGCAAAGGTGGAAAATCCGGTTCATACTGGAATATCTCCAGAGGAAAGTGCAGGGAGCCGAAAATGGCCAAATCGAGCGATGTGCACGAGCTGAACCCGGAGCAGACCACGCGCTGCAAGCGACAGATCGCCCTTGCCACCGTCGCCGCCGTGGTCGTGATCGCGGTGTTATGGCGAATCGTCGTCAGCCTGGGCTGGTTCGCACCGTGAGCGGTGCACTCGCGGGTCACCATCAGCGGTTTTTCCAGCACCGTCACTCGACGCACCCTCCCGCGCGTATTCGCGTGTTTCGTTTCGGTGCGGCCCGCGGCACAGAACGGACGCGGCCGCGGTTCTAAGCTTGTGCGGGAGTGCTGCGCAAAGCAGCCGGAGACCACCATGCCGCTCAGCAAGTCCGAAAGCAGAGTATTCGGGGAAAAATGCCTGCCGGTTCTTCTCAGGACCGTTGCAACCAGTTTCGGGTTCGAGTTTCGCGTTCATCCGCGTCTGATGAGCGTCTCCCCTTCTCCCGGGCTGCACATTACGGGCGACCGTCGCGCGGACGCGAGCCTCGCCTATCCGCTGAACGTGTTCGTGTTCCTGCCCCCGCCCGGGATCCGCCAGTTCCTCGGCCATGTCGACCGGCCGATCGCCGTCGAGCGCGCGAGCGAGCTCATCGCCGGGGAGATCAGGAAGGTGATGGGGCAGGCCGGAATCGACCTGCCAACCCGGTCGCAGGCGAAGAGCGAAGTGCTCATGGTCCAGCTGGGCGACGTCGCGCTCTGAGCGTTCGTTCCGGTTCGCCGCAGCCAATCTGTATGGCAATGGCGACATTGCCGCTGGCTTTCAATCCTTCGCCTCGCCGCACACGCCGCAGCAGGCGTTCGCGGCCTTCGTGCGCGGTCTGAGCGAGCCACGGCGCAAACGCGTATGGTGACGCGTGACTCCACAGCCGCCGACAGGCCCCGACCCTTCATGAACGTCAGCTTTCGCTTTGCCGCATCTCTGCGTCATCCCCTCGCCTCCCTTCTCTTCGCCGCCGCGCTCGCGGGCTGCACCGCGCCGCTGCAACCCGCCTCGCCCTCCGCTTCCGATACCGCATCGCTCGACGCCGCGATCGCCGGCCCGCAGCGAGGCGACAAGGCCCGTGCGCGGGACGTGTACCGGCATCCCGAAGGGACGCTGCAATTCTTCGACATCGACGCCACCCAGACCGTGCTCGAAATCGCGCCGGGCGGCGGCTGGTACACCGATATCCTCGCGCCCTACCTGCACGCGCACGGCCATCTCTACGAAGCGCAATACGCGAGTCCGCTGCCGGAGTTCAGCGCGGAAACGAAACTCATGGATGCCGCCTTTCAACGCAAGCTCGCTCAGGCCCCGGCGCTGTACGGCACCGTGGTCGTCGGCACATTGCGCGCGGGGCAGTTCGAAGGCTTCGACGCGAACGGGCGTTTCGATCGCGTGCTGACGTTCCGCAACATTCACAACTGGGTCAAGGACGGCCAGCTCGACGCGAACCTGCGCGCCTTCTACGCCGCGCTGAAGCCGGGCGGCGAGCTCGGCGTGGAGGAGCATCGCGCGAAACCGGGCACGTCGGTCCAGCAGATGATGGACACCGGCTACATGACCGAAGCCTTCGTGATCGAGCATGCGCAGGCAGCCGGCTTCGTGCTCGCGGGACGCAGCGAGATCAACGCGAATCCGCTCGACACCAAGGACTACCCCAACGGCGTATGGTCGCTGCCGCCCACTTACAAGGGCGGCGATGCCGGGCGCGCGCGTTATGCGGCGATCGGCGAGTCGGACCGCATGACGCTCAAGTTCGTTAAGCGCTGATGGAAACCCGGCCGGGCGCATCCGCCGCGGGGTAAACCCGCACGGCACGGGCACGGGCGCCACCGCTTCGGAAGGCCCCGGCCCGAAACGATCATTAACCTCCGGATAACGAACGCTTACCGAGTGTCATTGAACCGCTGCTCCTCGCTCCCTAGACTCGCCTCATGTCCAGAGCGAGAGCACACATGTCCACTCAAAGTCCGTCCCAAGCCCGCTGGGCCACGCGCCGCGCGGAAAAGCATCGCCGGCTCGCACGCGTCGCATCGATCGCCGATGGCCCGGTGCTGCCGCAGGAGCGCATCGTCGATGTCCTGCAAAGCCTCATCGCGCCGGGCGATCGCGTGGTCGTCGAAGGGAACAACCAGAAGCAGGCCGACTTCCTGTCGCGCTCGCTCGCGAAGGTCGATCCGGCCGTCGTCAACAACCTGCATCTGATCATCCCGAGCGTGAGCCGCGCCGAACATCTGGATCTGTTCGAACGCGGCATCGCGAAGAAGCTCGACTTCGCCTTCGCCGGCGCGCAAAGCCTGCGCATCTCGCAGTTCTTGCAGGACGGCATCCTCGAAATCGGTGCGATCCACACCTACATCGAACTGTATGCACGCCTCTACGTCGATCTGACGCCCAATGTCGTGCTCGTCGCCGGCTACACGGCCGATCGGCAAGGCAACCTGTACACCGGCCCCAGCACGGAGGACACGCCCTCGCTCGTCGAAGCCGCGGCGTTTCGCGACGGCATCGTGATCGCGCAGGTCAACGAGATCGTCGACGATCCGAAGGATCTGCCGCGCGTCGATATCCCCGGTTCGTGGATCGATTTCGTGGTGCAGGCGGACAAGCCGTTCTTCATCGAGCCGCTCTTCACGCGCGACCCGCGCCTCATCAAGCCGATCCACGTGCTGATGGCGATGATGGCGATTCGCGGCATCTACGAGCGGCATCAGGTGCAGTCGCTCAATCACGGCATCGGCTTCAACACGGCGGCGATCGAACTCATCCTGCCGACCTACGGCGAGAAGCTCGGACTGAAGGGCAAGATCTGCCGGCACTGGACGCTCAACCCGCACCCGACGCTCATCCCCGCCATCGAAACCGGCTGGGTCGAGAGCGTGCACTGCTTCGGCGGCGAGCTGGGCATGGAAGCGTATGTCGCGCAACGGCCCGACATCTTCTTCACGGGCCGCGACGGCTCGATGCGCTCGAACCGCGCGCTGTGCCAGCTCGCGGGCCAGTACGCGGTCGACATGTTCATCGGCTCGACGCTGCAGATGGACGGCGAAGGCAACTCGTCGACGGTGACGCACGGCCGCCTGACCGGCTTCGGCGGTGCGCCGAACATGGGACACGACCCGCATGGCCGCCGTCACGCGACGCCTGCATGGCTCGATCTGCTGCAAACCGACAGTCCGCTCGAGCGCGGGCGCAAGCTCGTCGTGCAGATGGTCGAGACGTTCCAGGCGGGCGCGCAGCCGACCATCGTCGAATCGCTCGACGCGGTGGACGTGGGCCGCGAATCGGGCATGCCGCTCGCGCCGGTAATGATCTACGGCGACGACGTCACGCACGTGCTGACCGAGGAAGGCATCGCGTATCTGTACAAGGCGCGTTCGCTCGAACACCGCAAGGAAATGATCGCAGCCGTCGCGGGCGTGACGCCGGTCGGCCTCACGAGCAGCGCGGACAAGCTCGCGGCACTGCGCCGCGACGGCTTCGTCGCGCTGCCCGAAGACCTCGGCATCCATCGCAGCGAAGCCACCCGCTCGCTTCTCGCGGCAAAGAGCATGGCGGATCTCGTCGACTGGTCGGACGGCCTGTACGAGCCGCCCGCCCGCTTCAGGAGCTGGTAATGCGCACCGATTTCGCAACCGTGCTGCGGCCGGCACCGCATGCCGAGCCGGACCTCGCAGAGCGTCTCGCCGGGCATGTGGTGGCGTCGCTCATCGACGAAGTCACGCTCGCGCCGAAGCCCGGGCTCGTCGATATCCGCAGCCGCGGCGCGCACGACGACCTCGACTGGGCCCTGATGTGCACCTCGGCGCTCGCGCTGCAGCCGACCTTCTCGGAACTCGCGCGCGCAGGCATCGAAACGCGGCCGATGCTCGCGCTTCGCGAACGCATCGGCGCGATCGGGCGGGATGGCGAAGCCCGCATGCTGCGCGCGACGGGTGGCGTGAACACACATCGCGGCGCGATCTGGGCGCTCGGCCTGCTCGTGACGGCGGCCGCGCGCGATCCGTCGGACCTGACGCCGCATGGCGTCGCATCGCGCGCCGGATCGATCGCGCAGCTGCCCGATCGCCACGCGCCCGTGAACACCGGACACAAGGGCGAGCAGGCGTGCCTGAGCTACGGCGTGAGCGGCGCGCGAGGCGAGGCGCAGGCGGGTTTTCCGCATGTGGTCGGGGTGGCCTTGCCGGAACTCTCGCGCTCACGCGAGCGCGGCGACAGCGAGACCGCCGCGCGCCTCAACGCGCTGCTTGCGATCGTCGCGCGCCTCGACGACACCTGCGTGCTCGCGCGCGGCGGCCGAAGCGCGCTCGACGAGACGCAACGCGCGGCAGAACGGGTGCTGGAACAAGGCGGCGCGGCATCGCTCGCGGGCCGCCGCCACCTGAAGGCGCTCGACAGGCGGCTTGTCGAGCTGCACGTGTCACCCGGCGGCGCAGCGGACCTGCTCGCCGCCGCCCTCTTTCTCGACAGGCTTCGCGACGAAGCCCGTCACCTGACGCAGGCATAGGAACGCACATGGAAAACATCGTCCTTGAATTCCCGGCGGGCGAGCCCGCGAGCGGCCGCGCGATTGCAGGCGTGGTCGCCTCGGGAGACCTCGAAGTGCTGCTCGAATCGAATACGGCGCACCGCACGGTCGTGAACATCACCACTTCGGTGCATGGCATGGGCCGCGTCTGGGAAGCCGTGCTCGCGCGCATCTTCAGCGACGGCGCGCTGCCCGCGGCGAAGCTCGAAATCAACGATTCGGGAGCGACACCGGGCGTCGTGCGCATGCGCGTCGGGCAGGTGTTCGAACAACTGACTCAAACCGGCGGAGCGTGAAGACCATGGATACACAGGAGTTGCTCGAACGCGAAAGCTTCATCGAGCTCGATGCGCGCAGCCGCGCGAAAAAACTGCTCGACGCAGGCACGTTCCGCGAACTGCTCGATCCGTTCGAGCGCGTGAGTTCACCGTGGCTCGCACGCCAGGGCATCGTGACGCAGGCCGACGACGGCACCGTGGTCGCGAAGGGCGAGATCGACGGGCAGCCCGCCGTCGTGCTCGGCATCGACGGCGGCTTTCAGGGCGGCAGCATGGGCGAGGTATCCGCGGCGAAGATCGCGGGCAGCCTCGAACTCGCCGCCGAAGACAACCGCAACGGCATCCCGACGCGCGCCGTGATTCTCTTCGAGACGGGCGGCGTGCGATTGCAGGAAGCGAACCTCGGGCTCGCGGCGATCGCGGAGATTCACGCGGCCATCGTCGATCTGCGGCGCTACCAGCCGGTGATCGGCATCACGGCGGGGCCGATCGGCTGCTACGGCGGCATGTCGATCGCGGCCGCGCTGTGCACTTACCTGATCGCGACCCGCGAAGCGCGCCTCGGCCTGAATGGCCCGGCCGTCATCGAACAGGAAGCGGGCATCGCGGAGTTCGATTCACGCGACCGCCCGATGATCTGGAGCTTCACGGGCGGCGAGCAGCGCTACCGCACCGGGCTGGTCGACGCGTATGCCGGCGACGACACCGGTGCGATCCGCGCCGCCATGATCGAGCGGTTTCGCGCGGGGCGTCCCGATGCGTGCCGCAGCGAACGCGTCGAGGAATTCCTGCAGCGCCTCTCGGAAGTCGATGCGCACGCACAGCCGACGCCCCAGCAGGTCGCCGCCATCTACGCAAAGGAGTTTCTGTCATGAGCACAAAAGAGCTTTCGAAGCGCGGCGCCGTGTGGCTGGATGCGCTCACCAGCAGCGCGCCGCTGCAGCCGGGCTTCCCGCCTTCGGTGCGGGTCGTCGATGCGCGGCTCGGCGAGCACGACGCGCGCTTCATCGCCGTGGTGCCGGACCCGGACAACCCCTTTGTCCGCGCGCGCAGCGGCGAGGTCGGGCTGATCGAGGGATGGGAGATCGCGCGGGCGGTGCGCATGGTCATCGACGCCGATGAAGGCCGCGCCGTGAAGCGCCCGATCGTCGCGATCGTCGATGTCGCGAGCCAGGCTTATGGACGGCGCGAGGAAGCGTACGGCATTCATCAGGCGCTCGCGGGCGCAGCCGATGCCTATGCGAGCGCGCGCCTCGCGGGCCATCCGGTGATCGCGCTGATCGTCGGGCGCGCGATGTCGGGTGCGTTCCTCGCGCACGGCTACCAGGCCAATCGCCTGATCGCGCTGGCGGACCCGCAGGTCATGATCCACGCGATGGGCAAGGAATCGGCCGCGCGCGTGACGCTGCGCACCGTGGCCGATCTCGAAGCCTTCACGGCCCGCGTGCCGCCGATGGCCTACGACATCGACAACTATGCGTCGCTCGGGCTGCTGTGGAAGCTCCTGCACGTGAGCAACGCCGACGCGCCAACAGGCGCCGATCAGTCCACGGTCGAGCGCACGCTGCAAGCCGCGCTCGACGACATCCTCGCCGATCCGTCACGCGGGCTCGCGAGCCGCCTGGGCAGTCCGCACCGCGCGGCCTCCGTCAAGGTGCGCAGCAAGCTGCGCGAAGAATGGAGGTGAAGACACATCACGACACGCCCTGACGCGCCGCCGCGAGCGGCGTGAACAACCCGGCTCACCAGAAGCCAGTCAAGCTGTACAGGAGACAAGACATGATCATCTACGGAACTGCGCTGCTCGCGTTCTGCCATCTGGCGGGACTCTTTCTCGGCGACCTGCTCGGGGTCGCAATCGGCGTGAAGACGAATGTCGGCGGGGTGGGCATCGCCATGCTGCTGCTGATATTCCTGCGGCTCTATCTGCACAAGAAGGGCCTGCTGCCGCAAGAAACCGAAGCGGGTATGGGCTTCTGGGGCGCGATGTACATCCCCGTCGTGGTGGCGATGGCCGCCAACCAGAACGTCGTCGCGGCACTCAAGGGCGGCCCGGTCGCGCTCCTGTCCGCCGCCGGCGCCGCCGTGGCGTGCGCCGGCTGCATCGCCGTGCTTTCCCGCACCGGCCGCGACAGCACGTCGCTCGCAGGCGCCCCGCACCTCGAAGAGATCTGAACCAGGAGACGGTCATGTTGCAAATGCTCGATAAAGTGCTGGTCCATAACGGCCTCGTGACGGCGTTCGCGCTCGTCGGCCTCATCATGTGGGTGTCCTCGGTGATCTCGCGCAAGCTCACGCTCGGCCGCGTGCACGGCTCGGCGATCGCCATCGTGATCGGCCTCGTGCTGGCGTACTTCGGCGGGGCGTTCACCGGCGGGCAAAAGGGTGTCGCCGACCTGCCGCTCTTCACCGGCATCGGCCTGATGGGCGGGGCGATGCTGCGCGACTTCGCCATCGTCGCGACGGCGTTCGAAGTGCAGGCCACCGAGGCGCGCAAGGCCGGGCTGATCGGCGTGGTGTCGCTGCTGCTCGGTACGGTGCTGCCGTTCGTCGTCGGCGCGAGCATCGCGCATGCGTTCGGCTACACCGACGCGGTCAGCATGACGACGATCGGCGCGGGCGCCGTCACGTATATCGTCGGGCCGGTCACGGGTGCGGCGATCGGGGCGAGCTCGGACGTGATCGCGCTCAGCATCGCGACGGGGCTCATCAAGGCGATCATCGTGATGATCGGCACGCCGCTCGCCGCGGGCTTCATGGGCCTGAAGACGCCCCGCTCCGCGATGATCTTCGGCGGCCTGGCGGGCACCGTGAGCGGCGTGAGCGCGGGACTCGCCGCCACTGACCGGCGCCTCGTGCCCTACGGCGCACTGATCGCGACGTTCCATACGGGCGTCGGCTGCCTGCTCGGACCGTCGCTGCTGTTCTTCGCGACCCGGGCGCTGGTGAACGCATGAGCCTGACGATGAAGGCCCGCATGCAACCCTTCCCCGACTTGCAGCGCGGCACGCAGGCCGCCGGCGCATCATGAGCGTGCTCTTCACCTTCCCCGGCCAGGGCGCGCAGCGCAAGGGGATGCTGCACGGGCTGCCCGATCATGCCGAGGCCGCCCGCGCGCTGGAAGAGGCGAGCGACGCCCTCGGCCGCGATGTGCTGACGCTCGACGACGCGCAGTCCCTGCGCTCCACCGTCGCGGTGCAGCTCTGTCTCCTGATCGCGGGCGTCGCGCAGGCTCGGGTGCTGCGTGCGCACGGCTGCGAGCCGGACCTCGTCACGGGACTGTCGATCGGCGCATATCCGGCTGCGGTGACGGCGGGCGCGCTCGCCTACGCCGATGCCGTGAAGCTCGTCGAATTGCGCGGCCGGCTGATGGAACGCGCCTACCCGCGCGGCTATGGCATGACGGCGATCGTCGGACTGACGCAGCGTGCGCTCGAACGGTTGATGAGCACGGTGAACAGCGCCGCCACGCCCGTCTTTCTGGCGAACCTGAATGCGCCGACGCAAATGGTGATCGCGGGCAGCGAGGCGGCCATGCAGCAGGTGTCCGCGCTTGCGCTCGAACACGGCGCGCAGCGCTGCGAGCGGCTCGACGTAGCCGTGCCTTCGCACTGCGCCTTGCTCGATGCGCCCGCGGCCGAGCTGCGCGATGCGTTCTCGCGCATCGCCGTGCGCGCGCCGCGCATCGCGTACCTGAGCAGCAGCAGCGCGCGCCCGCTCTTCGACGGCGCGGGCATCGCAGCCGACCTCGCGGGCAACATGGCGCAGCAGGTCCGCTGGCATGACACCGTGCGGCTCGCATGGGAACGGGGCGCGCGGCTCGCGATCGAGATGCCGCCCGCCGCCGTGCTCACCGGGCTCACGAGCGCGATCTTCAGCGAAGGCATCGCGGTGAGTTGCAACGGCACCGCGTTGCCGGACCTTTGCGCGCTTGCCGAGCGCGAGCGCGCAGCGCAGTGAGCGCGCTCAATCGCCGCTGCGGGTGCGCAGCCGGCACACGGCCATCAGCGCGAGCAGATTCGGGTCGCGTTCGCGCGCACGCAGGAAGCTGACGCCGATCGTCTGGCGCATCAGGTATTGCTGCTTGAGCGGGACGAACTGCACCTTGTCGCCGAACACGCCGCGCACGCGCCCCGGCAGCAGCGTGTAGCCGACGCCGCCGCTCACGAGGTTCATCAGCGAAAAGATGTCGCCGACCCGCATCGTCACATGGGGCGTGAAGTCCGCGACGCGAAACGCTTCCAGAAAGCCGCGATACGTCACGAAGCCATCGCCGAGCGACACGAACGTCTCGTCGCGGCAGTCCTTCAGGTCGATCGCTTCCTGCTTCGCGTAGGGCGAGCCGGCAGGGGCTGCGAAAAAGATGTCGTCCTCGAAGAGCGGAATCGATTCGATCTCGGGCTCCGCTTCGGGCAGCGCCATCAGGGCTGCGTCGATGGCGCCCTGCTTGAGCTTGTCGAGCAGTTCCGCATTCGACCCGAGCACGAGCTCGACCTGAAGCGTCGGGCGCCGCACCTTGATGTCGACGACGATGCCCGGCACCGTCCTGATCGTGAGCGAATAGAGCGAGCCGATCCTGAGCCGGTCGGACGAATAGCCCGCCGCCTCGCGCGTCGCGCGAATGCCGTCGGACATCAGCGTGAGCACCTCGTTCGCGACCTCGGCAAGCGTCTGCGCGGCGTCGGTCGATTTCAGGTTGCGGCCCTCGAGCCTGAAAAGCGAGCATCGCACGCCTTTCTCGAGCGAGTGCAGCGCACGATGCACGCTGACCGAGCTCACGTCGAGCGCTTCCGCCGCTTTCGACAGATTGCCGGTCTCCATGAAGGCGAGCAGGACTTCGAGCTTGCGGAACGTGATTTCGTCGTCGATTCGGTCGCGCATGTGGGCTGTGTCATGGAAATCGATCCGCAATTATCCACTCGCGGCGACCGGATGACCTAGCTTTATTCCCTGTGCGCCTTTCTCACGGGAGGTTGGCGCCGGGCGGACCTGCCCTGCGAATCGCGAGCGCCCCGGCCTCCCGGCTCAGGCCGCCGGACGGGAGCAGCGGGTCGGGGCAGCAGCCGGTTCGTCGGAATCGATCGTCGCCTCGCGCAGCCCGTGCGAGCCGAGCAGCCGGTACAGCGTCACGCGCGAGATGCCGAGTTCGTGAGCCGCGTCGCCCAGGCGCCCGCGATGGCGCAACAGCGCCAGTTCGATCGCCTGCCGTTCCGCCGCCTCGCGCGCCTGCGCGAGCGAGATCGCCGCCACTTCCACGTATTCGCCCAGTTCCAGATCGCGTGCGGTGATCTGCCGGCCTTCCGACATCACGATCGCCCGCCGCACCCGGTTGATCAGCTCGCGCACGTTCCCCGGCCAGCCGTAGTTGTGGATCGCCGCGATCGCGCACGACGAAAAGCCGCGCAGCCGCCGGCTCGCATCCATCTTGAAGCGGTCGAGCATGTGCTTCGCGAGCAGTTCGATGTCCTTGCCGCGCGCCCTGAGCGGCGGCTCGTCGATCTGCAGCACGCACAGGCGGTGATACAGGTCCGCGCGAAACCGCCCTTCGATCATCGCGGTCTGCATGTCGACGTGGGTTGCGGAGATGATCCGCACGTCGACCGGCGTCGAGCCGTGGCCGCCCAGCCGCTCGATCTTGCGTTCCTGCAGGAAGCGCAGCAGGCTCGCCTGGCTTTCCAGCGGCAAATCGCCGATTTCATCGAGAAAGAGCGTGCCGCCGTTGGCCGCCTCGACCCGCCCGATCTTGCGCTGGTTCGCGCCGGTGAACGCGCCGCGCTCGTAGCCGAACAGTTCCGACTGCAGCAGATGCGGCGGAATCGCCCCGCAGTTGATCGCGACGAACGGCTGGTCGCGGCGCGCCGAACGCTGGTGGATCGCCACCGCCGTCAGTTCCTTTCCGGTGCCCGATTCACCGGAGATGAAAACCGGCGCGTCGGTCATCGCGACCTTGCGGATCGAGCGGAAGAGCGCGAGCATCGCTTCGCACGAACCCACCATCTCGCCTTCGGCGCGGCCCTCGGCACGCGCGTCGTTCGACGCCGCGTCGTGCAGCGACACCATGCCGTACGCATGGCCGACCGAATCGGCAATACGGTCGTTCGATGCCGGCAGCGTCACGTAGTCGAAACAATAGTCGCGGATCAGGCGGCGCACCGCTGCGTCTTCGATCTGCTCGGGGTAGCCCGTTGCCACCCATCCGATCTGCGAGTTGGACAGCAGTTCATGCAGCGTGGGCAGGTCACGCGGAAATTCGCACTCGGACAGTGCAAGAATGCCGGCCGACGCGTGCCCGCTTCCCCGTACGGATTTGGGACGCTTGCGAGGCTGGATCACTTCCACCCCCCACTTGCGCTCCTCGAGGCACGCCTGCAAAGCGTTCGGCAGTTCGTGGCCGAAGTAATAGAGTTTTCTGGCTTCCCCGGACATGGTCTTCTCTCTCGTTGGCTTTAGTTATGGGGAATCAGTATGCGCTTTGATGCGAATATTCCGCACGCACGGCAAACGTTTGGCTGAGGTGAATTATTTAGATCAATGATGTGCGCTCGATAACATTGTTTACGGCACTAATTGCCGATAACGAACGTTCGCGCGGAAGATATACCCGGGTTTACCGCCGCGCCGCGCCGCGCCGCGCCGCGCCTCGTTCATTCGTCAACGCCGGCCAGATTTTCGATGTTGTCCTCGATGCGGCCCCGCGCCTCCGCGGCCGCGTCAGCCTGCGTCTGGGCGACGAGCGGAAAGACAAGGCCATTGCCCTTGAATTCATGAGCGAAATGCACCCACGACTCATAGGCGAACACGCCTGATTCGAGCTGCACGACATTGAGCATCACGTCGTATGTGCGCTGCTGGCCCAGTTTGCGCGTGTATTGAAACTTGTACACCTCCGGATGAAGCATCGTCGTCTCCTGCGTGGCGTGAATGGACTCCGCATGCAGGCCGATCGCTTCCGGCGCGCAGCGGTATCAGCCGCTCGTGCTGCTGCATGCGAGCAAGGCGTCGATTGCGCATCGCGCATCGGACGCGGCCGCACGGGCATCGTCGAATGTCGCAAAGCGCGAGCCTGCAACTGTATCGGTCATGGTCGAAGTCGCCCTCACGGGCATTTCGCGGCCGACGAGCCCCCGGACCGTGAGTTCGCACGTGCCCTGCGCCACCTCGTTCACGCAGATGAGATAACCGCGATACACCTCGCTGTGACGGCGTGCCACGCCAGCCCCCTTTCAATGGCGATGCAAGTACTGAGACATCAACGTGCGCCGGGAATTCATGCGCTTTCGTTGTTACTCACGCCGCCGGCTTCGCAGGCGAGCGGTGCGCCGGTCCGGTTCATTCAGCACGCGCTTGCTTCAGACTGCGCGGGATCATGCGCGGGCAGCACGAATCCGACTTGGGCGCCCGGCCCGTCGTTGTTGCACGCGTGGATGCGGCCGCCGTGCGCCTCGATGATCGAGCGGCAAATCGCAAGGCCCATGCCCATGCCATCGGGCTTCGTGGTGAAGAACGGCTCGAACACCCGGCGAGCAATGTCCGGAGGAAACCCCGGGCCCGAATCGCGAACCGTGACCGAGACCGCTCCGTCCGCCGTCAGCGCGGATTCGATTCCGATCGGGACCGTGGCCGCATCGCGGGACTGCTCGCCGACCGATTGCGCCGCATTGCTGATGAGATTGATGAGCACCTGTTGCAACTGCACCCGGTCCGCCAGGACTGCCGGCAACTTTTCCGCCAGTTGCAGTTCGAGCACGATGCCCTTGCGGAATTGCCCCATGCCGATCAGCGGCAGCGTTTCCCTGATGACCGCATTGACGTCGACCGGCATGCTCGCGGGCGTCTTCTTGCTCGCGAATGCCCGCAACTGGCGCACGATGTCGCTTGCGTGGCGCGCGTCGGCCACCATGCGCTCGACGGATAAAGCGGCTTCGGCGAGATCGGGCTCGGGACGATCGAGCCATCGCAGGCATGCGCCGCCATTCGTCACGATGGCCGCAAGCGGCTGGTTCACCTCATGCACGATCGATGCGGCGAGTTCGCCCATCGTCGCGACGCGCGTCACGTGCGCCAGTTCCGCGTGCGTGCGGTGCAGCCGCTCTTCGGACTGCCGCGCCGCCGTGGCGTCGACCACCGCGCCAACCAGCGTTCGCGCTCCGTCCTCGCCGAGCGCCGGATGGGCGAGGATCCGCACGTGTTTGAGCCGGCAGTCGGGCATGAGGAGCCTGAAGCTCACGTCGATCTCCTCATCCTGCACGTTGGCTCGTCCGAGCGAGCGCTCGACGAGACCGAGATCGTCGGGATGCGTGCGCGCGATCACGAGCGCGAGCGCAGGCGTGACCGAACGCGGATACTCGAAGATGCGATAGCTTTCCTCCGACCAGTAAAGCGTGCCCGTCTGCGGATCGAGCCCGAAGCTGCCTGTATGGCTCAGGCGCTGGGCATCCTCGAGATACACCTCGCTTCGCCGCAACGCGTCTTCCGCGAGCTTGCGGTCGCTGATGTCGAACAGCGCGCCGTACCAGCGCACGATCCGCCCGGACGCATCGCGCGCCGGCGACGCCTTCGAGACGCACCAGCGCCACCCGATCGCCTCGGAGCCGATCCGCGCCTCGTGATAGCCCTCTTCTCCCGTTTCCAGCAGACGCAGCCATGTGGCCGTGATGTCTTCGCGATCATCCGGATGCACGCCCGCACGCCAGCCCCAGCCGCGCGCCTGTTCGAGCGTGAGGTCGCAGCACTCCAGCCAGCGCTCGTTCGCGTAGTCGAGATAGCCGTCGGCGCGCGTGCTCCATGCCATCGTCGGTACGTTTTCCCAGGGCGCCGGAACGCCGTTCGAGACATCCTTGCCGTCTTCCCCGGGCCGACGCTCCGAGTCCAGCTCGAGTGCAACGACGTGGTGCATGGCCCGGGCATCGTCCGCGTCGACATGAGGCCCGCACTTCACGACGAACCAGCAATAGCCCCCAGCCGTGTTCCTGATCCGCACTTCCGTCGTGCCGCCCCCGGGCGACGCAAGAAGGCCGCGCAGATCCTCGACATCGGCGGGATGAATCGCGGCCTGCCATTTACGCACATCGCACGGACCGGATGGAAGGCCGGTGAACGCATGCCAGCGCTCATTGAAGTAGTCGCCGCATCCGTCGGACGTCACGCGCCACACCAGCGCGGGAACGCGGTCGATCAGGTGACGGACGGTATCTGGAGTATTCATGGAAAACGTTGATCCCGGTTCTGCTCATGTCATTACATCGAGCAATGAAGTTCCCGTCGCAAGCGCTGAACGCGCGCATCGTGGCGCGACCGATCTTCTACGGGATTCTGCGTTCAGGACACCAATGATAAAGAAGGCGGCAGCGCGCTTCAAATCACCGTGTATTCCGGTGCGCGTGTTCGACGAGGCGTTCATCGGCCTGTACCACACGCACGAACGAGGATGTCGTGCGCTTTCGCCAACCGTGGTCAACGCCGGTCCTGCTCGTTGATCCATCGCAGCTCCGGTCACTCAAGAACAGTACAACGCACGGCCGCGGGCATTTATTCCCCTCTCCGATGAAGGCCGCGTAACGGCCCATTCGCAGCTTATGGCGTGCGTATCGATGCCTTCGCCAATCGGGCGCATGACACCTTCGTATAAGCGACGTGGCCGAAGGTCTATGTCGTTTATCCAGGAAATTGCACAGGGCGCGGGAATATCCGGACCACACGCGTGGTTAACGCTCATGAACGCAGCACACACACCACCACCACCACGAAGGAGCTGAAAATGAAGAAGCTTGTTTTGTTCACCGCCACTGCAATCGCACTCGTCTCCACGGGCGCATTCTCGAACGCGTTCGCGCAGGAAACACGCGCACAGGTGCGCCAGGAACTCGTCCAGGCCGAAAACAACGGCTCGCGTTTCGTCACCGACACTTCGTACCCCGACGTCAGCCCGATCTACACGGCGCAGGTCGAGCGCCTCAGGCAGAAATCGAGCGACAGCGGCGACGTCGGCGGCCGCGTCTCGGGATCGACCGCGAGCGGCACGCGCACCATGCCGGGCTCGATGTCCTGCGTCGGACCGGCGAGCTTCTGCTCGACGTACTTCGGCAGCTAAGGAAACAACACGTCAGGGCCGATTCGCTCTCGACAGCAGCACACGTGCCAGCCACGTCTCACCTCTAAAATCAAAGGAAGCCTGAATCATGAAATCCCTCATTACTCTCGCCCTCATCGCAGGCGCACTCGCAAGCCCGGTCATTTCCTTCGCGCAATCGTCGAATGCGCCCGTCACGCGCGCCGAAGTGCGTGCGGATCTGGTGCGCATCGAACAGGCCGGCTACCGCCCGAGCGGCGAAGATCCGCACTACCCCGAAGACATCCAGGCCGCAGAAGCGAAAGTCGGTGCACAGCAAGTGGCCAGCGTCGACAGCAACGCGGTCGGCGGCGTCGTGATGCACGCGTCGGCTCAGTCCGGCAGCCGGTCGTCGACGCCCTCGCCCCTTGGCGTGTACTTCGGTCAATGACCGATGCGTCTCGATGCGGCCCGATACGCGACACGGCATGCGCGGCGAGACTGCGCCGCGCATGCGCCGGGTTCGAAGGCAACCGGTCGCGGCGGCCCGCCAGGCTTTCCGTGTGCGTGACCGTGACGCGCAGCGGCATGCCGCAAGGTTTCATCAGCACACGCAGTGAACGACCCGCATTGAGGGGTAGCGTCGATACCGGTATAGCCGGGAAACTGTTTCCGCAGCGCATGTAGCGATAGGATGGGCGACAGGATGCGTGAAAGCCTTGCCGCTCTCACCCTCCGCCCACAACATCGCTCCGTTACCGTGAGTCAGCCGTCCTCCTCACGAACGCCGCGCCGACCCAAGCGGAAACCATGGACCAACAACAGAGCAACGCGGCCGCGCCGGACCCTGCGTCCGATGGCTTCAGCCATTGGCGCCGCAATCTCGCCGTGTGCGTATTCGGCTCGTTCACCACGATCGTGGCGATGACGCTGATGTTGCCCTTCCTGCCGCTCTACGTAGAACAGCTGGGTGTGGCCGGACACGCCGCAATAGCGCAATGGTCCGGCGTCGCCTATGGCGCGACGTTCTTCACCGCCGCGCTGACCGCGCCGCTCTGGGGCAAGCTCGCTGACAGGTACGGGCGCAAGCTCATGCTGATCCGGGCGAGCCTCGGCATGGCCGTCATCATGTCGCTGATGGGCATGGCGCACGACGTATGGCAGCTCGTCGCGCTGCGGCTCGCCGCCGGACTGCTCGGCGGATTCGCGTCCGGCTCGATGGTGCTCGTCGCGACGCAGACGCCCAGGGAGCGCTGCGGCTGGGCGCTCGGCGTGCTGTCGTCGGGGATCATGGCGGGCAATCTCGCGGGCCCGCTCATCGGCGGCCTGCTGCCGCCTCTGATCGGGATACGGGCGACCTTCCTCGCCGCCGGCGCGCTCATCTTCGTCACGTTCCTCGCGACAGTCTTCCTCATCAAGCGCGACTGCCCTGCTGCCGCGGGCAGGAAAGGTGCGAGCGAAAGCGGATGGGCTGCCATCGCGGACCGGCGGCCGACCATCGCGATGCTCGTCACCGGCATGCTGCTCATGTTCGCCAACATGTCGATCGAGCCGATCATCACCGTCTATGTCGCGCAACTCGTGCCCGTGCACCAGGTGACGATCGTGGCCGGCATCGTGATGTCGGGCGCGGCGCTCGGCAGCATCCTGTCGGCCTCGCGGCTCGGCAAGCTGGCCGACCGCATCGGCCACTGGAACGTGATCACCGGATGCCTCGTCGTGGCGGGCGTCCTCCTCGTTCCGCAGGCGTTCGTGACGAGCGGCTGGCAACTGATCGTGTTGAGATTTCTGATGGGCCTCGCGCTCGGCGGGCTGCTGCCGTGCGTCGCCAGCGTGATCCGGCACAACGTGCCCGCGTCGGTGGCGGGCGGCATGCTCGGCTATTCGACATCCGCGCAGTACGTCGGGCAGGTCGTGGGGCCGCTCACCGGCGGCTTCTTCGGCGGGCACTTCGGCATGCGCTCGGTCTTTCTCGGCACCGCGGCGGTGATGGTGGCAGGCGCGGTCTACAACCGCGTCGTCCAGACGACGGTCGCGAGGACCGCCCGCAAGCCGGCGGGCGCCTGCGCGGCGAAGTGAGGCGCCGAGGTGAGCCGGTGAAGTGGGCCGGTGAACTGGGCCGGTGAAGCAAGGCGCAAACGGCCGCCGCTTCGCCCGCGCTACGACGGCGCGTGCTCGCGCAACGCCTCGGCCTTGCGCTGGATCTCCGGGTCGTGCAGCGCCGTGGCGGGCTTCAGCAGGTGCCTGACTTCGACCATCAGCTTCTGGACGTCCGCGTCCTGGATCGCGAGACGGTTGAGGACGACCTGCATCTCCAGGGTCTTCTGAAAGTCGGCGGGCTTTTCGCCGCGCGTCTCCGGGTACACGAGGTCCGCAAGCTCGGCCATCTTCCAGGCGGTTTCGATGAGCGGCACGGCCCCGCCCAGAAACCTGGGCGCGAGCGTGGCGAGCGAGCCGGAGTCGCTGCCTTGCGCGTCGAGCAGATCGCGCAGCTGCAGCGCTTCCAGTGCGGCGACGGCCATGCCCTGCCCGTACACCGGATTCAGCCGGCAGATGGCATCGCCGATCGGCAGCAGGCCGGCGGGCAGGCTGTCGAGGCGCTCGAAATGGCGCCAGCGGCTCTCCTGAAAGCCGAACCGCAGAATCTCGCCGTGACGCCGTCCCTTCCTGAGCGTGTCGTAGATCGTGGGCGTATCGAGTCCCTGTGCGAACGCGAGAAACGCTTCTTCGTCGACGGGTGGCCGGTCCTCGCCGCGGCCCGCGAACAGCACATACCAGAAGCCGCCTTCGCGCATCATCATGAAGCCGCAGCGGCTGCGCTCCGGCGCCTTCGCGAGCGTGAGCGCGACCTTGAAATCGGGCGTCGCGTCGGGAGGAAACGAGTAGGTCGCGGTGCCGTAGGTGAGGTCCACGCCAACGACGCTCTCCTGCGGCACCGGCCGGCCCGCTGCCTTCAGAAAATCAAGCGTGGGCACGCCGCGGCCGGACGCGTCGACGACCAGATCCGCGGCCAGCACCTCCTGCTCGCCTTCGGGCGATTCGACCCGCACGCCCGCGACGTCGCCGGACGGCCGCGCGACGATCTCCATGACGCGCGTCGAGTCGCGCAACATGACGTTCTCGTGCTCGGCGAGCCGGTTGCGAAGCACCGCTTCGATCAGCGGCCGCGACATCAGGAAGGTGTGCACGTCCAGATGGCGCCGCGGAAAGGGCTGCAGGCCGGGGACTTCGATCAGCGCGTCGGCGCCGGCATCCGAAACGAGGGCGCCCGCCTGCGTGAGGCTGCTCGCGAGACCGGGGAACAGCTTGCTCAATGCGGCCATGCCGCCCGCGAGGAGGCCGTGCGGGTGCTTCCCTTGCGGCACGCCGGGCCGCGCGGCCGCACCGGGCGGCAGCTTGTCGCGTTCCACCACGACGACCTTCGAGAAATGGCCGGCGAGCGCCGCAGCGGCCGACAGCCCGCCGATTCCCGCGCCAATCACCACCGCGTGCCTGCCTGCGAACCAAGTCGACATGTTCCGTTTCGCTCGTCGATGAGCCGCTGGCGCTCTGCCGCCTGCCCGCTCCGGTTGACCGGTCGATGACCGGTATTCGAAGCACAACACGCGTCGGGCCGCGTTTATTCCCCCGCGGCGCCCGCGCTCGCGAGTACCGCGTGGCGCCCCGCGACTGCAAGCATTGCGCCCGCGCTCGGGCGGATGACGAATCGGCGGTTCACAAGCCTCTCCCCTTCACGGAAACCGGCGAATCGTTCCCGGCCCGCCTGACGACACGACACGACACGGCGCGGCGCGCCG
>Ga0247819_10000587_pt1 | contig 21348 bp, 21 predicted proteins | sample 13C_Xylose_Day6_FD_193428 | JGI IMG/M metagenome (GOLD analysis project Ga0247819, IMG submission 193428) | Soil microbial communities from agricultural site in Penn Yan, New York, United States - 13C_Xylose_Day6 | ecosystem: Environmental > Terrestrial > Soil > Agricultural land | place: USA...
GCCGAAAGCCGGATGCCGCCGCTTGACGGCGCTGTCGAGTGGCTCAACACGAAGCCGCTGTCGGCGGCCGAGCTGCGCGGCAAGGTCGTGCTGGTCAACTTCTGGACCTACACGTGCATCAACTGGCTGCGCACGGCTTCGCACGTGCGCGCCTGGTCGCAGAAGTACAAGGACCACGGCCTGGTCGTGATCGGCGTGCACACGCCGGAGTTCAGCTTCGAGAAGGACCTGCCCAAGGTGCGGCACATGGTTTCGCAGCTGAAGGTGGACCATCCGGTGGCGGTCGACAGCAACTACACCATCTGGCGCGCCTTCGACAACAACGCCTGGCCGGCGCTGTACTTCATCGACGCCAAGGGGAACGTGCGCCACAGCCACCTGGGCGAAGGCGACTTTGATCGGTCGGAGAAGGTCCTGCAGGCGCTGCTCACCGAAGCGGGCGCGAAGGGGTTCGATCCGGGCCTGGTGCAGCCGGAAGGCCGCGGGCTCGAGGCCCCGGCCGACTGGGGCAGCCTGCGCACGCCGGAGACCTACCTCGGTTACGCCCGCGCCGAGAACTTCTCCTCGCCCGGCGGCGCATCGCGCGACCGTCTCCGCGCGTATGCGGCGCCCGAGCGGCTGCGCACGAACGCGTGGGCCCTCGCGGGCGACTGGCAGATCGGTGCCGAAGCGGTAAGCCTGCAGCGCGCGAACGGTCGCGTGATCTACCGCTTCCATGCACGGGACGTTCACCTGGTGATGGGCCCGGCGGGCGGGAAGCCGATCCCGTTCCGCGTGCTGGTGGACGGTCGACCGCCCGGTCCGGCTCACGGAACCGACATCGACGAAGAGGGCCGCGGCACGCTGGCAGAGCATCGTCTCTACCAGCTCGTGCGCCAGCCGGGCGCGGTGCAGGACCGCCAGTTCGAGATCGAGTTCCTGGAGCCCGGCGCCGAGGTGTTCGCGTTCACGTTCGGCTGAAGGAGCAGGCGATGACACATCCAATCGACCTCGACCGGCGCACTTTCATCGCGGGCGGCATCGCCCTCGCGAGCCAGGCGGTGTCCGCGCAAGGTGCCACCCCCGCTGCACTGCCACGCATCCGCCACATCCGCGCGGGCGAACTGGAGGTCGCCTACTTCGAATCGGGGCCGCGGGACGGAGTGCCGGTGCTGCTGCTGCACGGCTTTCCCTACGACTTCCACAGCTACGTCGAAGTCGCCGACCTGCTGGCGCGCCGGGGCTGCCGGGTCGTGGTGCCGCAACTGCGCGGTCACGGCAGCACGCGTTTCCTGGAGCCCTCCGCGTTCCGCAACGCGCAGCAGTCGGCCGTGGCGCTCGACCAGCTCGCCTTGATGGACGCGCTGGGCATCCGACGCGCCGTGGTGGCCGGTTACGACTGGGGCGCGCGGACGGCGTGCGTGCTCGCCGCCCTGTGGCCGGAGCGCTGCGTCGGGATGGTTTCGGCCGGCGGCTACATCGTCACCAGCCGGGCCGCGCAGAAGGCGCCGGCGCCGCCGCGGGTGGAGCACGCGTGGTGGTACCAGTTCTATTTCGCCACCGACCGCGGCCGCGCGGGACTGGTCGCGCACCGGCGCGAGCTTTCGCGGATCCTGTGGAAGGAGAACTCCCCGCAGTGGGCCTTCGACGACGCCACCTTCGAGCGCTCCGCGGCTGCTTTCGACAACCCGGACTGGGTGGACATCGTGGTGCACAACTACCGCTGGCGGCTGGGCCTGGCGGACGGCGCGCCCCAGCTCGAAGACCTCGAGCAGCGACTGGCCGCGCAGCCTCCGGTTCCTGTTCCCGCCATCACCCTCGACGGCGACACCAACGGCATCTCGCCGGCGGGCGACGGCAAGGCGCAGGCCGCGAGGTTCACAGGGCCCAGGACGCACCGCGTGGTGCATGCGGGCCACAACATCCCGCAGGAGGCGCCGCAGGCCTTCGCCGATGCGGTCTGGGCGTTGGCCTCGGTGCGGCCCTGAGGCCGGCGTTCAGCCCGCCGCCGGCTGGAAGCTGTGCGCGTGGGACGGGCGCAGATCGCGTTCGATCGGCACGGGATCCTCCACCAGCCCGCGCGCCGCGGCGATGCGGGCCGCCTGCGTGCGCGAACTCGCACCCAGCTTGGCCATGATGGCGCTGATGTGCGACTTGACCGTTCCCAGCTCGATCTTGAGCTGGCGTGCGATGGTCTTGTTCGGCTGCCCGGCCGCGACGAGGCGCAGGACCTCGGTTTCGCGGCTGGTGAGCGCGGCGCGGGTCAGGCTGTCGGCCATCCGCTGCGCCACGGACAGGCTCATGTAGCGCGAGCCGCCGGCCAGCATGGTCACGCCGTCCAGCAGCTCGTTGAGCGGCCCGCCGACGAGCAGGTAGCCGTGCACGCCCGCTTCGATGGCGCGCCGGATGTCGACTTCGCGGCCGTTCGGCGTGAGCGCGAGGATCCGGGTGTCCCGCGGGAGGCCGTGCGCGTCGCGCTCGGCGGCCTCGGTGAGCCGGATCGCACTGCCGTAGTCGGCGATGACCACGTCGATGGGAGGCGACTGCGGATCCAGTGAGTCCACGCCGTGGACCAGGACCTCCAGCGTGGGGTGCTGGCGCAGGGCGGCCACGACGCCCGCGGACAGGATCGGGTCCGCGTGCATGACCAGGACATTCGAGCGGCGCAGTTGGCGGTAGTTCATGCGTATCTCCGTTGGATGACATCTCGAGGGGCGGCGCCGTTGTTCGCGGCACGTCCGACAGTTCACTTCAGTCGGATGCCACGTTCCATCAGACGTTGGTAGGGGCAATACCAAAGGGGGTGTGCGCACCCCGCACCCGCGGCCCGCTACGGGGTGCGACGTGCCAGCATGAGCCGGGCCGTGAAGGTCTGCACGACCTCGCCGCGCTGGTTCAGGGTGCTGGTCTTCAGGACCAGGGTGCCGCGGTCGGGACGCGACCGCGAGGGGATCAGCTTCACCACCTCGCTCTCGACGCGCAGCACGTCGCCCGGCCGCGTGGGCGCCTTCCATTCGATCTCGCCGCCGGCGCCGACGATGCCGTTGGCCAGCCGCGGACCGCCGGTGACCAGCAGGCGCATCGTGATCGCCGCGGTATGCCAGCCGCTGGCGGCGAGGCCGCCGAAGAAGGTCGAGCGGGCCGCTTCCTCGTCAAGGTGGAACGGCTGCGGGTCGTAGTCGGCCGCGAAGCGCCGGATCTCGTCGGCGGGCAGCTCGTAGGTGCCGCTGGAGAAACGCTCGCCGACCTGCAGGTCGTCGAAGTAGAGGGTTTCCTGGTCCATGTCGATCTCCTGGGGAAGTGGACTTCTCCGGTGCCTACTTGGCTGTGGCGGTCGCCGGCTCCGCCGACCCCATCCCCTGCGGAAGCTGCTGGCGCCGGGCCATCCTCAGCTGGGGATGGCGCTCGAAGAGCGAGACGGCCCAGTCGATGAACACGCGCACCTTGGCGCCGAGGAACCGGTTGGGCCGGTAGATCACGTGGACCGGAATGGTGGGCGTGTTCCATTCCTGCAGCACCTGGCACAGCTGCCCGGACTCGATCGCCGGATGCAGCATGTACTCGGGGCCCTGCAGGATGCCCAGGCCCGCCACGCCGGCGGCCAGGTAGGCATTGCTGTCGTCCACGCAGAAGCACGGGCTGGGTGCGATCTCCAGGTTTTCGCTGGGTTTCAGGAACCGGAAGGGCAGCGGCCTTCCGCTGCGCCGCGATTGCAGCCCCAGCAGGCGGTGCGCGTGCAGGTCGTCCGGATGGGTGGGCGCGCCCCGGGTCGACAGGTAGGCCGGCGACGCGCAGGTGATGAAACGGAATTCGCCGATGCGCCGCGTGGCGAGGAACTCCTCCTCGACCGTGCCGGCCCGCATCGCGCAATCGACGTTGTCGGCCACCAGGTCCACGTGCCGGTTGCTGATGCCGAACTCGAGTTCGATCTCGGGGTAGGCGCGGTAGAACTCCGGCAGCGCCGGGATCAGCACGCTGGTCGCGAGCGCCGTCGCCACGTCCACACGCAGCCGCCCCGAAGGGCGCGAGACCGACTGCTTGGCCGTCGACTCGATCTCGGAGAGGTCGGCAAGCAGCCGCACGACGCGTTCGTAGTAGGTGGCGCCCTCGGCAGTGAGCGTGACCGATCGGGTCGTGCGGTCGAGCAGCCGCACGCGCAGCTTGTGCTCGAGGCCCTGGATCAGCCGCGTCACGGTCGGCTTGGGCAGGTCCATGGTCTCGGCCGCCCGCGTGAAGCTGCCGGCCTCGACGACGCGCACGAAGGCGCTCATGGCGGAGAAGCGGTCCATGCAAGCCCTTGTCAGTCCCGGGATTCGAACCCGGACCGGCATCGCTTGCACGGCGACTGCTGGCGGACACGCTGGTACGTCTTGTGGCCGGTAGCCCGGTCGCCGCCCGTCATCAGACTAGCCGGATCGCCACGTCGATGTTTCCGCGCGTGGCTTTCGAATAGGGGCAGGTCTCGTGCGCCACGCCGATCAGCACCATCGAGACGTCCGGGTCGAGGCCGGGCAGCGAGACGTTCAGGCGGGCCTTCAGGCGGTAGCCGGTGTGTCCCGAGGCCAGGTCGATCTCGGCGTCGACGGCCACGTCGTCCGGCAGCACGACGGCGTACTTCTCCGCCGCCTTGCCGATGGCGCCGATGAAGCAGGCCGACCAGGCAGCTGCCATGAGCTGCTCGGGATTGGTCCCGAGCCCGCCCGGCGAGGACAGCCGGATGTCGAGGCGTCCGTCGGAGCTGCGCGACGAACCGTTGCGGCCCCCCGCGGTGGTGTGGGTCTTGCCGGTGTAGTGGATCTTTTCGCTTGCGTTCATGGGGCGCCTTCCTTGGACGGTGGTGGACGGTGCAGTGCCGATCGCTACCCGCGGCCGCGCCGGCGCGGACCGGACACGTGGCTGCTCGTGATGCACAGGCACTGGGTCGGGTTGCGCAACTCGTGCGCGAAGCCGCCCGCGAAGAAGAGCAACGCCAGCCAGAGCTTTCTCATGCGACCTCCTTGCAAAGGTGAGGGAGGCCGCGACTCTAGGAGCGACGACCGTGCTGAAAAAGACCGCCCGGGCCAATTGAGCTTTCCTGGATTCCCAACAATGGCCGCGCACTTGCGACCCCAGATTCGCCTCTCCCACCCACCCCCACCTGGAGGTTTCCCATGAGTCCTACCCGATCGAATCCCACCGCGGTGATCACCGGCGCATCCAGCGGCATCGGTGCCGTCTATGCCGACCGCCTTGCCCGCAGAGGGCATGACCTGGTCCTGGTCGCCCGCAACACCGCTCGCCTGCGGGAGCTCGCTGCACGGCTGGTGCGCGAGACCGGGCGCGAAGTCGAGGTCCTGGCCACCGACCTGACCGGGCGCGACGATCTCCTGCGGCTGGAAAAGCGGCTGGCCGAGGACGCCGCGATCGGCCTGCTGGTCAACAACGCCGGCTTCAATCTCGGGCCCGCGTTCAGCGAGTCGGACGCCGATCGCATCGAGGAGATGCTGCAGGTGAACGTCACCGCGCTCACGCGCCTTGCGCGCGCCGCCGCGCCGGCGTTCGTGGCGCGCGGGGGCGGAACGCTGGTCAACATCGGCTCCATCGTGGCGCTCGCGCCGCACATCCTGAACGGCGCGTACAGCGCTTCCAAGGCCTACGTCCTCACGCTGTCGCAGGCGCTGCAGCGGGAGCTCGGCGGCAAGGGGCTGCGCGTCCAGGTGGTGCTGCCCGGAGCGATCCGCACGGATTTCTGGGACACGTCCGGCATACCGGTCTCGGTGCTCCCCGACAGCATGGTGATGTCGGCGGAGGACCTCGTCGACGCGGCCCTCGCGGGCCTGGACATGGGCGAGCAGGTCACGATCCCGTCGCTGCCGGACGAGTCCGACTGGGCCCGCCTCGACGCCGGCCGCGAGGCACTGGAGCCTTTCCTGTCCCGCAGTTCGCCCGCGCCGCGCTACCGGCGCACACGGCAGGTCGCGTGAGCATTGTTAAGAACTTGCCAACGATCCTTTCCTCGCTTCGATCTTTTTGTTGCGGGCCTCGAGACCTACTCTGACGACATCGGTTCGGCGAATGCGGGACCGAGAAACCACCCTCCACCTTCTTTCTCAAGGACCGCAAATGAACCGCTTCACCGCCCTCGCCGCCATCGCCATCGCCTCCGTGTCCGCCGGCGCCTTCGCCGACACCGGCCTGGTGGGCGACATCTCGGTCGAGACCCGTCCCTTCGTGTCGAACAAGACGCGCGCCGAAGTGCGGGCCGAACTCGATGCCTACAAGAAGTCCGGCGTGAACCCCTGGGCCCGCAGCTACAACCCGCTCGCGCACTTCAAGAGCACCAAGACCCCCGAGCAGGTGACCGCCGAATACATCGCCCACCGCGATGCCGTGAGCGCGCTGAACGGCGAGGACAGCGGCTCCGCCTTCCTGGCCGCGCAGGCGGCCGCGGCCCAGCAGGCGACGCGCATGGCCGGCGCCGACGGCGGCGAAGTGCGCCAGTGACCCCACCAAGGGCGCAACCCCCGGTCGGCCCTCGGTCCGATGGGAGTGCGCCCTGACGCTCCCACCATCCTCTTCGAAGCCGGGCTCTTCCCGGCGCTCCCAGGAGAAATCTTCATGAAACGCTTCCTCAGCCCCCTGGCCGCGCTGGCCTTCACCGTCATCGCCGGTCAGGCGGCCGCCCAGTCCCTGCAGGTGCAGGTGCCGCAGGACATCGAGCCGGCGCGCTCGGGACTCACCCGCGCCGAGGTCCTGGCCGACCTCCACCTGTTCCGCGCGTCGGGCCTGTACGACCTGACGCGCCGCGACCAGCCGCAGTACAACGACAGCAACAGCTACAACTACCGCAAGGCGTACGCGACCTACCTGCACCTGCGGCAGTCGCCGCAGTACGCGGAGCTGGTCCGGCAGCTCGAGCAGAACCCGAACGCGCATGTCGTCGCCAAGCGCTTTTCGGGGCCGGTGACGCAGGCCGCGAACTGAGAACCCGGGTGACGCAGCCATCGCTATGGATGTGATCCGAGGCATGGCGGGCGCGGTGCGGGTGGCCGGCGGCGGCTTCGCGCTGCCGATCGCCCATGCCCGCCAGCCGGGTATGGGACGCGCCGACCTGCTGCAGCACGACCTGAGCATCGCGGACCGGGAGGTCATCCAGACGCGAATCGACTTCGAACCGGGTTCGGCCTCGCTCAGGCATTCGCATCCCGGCGACGAGGTCGTGCATGTGCTCGAAGGCCGTCTCGCCTACGAGCTGCGCGGCCGGCGCGCACGCGTGCTGCAGGCGGGCGAGTCCCTGTTCATCCCCGCCGGCACGAGCCACACGGTCCGCAATGCCGGGCCCGGCAGGGCCTCCCAACTCGCGACCTACCTGGTGAGGAAAGGGCGGCCGCTCCTCATCGTCAGCCGCTGAAGCCGCAAGACATGAAGGAATCGAGCCATGTACTCCCATGACCATGAACTCCGCGACGCGACGACTGTCTCGCGGCGAAGCCTGCTGCTGCACGGAGCGGCGGCCACCACTCTGGCGGCCGTGCCGGCCGCCGCGGTCCTGGCCGGGGCGGCGGACGGCGAGCCGCGCTCCCGGTACAAGGCGGATGCCATTCGCCCGTTCCGCGTGCAGGTGCCGGACTCCGCGCTGGCCGACCTGCGCCGGCGCATCACCGCCACGCGCTGGCCCGATCCCGAGACCGTCGCGGACCGCTCGCAAGGCGTGCAGCTCGCGCGCCTGCAGGCGCTGGTGCGCTACTGGGGCGAGGGCTACGACTGGCGCAAGGCCGAGCGAAAGCTCAACGCCTTCCCCCAGTTCGTGACGCGGATCGACGACCTCGACATCCATTTCCTGCACGTCAAGTCGCGGCACGCGCAGGCGCTGCCGATGGTGATGACGCACGGCTGGCCCGGCTCGGTGTTCGAACTCCTCGGCGTCATCGGTCCGCTGACCGATCCGACGGCGCACGGAGGACGCGCCGAGGACGCGTTCCACCTGGTGCTGCCGTCGCTGCCCGGCTTCGGCTTCTCGGACAAGCCCCGTGGCACCGGCTGGAACCCGGACCGGATCGCCCGCGCCTGGGACGTGCTGATGAAGCGCCTGGGTTACGAGAACTATGTGTCGCAAGGTGGCGACTGGGGCGCCATCGTCAGCGACGCGCTCGCTCGCCAGGCGCCTGCCGGCCTGAAAGCGATCCACGTCAACCGCGTCGAGCGCGCCACGACCGTCCCGCCCGAAGTGGCGAAGGCCCTCACGAACAACGAACCGGCTCCGGCGGCGCTGACCCCAGAGGAGCGCGTGGTGTTCGACGAGCTGCGCGACTTCTTCAAGAACGGACTGGGCTACGCCGCCATCCACGGCACGCGGCCGCAGACCATGGGCTACGGGCTCTCGGACTCGCCGGTGGCGCTGGCGGCGTGGTTCTACGACAAGATCGCCGACTGGGTGTTCCACCGCGGCGAGCCGGAGCGCTCGGTGCCGCGCGACGCGATCCTGGACGACATCACGCTCTACTGGCTCACGAACACGGGGCCATCCAGCGGGCGGATCTACTGGGAGGCCGCGGCCGGGCCCAAGCCCGCGCCCGTCTCGCTGCCGGCGGCCGTCAGCGTCTTCCCCGGCGAGGTCTACAAGCCGCCAAAGGCCTGGGCGCAGCGGGCCTACACCAACCTCGTCTACTACAACCGCGTCGACAAGGGCGGGCACTTCGCGGCCTGGGAGGAGCCGCAGCTGTTCAGCGAGGAAGTGCGCGCGGCCTTCCGCGGCCTGCGCTGAAGAAAGTTTCGCGGGCCATGCCTTGGTATCCCCTATACCTTGATGCAATGGCCCGCGGCGGGTCGCGGCGGTCTGATCGTGGTTCCAGCAAAGGAGCTCGAGATGGACGCAGTGAACATGAGGTCGCCGTCTTCCGGATTTCCCGTGAACATGGACCGCCAAGGGAATCTTCTCGCCTGGGCGAGCGTGGGGCCGATGGCGCTGCACATCCTCCCGGTGGATGCGCTGCTCTGGGGGCCGCTGCGCGCGCTGTGCGGCACAAGTCCGATCCATGCGCAGAGGAAGGGCAGCTGGCATTGCGCGGGCGTCCCGATCTCCGCATGCACCTGCCGGCTCTGCTGGGACCACTACCTGCAGTCGCTGGCCTCGGCCAGCGCCGACACCCACCCGCCGGAGGCCTGCCATGCCTGACCCGGTGTTCCGGCGCCGCGCGTCGAGGATCCTCGTCGCGCTCGGCTCCGCAGCTGCCGTCTGCGGCGCGATCCTCTTCGCCACGTCCCGTGCCGGCCTGACGGCGGCCAAGCCGCCACCGCCCGCGGCCGCCGTGCAGGTTTCCGTGGCGACGGTGGTCCGCAGGAGCCTGGCGACGTGGGACGAATTCTCCGGCCGCCTCGAGGCGGTGGACCAGGTGGACGTCCGCTCGCGCGTTTCCGGCGCCGTGCAGAGCGTCCACTTCCGCGAGGGCGCGCTGGTGCGCGCGGGCGACCTGCTGGTGACGATCGACCCCGCGCCTTACGCCGCCGAAGTCGAGCGCGCGCAGGCCCAGGTCGGTGCCGCCGAGGCGCGCCTGATGAACCGGCGCGGCGAGCAGCAGCGGGCCGAGCGCCTCTGGCGCGAGGATGCGATCGCCCAGCGCGAGCTGGACGAGCGCACCGACGGCCTTCGCGAAGCGGAGGCCAACCTGCGCGCGGCGCAGGCGGCGCTGACCTCCGCGAAGCTCAGCCTGAGCTACACGCAGGTTCGTGCGCCGATCGCCGGCCGCATCGGAAAGTTCGAAGTCACGGTCGGCAACCTGGTGGCCGCCGGCCCCGGGGCGCCGGTGCTGACGACGCTGGTCTCGGTGGACCCGATCTACGCCAGCTTCGATGCCGACGAGCAGGTGATCGTGCGGGCGCTCCAGGAGATTCCCGGTGCCGACGGCAACCGCACGCAGATCGACCGCATCCCCGTGCGGATGGGGACCGCCGGCACGGAGGGAACGCCGCACGAAGGGCGCCTGCAGCTGATCGACAACAAGGTCGACGTCCGCAGCGGCACCGTGCGCGTGCGCGCCAGGTTCGACAACGCCCAGGGCGCGCTGATCCCGGGCCAGTTCGCCCGCATCCGGCTCGGCAGGGCGAAAGCGACCGAAGCGCTGCTGGTGTCGGAGCGGGCCATCGGAACGGACCAGAACAAGAAGTTCGTGCTGGTGGTCGGCGGCGACGACAAGGTCGCCTACCGCGAGGTGGTGCTCGGTCCGGCCCACGAGGGCTTGCGCATCGTGGCCAAGGGGCTCGAGCCCGGCGACCGCGTCATCGTCAACGGATTGCAGCGGGCCAGGCCGGGCACTCCGGTGCAGGCGCGGCCGGCGGCGATGGAGGAGCCGACATGAACCTGTCCCGGTTCTTCATCGACAGGCCGGTGTTCGCCGGCGTGCTGTCCATGCTGGTCTTCCTCGCGGGGCTGATCGCGCTGCCGCTCCTGCCGGTGTCGGAGTACCCGGAGGTGGTACCGCCCTCGGTGATCGTCCGCGCCCAGTATCCCGGCGCCAGTCCCAAGGTGATCGCCGAGTCCGTGGCCACTCCGCTGGAGGAACAGATCAACGGCGTCGAGGGCATGCTGTACTTCGGCAGCCAGTCGACCGCCGACGGCCAGCTGACGCTGGTGGTGACGTTCAAGCTGGGCACCGATCCCGACAAGGCGCAGCAGCTCGTGCAGAACCGGGTGACGCAGGCCGAGCCGCGGCTGCCCGAGGAGGTGCGCCGGCTGGGCGTCACCACGATCAAGAGCTCGCCGGACATCACCCTGATCGTCCACCTGTCTTCGCCGACCGGACGCTACGACATCAACTACCTGCGCAACTACGCGCTGCTCAACATCCGCGACCGGCTGGCGCGGGTGCCGGGCGTGGGGCAGGTCGCCCTGTACGGCGCGGGCGACTACTCGATGCGAGTCTGGCTCGACCCGCACAAGGTGGCGCAACGGGGCCTCTCGGCCTCCGACGTCGTGCGCGCGATCCGCGAGCAGAACGTGCAGGCAGCCGCCGGGACCGTCGGCGCCTCGCCCAGCAACGGCATCGACATACAGCTCTCCGTCAATGCCCAGGGGCGGCTGCAGACCGAGGAGGAGTTCGGCGAGATCATCGTCAAGACGGAGCCGGACGGCGCCGTCACGCGGCTGCGCGACGTCGCCCGCATCGAGCTCGGCGCGGCCGACTACTCGCTGCGCTCGCTGCTGGACAACAAGGACGCGATGGCGGTGGCGGTGCTGGCCTCGCCCGGGTCCAACGCGATCGCCATCGCCGACGGCGTGCGGGCCGAGATGGCTGACCTGGCCAAGGCGATGCCCGAGGGCATCGAATACAGCACCCGGGTCTACGACACCACGCTGTTCGTGCGCGCGTCGATCAAGTCCGTCGTGACCACCTTGCTCGAAGCCGTCTTCCTGGTCGTCCTGGTGGTCATCCTGTTCCTGCAGACCTGGCGCGCGTCCATCATCCCGCTGCTGGCAGTGCCGGTGTCGGTGGTGGGCACGTTCGCCGTCATGTACGCGCTGGGCTTCTCGGTGAACGCGCTGAGCCTTTTCGGGCTCGTCCTGTCGATTGGCATCGTGGTCGACGACGCCATCGTGGTGGTCGAGAACGTCGAGCGCAACATCCGGTCGGGCCTGTCGCCGCGGGAAGCGACGCTGCTGGCCATGAAAGAGGTGTCCGGCCCCATCGTCGCCATCGCGCTGGTGCTGGTGGCGGTGTTCGTCCCGCTGGCGTTCATCACCGGGCTGGCCGGGCAGTTCTACCGCCAGTTCGCGCTGACCATCGCGATCTCCACGGTCATTTCGGCCATCAATTCACTGACGCTGTCGCCGGCCTTGTCGGCGCTGCTGCTGCGCGGCCACGACGCACCGAAAGATGTGCTCACGCGTGGCATGGACCGCGTCCTCGGCGGGTTCTTCCGCCGCTTCAACCGCCTGTTTCAGCGCGCGGGGGAGAACTACGGCACCGGCGTTCGTCGCGCGATCTCGCGCAAGGCCGTGATGCTGGCCGTTTACGTCGGCTTGGCTGCGGCGACCGTGGGGCTCTTTCGGGCGGTCCCCGGCGGATTCGTCCCGGTGCAGGACAAGGAGTACCTCGTGGGCTTCGCGCAGCTGCCCGACGGCGCGAGCCTCGACCGCACCGACCAGGTCAGCCGCCGCATGAGCGAGATCGCGCTCAGGCATCCGGATGTGCAGCACGCCGCCGCCTATCCCGGGCTGTCCATCAACGGCTTCACGCGAAGCTCGAACGCCAGCGTGGTATTCATCATGCTCAAGCCGTTCGGACAGCGCCGCCGTGCGGACCAGGGCGCCGCGGCAGTCGCCGCAAGCCTGAACCAGGCCTACGAGGAGATCCAGGACGCCACGATCGCGCTGTTCCCCCCGCCGCCCGTGCAGGGGCTGGGGACCACGGGCGGCTTCAAGCTGCAGCTGCAGGACCGCGCCTCGCTCGGCTACGAGGCGCTGGATGCGGCCACCCAGGCATTCCTGGCTGAGGCGCGCAAGGCGCCGGAACTGACCGGCATGTGGAGCAGCCTGCAGGTGAGCGTGCCCCAGCTCTACGCCGACATCGATCGCACCAGGGCCCGCCAGCTGGGCGTGCCGATCACCGACGTGTTCAACACGCTGCAGATCTACCTCGGCAGCTTCTATGTGAACGACTTCAACCGGTTCGGCCGAACCTACACGGTACGAGCGCAGGCCGACGCCGAGTTCCGCTCGCATGCCGAGGACATCGCCAGTCTCAAGGTGCGGTCCTCGAACGGCGAGATGGTGCCGCTGTCGGCGTTCGTCGCGGTCAAGCCCAGCTACGGGCCGGAGCGCGCCATCCGCTACAACGGCTTCCTCGCGGCGGACATCAACGGCAACGCGGCGCCGGGCTACTCCTCGGGACAGGCGCAGGATGCGGTCAAGCGCATCGCCGCGCACGTCCTGCCGCCCGGCGTGGGCTACGAATGGACCGACCTGACGTACCAGGAGATCCTTGCCGGCAATTCCCTCGCGTGGGTGTTCCCGCTGGCGGTGCTGCTGGTGTTCCTGGTGCTGGCCGCGCAGTACGAAAGCCTCACGCTGCCGGTGGCGATCATCCTGATCGTCCCGATGGGCCTGCTGGCCGCGATGACGGGCGTGTGGCTCACGCGGGGCGACAACAACATCTTCACGCAGATCGGCCTGATGGTGCTGGTGGGCCTGTCGGCCAAGAACGCCATCCTGATCGTTGAGTTCGCCCGCGAGCTGGAGTTCGCCGGCCGCACGCCGGTGCAGGCCGCCATCGAGGCGGCACGGCTGCGGCTGCGTCCCATCGTCATGACCTCGATCGCCTTCGTCATGGGGGTGCTGCCGCTGGTGCTGTCCTCCGGTGCAGGCGCGGAGATGCGGCGCGCCATGGGTGTGGCGGTCTTCAGCGGGATGATCGGCGTCACCGCCTTCGGCCTGTTCCTGACGCCCGTGTTCTATGTGCTGCTGCGCCGTCTGGCGGGCAACCGGCCGCTGGCAAACCATCACCGCGTGGAGTCGCACCCCTTGGTGCCCCTGGAGGCGTCGATGACGCACGGGGAGGCGCGATGATGAAGCTGTCGCTGACTATCCTCGCGGCCCTCGTCGCCGTGGGTTGTTCGACGCCGCCGGCGATCGACTCGTCCCGGCTGCCCTCCATCCCGCCTGCTTTCGCGGGCGATGGTGGCCGCTGGACGCAAGCGCCGCCCGCGGATGTTCCCGCATCGGGGCAGTGGTGGAAGGCGTTCGGCGATCCGGTGCTGGACCAGCTGGTGGCCGGCGCGATGGAGCGCAACGACCGCATCCAGGTCGCCGCCGCGCGGCTGGAACAGGCCAGGGCCTTGCTGCGCGTGGTCGAAGCGCGCCGCTCACCGGTGGTCGCGTTGTCGGCCGGCGGCTTCCGCGGGACCCAGCCGGACACCGGTCCGCTTGCGCTGACCACGCTCAACGCAGGCGCGAGCCTCTCCTACGAGCTCGACGTCTTCGGCCGGATCGCGCGCGCGACGGACGCGGCCGGGCTGGACGTGCAGGCGCGCGAAGCGCTCCTCGCCAGCGCCCGCTTGCTGATCCAGGCCGAGGTCGCGCAGACCTACTTCGCGCTGCGGGCGCTCGACATCGAGACGGATATCGTGCGGGAGACCGTGACCGCGTATGGCGACACGCTGCGGCTGACCGAGTCGCGCTACAAGGCCGGCGATGTCGCCGAGCTGGACGTCGCGCGCGTGCGCACCGAGCAGGCCACGGCGCAGTCGCAGGAACTCGCGATCCGGCGGGAGCGCGCCGACCTCGAACACGCGCTCGCCGTGCTGGTGGGCGAAGTGGCGTCCACCTTTTCGCTGCCGGCCGGCCCGGCCGCCACCACGGTCCCGGTCATTCCCGCCGGCGTGCCCGGCACCGTGCTCGCCCGCCGGCCCGACGTGGGTGCGGCGCAGCGCCAATTGCTGGCGGCGCAGGCGCGGGTGGGGGTGGCGCAGGCCGCCTGGTTCCCCGAAGTGCAGTTGACCGCTTCGGGCGGTTTCGCATCGCCCGAGCTGGGTGACCTGTTCAAGTGGTCGGCCCGGGCCTGGGGCATAGGCGCGCTGCTCTCGCTGCCCGTGTTCGACGGCCGCCGCGAGGCGAGCATCGCGGCGGCCACGGCCGAGATGGATGGCGCGCTGTCCGCCTACCGCGAGCAGTTGCTGGTGGCCTTCAAGGACGTCGAGGACCAGCTCTCGTCGCTGCGCCTGCTGCACGAGCAGCTGCAGGCGGAAGCCGTCGCCGTCGCCTCGGCCGGACGCGCCACCGCGCTGTCGCGAGCTCGCTACCGCAACGGCTTCATCGGCCAGCTCGAGCTCCTGGATGCCCAGCGCAACGAGCTGCGCAGCCGGCGGATGGAGACTCAGATCCGGGGCGCGCAGTTCCAGGCGACCGTGAGGCTGATCCGCGCGCTCGGCGGATCGTGGGAAGCCGCCCGGGACTAGGCGAAGAGGGGGTTCGGCTTGGCCGGGTCGATGCCGTACTTGCGGATCGCCTCGGCCACGCGGCCGGCCGGGAGCATTCCATCGTCGGCGAGCGCCTTCAGCGCGGCGATCGCGATCCAGTGCCGATCCACCTCGAAGAAATGGCGCAAGGCGGCCCGGGTGTCCGAGCGGCCGAAGCCGTCGGTGCCCAGCACGACGTAGCGGCGCGGCACGAAGGCACGGATCTGCTCGGCCAGCGCCCGCACGTAGTCGGTCGCCGCGATGACGGGGCCTTGCGTGTCCTGGAGCAAGCAGGTGATGTGCGGCAGCCGGCGCGGCGCCTCGGGATGCAGCAGGTGCTCGCGCTCCGCGGCCTGGCCGTCGCGGGCCAGCTGGGTCAGTCCGGGCACGCCCCAGAGATCGGCGGCCACGCCCCAGTCCTGGCGCAGCAGGTCGGCTGCCGCGATCACCTCGTTGAAGATCGCTCCCGCGCCGAGCAGCTGCACGCGCGCCACCAGCGCATCGGCCGGCGCCCTGCGGAACGCGTACATGCCCTTCAGGATGTCGGCCGCGACGGCCGGTCCCTCGGGCATGGCCGGCTGCGGGTAGCTCTCGTTCAGCAGCGTGAGGTAGTAGAAGACGTCCTCCTGCTGCGCCACCATGCGGCGCAGGCCGTCCTGCACGATCACCGCCAGCTCGTACGAGAACGTCGGGTCGTAGCTGATGCAGTTGGGCACGCACGCGGCCCACAGCAGCGAATGGCCGTCCTCGTGCTGCAGGCCTTCGCCGTTGATCGTCGTGCGCCCGGACAGCGCGCCCAGCAGGAAGCCGCGCGCCCGCATGTCGGCGGCGGCCCAGGCCAGGTCGCCCACGCGCTGGAAGCCGAACATGGAATAGAAGATGTAGAACGGCACCATCGCCTCGCCATGCGTGGAGTAGGACGTGCCCGCCGCGATCCAGTCCGCCATCGAGCCGGCCTCGCTGATGCCTTCCTGCAGGATCTGGCCGGTGTCCGACTCCTTGTAGAACGACAGCGTGCCGGCGTCCTGCGGCACGTAGGCCTGGCCTTGCTGGTTCCAGATGCCGAACTGGCGGAACAGCCCCTCCATGCCGAAGGTGCGGGCCTCGTCGGGAATGATCGGCACGATGCGCGCCCCCAGCCCGGGGTCCTTGAGCAGGGTGTTCAGGATTCGCACGTAGGCCATGGTGGTCGACATGCCCCGGCCTTCCGGCGTGGCGCGCAGCAGCGCGTCGAACGCGGAGAGTTCCGGCACCGGCAGCGCCTGCGCCGTCCGCCGCCGCGCCGGCAGGTCGCCGCCCAGCGCCTCGCGGCGCGCGCGCAGGTAGCCCAGCTCCGGCGAGCCTTCGGGGAAGCGGATGTAGGGCATGTCCTCGATGCGATCGTCCGGCACGGGCAGTGCGTACCTGTCGCGCAGCGCCCGCAGCGCCTCGGGCGTGACGGTCTTCTGCTGGTGGTTGGCGTTGGAGGCCTGGCCCTGCGTCCCCATGCCGTAGCCCTTGATGGTCTTGGCCAGGATCACGGTCGGGCGATCGCCGCCCCGGGCGGCCTCGGTGAACGCCGCGAAAACCTTCTCCGGATCGTGGCCGCCGCGGTCCAGGTTCCAGAGCTCGTCGTCGGTGTAGTCGGCCACCAGGGCCTTGAGCTGCGGCGTGTTGAAGAAGTGCTCGCGCAGGTACGCGCCGGATTTCGAGCGGTAGGTCTGGTAGTCGCCGTCGACCACTTCCATCATGCGCTGGCGCAGCGCGCCGGTCGTGTCGCGCGCGAAGAGACGGTCCCACAGGCCGCCCCACAGCACCTTGATCACCCGCCAGCCCGCGCCGAGGAAGAGCGATTCCAGTTCCTGCACGATCTTGCCGTTGCCGCGCACCGGGCCGTCCAGCCGCTGCAGGTTGGCATTGACCACGAACACCAGGTTGCCCAGGCGCTCTCGTGCGGCCATGCCGATGGCGCCGATCGATTCGGGCTCGTCCATTTCGCCGTCGCCGAGGAACACCCACACCTTGCGTTCGCCAGTCTGGGCGATGCCGCGAGCCTGCAGGTACTTCATGAATCGCGCCTGGTAGATCGACAGCAGTGCGCCCCAGCCCATCGACACCGTGGCGAACTGCCAGAAGTCGGGCATCAGCCAGGGGTGCGGATAGGAGGAGAGGCCTTCGCCGCCCACTTCGCGGCGGTAGTTGTCCAGATGCTTCTCGTCGAGCCGTCCCTGCAGGAACGCTCGGGAGTAGACCCCCGGCGCGGCGTGGCCCTGGATGAAGACCAGGTCGCCCCCGTGCGCCGCCGTCGGCGCGCGCCAGAAGTGGTTGAAGCCCACGTCGTAGAGCGTGGCGGCCGAGGCGAACGAGGCGATGTGCCCGCCCACGTTGCTGGTCTTGCCGGCGCGCACCACCATGGCCATCGCGTTCCAGCGCGTGTAGGACCGGATGCGCCTTTCGATGTCGCGGTCGCCGGGCATGCGCGGCTGCCGGTCGACGGCGATCGTGTTGACGTACGGCGTGCCCGCCGCATGGGGCAGCGATTGCCCGCGCAGGCGCGCGCAGGCGATCTGCTGCTCGATGAGGAAGTGGGCGCGGTCCGGGCCGGCGCTTTCGATGACGGACCGGATCGCTTCCAGCCACTCGGCGGTTTCCTGGGGGTCTTCGTCCAGCACGGACGAGAGCCGGTCGCGCTCGGATTCACGCATCGCATGCATCGGGTTCTCCTGTGGTCTGCCCGAAGAGCATGGGAGCGATGCCGCCGCCTGCTCAACGCCTTTGCGGAGGAGGGCGGGGTGAACCTTGGGTGGATGGCGCGTGAGTGGGGCGCACCAATATTTCCCTTCCATTCCTCACTCACCCAAGGACTCGACGTGAACCGATCCAGACTTCTCGCACGGCTGCTGGTTGCCACGGGCGCGGCGCTCGCCGTTTCATTCGCGAGCGCGGCCCCCGGCCCGATACTGACCGAGCTGATGACCAGGCAGCTCCCCGACCTGCGCGGCAAGGAGATGCACGCGATCACGGTCGAATATCCGCCGGGCGGATCCGACCCCACCCACCGCCATGACGCGCACGTGTTCGTGTACGTCCTGGAAGGCGCGGTGGTGATGGGCCTGAAGGGCCAGAAGGAAGTGACCCTCACGAAGGGCCAGACCTTCTTCGAGGCGCCCGGCGACGTCCACACGGTCTCGCGCAACGCGAGCAGCACCGAGCCCGCCCGGTTCCTCGTCGTCTTCGTCAAGGGCAGGGGCGTGGACGCCGTGCTGCCGACGCCCTGAGCAACGCCGTATTCCTTTCCATCCACCGGAGCAAGACATGACCCTGCGCATCGACTACTACAAGGCCTCCCGGGAGGCGCTCGCACCGATGCTCGCGCTCGAGAAAGCGATCGAGCAGCTCGGCCTGGAGCCCCACCTGCTGGAACTGGTGAGGCTGCGGGCCTCGCAGATCAATGGTTGCGCGTACTGCGTCGACCACCACACCACGCGCGCGCTGAAGGCCGGCGAGCAGGACCGGCGCCTGCACTCGGTCGTGACCTGGCGGGAGGCGCCGTTCTACACACCGCGCGAGCGCGCGGCGCTCGCGTGGACGGAGTCGCTCACGCTGCTGGCGGCCACCAACGCACCCGACAAGGACTTCAATCCCCTGCGCGAGCACTTCAGCGAGAAGGAGATCGTGGACCTGACCATGGCGGTGATCGCCGTCAACGGCTGGAACCGGCTGGCCGTCGGATTCCGCAAGTCCCCGGAGTGAACTAGAGCGGCCGTGCCTGCTGCAGGAGGGTGGGGATCAGCTCCGACACCGTCGGGTGGATGGGCACGGAGCGCACCAGGGTCGTGTACGGGATGTTGGCCGTCATGGCGTCCAGCAGGCCGTGCACGACCTCGTCGCCGTTCAGGCCCAGGACGGCCGCGCCCAGGATGCGCCCCGTTCCCTCTTCGAGCAACGCCTTCATCAGGCCGCGGGTTTCGCCCGATTCCTTGGCACGGCCCACGCGACTCATGGGCATCGTCGCCACCAGGGCCGGCCGACCGCTCGCACGCACCTCCCGCTCCGTCATGCCGACGCGGCCGAGCGGCGGATCGGTGAAGAGGGCGTAGCAAGGAATGCGCTGGTCGATGCCGCGCGATGCCTTTCCGAACAGCTGGTCCACCACGATCTCGTGGTCGTTCCAGGCGGTGTGGGTGAAGGCGCCGCGTCCGTTGCAGTCGCCCAGCGCCCAGACGCCGGGAGCGCTGGAGCGGCAATGGCCGTCGACTTCGACATGGCCGCGTGCATCGGTGGCAACGCCGGCGGCCTCCAGGCCCAGGTCGTCGGTGTTGGGCGTGCGGCCGATCGCCAGCAGCAGGTGGCTGCCTTCGATGAAGGCGGAGTCGCCCTCGCAATCGGCGCGCACCCGGATGGCGCCGCGCGCTCCCCGCTCGAACGCGATGCATTCCGAGCCCAGCCGGAACCGGATGCCCTCGTCCTCCAGGATGGACTGCAGTTCGGCCGCGATGTCATCGTCCTCGCGCGGCAGGAATTTCGCGGAGCGCTCCACGACCGTCACCTCCGCGCCGAAGCGCCGCATGACCTGCGCGTACTCCAGGCCGATGTAGCTGGCGCCGACGATCACCAGGTGCGAAGGAACCTCGCCCAGTTCCAGGATCGACACGTTGTCCAGCACCGGCACCGCATCCATGCCTGGCATCGGTGGGCGGGCCGCTCGGCCGCCGACGTTGATGAACACGTTCGCCGCGACCAGGCTGCGGTCGCCCACCTGCACCGTCCGCGGCGCCACGAACCGCGCATGGCCGGTGATCCATTCCACGCCCTTCATGCCGCGCACCCAGTTCTCCACGCTGGCGCGGGAGGCGCCGACGATCTCGTCCTTGCGGGCCTTGACCCGGTTCATGTCCACCCGCACGGCGCCGGCGTTGAAACCGAACTCGGCGCCGCGACGGGCGAGATGGGCGGCCCGCGCGCTGGCCACGAGCGTCTTGGTCGGGTAGCAGCCGGTGTTCACGCAGGTGCCGCCCAGCGGTCCCCGCTCGATCAGTGCCACGCGCATGCCCGCTTCACCGCACCGCGCCGCCACGGACGGGCCCGCCTGACCGGCCCCGATCACGATCGCATCGAACGTTTCGATCTTCATACGGACTCCTTTGAATGGTCACTTCGAGTGTCGGCAAGCCCGGCCCCTTGCGCGGCCCGACCTTGGTGGGACATCCACCTAGGAGGTGCGAGGGGTGTGAGCATGGCGTGGCTGGACCAACGTGCTTCCCATCCTGGGGTTACCAGGACATCAGGAGAAACAGATGAAGTTCAGCAAGGATCCAGAGGCGATCCGCCGGCTGTCGGCGGAACAGTACCGCGTCACGCAGCAGGGTGGAACCGAGGCGCCGGGCACCGGCGAGCACCTCGACAACCATGAACCCGGCATCTACGTGGACGTCGTGTCCGGCGAGCCGCTCTTCGCATCGTCCGACAAGTTCGAGTCGGGCTCCGGATGGCCGAGCTTCACGAGGCCCGTCGAGCCCAGGCATGTCCATGCGCGGCCGGACACCTCGGACGGGATGGTGCGCACCGAGGTGCGATCGGCCCACGGCGACAGCCATCTCGGCCATGTATTCCGCGACGGTCCGCGCGATCGCGGAGGCTTGCGCTACTGCATCAACTCGGCCGCGCTGCGGTTCATCCATCGCGACGACATGCAGGCCCAGGGCTACGGGGATTACCTGGACCAGGTGGAGGTGCCCCATGGATAAGGAACGCGCCGTGCTCGCCGGTGGCTGCTTCTGGGGCATGCAGGACCTGCTGCGCCGGCAGGAGGGCGTGCTGTCGACCCGGGTGGGCTACACCGGGGGCAGCCGCCGCAACGCCACCTACCGCAACCATGAGGGACACGCGGAGGCCGTCGAGATCGTGTTCGATCCTGCCCGCATCAGCTATCGGCGCCTGCTGGAGTTCTTCTTCCAGGTCCACGATCCGAGTACGAGAAACCGGCAGGGCAACGACGTGGGCACGAGCTACCGGTCGGCCATCTTCCACACGAACGAGGAGCAGAAGCGGACCGCGCAAGCCACGATCGCCGACGTCGACGCGTCCGGGTTGTGGCCCGGAAAAGCGGTGACCGAGATCGTGGCCGCCGGCGAGTTCTGGGAAGCCGAGCCCGAGCACCAGGACTACCTGCTCAAGCATCCCGGCGGCTACACCTGCCACTACGTCCGGCCCGACTGGCGGCTGCCGGAGCGGGACTCGCGATGACCCCGCAGCAGGTCCTCCGGCAATTCCGGGCCACGGGCGTGCAGACCTGCTTCCATGGCCGCCACATCGACCCCCAGATCCTCGCGGGACTGGACGGCACCAACTGGCGCCTGAAGGACTACGAGGCGCGCGACGGCTACAAGGCGCTCAGGAAGATCCTCGGCGAGGGCCTCACGCAGGACCAGGTGATCGCCACGGTCAAGGAGTCGGCGCTGC
>Ga0247819_10000588_pt1 | contig 21315 bp, 29 predicted proteins | sample 13C_Xylose_Day6_FD_193428 | JGI IMG/M metagenome (GOLD analysis project Ga0247819, IMG submission 193428) | Soil microbial communities from agricultural site in Penn Yan, New York, United States - 13C_Xylose_Day6 | ecosystem: Environmental > Terrestrial > Soil > Agricultural land | place: USA...
CCATAGTTTTCCCAGGCGGTCGAGATGAACTTCAGCCAGCCCATACCGTAGAGGAACCCGAAGTTCACGGCCTTGGCTTTCTTGCGTTCATCCTTGGTGACGAGATGCTCGGGCTTACCTGTCATACGCATAGCCATAGTCATGTGAATGTCCTGGCCTGTGTTGTACAGGTGCTTCATGGTTGTTTCGTTGGCGAGGAACGCAGCTACCCTAAGTTCCACCTGCGAATAGTCACACTCAATGAACGCCCACCCAGGAGCGGCCCCGAAGATTCCACGTACAAAAGCGTCTCGTGGTACTTGCTGTAGGTTGACACCGCGATTCTGTACACGCCCGGTAACTTTGTCCTGATCACCTTTACCCGAGGAAAGTCGACCAGTAACCGTACCGGTGAGTTTGAACGTGGTGTGGATTCGGTCGTTCTCGTCGACCTGTTCCTGGTAAGCAGAGAAGAAAGACGTGTCATACTTATTCCACTTCACTCGTTCCAACATGAGGTCGATCACCTTGTGTGGATGATCAGCCTGTAGCTTGGACATGATGCCTTCAGCCATCGACGGGTCACCCGACTTACCACGTGCAAGCACGGGTAGCTCAAGCCAGTCGAATATCCACCAGCGTGAGAAGTTCGATGCGTTGAAGTTGACTTCCTTGACCTTGGGTGGCCAATCACTCGGATCGGGTACCCATTCCATCAGCTGGTCGTTGATCGCCTGCAGTTCGGTCTTGGTGATGTGAGCACGTTCGTCCATGAGCGGCACATCTACGAAGATACCGTGACGTTCGATATCCGTGAACACCTCAGACGCTGGTACCATCATGCGCTGCATCAGCGCAGCGAGACGGGGCTGTTCCATCAACTGCTTGCGCAGGATGAAGTACAACCCTGCTGTGTTCCAGGTATCCATACCGTTGTATCGTGCGACTTTCTTCAACGGCTGGTCCATCAGCGTGGTGTTGTCGATCTTCCAGGGTTCCACACCAAGGAGTTCGCGTGACAGTGACTCCAGCGACTTCGGCCGGTTCTCGTCGAGCAGGTGTGCAGCCAGCATGGTGTCGAACGTCAGCGAGAACTTCTTGCCGAAGTGCCTCAGCCAGCGAAGGTCGAACTTACCGTTGTGCGCGACTCGGCGCTTCGGCATTCGAAGGAACTTGCCCAGTGCACGCAGCACTTCTTTCCAGCGATTCTTCCAGGGTGACTCGGGATGATACAACGGGACGAACCAGCAGTCGCGTGGACCAGTGTCGCCCTCACGCCAAGTCGATACCGACAGAGAGATGATTTTGGCGTCAGGTTTGAACTCATCAAACCCGTTCGTTTCAATATCGAATGCATAGCCCTCACAGATCCTCAGTTCGTCTGCAAGCGCCTTTAGGCCGGTGCGTGTCATCGTACTGCACACACGCTTCGGTACGAGTGCGTCAGACGATTTTTCGCCCTTTGACATCCTGTTGATATACGCGAGGTCAGCCATGAAGCCACCCCGCAGCCCAGGGTTACGGAACACCATCGACGGCGAGATGGTTGCGATGACCTTCACATCCGGGCGTTCCTTGAAATCGAACACCTGTCCACGGTACTTCATAATGCCGGACCGACCCGCGGCAGTGAACAATGCTTCACCACCGAGGGCCAGTACCCACTTGGGTTTGATCACGTCAATCTCAGCGAGGAGGTGACGACGGCAAGCCTTCATGTCGGCCTTGGTTGCATCGGTACCCCAGGAGGAGCACTTGGTCACCGACGTGATCGCTACAGCCGCAGGGTTTATACCGGCACCCCGCAAGTACTCGTGAAGCTCGGCCCGATTACGTGGACCCAGAGGCAGTCGCGTCAATACCAGCAGGTCTGCCTTCTCGTAACCTTCAGCCGTGATGCAGTTGTCCAGACCCTGAGCCGAAAGCGCGCAGTCAACGCAGCCTTCCGGATCACGAACCTTATCCCGCACCACGGGATTCATCAATGAGACTTTCACGAGATAGTCAAACCTTCCAACGTAACGGTCACGCTGTCACCTTGCCTCACCCATTGGGGCCTGAACCAAGGGTCCTTCATAAGGTAGCCCATTATCAAACCCCCTACGGCGATCACTCGGGTACCATCAACAAAGCCCTGAAAGGTATGCCTGAGTCCCGGTGAACCCAACACAGTGATGCCCGGCTCAATCACAATGAAAGGGATTGCACTGGGTGGCACTAGCTGGCGCTGAATGATCTTCATATGACTATCGTGTCACCTGGAATGCAGAGTAGTCTTCCTGGATACGGAACACCTCGACATTCGAGCGGATCAACATCTCGAGGCCCTCACGCAGCCGGTACGGCTTTTCGTAGAAGACCTTGACGATGCCCGAGTTGATGATGAGCTTGGCGCACGACTCGCAGGGCTGATGTGTGGTCCAGAGCTCGGCCCCTTCGACGGCCACACCATGGCGAGCAGCGAACACGATGGCATTGGCCTCAGCGTGCACTGCAGTCTGGCATCCGCCCCCAACCCCCAGCTCATGCCGGCAATGCGGCTGGCCCGAGACGTTGCCGTTGTAGCCCGTCGAGATGACCCGTGAGTCGCGGGCGATTGCAGCACCAACCCAGAGCCGGTCGCATGTTCCCCTCAGCGACACAGCGCGGGCAATGCCCATCATCATCTCGGCGCGGTCTGGTCGGTCGCTCATTCGGACACCAGCGCGAAGTCGTTCTGGTACTGCTCGAGCAGCTGGCGATGGAAGTTCTCGAACGCTTCGTTGGCAGCCTTGAACATGGGGGTGACCGCTTCGTTGAAGATGCGCCCCACTTCATTCATGTCCTCGGCGAGCAGGGTGAACATACCCGGGATGGACTTCTTCAGGTGTGCTCGACGGCGTTGGTCGAGGATCACCATGCCCCGCTTCATGTACAGCATGGCGAGGTTCGGCTGGCCGGTCAGCATCGCGTGCTTGGCCTTCTCGATGTAGTGGTCAGGTGTCATACCAGCTCCTCAATTTTTGCGGTGTCTCCCACGAACCCGTGGAGTGAAACAATGTGTGTCGTCAACTGACCAACACTAACATCCTGTTCGGAGTCCTCGCTCACTCGGTCGGCCACCCACTGCGCGAGCCGGACCGCCATGTAGATATCGTTCGTAAAGTGGCGGTAGATTTCACAAGACCGCAGGTTGTACTGACAGTGCAGTACCCCTTCTCGAATGATAAAGTGATACCCGAGCGAGCAAGGGACTCGCTGTCCAGCAGTCGCTCCCGTGTCCTCGGGGAACCATATCGGTAGATAAGCCTGACGAGTTCCAACTTCCTCGACGAGCTGCTTGACAACATCATTCAGATCACCCACTTCAAACCGGTAACCCGAGAAAGGGTAACCCCCGGTTACCAAAGACTTGTTATTTACTAAGCCCGTGGGCCACATACGTTCCATGTAGTTGTGGTCGTAGATGCCCCCCTTGAGATGCAGCTCGGCACCGTTCGCATGGTACGGCCAGTTAGCATGTTCCACACCAGGGTTGATCGGTTCTCCCCCTACGCGTTCCTGGAAATGGTTCTCAGCCCAGGGCAGATCGGGCTGAATCCTCGTGGCGGCCTCAACCCTGTCTCGCGGCATCTCGTACCAGAGTGTGGTGTTCAGAAGTTCGTATGTAGCGTGGACGCTTGATTTTGAAATATCAAGCTGTTGCCACTTCCCGTGATTGGCTGGGGTCGTGTTCAACAGACGGCGGACGAGATAGGACCTGGCTGCAAGGAAGTCATCCCTACCTGCAGCAATCAGATGCCCATTCTCGCCCGCGTCTGACCAGCCTAGTATGGTCACCGCACCTCGCTGGTGCCGGCGGGGGTACGGCCGGGACGGGGTGTCGGAACGTCGGGGTTCGTGCTGCGGTCGATGAGCAGAGCGCTGCGGCTCTTGTTCAGTTCACCGAGCGACCAGTCGACGAGCTGAAGTTCCCGTTCCTTGCGTTCGTACTCGGCTTTCGCCCGGAGCATGTCGGCCTCGACGGTCGCCCTCGACTTTACCTCCTTCTCGATCTGGTCGTCAACCATTGCCAGTGCTGATTCGTGCTTACTCATCGTCATCCTCCATGTAGCCGGAGAGGTCGGAGCCGACCCCTTCTGTTTGTTTGAGACAGTCGAACGTCAGCTTAGACGCCGGGATCGAGGGAAGGATCGGGGCAACCTTCGCCATTCCTGCGGATTTGAGTCGGGTACCCCCTTCCCAGGGTTTACCAAAGGTGGGGCCATGTACCTCAGTGTGATACCTCCGTCGTATACGGAGCTGCTGGGAGAACGACATATCACAGTAGAGGACACCGCGTGCATCCAGATCGAGAAATTCCTGGTACCGCATCTGCGACCGCCATAGGACAGGAGCTCGACGTTTGAGCTCTTCAGTGTGAGGCTTCTCCTCGAGAAGTCGACGGTCACGGTCATGCTGGTAAAACCAGGCAAGTGACTTGAAGCTATGGAACTGTGCAGCTTCGAGATGCCACACAAACGAGATGTCCTTGGGCTCGAGCCCGACTCGTTTTCCAATCTCGCGAGCAAGGACGTGAACCAGAGCGAGATCAAGCTGTCCGACATAACCAAGGTAAGTGGTCCGGGAATGGAGTGTGATCTGCGGGCGTGGCAGTGCCCGGTATCCGAAGCCCAACATGCAAGAGCCCCAGACTCGCCATTCTTTATTGTTACTAGCCGTGGTGCGTTTGGCCACTTGGTTGGTCCGCATGAATGATAGTCCACGCTTCTTGCCTTTCAGTTTGCGCTCGATCACATCAAGCCAAACCTCGAGCGCCTCGGGGTCAATGTACTGCCGGGCGAGGGAAGTCCACCTGCTGTGTGTCACCCACACATCTTTCAGGTCGAACTCGTAGTCACAGGATTCGGCCTCGACTACGACGTTGTGCAACTGGAAGTCCATGCTGTTGGCCAGGTCGATTTCCTCAGGCCGGGCGTACACCAATCGTTTCGTGAGCTGGTATGACAGCTCGGTAATGTCCTTGTACTTTTCACTGAACAATGGTGACCTCCACCATTTCTATCTGCAACCGAACCAAGTACTTTATCTGGTTCTCCTCTTCGCCCGGGATGCCGACGAGAAAGTTACCGGGGTCAGCCCAACCCTGCAGCAGTTCCTTGACCTCGTCTTCATCGAGGCCGGTTACGAGATGCTGGCGTCCCGAGACCATTGTGATAAATGCGTCCATCAGAACAGAGTCCCCGGTGTGTTGTAGTGGCAGCAGTCCTTGCCCGGCTGTACCTCGGAGGCATGGCACATCACCGCGTCGTCGTCGAGCGCACGCCGGCAGCCCCTGCACTTCGTGGACACTCCGTCGTACCCCTCGGCCTGGCGGGTGACGTTGACCTGGCGCTTCTTCATGTACCGCTCGAAGAGTTCCTCGGCATCCATCCCGGACACGAGCATGAGGTTCATGAAGAAGTGCCAGGCATCGACCAGCTCCCCCTTGAATGCTTCCTCGTTGATGTGGTTCGACGTGGCCCAGGGTTTCCAGCCCGTTTCGTCGAGCGCCTCCTGCAGTTCCGCACTGAGCGCCATGCTCATGTCCTTGATGAACTGCAGCCGGTGTTCCTGGCGCATGGCGCTGAAGTCAGTCTTGAACGACTTCTCCTGCAACTCCCGCTGCATGTTCAGCATGATGGCCAGTCGGTCGGGCTTGGGGGGCTTGGCCTCCTCGAAGTACAACCCCTCATTCGGCCTGTTCATGTTTGCCTCAGTGGACATATTCTGCGCCTCTCCAGCTGTACTTGTGATGTAGTGCGGCGGCAAGTATTCCGGCGTATCCGTCGGACCCATGTTCGCCATCAAGGTAATTGTACCTTGCAATGTGTGAGTCTAGCGGCCAGATGTGGAGCATCATCCGGTAGCACTCGTAGATGTGGTCGATGTTTTCCAGGACCCCATCCATCTGGCCAATCTCACCAGCGACGTTCTCGCGCACCGTTTCGAGGGGTGGCAAGCAGATGATCACCAGAGCGTTGCGCCTCAGATGCCGACGCATGTAAGCCAGCTCACGGTTGCTCATCTCGAACCCAGGGCGCACGTCGCCGCGCACCGTCGGGCCGTAGATGTGTTCCGAGGTCAACGGGTGACGGTCGTAGATGGCCAGCGGCTGCTCATGCCATGACAGCATGTCCTGGGTCGTCCACTCGTAGAGGTCAGTGCGTGGCCCCTTGGTCGAGTGCGACGCCCGTTCGTGTGCCGGCAACCCGGTCGCCGACGTGAGCTGCTTCAACAGTGTGGTCTTGCCCCCACCATCGGGGCCTTCGAGGATGATCATTTGACGATCACCGATGCCGTCATCCAGTCACAGCTCATGGCATAGTCGTTCTTGGTTGGGATGACCAGGCACACAACCTGTCGGCCATCCTTCAGCATGTGCACTTCCTCGACTGTCTCGCGGGGCGTTGACTGCGGCGTCATGCCGACGACGAGTAGGACGATGAAGGCAAGCAGGACGGCGATGATCGCCAGTACAAATGCTCCGCTTGGCATTAGAATATCGCCACCATCAGCAGAACGAACACGACCAGTCCTATGACTACCCATACCGAGTCGTACCTCATCTCATCAACCTCACCCAGTAGAGAAGCGAACGAAGCCTGCGGCGCCGTCGGCGCAATTGCATGATTCGCATGGTTCACCTCTTTCGTTTAGTTTGCATTTTCATCATGTCACTGAAACGTGAGTCTGGGCCGATTTGTAGATCCACACCATCCAACAGTTTGTTCGGGTTCTTCAGGATCGCCTTGCCTATGTCCCCGTCGTATGCGAGGACTGACATGAGGACCTCGTCAGCGGAGTGCCTGGCAACAATGTGAGTGAAGGTTGTAGAGTTACGCGATAGGGCGATTCGGTCACAGCACTGGGTAAAGTCAACCCAGCTAGGCGTGTGTGAGTACCACACCATATGGGCTGCAGTCGACAGGTCGATCCCGTACCCGGCAGCTGCGGGCTGGACCACCATGACAGATGGGTCTTCCTCATTCTTGAACGCAATAATTGCTGCGTCGGAGTCGGCACGTTTTACTCCTCCCCTTACTGCCCAGGTTTTGAACCCGATGCCCCGGGCCATATCTTCGATCAAGTCTAGGTCAGCCTTCCACCTTGCGGCGACGACTACCTTCTGCCCCTTCTCGAACTCATCGAGCAGAATCTCCTCGAGTGCATCAGCTTTCTCAAAGCCAATACGTCTCGTCTCCCCCGTATCGGTAACAACAAAGCCCGACGTAATCTGCGTAAGCCGTAGCTGTTGTACCAGCGAGATAGAAGCCTCACTGATTTCACCATCCTCTAGTAGAGCAATCATTTCCTTTGCCATCTGGTCATAGACCGGACGGCTCGCCTTGAGGTCCACGTAACGCACCAGATCTTCTCGAGGCGGAAGGTCGAAGCAATCTTCTCGCCTGACCACGACAGCATCCTTGCGGATTCGACGTTGCAGTTCTTCAAAGTTCTTCGGGCCGATGTACTTGGGGAACTTCCGCGTGCCCTTCGGGCCTTTGCGTTTGTCCGGGATTTCAATGTCGATCCAGCGACCGTAGTGCGCCTTGAACTTGGCAACCGTATCGAACTCTTTGAAGCGGTCCGGGTTGAGGAACTGCCACTGCATGTAGATGTCATAAGCCCGCTTCGCTTTCGTGATCGGAGTTCCAGTGAGGATCAGCCGGTAGGGGAACAGCGGACCCATGTGAGCAATCATGTTCGAAGCCCGACCATTCGGAGCCTTGATGTTGTGGCTCTCGTCGATGACGATTGCAGCCTTGTCCTGCGGTGTGGCCCACTTGATCAGCTGGTTGCGGTTCTTCCACCTGCCCGAGGCTTTCGACTCGCGCCCGGACTTTGTCTTGCGTCCGGGGGTCGAGAATGCCTGGAAGTTCACGAGGATGACGTGGAGCTGATGGGTGCCCGTCACTGGGGGCGGAGGTGCCTGGCGGGCCTTAGCATCCCACACCGTAATGTGGAAGATGCGTGGGCAGTGTGCGTGGAACTCCTGAACCCAGGTACCCATGATCCGGTTCGGGGCTATGATGATGACGCGGTCAACCCAGCCCAGTTGGTTCAAGCATGACAGCCAGTCGATGGTTGTCTTGGTCTTGCCGGTTCGTGGTTCCATGAACAACGCCCCACCCCACTTCTGCTTGAGCAGACGGGTGAGTGCCGCACGCTGGTGGGCATACGGCTTCGTCTTGAACTTGTAGCGTAGGTGGGGCATCAGACTGCCAGGGGATGTTCGGCCAGGTAGTTCAATCCGAAGGGGGAGGATTGCAGCCCGGCAACCGCACGTCGAACCGAGTCGGGGTCCGTGCTTTCAAGGGCAATCTCGAAGAGTGCCTGGATGTGCATGTGTTGAGCGATCATAAGATCCTCAAGGGTGGGTTGCATCGTGTTCCTCTCGTTGTTTCGCGTCACATGCAACGATACACGTCCCAGAAGAGACTGAGCGCGTCCCTGGGCGCCTAACGGGCGCTCACGCGTATGAACATGCACACACGACATTCTGGACGCTTACAGCGCTCTGTACGCTGCACAAAGGCCCCCGAGCCGCAATCTCGGGGGCCTTCGCGGGTCAGACGCTTATGGTCGACCTGACTTGCACGCTGCTCCCGCAAAAAGCAGCAGTACAACTGTCACCGCAATCCGAATCCATTCAGACAGATTCCAGACAATAGCAATCATACATGCTATGGCTGCGATGAAGAAAACGTACTGGAGAATGGCCAGCCACACCTGACGGTAGTGTTCTCGTCGCCATTCATAGTCTCGGGGTGTCAGGCTCATGGTGCTGTGATCCCTTCGAATTGGAACGTGGCTACGTAGTCGTTCATCATCACGAGACGGTACCGCGCCTGGCAGTGGAAGATTTGGTCCGCCCGTACCTCAGGCTGGGGCAACGTGGGAGTGATGCTGACGGGCAGCAGGACGTGGTCCATCTTTTCCTTGACCTGCAGGATGACCTCGTTGTACGGACCATCAACGAACCGCGCCCTCACCGTTTCCGCCTAAGGTCGGAGCTGTAGGTGTTCCGGATGTACTGGATGAACTGCTCGGTGTCATGCAGTGAATGGGAGCAGTGCATACTGCCGAACTGATGCCCGCAGATAACGCAGGGTTCGCTGAGCGCCGTCCGCTTGTCTCGCACCCGGTCGATGTGATCCTGGGTGATGACACCCCAGACGGAGGATTCCCCAATTACTCGAGGCAGACTCGGGGGGATTGGGGCATTACTCTTGCGCTGGAATTCACCCCAGGTTTCCCAGGCCCCTTCGATTTTCTGGACGGTGATGGTGCGGACATGCGCGACGGGCCAGAAGGCCTTCGGTACGCTCAGCCCCTGGAGGCTTATGCACAGGTCATCGAACTTGGCGAAGAACTCGCGGCGGTCGGTCATCGCCTCCCACACCCATTCATCGTTGGGCCAGGAGGCGCGGTATTCCTCGTGGATGGTCATTACGCGTCGACCTCTTCTTCGAGGTACTGCGGCTTCGGGAGGACGCCACACTCACGCATCCGGGTATCGAGGCGGTGCATCCGTTCAGCGCGGCGCTTCAACACCTCAGCCTTCAGCTTGGGATTCCTGGGCAGCTCGAGCATCTGTTCGATGGTGATGCCCTGGTCCTGGTCGAGGTAGTCGGGCGACTCGGCGCGTTCCTTGGCTGGCTTGGTCTTGTGCCACTTGTGGAACTGGATGTTCAGAGATTTGATTTCCGACTCCGTGAACATGTAGCGACCACCGATGCCGGCGTTGCGCCACGAGTCGTTGTCCCGGAGGAACCGACGAAGGAGCCGGGGGGTAGTGCCAATTTCTGCTGCGGCCTCGATTGAGGAAAACATTGCATGTCCTTTGCGGGGATGTGTTGCTGCGGTGAATGTGGTGTGGTGTACGCTACGTGATGGAAATAACCCAAGTCAAACGGGAGACTAGAGTTCGTATATTTCCGAGAGATCCTCGCGTACGATGGCGTAAAGCTCGTCGGGTGTATCGTCGTCCACTTCGTAATGCAGGTCGAGGAAGTCATTCGGATCTTCCCCGTTGTCAACGTAGACCTGGACGCAGGCCTTACCGTGTTCGTCTATGTAAGCTTTGCAATCAAACTGGAGACCTGCGGAAGAAAGCCTTTTCTCGAGTAGCAAAGATACCCCTCGAGCGAGACCTTCGGGGATGGGTGGTGCTTGGTGTGCGTTGGACAGAGACCTTGTATCGTCGGACATTTTCGAGTTTCCCCCGGTTTTCAAGTTAGGAACGCATTCTCCTCAGATGCGTTCGATAGATTCATTTTACATCATGCATTATGAATTACACAACTCTTGAGAGAGACCCGTGATTCGGGGGGGAATCACGGGTCTCGAACCTGGGGCGGGTCTCAAGCACCCCAGGGGTTGGTTTCGTACAGGGTAGGGGGGAGATGCGCTGTTGTTCCCTGATCCCTACTTACGCCGGCGCTCAACGGGGCCTGTACGAAAGATTACATGTCGTCTACGTCGAGGTCGTCCTCGTCGTCTTCCTCGGGCTCCTCGACGGCTTTCTTGGAGCGGGCCTTCTTGGCGGGGGTGGCCTTGGCCTTGCCCTTCGAAGCGGCGCGCTGTTCCTTGAGTGCGTCGAGGCGTTCCTGCTTGGCCTTCTCGCCGGCGCCGGACTTGACGGCCTTGACGATGGCGACGACCTGCGGGTCCTTGGCGCCCTTCGGGAAGTTGTACCGCTGGCGGCCTTCGGAGTCGCGTTCGAGCACGCCATCCTTGGTGAGCTTCCGGAGCAGGATGCGCAGGGCGGAGGCGGTGTACGACGTGCCGGCCTGGGTGTTGACGTGTTCAACGAGCCACGCGGAGCCGTACTCGATTGCCTCGGCGCGGGGCGCCTTCTCGACGGGAGCGGAAGCCTTTGCCTTTGCGGGGGTAGCCTTGGCGGCCTTGGCTGCGGGAGCCTTCGTTGCGGTTGCAGTCTTGCGAGTTGCCATGTCGGTCATCTCCTGGGTTGTGGGTTGTTCGCCGGGTCGTCGGCGTCATTCAAAGCATTACGTTCTAAACTATATCACAGCGTAGGCTGCTCTTGAAGTTGGGAGAGAATTATTTTTGGTGTTCGATGGCACTGTCTGTAAGAACCCAGTGGGAGCACAGTCTAAATTCCACTGTTCCTTGGTCCTTGACCTTGGCCCAGCATTCTTCCTCGGTGTCGGCTTCGATCCACACCTGACCATTCACTACCCCCCTGTAGCGCACAGCCATTCCTGCCATCGTGTCGCGCAACTCTTTCACGAGTCGTATCAATACAGCGCGACGCACAAGCAGATTGTTACGGTCGGACGCAGAAAGCGCTGCTCCTTGACGTAACAGATACGCTGGGATTTCTTTAGCCTCTATGTCCCAACGTGACATAAGATCAAATAGATCTTCGGGCGGGTGCGTGTTCATAACGTAATCGTAACGTAAGAGTCTTTATGAGGACAATCGTCAAAAACAATTTCTTTCAAAAAGTTTCCGACCCACGGTGTTAGTATGTCCGCACCGTACCGCCCAGGTTTCCCACGCGTTGGCTGCGAAGCTCGCCAGAACGCGGTGGGGCTAGATGTGATTTTTATTCATGTGATACGATACCAACACGTTTATAGTTACGGAGGTTCGTTCACTCACAGCACCGTGGGCACGGTAGGACGAACACCTCGCAACCAATCTTATTTACCCACTAAAAAAGGCCCCCAGCCGATTTCTCAGCTAGGGGCCTTTTGTTAGTTCTACTTCAGTTCGAGCAACGGCGATTCTGCTGCCGTCGGTACCTTGGGCTGCTTCGCATACCGCAGGAAGAACGATGCGACAGCAGCAAGGATGGACTTGACGAACAGGAAGAGCAGCAACACCCAGAAGGTGGTGGTGAACGGATCCTCTTCGACGAGCAGCTGCTGCATGCCCGTACCGATTGCGAGCAGCAGGTCAATACCTACCGCCGCATAAAACGTGCGCCACGCCCGGTCGAGAGCATCGAGGAGCTTGATGCTGCCCGCAGCCGGAGGTGCTTCATGGTCTGCCATTTCTTTACTCCTTCATCAATTCGGTTGAGGTCACCCCAGCGGTTATCCACTGTGACTTTATGAACGGTTCTCAGCGTGTAGTACAGCATGATGCCCATACCGACCATGAAGCCGGCCTCAGCACTCATCACGTAGAAAACCTTTGCTGGGATGTCTTTCATTTTACTGCGTTGCGTTCCAGGAACATCTTGATCAACCAGTCGAAGAAGTTCCGCAACACAGTGCCTTCATCAGGCAGCGGAACAACGATTGGCGGCGGAGGCGTCACGGGGACGACCACGGGGTCGGGGACCTTGGGTTCCTCAACCACAATGTCGGCAACGTTGAAGCGCACCAGGTCGAAGCCTGAGCATTCAGTTGCCATGAACTCCTTGTGCAGGTGGTTGTTGAGCTTGCGGCCGTAGAAGTCGCGCAGCTCGATGGCCAGTGCCTTGGCGTTCATCTGAATCTTCAGAGCGCGGTCGGTGTAGGAACCGTCAGCGTTCTTTTCGTTCATCAGAGGATCGACCTCAACACCCACCTTGTCGTTGCCGGCAGGACCAGCGTGGTACGCCCTGTCATTCAGCGAGACAACCTGGATCACCCGGTCATGCGTCACGATGAAGTGCGGGCTCTTGGACGTGGACACGTTGCAGAACTCGTTGATCACCGAAGCAATCGACGGACGGTTCTCAACTGAGTTCCACCAGTGCCACACCACACCTGACGGGTTGGTCGGAAATTCCTCGCCGTAGTTGTCCCAGTGTGCAGGGATCTTCTCGACGGTGATATCTCCAACCTTGAAGATGTCCTGTACGAAGTCGTACTTGGGAGCCGTCGGTGTGGGCGGTGTGACAACCACGGGCGGAGGAGCGGGCGTCGGATCGGCAGGCGTGAAGTCCTGCAGGTCGTGAGTGCCCTTGTCGCCGAAGCCCGAGGAATGGAACCAGGTGTCGGAGTAACGACCCTTGAACCAGAGACGGTTGCCATCGCCGTACGGGTCAGTACCCTTGGTCGTGAACGCACCGAAGTCGAACCGGGTGTCAGCGGCCCAGGACTTGATCAGCGTGGAGTTGTGATCCGGAGCTGAACGCTGACGGATTTCCACGATGCTGTCCCGCTGGAAGCCCATGATGGGCGTGCTGATATCGCCCTGCGGCTGAACGGCGAGAACGTCCTCCCAGTACAGGGTGCATACCAGTCGGGGGTTCGAGCGTCCATACGTAGAGCTCTTGATGTTGTACTTGTCAAGGAACACTTCGAAGTGGCAGTGCGGACCAGTGGTCCACTTGCCTGTGTTGCCCGACCATGCAACGACTTGGCCCTTCTTGACCTTGTCGCCCGGATTGAGCTTCGTCTCGTTGAGGTGGCACATGATGGTGGTCGGCAGTCCCTTGCCATGATTGATGACGAGACAGATGCCTCCACCAACAGTCAGCAGCCAGGGGTTGTCAGAGCCATCGGATGTGTAGAACCAGCGAGCAGCCTCGACCACACCATCAGCGGGTGCGCGGAGAGCAGTGCCCACGGGCAGGGGTACGTCGATACCTGTGTGCCCGCCTGCGGGGTTTACGCCCCCGGGCCGTGTACCGAACTCCTGACTGGACACCTTGCCTTTCGGCCAGGGCCAGATGAAATCGTAAGTCATGCTATGCTCCTAGATAATGCGAACGTAGCCCGCATGAACAAGTGGCGATTCGGGATAAGCCTGCAGGCGAACTCCGACATGCCAGTAGCCTCGAGTGAGTCCTTCGGTGAAGAACCCAATCTGGCCATCCAGCGTAGCCACGTTCTGGGGCAGTGCGTCAAGAAACGCCTCACCCTTTGGAACGATGACGTACTGGACTCCGGTGGTCACGGTGGTAACCACTTCATCAACCGTTTTGGTCACGACGATTGGCTGGAACTCATTCGAGCCAAACATGTAGGTGTTTGTGGTCATTACGACTCTCCTAAGTCAGCGTTCCAGCGTCGGGGGAGTACGGCGTCCCATTGCCCAACACGAGCGACAAGGTCGGCGGTGTATCGTTGGGGCCCAAGAGAACCTTGGAACAAGAGTTCATTCCCATTATGCGCCTCAATTGTCAATTCGCCGGCACCCGAGAGTTCAACGACGACAGACGTTTCAAGGGTGGCGTCAGCGTTTAGCGTACCTTCGCCTGACAGTGTGCCCGTCGCCGTGCGATGCGCCGACACAGACGCCGACAGAGTGCCAGTTGAACTGAACGACCCAGTCGCTGTCTTGTGCGCCTTCGCCGTGCCCGACAACGTGCCCGAGCCACTGAGCGAAGCACTCCGTGCGTACCCGGGCTTGGACGTGCCTGTCAGTGTGCCCGAACCACTCAGCGAGACACTAGCGCTGTACGCCGAGCCGCCCTGGGTAGCTGTTCCCGACAGCGTACCTGAACCTGACAGGCTAGCGCTGCGCGAGACACTTGGTGTGGTCGAGCTTGTAAGCGTACCCGACCCGGACAGGTTGGCCGTTCGAGCATAGCCAGGTACTCCCACACCAGACAGGGTACCTGTTCCACTCAGTGTACCTGTTCTGGTGAACCCAACTACGCGTGTCGAGGTCAACGTGCCCGAGCCGGATAGTGTTCCGCTAGCGTTAGCCGCGGGAGTTCGTGTGCTCGTCAGTGTGCCTGAGCCTGACAGGTTCGCAGTGATCGCCGTGTGCCTGGTAGCAGTGGCCGTAAGTGTGCCTGAACCAGACAAGCTTGCCGACCGAGCATAGCCGGGTACCGACGTGGCCGACAGAGTGCCTGAGCCTGACAGGCTAACGGAGGCAACTTCATTCTGACCTGTTACCGCTTCCTTCAGCGAGAAGGAGAAAGCCAGTGAGCCAGTGGCGGTGGCGGGAGAACTTGCAGTGCGCGTGCCCGTAGCCACACCAGGGGTGACAGCTTGCCAAGTCAGCAGGATGCCCGCGTTGGTTGCAGCGGTCGCCTTGCCGCTGGTTTCTCCAGCTTTCGCCAGCCCAGACTGCAGGCTACCCCAGGGGGTCATGAAGACACCATTGGTCGCGCTGCGTGCTGCGAAGACATTCATCAGCCACCCAGTGGTTGGCGTGATGGTGGGTGCAGTGTGCACCGTGATTGCCGAAGCGAGTTGAGATACAGATGAGGTGACATCCACGAAGGTCGTTTGGTCAGCGCCCTGAACCCTGATGGGTACAGCTCCAACGCGACCACTCGACGTGGTGATGGCAACGCTACCATCTCCGGAGACCCATTTGCGGTAGAACACCGCGAACTTGCCCGAGGTCGAACCGTTGACTGTAGCGGTAGAGGCCAGGATGTTAGTCCAGCCCGCGGGAGTAGTGATGGTACCAGAACTTGCGTTCATGGCAACACAGATGATCGTGTAGTCCCCAGCGCCGATGCCAGCGGGCAGCGTAACCGTTGTGCTGGTTACGCTGCCCGTTGACTCGACGGGGGTACCTGCGGTGAATGTCAGTGCCACAGGTACACCTCCCTATCTACCTACTGTCGGGAACCGCTGTCCGTATTCGCCATGTTGCCCGAGGTCGGAACAAAGTTCCAGCTGTACGAGCCATCGGACTTCAGGCTCATACGCAGGTGACCCCAGGTACCGGTGAAACGCTTCTCGATGTACGCGGGGCTGTCCGTGAAGTCGCGGAGGCTAATGCCACCGGTCGACACCTGGAACTGCTGCATACCATCGGCCACACACTGATCCGCGTTGTTCACGGGGCAGCTGCGTTCGTAGTTGTGCTGTGATCCGGAGAACAGAACCTTGACGCGGTTCTTCCAGAACATGTCGATCCAGGGCTTGTGTTCAAACGCCCGGTCGTGGGAGCTCGTCTTCGAAGTGAAGTACGGCTCGTGGTACACAACGGCGAGGGTCTTGCCTGCGGCCTTAGCAGCCATCAGGTCGGCATCCATCTCGGAAGTGATCGCATTTGCCTTCGGCACGTCGTAGCGCCACAGCGCAGACGGTGCAACCAGGATGTGCCAGTTCCCCTTGTCGAAGGAGTACCAGTTCTCGTTCTCCTGATGCGTGCCTGCGGGGTTCGGCCCCTTGCGCGTCGGGTCAGTGCTGGTCGCGGACTTCACCGTATCGACACAGCCTCCGTCCATGTAGTCATCCAGGTCAGTGTTGCGGCCCGGCTGGTAGTCATGGTTCGGAGCGGCAGTCCAGTAGGTCTTGTCCTTGAACGAACCCCACTGGGTGTGGTACTTGGAGTAGTGGTCGTTAGCGGGATTCGAGGAACCCGACAGCCCGCAGTGACCGATGCTGTACTGGAAGTCACCGATGCCGAAGAAGTTGTCCAGCTCACCGGAGTCGAGCGCAGCCTTGATGCTCGCTGCGTTCTTGCCTGATTCGGTCGATGCTGCACTGTGACCACTGGGGTTCATGTCGCCGACTGCAGCGAAGTCCCAGTCACCACCCGTGGGCGGAGGAGTCGTCTCGGTCGGTGTGGGTGTGGGCGTCGGGGTGGGCGTCGGAGTCGGATCCGGCGGGGGGGTCGTGCCATCGGGTTCAGTGACGATGACGAGCTGGGGCTTCAGCGCAGGATCGGTGTTTTCCTTGGACTTGAACCCGATCCATTTCTGGGCATTGGATTCAAGCTTGAAGTTGGTGTAGCCACCGTTCGCGCCGACCCAAGTCGTCACGTCCCATTCGACCCATGTGCTGGTAGCGAAGTTCCCCTGCTTGCCCAGCCAGGTGCTACGAGCGGGCGCATTGGTCCAGTTGACACCAGCTTCGGTCCACGAACCGTTGGTGCCATAAACATCTACAAACTCCGTTGAGGTAGTTGCTGCCTCCGAGTAAGCACGAAGCTTTGCGGAGACCACCTTCTCGCCGGCGGGAACGACTACGTTGAAGCGGATCAGTGAGTTGCGCCAGATGTTCGCTCGGCCCTCGGTGGACCATCGAACACTGGAACCGAAGTTCTCGGTGGGCTTGTCTGCTTGCACGTAGGTATCAGCGGTGGGGTTGAACACCATGGTCCCAGCAGCAAACGCCATGGGGGCGATGCTACCAGCGAGGAGGAGTGCGAGTGCTGCGAGCACCGCAAACAGTTTCTTCATTGGGATCCTAGCTCTGTGTGTAGGTGAAGGTTACAGCCAGCGTGCCCTGGGTGGCGAAAGCCTGGCTGGTGATGGACGCACCGTCAAGGTACGTGCCCGCGGTGACAGCGGTGTGAACACCGATGCCGACGATGGTTGCGCCAGCGGGAATATCGAACGTGGCCGTTGCCGTAACAACGCCGTTGGTGGGTGCCCCCCAGGACAACGCCTTGCGAGCGTAAGCCGGAGAACCACCCGAGGGTTCAGTTCCTTGAGTCGAAGTGGGAGCCGTGGTGTAGACAGCACCCCAGGCAGCATCGACTCCGTAGTCCGTCGCCAAGTTATTCTTCTCGGCGGTTGTCTGGATAGCCATTGTCACTCCTTAGTTTCTCGAGTTGCTTATTACGAGCTCGTAGCTCGCGGATTTCGTTGCGTGCATCAGCGAGGTTACGCTTCAGCAGATTTACATAGTCTGTCTCGTAATCGACGGGCAAACCCTGTAAGACTTCGGGCTCCGGCTTTTTCTTCTTCCTCTTGTTCAGGGCGTCGATGATCCAGGCCCCCACACCGAGGATCAGTGGGGTTACAAGACTGACGAACAGTCCCCACTTTTCCCATTCCATGACCCCTACTGCTGCGTAGCTCGGAATCGACGGAGTGCTCGGCGTTCAACAAAGATTTGGCCAGCCCGACAAGCAAACCCGATAAGGAATATTACCGTGAAAACAATGGAGTTCGTCAGCTTGGGGCCCTCGGAAGTGATCATCAAGTACTCGAACCAGATCAAGAGGCTGCAGAGCGAAATGCACGCCCAATACTCGATGACGAGCGATGTATCGGGGTCACGCCTTTTGGGCGCCGACAGAACCGCATACACCGCTGCAGACGCTGACAGGAACAACAGCGTCGACCAAACATCACTCATGGGCGAACCCATCAGTCGGTCGGCGCTTCCATTCTGTGTCAGGTTGGTTGTGGTCATAAACCCCGTGAAGGCAAGCAGCACGTAGATGACCACGGCGAGAGCGTTAGTGGGGCTGGTAACGGTGAACTGTTTCACTTCTCTCCTCCGCCCAACAGACGACTTGAGTAAAGACTGAAATCCAACCCAGCGCAACGAACGCCCACACCAACGGGCTGGTCCCACTGAACAACGACAGAAGGCCGAAGGCAATGAAGACAGCACCGAGCATGAGCGCGGGCAACTGCGCGTACTTGGGTTCGACCAGGACACTGATGACAAGCGCGGTGCTTGCCACCAGGAACACAACGCCCCAGGCAATGGGTGAGGCAACATCGAAGTTCATTGCCATCACTTGGTACCTGAGGAACGTCTCGGGTGTGGTGAGAAGTGATACGCCGATGCCGGCACCACCCAGAAAGAGGATGATGCCGAGCACCTGTGCAGTACCGTGATTTGCCGCCCGAATCAGGAAGTGCTTCCAACGACTCATGTCAAGTCCCCTTCGAGGATGTATGAGTTGGTTCCAGTGCATCGGATCGTAACCTGCGACCACTGCACTCGTGTGGTCAGTGAACGCGGCGTCCGCAGTGTGACACCCGCGCCCGGAGCGAAGGTTACTTGACCCGCGCCCATCTGAGCCACCTTGACAACGGAGCCTTTGAAGAGGCCCGCAGATGAGGTCGGCGGAAGTGTGACAGTGACACCCGTTGCAGATGTCACCTCCACGACGCGGACTGTGTCCGCATCATTCGCAGTGAGTGTGTAGTTCGCCGTCACCGGGTTGGGCAGCACAATGTCAGACAGACCACCATTGCCCTTGATGTACGGCAGGGTTGCGTTGTTCGATGCGTTGTTCAAAGCACCAGTGCCCCAGCTCGAGGCGGGCCCGAAGGAGTTGCTCAGAACCATCGTTCCCTGGGATGCAGTGCTGGCAATGTTGATCGCGTAGCGAGCCTTGACCGAGCTGCCTCCCTTGAGGCTGAAGTTGTTGGCAATGAACGTGTTCCTCGAGATGCCGTTACCCGTGGGGCCCATGATGTGGATGTAGTCCCAGGTGTTGGTGGCCGAGGCCTGGTTGATGTTCGCAAAGCCACAGCCCGTGAACTGGATGTCCGCGTAGCCAGCGACAGTCGAGTCGATGAGCAGCAGGTGTTCAGCCGCACCCTCAATCTTGCAGTTGGAGAACTTCGAGCGTGAACCCGAACCAGCGAACCGAATGTCATTCCGGTTGGCGTCGTAGAAGTGGCAGCCCGTGACCTGCACACTGCCACCACCGGTCAGGAGCATGTTGTCCTGGTTCCGGAGGAAGATGCTGTGCGAGAAGTGCAGGTCAGTTGCGTTCTCATCGAGGTGAACACCCGCGAGAGTGGACTCCCCAATCAGCAGACTGGTGAAGCGTGTGTCGTAGGTGTCCCAGGACGAGGGCGGACCGTAGCCCTTGACATGCAGGCCCACACCTGAGGCTCGCCAGATATGGACGTTGTGGATTCCACCCTGGCTAACCCGGAACAGGATGCCATCGACGTTGGTGCCAATACCCCCGCCGTCAAGTGCAAGGTCCTGGATGTTGACACCCTGGATGGGTCGGTCGTTCGCGGCTCGTTGCACCATGATCAGTGCCGCACCCGCAAAGCCCGAGGCCGCAATGATCCGCGAGCCAAGGGCCGGCTGGAATGCACCCGAGCGGTTGCCTGTGCCACGTCCGTAAAGGAACATGGCCTCGGTCTCAACACGCAGGGGAGTAGAGATCTTGTAATCCCCCGGGGGGAAGTACACAGCGCCACCAGCGTCAAGAGCCTGCTGGATAGCGAAGGTGTCATCGGCCACACCATCACCGATAGCGCCAAAGGCTTTGACGCCCAGGTCGCTACCACCACCTCCCCCGATGGGTGCATTCTCCCAGCGAGTGACAAAGGGATCGAGTCCATCCTTGGCGAGGAACTGACCATCGAGGCCACCCGAGGGAAGGCCCGTGGGGTTAGCCCATTCCAGGTCGTAGTCGGTGCTGCTGTTCTTGACCAGCGACTGACCCGTGGTACCGCCAGCGGGAATAAGGTCGTAAGCCACCATCCCGAGGGTGTGGGGCCCGGATACCCACCGGACAAGGTAGGCTGACGTTGAAAACTCGGGAGTTACTCCGTCATTGTTAGCTACCAGCTGGTTCAACGGAAGAGCCGCGCCTGAGGCATCAAAGATCGCCAGGGGGGTTGTGTTAGCGAAGTCAGTCATGGCAAAGATCTGACCCACCGCATTTGCCAGGGGTACACCCGAGTCATCCACAACAACCTGGCTTTGGAAACGTGCCATGTTATTCTCCTAAAGGTAGTTTGTTACCAGCCGATTGCAATCCAGTTGATTCGGTGCCACAGATTTGCTTTGCGAATCAGCGGGCCGTCGTTGTAGCCAGTAGCGTAGCCGTGGATCACGTAAACCCATGAGGTTTTGTTACCTATAGCTTCCGTGCCGAAGACGGGATTACCCGAACCAGCAACGGTCAAACCACCCATGGCCAGGGCCCAGTCATCGCCGTTCATTGCTACGACGGTAAGCAAGCCATTCGGGAAGGGCTTCGGCCAAGTGATGCGGGCATAGCCCGAGGCATCGGAGTGGTGAACAATCGAACCTGCCTGGATGAGAAGAGCTGAATTGCTCGGAACGTTGCTTCCAAAGATGGATGCACCCGCACCGTAGATGGGAGTGTTGGTTGGGCGCCAGTAGACGTTACCGTCCTTGTCGACCTCGCGGTGCCATTCAACCCGGTCGAAGGCCGTAGTGCCGATGCTGACAACTGTGCCAATGTCATTCAGGTAAGTCATTACCAGTTCGTCGTTAGCAACGGCGCCCCCGTTGTGAGCCCACACCCGGAGGTCGACAATTTCCTGAACAACCGAGGAGCCCGCCTTGATCCGGCAAAGAGCAATGGGCTGGTCGGCGAGGGTGCCCTTGTTGTTGTTTCGAGCGGGGAGTGCCTTGTTGGTGCCGCCCGTGATGATGGTGTAGACGTAAGTCGACGCGCCCGGAGTTGGGTTCCAAGTACGGCGAAGAACGACCATGTCCCAACGGTCAGCACCAGAAGCAACAGCCGAGTGCGCCAGGAAAGTCGAGGATTCGAACTTATCCATGACACCATCGCCCGTAATGGTGCCGGGCTTGATTTCGATACCACGGTCGGCGTGTGCGCTGATCACAACCTTGCAGTCGTTGACCCCACCCACGGAGTATTGTGCGGCGCCCACGTTGGGGGCCAGGCTTGCCCAAGCTGCGGCGTTTACCGACCCTGGGTAACCATAGTGCTGGTCAGCCATTATTGACT
>Ga0247819_10000589_pt1 | contig 21268 bp, 13 predicted proteins | sample 13C_Xylose_Day6_FD_193428 | JGI IMG/M metagenome (GOLD analysis project Ga0247819, IMG submission 193428) | Soil microbial communities from agricultural site in Penn Yan, New York, United States - 13C_Xylose_Day6 | ecosystem: Environmental > Terrestrial > Soil > Agricultural land | place: USA...
GGTCGGGGAGGACGCCGCCGACGTCGACGGTGCCGGTGGCGAGGGCGGTGGCGCGGTCCCGGGTGCGCGCGTCACACACCAGGTGCCGTACCGCGGCCTCCTCGCACATGTACCGCAGCCGCTCCTCGGGCAGCCGGGGGTCGAGCGGGACGTAGACGCCGCCGGCCCGCCAGACGGCGAGCATCGCCACCACGGACCACACGCCGCGGCCGACGCACACGCCCACCGCGTCGCCCGGCACCGTGCCCGCGTGGACCAGGGCGGCCGCCAGACCGCCGGTGAGGGCGTCCAGGCGGGCGTGGTCGAGGGTCGTGTCCCCGCAGACGACGGCCGGGGCGCCCGGCGCGCCCGTCACCTCGAACGGTGGCGCGGGCTCCGCGTCCCGTCCGGCGTCCGCGAGGAGGTGCCGCCGCTCGTCCGCCGAGAGCAGGGCGGCCTCGTCGGCGCGGGCGGCGGGGTCGGCCAGCAGCGCCTCGAGGACGCGGCCCACGTGGTGGGCGAACCGGGTCGCGGTGTCCGGGTCGAACAGGTCGGCGGCGTATTCGACGTTGAGCGCGAAACGGTCCGGCCGGACCAGGAAGGTGGCGGTCAGGTCGAACTTGGCCGACCCCCAGGGCAGTGCGAAGTCGGCCGTCTCCAGACCGGGCAGGCCGGTGCCGGCCGCGGAGGTCTCCTGGACGTCGACCATGGCCTGGAACAGCGGGTTGCGGGACAGGTCGCGCTCCGGGCGCAGCCGCTCCACGACCTGTTCGAAGGGCACTTCCTGGTGGTCGAAGGCGCCGAGGACGGCATCGCGTACCCGGTCCACGAGGGCGCCGAAGGAGGGCCGCCCCGACAAGTCGGTGCGCAGGACGACGGTGTTGACGAAGAAGCCGATGAGCGGCTCCAGTTCGAGCCGGCCGCGGCCGGCGACGGGTGTGCCCACGCAGATGTCGGTCTGGCCGCTCCAGCGGGCCAGCACCGTCTGCGCGGCGGCCAGCAGCACCATGAAGCGGGTCGCGCCGCGCTCGCGGGCGAGGGCGTCGGCGCGGTCGAGGAGGGCGTGCGGCAGGTCGATCTCGACGGCGCCGCCCCGGCCGGTGAAGGCGGGGGGCCGGGGCCGGTCCGTGGGCAGCTCAAGTACCGGGGCGCCCTCGAGGACCCGTTCCCAGTAGGCCAGTTGCGGTTCCAGGGCGCCGTTTTCGGCGCGGTCGCGCTGCCACACGGCGTAGTCGCCGTACTGCACGGGCAGCGGTGCGGACGGGGCACGCCCGCCCGACCGGCGGGCAGCGTAGTGCCGGCCGAGCTCCTCCAGCAGCACGCCCTTGGACCAGCCGTCGGTGACGGCGTGGTGGAAGGCGAGCAGGACGACGTGGTCGTCGTCGGCCAGCTCCCACACGCCGGACCTCAGCAGCGGCGGCCGGTCGAGGTCGAAGCGGCGGGTGGCGTGGGCCACGGCCAGCCGCCGTACGGCCTCCGTACGGGCCCGCTCGTCCGGGGCCTGCGGCGCCCGCTCCCAGAGCAGGGGCACGGCGCTCGGGTCGCAGACCTGCTGCACGGGACGGCCGTCGATCTCGACGAGGGCCGTGCGCAGCACCTCGTGGCGCTCGGCCAGGTCGTCCAGGGCGGCCTGCCACGCGGTGCGGTCCAGGCCGCCGCGCACCCGCCAGCAGTACCACAGCAGGTACGACTCGCCGTGGTCGGAGGTGCGGTCCAGGAACCACAGGCGTTCCTGCGCGAAGGACAGCGGCAGCGGTCTGGCGCGGTCGACGGGGACGACCTCGGCGGCGCCGCCGACGCGTGCGGCCGCCACCCGCGGGGCGAAGCCACGGACGGTGGGGTGCTCGAAGACGGTGCGCAGTTCGATCTCCCGGCCGAGGCGCTGGGCGATCCGGGAGACGGCCATGGTGGCGAGCAGGGAGTGGCCGCCGAGGTCGAAGAAGCCGTCGTCGATGCCGATCCGGTCCAGGCCGAGGACGTCGGCCCACACCTCGGCGACGATCCGCTCGGTCTCGTCGCGGGGCGCGGTGTACCCGGGGTCGTCGGTGGGGCGGGTGTGCGCGGGGTCGGGCAGGGCGGAGCGGTCCAGCTTGCCGGACACGCCTACCGGGAGGGCGTCCAGGACGACGAACTCGGACGGTACGGCGTAGTGCGGCAGGTAGCGGGCGCACCAGGCGCGCAGTTCGGCCCGGCCGGGCGCGGCGGGCGCGTCCGGTGCGGGCACGACGTAGCCGGTGAGGCCTCGTCCGGTGGCCCGGTCGGGGCGGGCGGCGGCAGCGGCGACCAGCGGGCAGGCCCGCAGCACCGTCTCCACCTCGCCGAGTTCGATGCGGAAGCCGCGGATCTTGACCTGGTCGTCGAGCCGGCCGAGGAACTCCAGTTCGCCGTCGGGCGTCCAGCGCACGAGGTCGCCGGTGCGGTAGAGGCGCCCGCCGGGCGGACCGTACGGGTCGGGCACGAAGCGCTCCGCGGTGAGGGCGGGGCGCCCGAGGTAGCCGCGGGCCAGTTCCGTGCCGCCGATGAGGAGTTCGCCTCCGACGCCCACCGGGACCGGCTCGCCGTCGGCGTCGACGACGTGGACCCGGCGGTCGCCCAGGGGCCGGCCGATGGGCACGGTGTCCCCCGGAGGGCCGGCGGCGTCGTGGGTGGTGGCGGTGACCGTGGTCTCGGTGGGCCCGTACGCGTTGCAGACGCGCACTCCGGGGACGGCGGCGCGCCAGGCGGCGAGGGTGTCGGCGGGGACGGCCTCCCCACCGAGGACGAGCAGCCGCAGGGAGCCCAGGGCGGCGGCCAGCCGCCGGTCGAGGGAGAGCGTGAGCTCCGACCAGTAGGTGGGAGGCACGTTGACGACGGTGAGGCCGTGCCGCTGGACTATCTCGGGCACCTGGGTGGGCAGCCAGGGCTCGTCGGGCCGCATGACGACGGTGGCGCCGCAGGTGAGGGCGGGCAGCACCTGGTCCAGTGAGGCGTCGAAGGCGAAGGAGGCGAAGGCCAGCACCCGGTCCGCGGAGGTGATCCCGAAGCGCTGCCGGGCGGCGACGACGTGGGAGGCGAGGGCGGCGTGCTCGACGCCGACCGCCTTGGGCCGGCCGGTGGAGCCGGAGGTGAAGATGACATGGGCCAGTTCACGGGGGTGCGGCCGGTGCCGGGGGGCGTCCGCGGCCGGGGGGAGCGCGGTGACGTCCACCGTGACCGGTGCGAGCGGTGCGGCGGCGCCGGCGGTGCCGGGTTCGGTGACCACGCAGGCCAGCCGGGCCTCCTCGGCCATGTACCGCAGCCGCTCGGCGGGCAGTTCCGGGTCGAGGGGCACATAGGCGCCTCCCGCCCGCCAGACGCCCTCGATGGCGGCGACCGACCACGGTCCGCGGCGCAGGAGCACGCCCACGGGGTCGCCCGCGGTGACCCCGGCGGCGCGCAGCGCGGCGGCCAGCGCGCCGGTCATGGTGTCGAGGCCGGCGTAGCTGACGCTGTCCTCGCCGCAGCGCAGCGCGGTGGCGGCCGGGTCACCGGTGAAGGCGACCGGCGGTGCCGGCGCCGCGGGGTGTTCGGGGGCCCGGTGCCAGTCGGGCCTGGGGCGGCCGCGGCCGGCGGGGCCCTCGGGCAGGGCACGCAGCAGGTCCTGCACGGGTGTGCCGGGGTCGGCCAGGACGGCCCTGAGCAGGGCCGGGTAGGAACGGGCGAAGGCGCGCATGGTGGCCGCGTCGAAGAGCGCGGTGGCGTACTGGAGGACCGCGGCGACGCTGCCGTCGGTCCGCAGGGTGAGGTCCAGGAAGACGTCCAGCGGGGTCTCGGTGAGCGGCGGCTCGACGAGCGTCACCTCGAGGCCGGGCATCCGTACCGGCCGGATCGGAGCGTTGAGCAGGGTGAACGAGGCCTGGGCGAGCGGGTGGCGGGACAGGTCGCGGGAGCCGCCGAGGGCGGCGACGACCAGGTCGAAGGGGGCCTCGGCGTGGGCGAGGTCCACCGGCACGCGGCCCTGGGCGCGGTCCAGCAGGGCGCCGAAGCCGGGCCTGCCGGCCAGGTCGGCGCGGAGCACGACGGTGTTGACGAGGGGCGCGATGAGCCCCTCGGTGCCGCGCCGGGCCCGGTCGGCGAGCGTGCTGCACACGGCGACGTCGGTACGGCCCGCCCAGTGCCCGAGGAGCGCCTGGTAGGCGGTGAGCAGGAGGGTGTACCGGGTGACGCGCCGGGAGCGGGCGAGGGCGTCGACGGCGGTGACCAGGTCGGCCGGCAGGTCGAAGCGGACCACGTCGCCGGAGCCGTCCCAGACCCGCGGACGCGGCCGGTCGGTGGGCAGGTCGAGCGGGGTGAGACCGCTCAGCCGCTCCCGCCAGTGGCCCAGGAGGCGTTCCAGCCGTTCGCCGCTCAGCCGTTCGGACTGTGCGCGGGCGTGGTCGGCGTGGCGCAGGGCGGGCGGGGCAATCTGCTCGCCCCGGTAGCCGGCGGCGAGTTCGTCCAGCAGGACGCCCCATGACCAGCCGTCCACGGCGATGTGGTGCACCTCGACGAGCAGCAGGTGCTCGTCGGGCGCGACGCGGGCGAGCACGGCCCTCAGCGGATGCTGCGCGGACAGGTCGACGGGGCGTCCCAGGCGGCGCGCGAACAGGTCCTCCGGCCCGTCCGCCCCGACCCGTTCCAGTGCGACGTCCGGGGGCGGGTCGACGACCGGCACGGGCTCGCCGCCGACGGCGCGGAACCGGGTGCGCAGCACCTCGTGCCGCGCCACGATCCCGGACAGCGACCGCTCCAGCCGGTCCGCGTCCAGCGGGCCCCGCAGTCGCAGGACCAGCGGGAGCATGGATCCGGTGGAAGAACCGGCCAACTGGTCCAGGAACCACAGGCGGCGCTGCGCGAAGGATGCCGTGTCGGCGTCGACGTCGTTCGGAGCCTTGTCGTGGGCCGGTCCTGCTGTCACTGTGAGCCTCCAAGCGGTGTTTTGCAGCAGACTGCCGCCGGTGGCGCGGGGCCCATAGGGAAGAAGACGCAGCACCGCGAGCAGAGCCGGCCGCGCTCGTGGAGGCGCTGGTCCCCCGGCTCCGGAAGAGGCCCCTCCGCGTCGTCCGTGGAAACCGGAGAGATCGCCCGTGGGAAACCGAAGAGGACGGGACCCCTTGCGGGTCCCGTCCTCTCAGGGCAGGTGCGACCGGGTGCGGGTCAGACCGGGATCAGGGTCTCGTCCCGAGTCTCCGCGGCCAGCTGCCGGTTCAGCTTCTCGCCCTCGATGTCGAGGTCGGGCAGTGCCTTGTCGACGGGCTTGGGCAGCCACCAGGCGGCCCGGCCGAGCAGCGACATCACCGCCGGGACGAGCGCCATGCGGACGACGAAGGCGTCGATGACCACGCCGACGGCGAGGGCGAACCCGATGGACTTGATGATCGGGTCGTCCATCAGGACGAAGCCTCCGAACACGGACGTCATGATGAGCGCCGCGGCCGTGACGACGCGGGCGTTGTGGCCCATGCCGCTGACCATGGCCGCCTGCGGGTCGGCGCCGTGGACGAAGTCCTCGCGCATGCGGGAGACGAGGAAGACCTCGTAGTCCATGGCGAGGCCGAACAGGATGCCGATGAGCAGGATCGGCAGGAAGCTCACCAGCGGGCCGGGGGTGTCGACGCCCACCAGGCCGGCCAGGTGGCCCTCCTGGAAGATGGCGACGGTGACGCCGAAGGTCGCGCCCACGGTGAGCAGGAAACCCAGGGCCGCCTTCAGCGGCACCAGGACCGACCGGAAGACCAGCATGAGCAGCAGGATGGACAGGCCCACCACCAGGAGCAGGTACAGCGGCAGGGCGTCGGCGAGCTTCTCCGAGACGTCGATGCCCAGGGCGGTCGCGCCGGTGAGGGCGATGTCGGCGCCCTCGATGCCCGAGACCCGGTCGCGGATGTCGTGGACGGCGTCCTCGGTGGCGACGGCGGTCGGGCCGGCCTCGGGGATGATGGCCAGCAGGGCGGTGGTGCCCTGCTCGTTGAGCTGCGGCGGGGCCACCGTCAGGATGCCGTCGGTCTCCTTGATGAGGGCGGTGGCCTTCTCGGCGGCCGCCCCGGTGGACTGCGCGTCCTCGCCGTTGACGACGGCGATGAGACGGCCGTTGAAGCCCTCGCCGAAGCCCTCGGAGGTCAGGTCGTACGCCTCGCGTGCGGCGGAGCCCTCGGCGGCGGTGCCCGCGTCCGGCAGGGCGATGCGCATGTCCTGGGCCGGCAGGGTGAGCGCGCCCAGGCCGAGGATGCCGACGACGAGGAGCGGGACGCGCAGCTTGGTGACGAGCCTGCCCCAGGTGAAGCCGAAGCCCTCGGCGGCGGTGCCCTCCTCGGTGGAGGGTCCGTCGGCGTGGCGCTGCTTGCGCGGGAGGATCTTCCGTCCGGCGAAGGAGAGGAAGGCCGGCAGCAGGGTGAGGGCGACCAGCACGGCGACGGCGACGGTGCCCGCCGCGGCGAGGCCCATCACGCTCAGGAAGGGGATGCCGACGACGGAGAGTCCGGCGAGGGCGATGACGACGGTGACACCGGCGAAGACGACGGCCGAGCCGGCGGTGCCGGTCGCGCGGCCGGCCGCCTCCTCGGGCTGGAGGCCTTCGGCGAGGTACTGGCGGTAGCGGGAGGTGATGAACAGCGAGTAGTCGATGCCGACGGCCAGGCCCAGCATCAGTGCCAGGACGGGGGCGGTGGAGGTCAGTTCGATGACGCTGGTGAGGGAGAAGAGGCCGGCCATGCCGACGGCGACTCCGATCAGCGCGTTCAGCAGGGTCATGCCCGCGGCGACCAGCGAACCGAAGGTGACGACCAGGACCACCGCCGCGACCAGGACGCCGAGCGCCTCGGTGGAGCCGATCTCCACCTCACCGCCCATGACCTCGCCGCCGTGCTCGACCCGCAGGCCCTCGGCGTCGGCGCCGACCTCCTCGTAGGCCGCCTTCTGCTCGTCGGGGACCTCGTCGGCCGGCTTGTCGAACTGCACCTGGATCAGGGCGTAGCGGCCGTCCTGGGAGACGGAGCCGACCTGGAACGGGTCCATGGCGGCGGTGACGCCGTCGATCCCGGAGGCCTCCTTCACCACGGGTGCCACCGCGGCGGGGTCCAGTTTCGTCCCTTCGGGCGCGGCGACGACGATGGTGCCGGTGGCTCCGCCGGCCTGCGGGAACTGCCGGTCGAGGTCGTCCAGCGCACGCTGGGACTCGGTTCCCGGCATGGAGAACTTGTCGCTGGTCGGGCCCATCAGGGTGGCGGCTCCGACTCCCAGCAGGGTCAGCAGGAGCAGCCAGACCGCGGCTATTCGGCCTCTTCTGCGGAAGGAGAACCGCCCGAGCCGGTACAGCAAGGTCGCCATGGAGGAGAGGTCTTTCCGTTAGGGGGTCAACTGGGGGTGTGGTCAAGCGTCCGCAGCGCACTGCGGATCATTTCGGTACGCAGCACCTCGTCCGGCGCCACCTCGTCGTGGGTGGCACCGGTGATGAAGACGGCGCCCACCACCATCCACGCCGCCACCCGGGCCGGTGCCTGCGGCGAGCGGCCCGCCAGCGCGTCCAGCAGCCCGTCCGCCAGCTCCACGACGTTGAGGTCCTGGTGGCAGGACATCTCGGCGACGTGTTCGAAGAGGAGCCTGACCTCGCCGCGGAACCGCAGCGTCAGGTCGACGTACCCGACGACGGTCTCCTCCACCAGCCGGCCGCCCTCCAGCCCGGCCACGCGGTCGAGCAGCGCGGCGAGGGCGTCCTGGGCGGGGGTCAGCAGCTCGGTGAGGATCTTTTCCTTGCCGGCGAAGTGGTAGAGGAGTGACGCCTTCGAGCAGCCCGCGTCGGAGGCGATGTCCTGCAGCGAGGTGCCGCGGAAGCCGTGCACGGCGAACAGCCGCAGTGCCGACTCGAGGATCTGGCCGCGCATGGCGGAGGCGGAACGTGCCATGCGCTCACCATAACTGTCCGATCGGTCAGTTCTGACCGATCGGACAGCATGTCGCTGTGACGTGTGTCATCCTTCCCGCGCCCGAAGGCTGCGCGGGGCGCGGGCGTGGTCCGCCGCGCGCCGATCCGGGACGGGCCGCGCCCGGCCGACGTGCGGCCCGGGCGAAGCTCCGCGACCCTGGAGGTCAGGAGCAGTGCCCCGAGGAGCACCCATGGACCGGGAAACGCAGCGACGCCTCCCTCATGTCCGGGCGGCGGTCGGCCGGACTCGGCGCCGCCCTCGGGTGGGCCTCGGGGGCGACGCGGCCCGGAGGGGCAGGTCCGCGGCCTCCCGCCCGGCATCGCGGAGGATCCCGGCCGCCTCTCCCCCGGCGGAGCGGCGCGGCCGGTCCGGAATTCACCACAGTGCCCTGGCGCTCGCGTGCCCGGAAGGGAAGGAGGGGGACAGTGACCGTGCCAGGCATCGATTACGCCGCGCTGTTCGCCGCCACGCCCAGCCCCTACCTGGTACTGGATCCCGACCTGGTGATCGTCGAGGTCAATCAGGCCTATCTGGAGGCCACGCAGCGGACCAGGGACAACCTGATCGGACAGCTCGTCTTCGACGCGTTCCCGGACAACCCCGCCGATCCCGACGCGGACGGGGTGCGCAATCTCGGTGCGTCCCTGCACCGGGTGCTCACCTCCCGCACCCCGGACACCATGGCGCTCCAGAGGTACGACATCCCGGTCATGAGCCGGCCGGGGTCCTTCGAGGAGCGCTGGTGGTCCCCGATCAACACCCCGATCCTCGGCCCCGACGGGAACGTGCACTGGATCATCCACCGTGTGGAGGACGTGACCGCGTTCGTGCAGTCCCGCGCCGGCGGCACCGACACCCACCTGCTGTCGGTGCTCACCGAACGGGAGACCCTGGAGGCCGAGCTGTACGCCAGGGCGCGCGAGCTGCAGCTGCTCAATGAGGAGCTCCGCCAGGCACACACCCGCGAACGCCAGGTGGCCGTCGCCCTGCAGGAGGCCATGCTCCAGGCACCCGACCTGGCCCGGCACGACAACGTGGCGGTCCGGTACCTGCCCGCGACCGGATCGCTGAACGTGTGCGGCGACTGGTACGACCTGGTCGACCTGCACGACGGCCGCTTCGCCGTGGCGGTCGGCGACGTCGTCGGGCACGGGCTGGAGGCCGCCGCCGTCATGGGGATGCTCCGCAGCGCCCTGAGCGCCGCCGTCCGGGCCCTGGAACGACCCGCTCAGGCGCTGGAGGTACTGGGTCTGTACTCCCGCTCCGTCGAGGGCGCCCTCAACACGACCGTGGTCAAGGCGCTGGTGGATCCCACCAGCCGTCTGATCATCTACAGCAGCGCCGGCCACCCGCCCCCGATCCTGCTGAGCTCGGACGGCACCAGCACCCTGCTGGACCAGGCGACCGACCCGCCGCTCGCCGTCCGGCCCCAGCACGTGCCCCGGCCGCAGGCGAGTGCCACCTACTGCTCGGGCGACACGCTCGTCCTCTACACCGACGGCCTGATCGAACGCCGGTACGAGGACATCTACGCCGGTATCGACCGGCTGACCGAAGCCCTCGGGCAGTGCGGCGATCTGGCCCCGGAGCTGCTGGCGGACAGTCTCCTCGCCCGTCTCGGACTGGCCGGCGGCGGCCGTGACGACATCGCCCTGGTCGTCGTACGGCTGTGACTGCCGCGCGGAGGGCGAGCACCCGGGGCGGCCATGGGGGCGTAGTACCCTCTGCACGATGCCGAGGATGACGCCCACGCCCCGAGCGACCGCCGTACGACGGGCCGTCGCGGGGGACGCCAAGCGGCTCACGCGGCTGGTGCGCGGCTCACGCGCCTACGGGGGACCGTACGCGGCGATGGTCGCGGGCTACCGGGTCGGTCCCGACTACATCGAGTCCCACCGGGTCTTCGTGGCCGTCGACACCGGTGATCCCGCGGGCCGGGTGCTCGGCTTCTACTCCCTGGTCCTGGCGCCGCCGGAGCTGGACCTGCTCTTCGTCGCCGACGGGTCGCAGGGCCGCGGCATCGGGCGGCTGCTCGTCGAGCACATGAGGTCCCAGGCGCGTGCTGCGGGGCTGGACCGTGTCCGCGTCGTGTCGCATCCTCCGGCCGAGGGCTTCTATCGCAGTGTGGGCGCGCTGCTCACCGGGACCGTCTCCGCGAACCCGCCCGCGGTGGCGTGGGATCGTCCCGAGCTGGAGTTCCCGATCGCCTAGCCCCCCGGCGCGCCCGGCATCCTCACGTCAGCAACTCACCGAACTCGGAGGCTGTTTCGCCGTACCGGACGTTCCATCCCTCGACCACGGCCGCCTCCAGGACGCCCGTGTCCACGTCCTCCAGCAGACGCGGCGACGGCTCACCCGGCGAGTTCTCGTAGTTGAACGCGATGACGTCCAGGAACACCGGACGCTTCAGCCGTGTGCTGTCCAGCCTCAGCAGCAGCGACTGGGCGAGGGCCGGATAGGGGGTGAACTCGGGGTTGCGGAGCCAGTCGGTGAGGTCCGCCTCCGACACGCTGTGGTCGACGGCCCCTTCCTTCAGCGCGTCGATGAACGCGGTGGGCGAGGCCTGCACCTGGAGGAGCCGGCTCAGCTCGCCGCGGCCGGTGGCGTCGAGGTCCGGCGGCTGGGCGATCAGCTTGAACGCCTGCCTCAGCCAGGCCTGTTCCGCCAGCCGGCGCGTCGCCGGATCGCTCCACGGCTCGGGCGACGGCCTGCGGAACGGCGCGGGCACACGCCGGTACCGCTCCGTGATCCGGCGCAGGCAGTCACCGAACCTCTCGACGTCCTCGGGGTGGATTCCCTCGGCCCACCCCTGGGCGGTGAACACGGCGGTGGCGGAAGCCGTCGTCCCGTCGCCGCCGACCGTGACCACCGCGGGCGCCTCGTAGCGCTCCCCGCCCCGGGAGGTGAGCGTGAGCTCGGACATGACCGGCTCGATCGAGTAGTCGAGCGTGAACGCGTTGCCGTCCACGGAGATGCCGACGTTGCCGCTCGGCGCGGCGAGCGGCACGCCGCCGACGGTCCAGGCGATCGTGGGCTGCGGGTCGACGGGCTCACCGCTGCCGCCGAAGCCGGAGGCGCGCAGACCGAGGCGGGCGGTCGTCGAGGTGGCGAAGGTGCCCCGGCGCACGGTGTCGCCGCACGGCGTCGTGGTCTCCCGGACCTCGCCGACGGGTCCGACCACGTCGTCGCTCTGGAGGCCCCGGACGATCTCGACCGCCTTCGCCGCGCCCGCCGTGACCGACAGGTCCACCCACTGCCGCCCGGGATCGACGGCCACGGTGCGCACGACGAGCGGTGTCGTCGCGACGGCGACATCGGTGTCCGGCGACGCCGTGGGCACCGATCCCCGGTACCAGGCGCGCGGCCCCTTGCCGGCGATGTCGACGACCGAGTGGACGACCACTCCCTCCCGCGAGAGGCTCGGCCCCAGGGGGTCCATGCCGGCGTCCCAGCCCTCCGGGACGCGGTACTCGACGTAGACCCGGCCCACCCCGTCGGCCGGTTCGCCGGGAGGACGCAGCACGAGCAGGCACCTGCCGTTCGGCGCGGACGCCGGCACGATGCGCGCGGTGAACGGTGCGCCGGGCTGGGGGAAGGGCGCCTCGATCACCCGGCCGGTCAGCGCGTCCGGCATGAACAGGTGCAGGTTGGCGCGCGAAAGGTGGGGCCCCATGGCGAACGCCCCGGGGTTGGGCCAGCCGGCGACCGGCGGTCCGGTGAAGGTGGGCAGGCCGGAGTAGAACGGCCCCGGGCCGAGGAAGCGGCCGGCGAAGGTGGCCGACGACATGAGGTCGTAGGGGGAACCGTACTCCTGGCCGACGACGACGGTGGCGTCGGCCGGATCCCAGTCGGTGCCGTTGTTGTCGAGCCCGAAGGTGTGGTCCAGGCCGAGGACATGGCCGACCTCGTGGCACATGAAGGTGAGGTCGCTGGACATCACCGGCAGCACGGCGACCGGCAGCCCGTCGACCGAGGTCGCGCCGCCGTCGAAGCCCTGGGTGATCGTGGCGGGCTGGCCGGGCTGCCCCGCCTGGGGATTCGGGACGGCCCGCTGTCCGGGGTGGGTGATGACGATCAGACCGTTGAGGCCGGGCCACTCCGGGGGGTCGGGGAACCGGGCACGCAGCGCGTCGACGGCGGCGCGGGCCTGGGCGGCCCGGGAGGTGTCGGCCCCGAGCGTCATGTCGACCCACGGGAACATCGACGAGTCGACGAAGTCGAGGTGACCGAGGCTGGTGTCCTCCCAGAACCGCAGCAGGGCGTGGTCGCCGGTCATGAGCGTGGTGATGCAGGCGGGGTCGGGGATGACGGGCACGGTGGTGTCGTGCCGGACCCGGATGATGCCGAGACGGACGGACTTGGCCATGATTTCGGCTCCTTGTCGGAACGGCCGACGCGCCCGCATCCGGTGGAAGTCCGACACCGTGCCCGTCTCCCAATTTACCGAGCGGTCCCGCGCCTCGCAGCCGCTCGGCCCGTACGACGGGTTTCTGCGGCACGGCCGGCACGAGGGCATAGGGCTGTTGATCCGGGGCACCTGAAGATCTGCTCGGCGCTGCCCGGTGGGGCCGGACGCCGTGAGTGAAGCCACTGTGTCGCGGTGCGGTCGACCGGCCCGCGAGATGGCCTTGAGGGGAGAGGTATCAGAATGATCCTTCCGGCGGAGAAGGAACTGCGCGCTGTACTGGCCCGTTTCGCCCAGGCGCGCATCGAGCACGACGTGCGCCCCACGGGCCGTACCAGCCGGGATCTCGAGGACTCGTCCTACACGCTGTGCGTGATGACCGGAGCCCGCACCGTCGAGCAGGCTCTGCGCACGGCCGACGCGCTGCTCGAGCAGTACGGCGCCGGCCGTGTGAACCTCTCCCAGGAGGACGAGACACTCGCCGCGTGACGCACGCTCTTCCGACACCGGGCCGGCGCCCTGGTGACGGCCCACCGCGGTGGGTTCGTCACCAGGGCGCCGGCCCGGTTTCGGGAGAGCTGCCGCGCCGGCCGTACCAGTCCAGTATCAGGACCGTGGCGTCGTCCTTGAGGTTGCCGTGGCAGGCGTCGAGCACCGCGGCGGTCAGGCTTCGGACGGCTTCTCTCGGATGCAGCGTGCCGGTGTCGTGGACGAGCGCCCGCAGGTCGACGGCGGCGGCACCGCGGTCCTGCATGCCGTCGGTGAGCAGGACCAGGCGGTCCCCGGGTCTCAGTTGGAGTTCCTGGAGTCGGTAGGGGCTCGGTGCCACCACGCCGAAGGGCAGGTTGACCGCCAGTTCGACCTCTTCGACGGTGCCGTCGCGCAACCGCATCGGCCGGGGATGGCCTGCGTTGACCAGTTCACAGAGCCCGGTTTCGAGGTCCACGCACAGCAGTTGCCCGGTGGCCAGACCCCGGCTGTGGCTCAGCAGGGCCTGGTGGGCGTGGTTGGCCTGTGCCAGGGCGTCACAGCCGCTGCGGCGTGCGCGTCGCAGTGCGCCGACCAGCAGGGTGGCCAGCAGTGCCGAGTTGGTGTCGTGGCCCATGGCGTCGGTGACGGACAGGTGCAGGGTGTCGCGGTCGAGGGTGTAGTCGTAGGTGTCGCCGCCGATGTCGTCGGCCGGGATCAGCCCGCCCGCGAGGGTGAACTGGGCGGCCTCGCAGCACGGCGCCGAGGGAAGCAGCTGGTGCTGGATCTCCGCGGCCAGGCTGGTCTCGGTGGTGCGCCGGCCCAGATGGTAGAGGTCGGTGAAACGCCGGTCCGTGACGATGATGTAGGCCAGCGCGTGGGCCGCGTCGCGGACCTGCCGGAGCACGGTGTCGTCGGCGGACTGCAGGGTCAGCTCCAGCAGGCCGATGCAGTCGCCCCGGTTGGAGACCGGTGTGATGACGCGCCGTCCGCCCTGGCCGTCGGCTTCCACGTGCTGGCGCTGGCTCTGCAGCACGCGGTCGTAGACGCTGTTCTGAAGGGCGATCGGATCGTCGAGGTCGGCGGCTTCCCCTCCTGTCGCGGTGAGCCGTACCAGGCGCTGGCCGACGAGGTCGACGAACAGGAAGGACACCCCCTCCGCACCGAGCCGCTTGCGCAGATCGCGTGACACGACGTCGACCGACTCACCGGGCGGTGCCCCCTCCGCGGCGGCCAGCAACTCGCCCAGTTCCACATCTCCACCCTTCACAGCAACCTCCCGTCGGCTGCCGCAGCGTTTTCCCCGAGATCCCGCGATCTCACCCGAAACGCCCGTCCTTCCTGGTCGGGGCCTCGGGCCGGCGGTGAGGCACACAGGCGAACGCCGTGGTGCGGCACATGGCCCAATGGGAGGCGGCCGGGTGTGCACGCGCCGCCACCGGGGAACCTGTTCGCCCGGGCCGGGCCCTGCGAGAGGACCACATGTGACAGCGTCGGTGTCAGGAGCGGGCGACCGGGACCCCGGTGCCCGGGAGGACGAGTACGAGCCGGACCCGCACCGGTGGCGGGCCCTGTGGGTCACCCTGGTGGCCGGCTTCATGAGTCTGCTGGACGTCACGATCGTGGCGGTCGCGCTGCCCACCGTCCAGAACGACCTGCACGCCTCCGCCGCGCAGGTCCAGTGGGTGGTGTCCGGCTACGCCCTCACCTTCGCCCTCGCCCTGGTCACCGCGGGCCGGCTCGGCGACGCCCTGGACCGCCGTCGCATCTTCCTGCTCGCCCTCTGCGGCTTCGTGCTCTTCAGCGCCGCCTGCGGTGCCGCCCCGAACATCACCCTGCTGGTGGTGGCCCGCCTCGCCCAGGGGCTGGCTGCGGGCTTCATGGCACCCCAGAACTCCGCGTTCATCCAGCAGTTGTTCCGCGGCGCCGAACGCGGGCGCGCCTTCGGCTACTTCGGTGCGACGGTCGGCATCTCCTCGGCCTCCGGCCCTCTTGTCGGCGGCACGATCCTCGCGCTGGCCGAGACCCAGAACGGCTGGCGCTGGATCTTCTACGTCAACATTCCCATCGGGATCCTCGCCGTCCTGCTCGCTCACCGTCTGCTGCCCCGCACACGACGTTCGACGAAGGGGCAGGTGGACGTGCTCGGCGTGCTGCTCCTCGGGCTCGGCGTCTTCGCGCTCATGTATCCGCTGGTCCAGGCGGAGGCCGGCGGACTGGCCCGCCTGTGGTGGATGTTCTTCGTCGGCCTCGCGGTCCTCACCGTCTTCGTCCGCCGGCAGCGGCGTCTCGTCGCCCGTGGGGCCAGGCCGCTGCTGGATCCGCGGCTGTTCACCACGGTGCGCGGCTACGCCGTCGGCGCCGGCGTCGGCACGCTCTACTTCATCGGTTTCAGCGGCGTCTGGCTCGTCTTCGCCCTCTACTACCAGCACGGCCTCCACTTCTCGCCCCTGCGTTCCGGCCTCGCCGTCACCCCGTTCGCCCTGGGCTCGGCGGGCGCGGCCGTCGTGGCGGGCCGGCTGGTGGACCGGCTGGGCCGTCTGCTCACCGTGTGCGGGCTCGCGGGGGTGATCGCCGGTCTGGGCGGGACCGCTCTGCTGCTGCGCTTCGCGCCGCCGGACACCGCTCCCTGGATCGCCGCCCCGGTGCTGTTCATCGGCGGCGTCGGCGGAGGCTTCGTGGTCTCCCCCAACATCACCATGACCCTCCGGGACGTACCCGTCCGGATGGCGGGCGCGGCCGGCGGGGCCCTGCAGACCGGGCAGCGGCTCGGCGCCGCGGTGGGTACCGCGGCGCTGCCGGGCCTCTTCTATCTGGTGCTCGACCGGAACGACGACTATCAGAGTGCCGTGGTGATCGCGCTGGGCGTCGCCCTCGTCATGATGCTGACGTCGCTCGCCCTGGCCGCGTACGACTGGCGGCGCGACCGTCGGACGCGCGAGCCGCACAAGAAGTGTCCCGAAGAGGTCGCGAACAGCCCCGTGCACGCCCGGCAGTGCTGAGCGGATGAGTATTTCCTGCCACTGTTCCCGCTGCGCCGATGCGAGCGCCGTCGGCTGAATCTTTCACCCAACTCGGGGCGAACAAATCAAGCGACCGTCCCGTGGGGGAATTCCGGCAAGCTCGGGTTCACCTGGTTTTCATCCGTACTTCGATGGTGAATGACCAGAACGGTCATGGTCAGGAATCTGTTCGGTGAGTCAAGATCGCCACGTTGGTACGACTCGCAGGACGGAAGGTTCTCTCCCATGCACAAGAAGTCTTGGGCCGCGTTCGCGACGGGTGCCCTGGCGGTCGCGACCCTGGCGGTGGGGTCGCCCTCCGCGAACGCGGTGGATGTCTACTCGAGCCTGGTGAACTACAAGAGCGGACGGTGCCTTTCACTGGAGGGCGGCGGCGGCACGGCCAACGGGACCAACGCCATCATCTGGAGCTGCAACGGCGGGTACGAGCAGTATTGGTTCCACGCCACCCCTTCGGGCGAGATCCGGAACCTCAAGAGCGGCAAATGCCTTTCTCTCGCGAGTGGCGGCGGTACCGCGAACGGAACCGAAGTGATCCTGTGGACGTGCAACGGCGCCGCCGAGCAGAGGTGGGACTACTCGGGCGCCCACCAGTGGTACAACACGAAGGCCGGCAAGTGCATGTCGACGGCGGGCGGCGGCGGCACCGCGAACGGCACCAAGGTGATCATCTACAACTGCCTGGGCTCGGACGAGCAGCACTGGGACTACGCGGGCTGACAGACGCACCACTCCCCCGGCGACCACGACGTGTCACCATCGGTGGCGCACCGAACACGGGTGCGCACACAGTGAGTTGACTCGTAGGGGGAATCGGTGGTCCTCAACCGGCATCGGCGGGCGCTGGTCGTGCTGAGCAGCCTCGGCATGCTGTTCGGAGCGGCTCGGCCGGCGTCCGCGGAAACACCGGCCGAGCGGCCCTGCGTCGTCGACGGGTCGTCCGCCATGCCCGACTGGACGTGGACCAGCGCGACCACCGTGGAGCGGCAGCTGACCATGGACGGCGACGCGGACGACCGTGCCGAGCCGCTGATGACATCCCTTCAGCCGCCGGTCGACCCTGCCGTGTACGCGGACGGCGAGCCCGGAGAGGCGCTGTTGCGCCCGGTGGGACCACTGGGGCACCTGGGGCCGCTCGGTCCCTGGGGGCCGCTCGGCCGGTACGGGCCCCTCGGAGAGGCGAGCGCGTACTGGGAGACGCAACTCGACCACCTGCGGCACCACCCGTACTTCGCGTCGCTGCTCGACACCTGGGGCATCGTCGCCCGGCCGGTCCTGGACGAGTCCGGACCGCTCGGTCCCACCGGTCCGGTCGGCCAGGAGGCCTACTGCGAAGATCTGCCCGCGATCGGCGGAGTCTCCGGGCAGCTCCAGGCCGGCGGTGTGTACGGGCCTCTCGGGCCCGTCGGGCCTCTGGGCGTCTACGGCCCGCTCGGGCCGCTGGGGCCCCGCGGCCCCCTGGGCGGACTCCTCGATCCGGCCGACGGCCGGTACTTCGAGCAGGGAAGGCCGGTCACCAGGGTCGAGGGCGCGGCGCCCTGGGGCGGTGGACAGCGGCGCATGTACGAACTCGTCGAGATGTATCCCGGCGGCCGTGCCCGCGCCGCCGATGTCGCCCTCGACACCTCGTTCATGGCCACCGACGCCACGACGCCCGGCCTGCCGAACGACTACGCCATGACGTCGGCCGAGGATCAGTTCGTCACGGTCACGGTGGTACCGGACCGGGGCTTCGCCGACTTCTCCTGCATGTTCAACGTCCACGGCTTCCACCCGTGCGGCGTCTACCCGGCCCTGGGGGTCCTCCCGAACGGGGCCGCGGTCGACACCGAGGACGTCCTGATCCGCAACGTCTTCCACCTGCCCACGAGTTGGAAGCCGGCGCCGGAGATCACCGACCGCTACACGGTGGAACTCCTCGACGGCGCCGGCGAGGTGGTGGCGGAGTCGAGGGCGAGCAGGTATGTCAATTGGCTTCAGATCAAGGTGCCCGCCGGTTCGAATGTGACGGCGCGCGTCACCCTGGACTCGACATGGGACGCGGGGCGGACGACGGCGCGATACCACCTTGTCGTGACGGGATCCACGGACTGGGTCGGTTCCGTCGGATTCTCGGGGGCGCACCAGGCGGGCCCGGGCGAGAGAAAATGATTCGGCCACCATTCCGGGCACGAATGAGTATTCGGCGGTTATGGAGGGGCGCCGCCCTGGGTGCGGTCGCGCTCGGTCTCGCCGCGGCGCCGGCGACGGCCGCGCCACTGGCTCCGAGCGCGGTGGGTGATATGTGCGGCACGGGTTACGCATATGTCCACGCGGAGCCCGTGGTGCGTTCCGGCAGCACCCTGCCGGCGGGGACCGTGTACGTGCAATACAACCCGTACACGCGCACGTTCTGCGGTTTCGCGCCGAAATCCCGCTGGGTGGGAATGGCGACGGACATGCATGTCGCGACGGTGGGGGCGTCCGGCGCGGCCGAAGAGGGTAATTCGCTGTCCGGCACGAGTCTTTACGCGATGGGTCCGTCCCGTGAGCCGGCGTGGGAGCACGACGGCCGGGACTGTGTGCTGTTCGGGGCGCGCATGTCCGATCCGCAGGGAAACCAGTATTTCCACCAGTCGGCCAATGCCGCGATCGGATACACACGGTTGTGCGTGTGACGGCGCCCGCGGTCCGACCGTGGAGCCGGGCGGGCTCCGGGCAGCACTCCGCACCCTCGTCGGGTTCGTCCACCTGAGGTGCGGCGTCCCGGAGCCCGCCCACTGGTGAAAGTTTTCGGCAGGTGGCGGCCGGACTCTTGAAACTAACTTCCAACCAAGGAAGGCTTTCGTCCGCTTGACATCCATGACGTCGAGAGGGCGCCGTATGACCACCCCCGTGCACGACCCGGTCGAGGGAACCGCCGCACCGCGCCGGCCGCTCAGGGCGCTGGTGGCCGGCTCGGTGGGCAACTTCATCGAATGGTACGAGTTCGGCGTCTACGGATACTTCGCCACCATCATCGCCGCCAACTTCTTCACACCCGATGGCGGAAGCGATGTCGAGGCGCTGGTCAAGACGTACGCGTCCTTCGCGCTCGCCTTCTTCTTCCGCCCGGTCGGCGCGGCCGTCTTCGGCCGCCTGGGCGACCGGATGGGGCGCCGTCCCACGCTGATCGTCGTCATCCTGCTGATGACCGGTGCCACGACCTTGATCGGTCTGCTTCCGACGTACGCCACTCTGGGCGCGGCGGCACCCTGGCTGCTCACACTGCTGCGCGTGGTCCAGGGTCTGTCCGCGGGAGGCGAGTTCGGCGGCGCCGTCTCCATCATGACCGAGTTCGCCCCGCCCGGCAGGCGCGGGCTGTACGGGGCATGGCAGTCCTTCACCGTGGCGCTCGGATTGCTCGCCGGAGCGGGCATGGCCGCGCTGCTGGCCACCGTGCTGACCGGGCCGGAGCTCGACGACTGGGGCTGGCGGCTGCCGTTCCTGCTGACCCTGCCCCTGGGGCTCGCCGCCCTGTGGCTGCGGCTGAAGCTGGAGGAGACCCCGTCCTTCCGGCGGACGCGGACCGGGCCCCCGGAGAAGGAGGGCCGCCCGCCGGCGGTGACGCCGCCACCCGCCCCCGCACGTGAGGTGGCCAAGGCCATCGTCCTCGGCGCCGGACGGCTCATGGGATGGTCGGCGGCCGGCTACACCTTCCTCGTCGTCATGCCGTCCTACCTCCAGAGCACGCTCAACGCCTCGTTCCAGCAGGCCCTGGTCGCCACGGTCCTCGCCAACCTGGGCTTCGCGGCCTCCATCCTCCCGGCGGGCGCGCTGAGCGACCGGATCGGCCGGCGTGCGGTGATGGTGACCGGCGCGGTCCTCGTGGCCGTCCTGGCGTTCCCCCTGATGCATCTGCTGCAGGACGCCGGCTCCTCGACTGCCTCCAAGAGCGTCGCGGTGTTCGTCGCCGGTGCCGCCGTCGGGCTGATGGCGGGGCCCGGGCCCGCGATGCTCTCGGAGATGTTCCCCACCAGCGTCCGCTACACCGGCCTCGGTCTGGCGTACGCGCTGTCCAACGCCGTCTTCTCCGGATGCGCCGGCCTGATCATCACCGAGGCGATCAAACGGACCGGCAACATCGACATCCCCGCCCACTACGTGGTCGTGACCTGTGCCGTCAGCACGCTCGCCCTGCTCACCCTGCGCGGCGACGACCACCGTCGCGCGTTGCGCGACTGACCGCCGTACGGACCGTGGAAGAGGTGTGAGGATGCGGATGCGGGTCATCGGGCTGATGTCGGGCACGTCCCACGACGCGGTCGACGCCGCCGCGGCCGACCTGGTCCTCGAAGGGGACAGCCTGCTGCTGACGCCCCTGGGCATGGTGAGCGCCCCCTATCCGGAGGAGCTGCGGTCCGCGCTGACGGCGGCGCTGCCACCGGCGTCGACCACGATGAGGGACGTGTGCCGGCTCGACACCCGCATCGGCCAGGCGTTCGCCGCGCTGGCCACCCGGGCCGACCGGGAACTCTGCGACGGACGCGCCGATCTGATCGTCTCCCACGGCCAGACCGTCTACCACTGGGTCGAGCAGGGCCGGGTGCACGGCACCCTGCAGATCGGCTCGCCCTCCTGGATCGCCGAGGCCACCGGCCGCCCGGTCGTCTCCGACCTGCGTACGCGCGACGTCGCCGCGGGCGGCCAGGGCGCGCCCCTGGTGAGCGTCGTCGACGTGATGTGGCTGCGCGGGCGGCCCGGTGTGCCCGCCGCCCTCAACCTCGGAGGGATCGCCAACCTGACGGTGGCCGGCGCGGCCGGTGATCCGGTCGCCTTCGACACCGGCCCCGCCAACGCCCTCGTCGACGCGGCGGCGCACGCCCTCACCGACGGCCGGCTGGAGTACGACCGGGACGGAGCGCTCGCCGCACGGGGCAGGGTCGACACCGCTCTGCTGCGGGCGCTCCTCGACGAGCCGTACTACGCGGAGCCGCCGCCGAAGACGACCGGCAAGGAGCTGTTCCACTGGCCCTACCTGCACACCTTCCTGACCGGCCGTGACCGGCTGCCGGTCGAGGACGTGGTCGCCACCGTCACCCACCTCACCGCCCGCACCGTCGCCGACGCGGTCCGCGCGGCCGGGGCGACCGAGGTCATCGCCTCGGGCGGCGGAACCCGCAACCCCACGCTGATGTCCATGCTGCGCACCGCACTGCACGGCATCCCGCTGCGGACCTCCGACGACCTCGGGCTGCCGTCGGCGGCCAAGGAGGCCTACGCCTTCGCCGTCCTCGGATACCTGACCGCGCACGGGCTGGCCGGCACGGTCCCGGCCTGCACCGGCGCCCGCCGCCCCAGCGTCCTGGGCTCGATCACGCCCGGCGGCGGGGGGCTGCGCCTGCCGGAGCCCGCCGCCACCGCTCCCGTGCGCCTGCGCACGGTACCCGCCTGAGATCCCCTTTCCGGGAAGTCACCGCCGTCGGCCCGGCCCTCTCCGCGCCGACGGCGAGGTC